>Ga0073899_10003867_pt1 | contig 13192 bp, 12 predicted proteins | sample KloWWTmetaKNB5Ph_FD_88975 | JGI IMG/M metagenome (GOLD analysis project Ga0073899, IMG submission 88975) | Active sludge microbial communities from Klosterneuburg, Austria, studying microevolution and ecology of nitrifiers - Klosterneuburg... | ecosystem: Engineered > WWTP > Aerobic digester >... | reverse complement strand
GCCAGGTCAAGCCAGGTCAAGCCATCAACGCGAGCAGCACTCCGCCGGCCACCACCGACGCCACCTGTCCCGCGGCGTTGGCACCCATGGCATGCATCAGGATGAAGTTCTCGAAGTCCTCGCGCGCCGCCTCCCGCTGCACGACGCGGGCCGCCATCGGGAACGCCGAGATGCCGGCCGCCCCGATGAGCGGGTTGAACTTGCCGCCGCTCAGCACATACATCAGCTTGCCGAACAGCACGCCCGTCGCCGTGTCGAGCACGAACGCCCCGAGACCCAGCAGCAGGATCGCCATCGTCGCGGGCCGCAGGAACTTCTCGCCCACCATGGTGGACCCGATCGCCAGCCCCAGGAACAGGGTGACGACGTTGGCCAGCTCGTTCGACGAAGCGCCCACGAGCCGTTCGACCACCCCGGACTCCCGCATCAGGTTGCCCAGCATCAGCATGCCGATCAGCGGCGTGGCGAACGGCACCAGCGTGCCCACCACCATGGTCACGATGATCGGGAACAGGATGCGGGTGCGCCGGCTGATCGGACGTGACGTGTAGGGCATGCGGACCAGCCGCTCCTTGCGCGTGGTCAGCAGCCGCATCACCGGCGGCATGATGATCGGCACGAGCGACATGTAGGAGTAGGCCGCGACCGTGATCGGGCCCAGCAGGTGGGGCGCGAGGACCCCGGACACGTAGATCGACGTGGGGCCGTCGATGGCGCCGATGATGCCGATGGACGCGGCCTCCGGCCGTGAGAAGCCCAGGGCGAGCGCGAGCAGCAGAGTGCCGAAGATGCCGAACTGGCCGGCCGCTCCCAGGAGCACCATCTTCGGGTTCTCCAGCAGCGGCCCGAAGTCGGTCATCGCCCCGATGCCGATGAAGATCAGCAGCGGGAACAGCTCGTTGCCGACGCCCATGTCGTACAAGGCCTGCAGGGCGCCGTCCTCGGCCACGAGCGGTGACAGGGGCAGATTGGCCAGGACGCAGCCGGCTCCGATCGGCAGCAGCAGCAGGGGCTCGTACTCCTTGGCGATCGCGAGCCAGATCAGCACACAGCCGATCGTGAGCATCACCGCCGACTGCCAGGTGACGTGGGTCACCCCCTGCAGCAGGGCAGCCCAGACCTCCGACGACATCAGGCGGCCCGGAACTTCACGAGCACTTCGCCGTACATCACCTGCTGGCCGGCCCTCACCAGCACCTCGGAGATGACGCCGTCACGAGGAGCGTGCAGGGAGTTCTTCATCTTCATCGCCTCGAGCACGAGCAGGGCGTCCCCTCGCTTCACGGTGGCGCCCGTCGATACCTCGACCGACAGCACCACCCCGGGCATGGGTGCCGTCAGGGCGTCGACCGGACCCGCACCCGGCCGCGGGGCCGAGGCCGCGGTGGACGGCAGCGGCGCGGGGATGGGCACCGGAATCGGGGCCGACACATGGGGCTGCAGGGCGGGCGGGGTGTCGCGCACCTCGAGGGTGGGCGCGATGACGGCCTGGGCGAGGTCCTGATGGTCGTCGAGGCGCACGTCAACGGTGCGACCGTCGAGGAACACCCGGAAGCTCGAGGCGGTGACCTCCTCCACGTCGATCACGTGGGGGCGGTCGTTGACGGTGACGGTGTACCTGCGCATGTCAGCTCCGAGTCCAGGGACGGTTCTGGTGGGCACGTCCGGCACCGACCCAGCGGCTCGCGTGGAGCTGACTGCCCGGCTGGTGGACGCGCATGGCGGGCGCTGCCTGCTGCCGGCGCACCTCCGCGTGGGTGGTGACGGCGATGGCGATGGCGGCCAGGGCGTCGGCGTCGAGACCGTCGGCGCCCGAGATCGCGACGGTGGGGCCGGTGCCCGGTTCCGGCAGCAGGTCGTCGTCGCGGTGGCCCGGCGGTGCCGGCGGTGCGGCACGGTCGAGCCTGCCGATGCCGTACAGCACGGCCATCAGCAGCGCCAGCAGGGCGAAGACCGCGCCCATGCCGGCGGCCGTCATGGTGAGGCCCCATCCGAGATCGTTCACGGTTGCTCCTCCGCCCTACACCGGGAACAGTCCGTGCTTCTTGGGCAGGTTGGTGTGCACCTTGGTGCGCAGCACCTCCAAGGCCCGGATCAACCTCGGCCTCGTCTCGCACGGCTCGATCACTTCGTCGATCTGGCCGAGGTCGGCGGCGCGGTAGGGGTTGAAGAACGTCTCGCGGTACTCCTTGACGAACGCTGCTTCGGCGGCGGCCGGGTCGGCGGCGGCGTCGATCTCGCGGCGGTTGAGCAGCCGGGCGGCACCCTCGGCTCCCATCACTGCGATCTGGGCGGTGGGCCAGGCGAAGGCAACGTCGTTGCCCATCTGCTTGCTGCTCATGGCGACGTAGGACCCGCCGATGGCCTTCCGCGTCACGACCGAGATCTTCGGCACGGTCGCCTGGCAGTAGGAGTAGATGATCTTGGCCCCGTGCCGGATCACACCGGCGTACTCCTGAGCGACCCCCGGCAGATAGCCGGGGCAGTCGACGAAGGTCACGAGCGGAATGTTGTACTGGTCGCAGATGCGGATGAAGCGCGAGATCTTGTCGCTCGCGTCGATGTCGAGGGAACCCGCCATCACGGCCGGCTGGTTGGCCACGATGCCCACGGCGAACCCGTCCAAGCGGGCGAACGCGACGATGGCGTTGGTCGCCCAGTGCTCGTGCACTTCCAGCAGACTGTCGCGGTCGACGATCATCTCCAGCACGTGACGCATGTCGTAGGCCTCGCGGTCGTCCGCCGGGACGGCCGCGTTGAGGGCGGGGTCCATGCGGTCGGCGGAGTCGTAGGGCGTCAGCGTCGGGGGATCCTCGTTGTTGTTCTGGGGGAGGAAGCCGAGCACGAGCTTGGCCAGCTGCAGGGCCGCCTGCTCGCTCGGCACCATGAACTGGGCGTTGCCGGACCGGGAGTTGTGGATCCAGGCTCCGCCGAGCGTCTCGGCGTCGACGGCCTCGCCGGTCACTGCCCTGATGATGTCGGGGCCGGTCAGGAACATGTTGGACGTCTGGCTGACCATGATGGTGAAGTCGGTGAGGGCGGGGGAGTAGACCGCGCCTCCCGCGCAGGGCCCGAGGATCAGCGACAGCTGGGGGATCACGCCCGAGGCGGCGACGTTGCGGAAGAAGACCTCCCCGTAGCCGGCCAGCGACCGGACCCCCTCCTGCACCCGGGCACCGCCCGAGTCGTTGAGGCCGAGGAGCGGGATGCCGGCCTCGATGGCCAGATCCTGGATCCGCGAGATCTTGTTGGCCTGCACCTGGCCGAACGAGCCGCCGAGCACGGTGAAGTCCTGCGCGTAGACGGCGACCCGCCGCCCGTTGACCTTGCCGAACCCCGTGATCACCCCGTCACCGGGGAAGCGGGCGGACTCCATCCCGAACTCGGTGATGTTGTGGGTGGCGAGCGCTCCGAGCTCCTGGAACGAGGCCTCGTCGAGCAGGATGCTGAGTCGCTCCCGCGCCGTCATCTTGCCCTTGGCGTGCTGCGCGTCGACCCGTTTCGTGCCACCGCCCTCGAGGGCCTTGGCGCGCATGGTGCGCAGGGTGTCCAGATGGTCGGTCATCGTGGCTCCCGTCGGTGGTCGTCCGGCTCAGGCTATCCGGGGGGTTCCGGCGGCCGCCGGGGGGGTGGCCAAGCGGAGGGTGCGAGGGTCGCCGGGGGTGACCAGCGGCGGGGCCGTGACGCTCGACCGCCCGGAATAGGCGTCGGCGTACTAAGGTTGAGCCTGGTGGACTCAAGTTCTGCGATCAGAGGAGATGCACCCACATGGCCCCCCTGGACACCACGAAACTCACTGCGATGAGCCGCGACGCCGTCACGGCGTCACTCCGCTCGGCCCTCACCCACGGCAACCCGACCGCCGAGCCGGTGCACCTGCTCGAGGCGCTGCTGATGATCCCCAACAACACCGTCGGGCCCCTGCTCGCCACCACCGGCGCCGACCCGCGCATCGTGGCCGCCGCGGCCAAGGGAGCCATCACGAAGCTGCCCTCCGCGCAAGGGGCGTCGGTGGCACAGCCCAACCTCTCCGGCGGGTTCGCGCGGGTCGTCGCCGACGCCGAGACCCGGGCCCAGCAGCTCGGCGACTCGTTCGTCGCGTCCGAGCACCTGCTGATCGGCCTGGCGAGCGTCCAGTCCGAGGCGCGGTCGATCCTCCACGACCTCGGCGTGACGGCCGACGCACTGACCGCGGCCTTCAACGCGGGTCGCGGCGACAAGCGCGTGACCTCGGCGGAGGCCGAAGGGGGCGAGTCCGCTCTCGACAAGTACTCCGTCGACCTCACCCAGAAGGCCCGTGACGGCCGGCTCGACCCGGTGATCGGGCGCGACGCCGAGATCCGCCGGGTGGTCCAGGTGCTCGCGCGCCGGACCAAGAACAACCCGGTGCTGATCGGCGAGCCCGGCGTCGGCAAGACCGCGGTCGTGGACGGCCTGGCGCAACGCATCGTGGCCGGAGACGTGCCCGACTCGCTCAAGGGCCGCCGGCTGGTGTCGCTCGACCTCGCGTCGATGGTCGCCGGGGCGAAGTTCCGCGGCGAGTTCGAGGAGCGGCTGAAGGCGGTGCTCAATGAGATCCGCGAGGCCGAGGGACGCATCATCACGTTCATCGACGAGCTGCACACCATGGTGGGTGCCGGGGCCTCGGGCGATTCCTCGATGGACGCGGGCAACATGCTCAAGCCCATGCTGTCGCGGGGCGAACTCCGGCTCATCGGCGCCACCACCCTCGACGAGTACCGCGAGCGCATCGAGAAGGACCCTGCCCTGGAGCGTCGCTTCCAGCAGGTCTACGTCGGCGAGCCGTCCGTCGAGGACACCATCGCGATCCTCCGGGGACTGCGCGAGCGCTACGAGGCGCACCACAAGGTGCGGATCACCGACGGGGCGCTGGTCGCCGCCGCCACGCTGTCCAACCGCTACATCACCTCACGCCAGCTGCCGGACAAGGCCATCGACCTCGTCGACGAGGCGGCGTCCCGCCTCCGCATGGAGATCGACTCCTCACCCGAGGAGATCGACAAGCTCCGCCGCCAGGTCGACCGCATGACCATGCAGCAGTTCGCTCTCGAGAAGGAGGAGGACCAGGCCTCGGTCGAGCGGCTCAGCCGGCTGAAGGCGGAGCTGGCCGACTCCCAGGAGGAACTGCGGGCCCTCGAGGCGCGGTGGCAGGCCGAGAAGACGAGCCTCAACAAGGTCGGCGACCTGAAGGAGGAGATCGACCGGCTGCGGGTCGAGGCCGACCGGTCGCAGCGGGAGGGCGACCTCACGCGGGCGTCCGAGATCCTGTACGGACAGATCCCGGGTCTGGAACTGCAGATGGACGCGGCCTCGCGGGTCGACCAGGCCGACCTCATGGTGAGCGAGGAGGTCGGCGCCACGGACATCGCCGAGGTGGTCTCGGCATGGACCGGCATCCCCGTCGGCAAGATGCTCCAGGGCGAGTCCGAGAAGCTGCTCTCGATGGAGGCGCGGGTCGGGGAGCGGCTGATCGGCCAGCGCGACGCGGTGCGCGTGGTCGCCGACGCCGTCCGCCGGGCGCGCGCGGGGATCTCGGATCCGAACCGGCCGACCGGGTCGTTCCTCTTCCTCGGGCCCACCGGCGTCGGCAAGACCGAGCTGGCCAAGGCGCTGGCGGAGTTCCTGTTCGACTCCGAGAACGCCATGGTGCGGATCGACATGAGCGAGTACTCGGAGAAGTTCGCCGTCTCCCGCCTGGTCGGCGCTCCTCCCGGCTACGTCGGGTACGAGGAGGGCGGCCAGCTCACCGAAGCCGTCCGTCGTCGTCCCTACAGCGTCGTGCTGCTGGACGAGGTGGAGAAGGCCCACCCGGAGGTCTTCAACATCCTGCTCCAGGTGCTCGACGACGGCCGCCTGACCGACGGCCAGGGCCGGACGGTCGACTTCCGCAACACCATCCTCATCCTCACCTCCAACCTGGGCTCCCAGTTCCTCGCCGACCCGGCGCTGAACCCGCAGCTCAAGAACGACGCGGTGATGGGAGTGGTGCGGCAGGCGTTCAAGCCGGAGTTCCTGAACCGGCTCGACAACGTGGTGATGTTCGACTCGCTCACCCGCGACGACCTCGCCCGCATCGTGGGCATCAACATGGCGCGCCTCAACAGGCGGCTGACCGACCGGCGCATCAGCGTCGAGGTCTCCGAGGCGGGGCTGGCGTGGCTGGCCGACAAGGGCTTCGACCCGGTGTACGGGGCCCGTCCGCTCAAGCGGCTGATCCAGACGTCGATCGAGGACGAGCTCGCCCGCCTGGTGCTGTCCGGCGAGGTCACCGACGGCCGCACGGTGCGCTACGACGTCACCGAGTCGGGCGACGGCCTCCGCGTGGTGGGCTGAGCGCGGCGCTCCGGGTTCTCGGGCAGCTCAGGGCGGCGGGCTCCGGTCCGCCGCCCCTGACGGTCCGCCCCCTGCCGGTCCGCCCCGGACGGCGGCCGGTCCGGGGCGCCGGGCCCGCGGACGACTCAGCGGGCGATGTCGAACTCCCGGAGCCTCTTCCTGTCGGCCTTGCTGCCCGAGCCCTGCAGGGCGAGCAACTGCGCGTAGATGCCGCCGGACACCGCGAGCTCGTCGGGCGTGCCGATCTCGTCCACCCTGCCGTCTCGCAGCGTGACGATGCGGTCGACGGACGCGATGGTCGACAGCCGATGAGCCACGATGAGTGACGTCCGGTCGCTCATCAGCTCGTCGAGACCGGCCTGCACGAGGCGTTCGGACCGGGTGTCCAAGGACGACGTCGCCTCGTCGAGCACCAGGACCGGCGCGTGGGACAGGATCGCCCGGGCGATCGCGATGCGCTGCTTCTGGCCTCCGGACAGCTTGACGCCGCGCTCGCCGATCTGCGTGTCGTAGCCCTGGGCCAGCCCCACGACGAACGCATGGGCGTGCGCCTTGGTCGCGGCGGCCACGACGTCCGCGTCCGAGGCCGCCGGGGCGCCGTAGGTGATGTTCTCTCGGATCGTGCCGCTGAACAGCGAGGCGTCCTGGAAGACCACACCGACCTGCGACCGTAGGGAGGCGAGGTCGCCGGCCGCCACGTCGTGGCCGAACAGCGCCACCGACCCCGACTGCGGACGGTAGAGCCGGAGCAGCAGCGACACGATGGTCGTCTTCCCGCCTCCCGACTCGCCCACGAACGCGACCCGCTCCCCGGGCCTCACGTCGAAGGTGACCCGGTCGAGCACGCGGGTGCCGTCGTCGCCGTAGGAGAACTCGACGTCGGTGAACGACACTGCCGCGGCGCCGGGGACAGCGGCGGGCCAGTCGGCGGCACCCCTGCCCGCGGGCAGCGCGGTGACCTCTCCGGGCTCGTCCATGACGGTGAAGTAGTCGCGGCTCCCGGCGATGGCCCGCTGGGCGGTGTCGACGAGGAAGCTCATGTTCGTCACCGGCAGCTTCGCCATGGCGACGACCTGGAGGAGCAGCACCATGGTGCCGACGCTGAAGCGCTGCTGTGCCGTCCACACGAAGATCACGGCGTAGACGCCGAAGAACAGCAGGTTGAGCCCGCCCCGACGAGCGACGTCCATGGAGTGCCACCAGCGCGACTGGGCGGCCGTCACCTCCACGGTGGCCGAGAAGCGCTCGGTCAGGTGGGTGAGCTCGCGTCGCTCCTGCACGAACGACTTCACGACCTTGATCTGCGAGATGGCCTCGGCGAAGCGTCCGGACGCGGCGTCGATGTCGGCGTTCTTGCGCTTCTCGTAGGCCTGCCAGCGTCCGGACGTGACGGCTGTCAGCAGGGTGAACACGGGGTAGATCAGGATCAGCAGGATGGCCAGCGGCCAGGCGTACCAGCCGGCGATGCCCACAGCGGCGACCAGGGTGAGCAGCATCGGCAGGAAGTTGTTGGCGAACATCTGCAGGAACTGGGTCACCTCGGTGATCGACCGGTTCAGCCGGCCGATGACCGTACCCGTCAGTTCGGAGTCGAAGTAGCGCTGGGGCAGGGTGAGCAGCTTCTCGAAGTAGCGCGCCGACAGCGTGGCTCGCAGCCGCTGGCTGGTGGTGTCGCCGAGATACCCGCCCACGTTGGAGATGAGCGTGGTGGCCATCTCCGCGGCGAGCAGCGCCAGGGCGAGCCAGATGAACGGAGCGATGTCGGCCGCGCCGGTCTCGGCGGCGCCGATGACCCGGTCGGTGGCGTCGGCCAGGATGAACGGCGTCAACAGCCCGGTCACCGCCGACAGCAGGGCGCACACCGCGATCCCGGCATAGCGGGAGGTGAGGTCGGCGGCGGTCGCCAGCACGCGGGAGAGGCTTCGCACCGCTGTATCAGATCACACTCCGCCCGACCGGCCCGGGCCGGGGATCGTCCGGGGGACGGGCTTCGCCGCAGGAGTAGCCTGGGCTGCACCACCGAGTCCGTCGGAGCCACCATGATCCGTTACCTGCCCCTCGTCCTCTCCCTCGTGTTGACGATCTATGCCCTCATCGACTGCTTCCAGGTCGACGAGCGGGAGGTCCGCAGCGCGCCCAAGTGGGCGTGGGTCCTGCTGATCCTGCTGGTTCCGGTGGTCGGTCCGATCGTCTACCTCGTGGTCGGCCGCCCCTACGCCCAACGCCGTTCCACCCCACCGCCGGCCGCTCCCGGACGGACGCCCGCCGCTCCTCGCCGTACCCCCCTGGCGCCCGACGACGACCCCGAGTTCCTGGCGTCGCTCCGCAAGCTCAACACGAGCCACGAGCGGGTCCTCGACGAGTGGGAGAACGACCTCCGCCGCCGCGAGCAGGAACTGAAGGACAAGGACGGCACCACCCCGACCGACGGCGAGCCCGAGGCCCGCTGACGGGGCGCCCCCGGCTCGTCCCTTCCGGGTTCCGGCACGTCGGTGGGGGCCCCGTGTGATGGGGTACCGTCGGCCCTCCCGTCGTCCGGAAGGCCTCGATGTCCTCCTCCACCCGGCTGCTGCCGCTGCTGCGTGCCGCGGGCTGGACGTTCGTGGCCACCGGCTTCGTGGGCCGGTTACCGCCGGCGCTGCTGCCCCTGGGCGTCGCCCTCTACGCCCACGGGCAGCTCGGCTCGTTCGCGGCGGCCGGTAGCCTCACCGCCACTCTGGCCATGGGCGGTGCCGCCGGCGGACCGGTCCTCGGCAGGCTCGCCGACCGCTACGGACAGCGTCCTGTGGGGGTCGCCGCCACCGTCCTGTCGACCGGCGCCCTCGCCGTCTTCCTTGCCCTCTGTCGCCCGGACGTGCCGTTCGGCTGGCTGCTGCTCACCGCCGCCCTGCTGGGTGCGGGCAACCCGCAGGTGGGGTCGATGGCCCGGGCGCGCTGGGCAGTGCTGGCGCGCTCCCGTCACGACCGGGCCCAGGCGGTGTCGACCGCGATGGGGTACGAAGGGGCGGCCGACGAGGCCGTCTTCGTGGTGGGGCCGGTGACGGTCGCCGCCCTGGCGGTCGTGCAGCCGGCGGCCGGTCTGGCCGCCGCCCTGGTGCTGGGCCTGCTCGCCCCCCTGGCGTTCGCCCTGCACCGCACGGCGTTACCCCCCGGCGGCCCGCACCCGGCCGATCGTGCGGCGGTGAGGTGGGCCCCCTTGGTCCCCCTGGGCGTCGTCTGCGCCGGAGTCGGCGTCATCTTCGGCGCGTCGTCCACCGGGATCGCGGCGCGGTTGACGTTCGAGGGACGACCCGGCCTGATCGGACTCGTCTACGGGGCGATGGGTGTGGGGAGCGCCATCTCGGGACTGTCCTCGTCGCGTGTGCTCGCCGCGTGGTCTCAGCGGCGACGGGTGCTGGTGATGGCCGCGGCGCTGGCGCTCGTCACGCCGCTCTTCGGCCTGGTGGTGTCGCCGTGGGCGACCGCGGCCGTCTGCTTCGTGAGCGGACTCGCGCTCGCGCCGGTGTTGATCGGAGGCTTCGCGCTGGCCGAGGCGGAGGCTCCGGTCTCGCAGCTCTCGACGGTGATGACGGTCATGGGCACGTGCGTCGTCGTCGGGGTGGCGGCGGGATCGTCGGTGGCCGGTCCGCTGGTCGACGCGGCGTCGCCGTCGGCGGCGTTGCTGCTGCCGGCCGTGGGCGGGCTGGTGGCCTTCGTCTTCGCGGCCGTCCATGCGTTGTCGCACCGACGCCGGCTGCGGCTCAACCCCTGAACCACCGGTTCGCCGACGGGGTCCACACCATCAGCAGGGCCAGGGCGATGAACGCCACGGGCGACACGATCACCCACCACGTGCCCCACCACCACCACGTGACGTAGGCGATCGCGCCGACCCCGAGCAGCGTGTAGGCGAGCCGTGGCCCCGTGCTGCGGACGGGCAGCACGAAGGCGACCAGGAGCGCGGCCAGGGGGAACCCGACCAGCGGGGGCCACAGCGCCGCGAGGCGGTCGTCGTAGCGCTGGAGCAGGTAGTAGAGCACCGCCTCGCCGCTGTCGGCGGTGTTGAACTGATCGCGGCCGTAGCGCGCCGTCAACCAGGTGAGTCCAAGGCTCGCCAGCCAGGTGGCCGAGCCGGCGATCGTCATACAGGCCGAGGCGGCCACGGCCACCGGACGCGCCTGCGGCCGCCGGGTGCGTCCGGCGAAGCCCGGCTGCGACGGGTGTGACGGGTGTGACGGCTGGGGAGGGTACGGACCGGGCTGCGGCACGTAGGGTCCGTGCTGGGTCATGACGGCCCCCGGCACCGGGGCGGTCGAGGCGAAACGCAGGCGAGGGTCGCCCGGGGGCGGCCGATAGCCCGGCTGCTGCTGCCATGGCCGGTTCACCCCTCCGAAACTACCTGTCCGAGCCAAGGCGCGGGCCGGTCTGGGTCGCGATCCCGACGGCGTCACCGGAAGGCGGTGGGCCCCCCGAAGGGTGCGGGCGACGGTTGGGCGTCGTCGTCGGTGAACGCACGATGCTGCCCGATCCAGCGCGACAGCGCCGACCCGCTCAGCAGGCGGTAGGGGAAGGCAGCGGCCCGCGCACGCCGCTCGAGGGTCGGGGCGTCGGCAGCGCCCCCCGCGGTGACCACGAGGTTGCCGAACCGGTTGCCCTTCAGCGTGGCCGGCTCGACCGCGAGCACGACGGGGGCGAACCGCTCGGCGATCCCGGCGACCACACGACGAGCGTGGTCGAACGGGGCGTGGTCGGTGAGATTGACGCTGACGGTGCCGCGCGGGGTCAGCACCCGGGCCACCTCGGCGAACCACTGCCGGGTCGTCAGGTCGGCGGGCACCCGTGCTCCCGCGAAGGCGTCCACCACCACCAGGTCGCAGTAGGCCGCGGGCATCGCCGTCAGCCCGGTCCGGCCGTCGACCGCCCGGACCTTGATGCCCGACTGCCGAGGCAGCGGGAGCACCCGGCGTACCTCCTCGGTCAGGGCCGCGTCCGGCTCCAGCACGATCTGAGCCGAACGTGGACGGGTCGCGCTCACATACCGGGGCAGCGTCATGCCCGCCCCGCCCACGTGGACGACCCGGATCCGTTCCCCCTCGGGAGCGACGGTGTCGATCACGTCGGCGATCCGCTGCACGTAGTCGAACTCGAGGCGGAGCGGGTCGTCCGGATCGACGAACGACTGGTCGGTCCCCGCGACGCGCACCACGTACGCCCCACGTACGTCACGATCGGGCACCAGCACGGCAACGATCCTGCCAGGCGCCCCCCGGTTCGACCTCCCTCCCGGGACCGAACTGGACCTGCGCGTCAGGATCTGACCCGTGCACGGGTCAGATCCTGACGTACAGGTCCAGTTCGGCAGGGGCCGGCGGGTTGGGAGGGCAGGGTCCGGACGCCACAATGGTGGGCATGGAATCGTCCGGGGACCCCGACCAGGACCGTGTCGTGGCGAGCCCCGGTGACGGGGACGCCGTCGGCGACGCCGACGGGTCCGCGACCGGGGCCCCGGCCGAGGCGTCCGCAGCGGTCCGGGCGGCACGCCGCGGCCCCGGCGTGGTGACGACGATCGGGATCCTGCTCGTCTGCCTCGGGCTGGCGGGCCTCGGCTGGATCGGGTACCAGTACTACGGCACCAACGCCCCGGCCGAACGGGCGGCCTCGGTCGAGATGCAGTCGTTGCGGGAGCAGTGGCGGTCGCCGGGTGCCGGCGGCGGGGCGACCGCGACGCCGGCCACTGCGGCGCCCCCGAGCGTCGGCGCCTCACCGGCCGCGACCTCCACCCCCGACGACCGGCCTGCGGCCTCGCCCCTGGGTGCGGCGATGGCGCTGATCCGGATCCCGCGTTTCGGGGCCACGTACGAGAAGCCGATCCTCGTCGGTACCTCGGACGCCGCCCTGGCCCGCGGCGTGGCGTGGTACGAGACGACGGCCCGTCCGGGACAGCTCGGCAACTTCGCCCTGGCCGGGCATCGGGTCACCAACGGGGAGCCGTTCGCGCGCCTGCTGGAGCTCCAGGTGGGCGACGAGGTGATCGTCGAGACGCGCGACTACGTCTACACCTACGTCGTCGACACCCCGCCCGCGACCTTGACCGTGACCGACGTCGACACGTGGGTCCTCGACCCGGTGCCCGGCAAGCAGGACGTCCCGCCCACGCGCGCGCTGATCACCCTGACCACCTGCCAGGACCTCTTCCACTCCCCGGACCGGTCCGTCGGGTTCGGCCACCTCACGCAGACGACGAAGAAGTGACGAGCAAGTAGGGTGACGGCTGTGACCGACTCCCTCGCCGCCGACATCGACGCGGTCTGCCGTCTGACCGGGCAGTTCACCCTGCGTTCGGGGCAGCAGGCCTCCGAGTACTTCGACAAGTACCTGTTCGAGGCGCAGCCGGCGCTGCTGGAGCGGGTGGCGGCCCGCATGGTGGAGCTGCTACCGGACGGCACCGACCTGCTCGGCGGCCTCGAGCTGGGCGGGGTGCCCATCGCGACGATGGTCTCGGCCAAGACGGGCATCCCGGCCCTGTACGTACGCAAGCAGGCGAAGACCTACGGCACCTGCAAGCTGGCCGAGGGTCCCGAGGTCGCCGGCCGGCGGGTGACGCTGATCGAGGACGTGATCACCACCGGTGGTGCGGTGCGCGACGCCACCCGGGCGCTCCGCGCGGCGGGGGCCGTCGTCGAGACGGTGGTCTGCGCCATCGATCGAAGCCCGGCCGGCTCCCACCCCCTGGCCGACGTGGGGCTCGAGGTGCGACCCGTGCTGACGAAGGCCGAGCTCGACGCCGCTCGAGGCTGACCCGCGCGCTCGGGGCCCTCGTCCCTGCGCCGTCTTGTCGCCGACCGTTAGGCTGGCCATC
>Ga0073899_10003864_pt1 | contig 13196 bp, 13 predicted proteins | sample KloWWTmetaKNB5Ph_FD_88975 | JGI IMG/M metagenome (GOLD analysis project Ga0073899, IMG submission 88975) | Active sludge microbial communities from Klosterneuburg, Austria, studying microevolution and ecology of nitrifiers - Klosterneuburg... | ecosystem: Engineered > WWTP > Aerobic digester >... | reverse complement strand
GGCACGCAGGCCGCGCTGCTCGGCCAGCACGTCCTTGCGGGCGTCGAGAACGAGGTTGGCGGCCACCTTCGCCGGCCGGCGCTCGATCGGGTAGGTCGCGAGGCGCACCCACAGGGCGGCCAGCAGGTCGTCGAAGGCGAGTCGCCGGTCGGCCACCGCCATCGTGACCAGCTTGCCGAGCAGCGCCTGCACGACCGTCCGCCCCGCGAGCCGGTCTCCGTCGCGAGCCAGCGCGAGCAGGCCCAGGAGCACACGGTCGGGCTCGGCACGCACCAGGCCGAGCACGTCACCCGCCGAGCGCCCGGCCCAGGGGCCCGAGGCGAACTCGCGCCGGCCGGTGTGGAGCCACTCGTCGTTGAGGCTGGTGAGGGTGGACATCGCGGGCATGGCTTCCTCCGGAGCTGGACTGGTTCGTCCACGCTCCCGAAGGGGCGTTGGCCCCGACGTTGGCTCGCCCGCCGCCGGTGTTGGCCACCCGGCTCAGGTGTTGTCCGGACGCTGCCCGTCGTCGGTCGCAGACTCGCTCCCGAGGTCGGTGTAGGGGTCGATCTCGTCGCGGCTGAGCTCGCAGAGAGCAGCCCACAACGCCGCGTAGGACTCGGCCCCCAGCACCTGCTCGAGATGCTGCTCCAGCTGCCGCATCACCACGTTGATGGCGTCGAAGGCCTGATGGCCGCGGGCGGTGCGTTCGATGATGCGCGACCGGCGGTCGCGCGAGTCGGCGCGGCGCCGTACGAGCCCGCGGTCCTCCAGCAGGTCGACCATCTGGCCGAGTCCCTGTTTCGTGATCCGGGCGTGACCGGCCAGCTCGGTCGCCGTGATTCCCTGGGGCGGGATCATCTGGAGCAGCCGCGACTGCGCGTGGGTCAGCAGCTGCGGCATGCCGGACTCGATCGCGATCGCGCCGAGGTCCCGCTCGATCCGGCGCTGGCTCAGCTCCAGCCGCCGGACGATGTGGTCGGGAACGCTATAGGGCATGTCACCTCCGTGGTTTCTTCGCGTGGGAACACTACCCCTGTGCTTGTGGGAGCGACACTCGGCCGCCCCGCGGCTTCGCGAAGCGGTCGCCGGCCGCGGGTGCCGGTGCGAGGATGGCGGGATGAGCGACTCGTGCCGGCTCGACCTGAACGCAGACGTCGGCGAGTCGTTCGGGCCCTGGCGGCTCGGGGACGACGCCGCCCTGCTCGAGGTGGTGACCAGTGCCAACGTCGCCTGCGGGTTCCACGCCGGCGATCCCCTCACGATGCGCAGCACCTGCGCGACCGCCCGGGCCAGGGGAGTCACCATCGGGGCCCACGTCTCCTACCCCGACCTCGCCGGCTTCGGTCGCCGGTTCGTCGACGCCGCGCCCGACGAGCTGGCCGCCGACGTGCTCTACCAGATCGGTGCCCTCGACGCGCTGAGCGGAGGAGCGGTGGCGTACGTGAAGCCTCACGGCGCCCTCTACAACACGATCGTCCGGCACGAGGGCCACGCCCGCGCCGTCGTGGCGGCGGTGACCGCCTACCACCGTCCGCTGGCCGTGCTCGGGTTGCCGGGATCGCTGTTCCTCGACTACGCCGAGGCGGCGGGACTGGTCACCGTGCGCGAGGCCTTCGCCGATCGCGCCTACACCGCTGCCGGCACGCTCGTCCCCCGGTCGCAGCCCGGCGCGGTGCTGCACGATCCCGCCGCGGTGGCCGCGCGGGTGGTCCGGCTGGCCACCACGGGCCGCCTCACGGCGATCACCGGCGAGGAACTGACGGTGACGGCCGAGTCGGTGTGCGTGCACGGCGACACCCCGGGGGCGGTCGCGATCGCGGCGGCCGTGGGTGCGGCGCTGGCAGCAGCGGGCGTCGCGGTGGGGGCGTTCGCCGGGTGAAGGGGCGGGTGCTCGGCTACGGGGCGGAAGCCGTGCTGATCGAGGTGGCGGGTCTGCCCGAGGCGATGGCGCTGGACGCCGCGCTGCGCCGGCTCGTGGCGACGGATCCGGCGTGGGCGGGCGTCACCGACGTCGTGCCGGCCGCCCGGACGGTGCTCGTCGTGGCCGACCCCGCCGTGATCCCGGGGCTGACCAGGGCAGCTGCCGGCGTTCTCCGCCGGACGACGGCGACCACGCTGCCGGCGCCCACCCGGACGGTGGTGATTCCCGTCAGCTACGACGGTCCGGACCTGGCCGACGTGGCGGCGCTCACCGGGCTCGACGTCGCGGAGGTGGTCACCGCTCACACCGGCACCCCCTGGCGGGTCGGGTTCACCGGCTTCGCGCCCGGCTTCGCCTACCTGATCGGCGGTGACCCGCGCCTTCGGGTGCCCCGCCGCGCGACCCCGCGGGCGGCCGTCGCCGCCGGCTCGGTCGCGCTCGCGGCCACGTACTCGGCGGTCTATCCGCTGCCGTCCCCGGGCGGCTGGCAGGTGATCGGACACACCGCGGTCGCCCTCTGGGATGCCGGGAGCACCGCCCCCGCCCTGCTGACGCCCGGCACCGAGGTGCGGTTCGAGGTCGCCCCGTGATCACCGTCGTCCGCACGGGTCCGCGCGCGCTGCTCGTCGACGGTGGCCGGCCCGGACTGGCGGCGATCGGGGTGCCGTGCTCGGGAGCTTTCGATCGGGGGGCGTACGAGGCGGGGCAGGCGCTCGTCGGCGACCGCGGGGGGTGGGCCTTCGAGGTGCTGCTGGGCGGTCTGCTGCTCCGGACGGACGCGGCGATCGTGGTGGCGATCACCGGCGCCCCGGTTCCCGTCACCGTCGACGGCGAACCTGCGGCGGCGGGCCTCGTCGCCCTGGCTGCCGGCGGGGACCTGCGGTTGGGCGCGCCACGGTCGGGGCTGCGCACCTACGTCGCGGTGGCCGGTGGCCTCGTGCCGCCGCGTCCCGGGGCGCTCGCCGGCTTCGGGCCGGTGCCGCTGCGTGCCGGCGACCGGGTGGCGGTGTCCCCCTCGAGCCAGCCCCTCCCGGCATCCCTTCTCGCCGGGCCCTCGGGTGCGAGTCCAGACCCGCCGGACCCGGCGCCGGTGCCCTCGACGTCGCCGGCCCCGGTGCTGCCGGTACTGTCGGTGCTTCCCGGGCCACGGTTCGACCACCTGGCCCGGCCCGCTCAGCTCGTCGGACGGTGGACCGTCTCGCCTCACTCCGACCGGGTCGGCGTGCGCCTCGACGGTGGCGCGCTCGACCGGACGTCCCCCGCCGAGATCGAGTCCGAGGGCCTGGTGCGGGGTGCCGTGCAGGCACCCCCCGGTGGTCAGCTGGTGGTGTTCGGGCCCGACCACCCCACGACGGGGGGCTATCCGGTGATCGGGGTGCTGACGCCCGACTCGTTGTCGGTGCTCGCGCAGGCCAGGCCGGGAGAGCAGGTGCGGCTGGAGTGGCGCTGAGGGGCTCCGCCCGGATGCCCGGCCGCCCGGCCGCACCGCCGGCCGCCCGGCCGCCGCCGCAGCCGCGTCAGCGGGCGGACTTCTCCAGCACTCGCAGCAGGGGCGCGTAGTGGTCGTGGACTGCCTGCAGGTAGGTGTCGAGGTCACCGGCGACCGCGGCCGTGACGAGCGCCCCGTGAGCGGCAGCGGTGTCGACGAGGTCCTGCGGGGTGGGCAGTCCGAGGTGGGGCTGCACGGTGGCGTGGATGTCCCAGAACGCGCCGACCAGCTGCCGGTAGAGATGGTTGCCGAGCCGGTCGGCCAGTCCTTCGTGGAACGCGCGGTCGGCTTCGGGTGAGGTCGCCCCGCGCGCCGCCGCGGCGTGCATGGCGTCGACCAGCTGGGTGAGGTCCGCCGGCTCGGACCCTGCCAGCCGGGACACCACCTGCGGGGCCAGCGCCAGGTCGAGCACCGTCCTCACCTCCACGACCTCGCGCAGTGCGGCGAAGTCGGCGCCGGGCATGAGGACGCCCCGGAACACCAGACCGTCGACCAGGGGTCGCAGCGACATCTCACCCACGAACGTGCCGGTGCCGTGCCGCACGTCGAGGATGTCGAGAGCGACGAGCGTGCGCACCGCCTCGCGCACCGCCGGTCGTGACGAGCCCGTCAGCTCCGCGAGCTCGTTCTCGGTGGGCATGGCATCGCCGGGCCGCAGCCTGCGGCTGAGGATGAGGTCCTTGATCGCCGTCAGCGTTCGCGGCGCGGCCTTCTTGGCCATCCCTCTTGCTCCTTCGTCGGACTGTGTGTCTATACTAGGGCACACATCAGACATCTGACATCTGATCTCTCACTGAGGAGCCATGAATGACCATGCCCCACACCTCACGCCGCCGCTTCCTGACGATCGTCGGGGCCATGGGCGCGGCGTCCACCATCGTCGGCAGCCTGTCGGCCTGCGGCACCACGCCGGCGCAGCGCGGTGCCGCGGCTTCCTCGGGTGCGGCCTCGGCCGTCGCGAAGGCCGACGGCACGATCACCGCCGCGATCAGCTACGAGCTCGGCACCAGCGGCTTCGACCCGATGACCACCACGGCCGCCCTCACGGTCGCCGCCAACTGGCACACGATGGAGGGCCTCACCGAGATCCTGCCGTCGGGTGCCCGCGAGGTCTACGCGGCCCTCGGCAAGGACCTGCCCAAGAAGATCGACGCCACGACCTACGAGGTCGCGCTGCGCGACGGTGCCGTGTTCCACGACGGCTCGCCCGTGACCGTCGACGACGTGGTCTTCAGCTTCACCCGGGTGCTCGACCCCGCCAGCAAGTCCTTCTACTCGCAGTTCCTCACCTTCATCGACGCCGTGACGAAGAAGGACGACACGACGGTCACGATCAAGCTGAAGTTCCCGTTCTCGCTGGTGGCCGAGCGCATCGCTGTGGTCAAGATCGTCCCCCGCGCCGCGGTCTCCAAGGACCTCAAGGCGTTCGACGCCAACCCGATCGGCACCGGCCCCTACAAGATGACCGACAACTCGGCCACCTCCAAGGAGGTCAAGTTCGAGCGGTTCGACAAGTACACCGGCAAGCGTCCCGCGAAGGCCGCGAAGATGGTCTGGAAGGTCATGCCTGACGACGCCACCCGCATGAACGCCCTCACCTCGAAGGCGATCCAGGCCATGGACCTCGTTCCGGACCTCTCGATCGAGACCCTCAAGGCCACCAGCGCCGTCGAGTCCGCCCAGGGCTTCGCCCTGCTGTTCGCCATGTTCAACTGCGGCAGCAAGCCCTTCGACAACGTCAAGAACCGCCAGGGCTTCATGTACGCCCTCGACATGGAGAAGGTCATCAAGACCGCCTACCTCGGCAACGCCACCCCGGCCACGTCGTTCGTGCAGGCCGACCACCCCTCCTACAAGAAGGCGGCCACGGTCTACGCCTTCGACCAGGCCAAGGCCAAGGCGCTCTTCGCCGAGACGGGCCTCACGTCGATCCGGCTGCTGTGCACCGACCACGGCTGGGTCAAGAAGGCCACGCCGATCATCAAGGAGTCCCTCGAGGCCGCCGGCCTCAAGGTCGAGTTCAGCGAGAAGAAGTCGGCCGACGTCTACGCCTCGATCGACGGCAAGCCCGAGGCCTACGACGCCGTCATCGCTCCGGGCGACCCGTCGGTCTTCGGTCAGGACGTCGACCTGCTGCTGCGCTGGTGGTACGCCGGTGACGTGTGGACCGACAAGCGCATGCACTGGAAGGGCCAGGAGTCGCAGACGAAGGTCCAGGCTCTGCTCGACGAGGCACAGAAGCTCGACGGCGCCGCTCAGAAGGCGAAGTGGGGCGAGCTGTTCGACCTGGTCTCGGCGACGATCCCCGTCTACCCGCTGTTCCACCGCAAGTCGAACACCGCCTACGACAAGACCACCCTGGTGGGCTTCAAGCCGATCGCGCTGACCGGCCTGTCCATGCTCGACGTGTCGTCGACGAAGTAGCCGATCCCGATCGGCCGGGTGCCTCGTCCCCGGCCGATCGAGGCCGCCCCGGTGACCGTGCCGCGGTCCCGGGCCGCGGTCTCCTGCCCAGCTGGCCCCTACCCCCACCGTGAAGGAGGACGACCATGGCAACCCTGCTCCGCCTGATCGGACGCCGCTTGCTGGCGTTCCCGATCATGGTGCTGGGCGTGACCTTCCTGGTCTTCGTCATCATGTCGTTCTCCCCGGCCGACCCGGCCAGGCTGGCGCTCGGCGAAGCGGCCTCCACCGAGGCTCTCGAGGCATACCGCGTCGAGCACGGCCTCAACGATCCGCTGCTGCTGCGCTACGTGCGCTTCCTCGGCGGCCTGGTGCAGGGTGACCTGGGAATCAGCACGGGCAACGTGCCGGTGACCAGGTTCATCGCCGAGGCCTTTCCCATCACGCTGCAGCTCACCTTCCTCGGGCTGGTCATCGCCGTCACGCTCGCAACGGTGCTCGGCGTCGCCGCGGCCCTCTTCCGCGACCGGTGGCCGGATCAGCTGATCCGCGTGCTCTCGATCGCGTCGCTCGCCACCCCCTCCTTCTGGCTGGCCATCCTGCTGATCCAGTGGCTGTCGACGGTGCCCGGCGGCGCCGGGCTCTACCCCGCGGTGGTCTCCGACTGGGTGCCGTTCGTGGTGGATCCCGGCATCTATCTCAACAACGTCTCGCTGCCGGCGCTCGCACTGGCCGTCCCCGTCGCAGGGTCGCTGACACGCGTCGTCCGCACCTCGATGGTCGAGGAGCTCGACCGCGACTACGTGCGGACGGCGATCGGCGCGGGCATCCCGAAGGCCGTCGTCGTGGCCCGCAACGTGCTGCGCAACGCGTTGATCACTCCCATCACGGTGCTGGGCCTCCGGGTCGGCTACATGATGGGCGGGGCCGTGATCATCGAGATCATCTTCAACATCAAGGCGATGGGTCAGCTGATCCTCGACGGCGTCACGCGCAACGACGTCTACCTCGTCCAGGGCGTGACGCTCGTGGTGGCCATCGCGTTCATCGTGGTCAACATCGTGGTCGACGTGCTGTACGTGCTGGTCAACCCGCGCATCAGGACGGTGTGACATGCGACGTTCCCTGACCGACCGCCTCTCCGAGCCGGGCCTCCGGCTGAAGGCGCTCGCCCCCGCGTCGAAGGTGGCCCTGGCCGTGGTGGCGATCGTGGCGCTGATGGCCGTCTTCGCCCCCCTCGTCGCGCCGCAGAACCCGATGGCGTCCGGGACCCCGGCACTGCCGCCGTCCGGAACCGCCTGGTTCGGCACCGACGTGATCGGCCGCGACATCTTCTCCCGCGTGGTCTACGGCGCCCGGTCGTCGCTGGTGATCGGGCTCGCCGCCACGGCCCTGGCGCTCGCGGCGGCCGCGGTGCTGGGTTCGGTGGCCGCCACCGCCGGCAAGGTCGTCTCCGAGGTGCTCATGCGGGTGCTCGACATCGTGATGAGCTTCCCTGGCATCGCCCTGGCCGCGGTCTTCGTGGCGGTGTGGGGGTCGTCCACCCCGGTGCTGATCGGCGCCATCGCCTTTCTCTACACACCCCAGCTGACGAGGGTCGTGCGGGCCAACGTGCTCAGCCAGTTCGGGGAGGACTACGTGTCGGCCTCGAAGGTGATGGGCGCGGCCACGTGGTGGATCCTCGTCAAGCACGTCGCCCGCAACTGCCTGGCACCCATCCTGGTGTTCGCGACCGTGCTGGTCGCCGACGCCATCGTGTTCGAGGCGTCGCTGTCGTTCATCAACGCCGGCGTCAAGCCGCCGAACCCCTCGTGGGGCAACGTGCTGGCCGACGGCAAGCAGCTGCTCCTGATCGGCGGCTGGTGGGCGACGTTCTTCCCAGGCCTGGCCATCCTCGTCACGGTGCTGGCCCTCAACATCCTGTCCGAGGGCATGACCGACGCGATGGTGTCGCCCAAGCTGCGTCGTGCCGTGAAGCTCGACGATCCCGTGGAGCAGTCGGCCGACGCGGTGGTGCCGGTGCTGGCCCTCGGCGAGCTGCCGGTGCCGCTCGCCGACCGGCTCGCGGCGCTCAAGGTGGCCGAGGAAGCACGCGGCGACCGGCTCGCGTTCGGACCCCCGGGCGGGGCAGCCGCGGACGTCGCTCCGCTGCTCGAGGTGCGCGACCTCTCCATCCGGTTCCCCGACGCCCACGGCGACGTCGACGTGGTCGACCACGTGTCGTTCACGGTGCGACCAGGGGAGACGATGGGACTCGTCGGGGAATCGGGCTGCGGCAAGTCGATCACCTCGATGGCGATCATGGGCCTGCTCCCCCGGACGGCGCACCTGTCGGGCGAGATCCGGTTCGAGGGGCGCGACCTGCTGTCGTTGACCCCGAAGCAGCACAACGACCTGCGGGGCCACGAGATCGCGATGATCTACCAGGACGCCTTGAGCTCGCTCAACCCCTCCATGCTCATCCGCTCGCAGCTCAAGCAGCTCACCTCCCGTGGCGGACAGCGGTCGGCGGAGGAATTGCTCACCCTCGTTGGCCTCGACCCCGCCCGCACGCTCGCGTCCTACCCGCACGAGCTGTCCGGCGGGCAGCGGCAGCGGGTGCTGATCGCCATGGCCCTCACCCGCAACCCCAAGCTGGTGATCGCCGACGAACCCACCACGGCCCTCGACGTGACCGTGCAGAAGCAGGTCGTCGACCTGCTCAACGACCTGCGGGAGAAGCTGGGGTTCGCCATGGTGTTCGTGTCCCACGACCTCGCGCTGGTGGCGCAGGTCGCCCACAAGATCACCGTGATGTATGCCGGTCAGGTGGTGGAGAGCGCCCCCACCCGCGACCTGCTGGTCGATCCGCGGCACGAGTACACCCGGGGACTCCTCGGCGCGGTGCTGTCGATCGAGTCGGGCAAGGGCCGGCTGCATCAGGTGCCGGGCGTCGTCCCGTCCCCCCGCGAGTTCGTGGCGGGCGACCGGTTCGGGCCGCGGTCGTCGCGGCCGTCCTACGGTCTCGACGTTCGGCCGGTGCTCCACCGGCTGCCCGGTACGGAGCACACCGTCGCGATGCAGCCCGAGGAGGTGCCGGCATGAGCACCTCGAGTGAGCGGCCCGGTCCGGTGATGGAGCTGAAGGACGTCCGCGTGGTGCACCGCACCCGTACCGGCGGGTTGTTCCGCGGCGGCACCGTCACCGCGGTGGACGGCGTGGACTTCACGATCGCCCGCGGCGAGACCGTCGGCATCGTGGGCGAGTCGGGCTGCGGCAAGACCACTCTCGCCCGGGTGCTCGTCGGATTGCAGCGGCCCACCTCCGGCGACGTCCTGTTCCGCGGCGCACCCCTGGACTACCGTGCCGCGGCCCGCCGTACCCTCGGCCGCGCCGTCAGCGTCGTGTTCCAGGACCCGGCGACGGCGCTCAACCCCCGCATGGTGGTGCGCGACCAGCTGCTCGACCCCTTGAGGGTGCACGGCATCGGCACCCCGGCCGAACGCGAGGCGCGGGTACGGCGGTTGCTGGGACTCGTGGGACTGCCCCTGTCGGCCCTCGACGTGCTGCCGCGTCAGATCTCCGGCGGGCAACGTCAGCGCGTGGCCATCGCGCGCGCCCTGGCGCTCGAGCCGGACGTCATCGTCGCCGACGAGCCCACGTCGGCCCTCGACGTGTCGGTGCGGGCTCAGGTGCTCAACCTGCTCGACGACCTCAAGCAGACGCTGGGGCTCGGCCTCGTCTTCATCAGTCACGACATCTCCACCGTCCGTTACGTCTCGGACCGGATCTGCGTCATGTACGCCGGCAAGGTCGTCGAGACCGGTCCCGCCGCCGACGTCTTCGCCGATCCCCGCGATCCCTACACCCGCACCCTGCTCAGCGCCGTCCCGTCCCTTCTGTGAGGAGCCATCCCGTGCCCACCACCTTCCGTGGCATGATCCCGCCCGTCGTCACGCCCATGCGCCCCGACGGGTCCGTCGATCTGGAGAGCCTCGACCGGCTCGTCGACCATCTCGTCGTCGGGGGCATGAACGGCCTGTTCGTGCTCGGGTCGTCCGGTCAGGTCGCCTACCTCACCGACGAGGAGCGTGACCTGGTCACCGCCCGCGTGGTCGCGAGGACGGCCGGCCGCATCCCGGTCGTCTGCGGTACCCCCGACATGTCGGCCCGCCGGGTCATCGAGCAGGGGAGGCGCGCCGCCGCGCTGGGAGTCGACGCGATCGTGGTCACCGCGCCCGTCTACTCGCTCAACGACAGCGCCGAGATCGCCGACCATTTCCGCATGGTGGCCGAGGCCGTCGACGTCCCGGTGATCGCCTACGACGTACCGGTGAGGGTCCGGTCGAAGCTCGGGCTCGACACCCTCATGGGGCTCGCGGCCGACGGCCACATCTGTGCCGTCAAGGACTCGTCCGGCGACGACGTGGGCTTCCGTCGGCTCGTCGCCGCCAACGAGGCCGCCGGTCACCCCCTGGACGTGCTGAGCGGTCACGAGGTGATGCTCGACGGCATCTTCCTGCTGGGTGCCGACGGGGCCGTCCCCGGGCTCGCCAACGTCGACCCGGCCGCCTACACCCGGCTCTGGCAAGCAGCCGAGCGGGGGGACTGGGCGGCGGCCAAGGCCGAGCAGGACCGCATCGCGGCCCTCTTCGAGATCGCGTTCGTCCCCGTCGGGCTGTCGGGCGACTCGGGCGGCATCGGCGCGTTCAAGGCGGCGCTGGCGTCGCTCGGCGTCATCGACTCGGGCGCGATGCCCGCCCCCTTGCGGCCGCTGCCGGACGACGCGCTCGCGCGCATCGACGAGATCCTCGGGTCCGTCGGCCTGCTGGGCGCGCCGGCCCTCGACGGGGCCCTGGCGGGATGAACGCCACGCTCGAGCAGATCAAGGGCCGGCTCGTCGTCTCGTGCCAGGCCTACCCGGGGGAGCCCATGCTCGACCCGCGCACGATGGCCCAGGTGGCCGCGTCGGTCGAACGCGGAGGCGCCGCCGCCGTCCGGGCGAAGGGCCTCGCCGACGTCGTCGCCGTGCGGGCGGCGGTGTCCGTCCCCGTGATCGGGCTCGTCAAGCAGGGCGACTCGGGGGTCTACATCACCCCGACCCTGGAATCGGCGCTCGCCGTCGCCGCCACCGGCTGCGAGATCGTCGCGCTCGACGGCACCCGGCGGCCGCGCCCGGACGGCCTCACCCTGGCGGCCACGGTGGCCGGCATCCGGGCCGTCTATCCGGACGTGTTGCTGATGGCCGACTGCGGGTCCTACGACGATGCCGTCGCCGCCACCGCCGCCGGGTTCGACATCCTCGGCACCACCCTCGGTGGCTACAGCGGGGAACGGCCGAAGACGGCGGGTCCGGACTGGGACCTCGTCGACCAGGTGGTGGGCCTCGGGACCCTGCCCGTCGTGGTGGAGGGCCGCGTCCACACCCCGGACCAGGCTGCCGAGGCGCTCCGGCGCGGCGCCTGGTCGGTGTGTGTCGGCACCGCCATCACGCACCCGGCCACGATCACGTCGTGGTTCGTCGCCGCCGTCGACGGGGCTTCCAGCGGCGGGGCATCGAGCGGGGCGTCCGTGGTCGACGGGGCTTCGAGCGGCGGGGCATCGAGCGGGGCGTCGGTGGTCGACGGGTCCGTTGGCGTCGAGGCCGAGACCGTCCGGGACTGACGATGGAGTGGGTCGACGTCGTCAGGTCCGGCGAACCGTCGCCCGGATCGCCGTACGAGGCGCCGTGCTTCCGCATCCCCGCCCTCGCCGTCAGCGGGTCGCGGCTCGTCCTCGCCTACGACGTCCGCGAGGACTGGCGTGACCTGCCGGGTCCGTTCGACGTGATGGTCCGGACGTCCGACGACCTCGGCCGCACGTGGACGGCGCCGGTTCCGCTGCGCAGGCATGAGGGTGGCACCGGCTTCGGCGACGCCTCGTTGATCGCCGACGGCGACGACGTGTGGTGCTGGTACGTGTCGTCGGACGGCCCGGGGTTCTTCACCGCCACGACCGAGCACGGACTCGGGCTCTGGCTGGCGCACTCCGCCGACGGCGGCAGGTCGTGGACGCACCGGGACCTGTCCGCACTGCGTCCGGGTGGGGTCGCCGGCATGTTCGCCACGTCCGGCAACGGCATCGTGCTGAGCACCGGGCCGGCGGCCGGACGGCTGCTGCAGCCGTTCGTCGTCCGGACGGGGGACCGGCGGTCCGCGGTGGTCGCCGCGTCCGACGATCGTGGCGTCACCTGGCGCCTCGGCGAGCCGGTGGGGCCTGACTGCGACGAGACCAAGGTCGTGGAGACCCCGACCGGGGTCCTGCTGCTGGCGCGTGACCGGCCACGACGTCGTACGGCGATCTCGGCGGACGGACTCGCGTATCCGACCGCGGTGCCCCACCCCGACCTGGTCGACCCCGGCTGCAACGGGGGCGCGGTCCGGCTCGCCGACGGTCGGCTCGTCGCGTCGCTGCTGGACGACGAGAGCGACCGGCGCCGGCTCGTGCTGCGGCTGTCGCACGACGACGGACTCACGTGGCCCGGAGTGCTCGTGGTCGATCCCGGCGCGGCGGCGTACTCGGTGCTCGCCGTCCTGCCCGACGGCAGCCTCGGCCTGGCCTACGAGGTGGGCGACTACGCGGCGATCCGCTTCTGCCGCGTCCGCCTCGCCGAGCTCGGCGTCGACGCGGCTGGTCGTCCACTGCTCGCGCCCCTCCCCGCGACCCCCGGCACCGCCAAACCACCGGTGGCCGGGGCCGCCCCATCAGCAGACCCAACTGGACCTGTCCGTCAAGATCTGAGTGGTGCACCACTCCAATCCTGACGGACAGGTCCAGTTGGGCCCCCGAGGTGAACGCCGGGACGAGGAGGTCACGCCGCGGGCCGGGTCCGGGGCGTCGGTGCGAGCCACGAGCTGGGGGCTCGGTCCGGGTCCGGGTCCGGCGATACTGACGCGATGGAAACGGCAGGAGGGGCCGACGGGACGCTGGTGGTGGGTGCCGCCATCGTGCGTGACGGGTCGGTGCTGGCGGCCGAGCGGTCGTACCCGGCCGACGTCGCGGGACGCTGGGAGTTCCCCGGTGGCAAGGTGCGACGTGGGGAGACGCCCGAGGCCGCCCTGGTACGGGAGATCGCGGAGGAACTGAGCTGCGTCGTGACGGTCGACTCGTGGCTGGCACCGGTCGTGGCCATCGACGACCGCCACGCGCTACGGGTGGCGCTGTGCCGACCCCTCTCGGGGGACCCCGTCCCGACCGAGCATCGGTCGATCAGGTGGCTGGCCCTGGACGATCTCGACCACGTCGACTGGCTCGACCCGGACGTCCCCTTCGTCGACGAGGTGCGGGTCGTACTCCGCTCGGAAGGACCCTCACGACGGGTGCCAACTGGACCTGTCCGTCAGGATCTGAGTGGTGCACCACTCCAATCCTGACGGACAGGTC
>Ga0073899_10003862_pt1 | contig 13206 bp, 7 predicted proteins | sample KloWWTmetaKNB5Ph_FD_88975 | JGI IMG/M metagenome (GOLD analysis project Ga0073899, IMG submission 88975) | Active sludge microbial communities from Klosterneuburg, Austria, studying microevolution and ecology of nitrifiers - Klosterneuburg... | ecosystem: Engineered > WWTP > Aerobic digester >... | reverse complement strand
TGGGAATCGTCAATTTGTCGGAGTTCCGTTTGGTTTCCGCGAGTTTCTCGAATTCACGGTCGGTGAATCCTGCCTGCCGCATCAGATCGAGGAGCGGTACCGGCTCGTCGCTTTCGCTTGGGGCCGAAGCGTCGCTCGACACCAGGTCCCAGTAGGGCTTCCAGTAGTCGCGAGGCCGGGGCTTCTTCCCATCCCGGATGTCGAGGATGTCGTGGAACCGCTGCTTGTAGACTGGGTCACCGGTCACGACGTACGTGCGGACCATGCGAGTCAGGTCGTCGCCCGACTGGCGCAGCTCGTCGGCCAACAGGAACGAGCGATGCCTGAGCTCGTGGGCGCTATCGATGTTCGTCTCCGACCGCGCGTAGAGCGCGAAGGCGATGGCGAGGGCCGCCACGCACGCTGCCATGCGCCAGAGGTGGGTCGAGAACGGGGTGAGCGCCGCGCCCAGGGCCTTCTGCCAGGAGACCAACACCGTGGCCATGCCCTGGAAGGCGAACAGCGCCGCCGTTGCCACCGCCATGTGCGTGAGGCCCCACCAACCCCGCCCGCTGAAGGTCGGAGCCAAGAACGACACCAGCGCGGCCAGCGCCACGCTGGTCACGACCGCGCCCGAGAGTGCCGCAGCGCCCCAGGAAAGCCGGGATTGCGCGCGCCCCGCCACGTGCCAGGTACCGGCGGACAAGAGCACGAAGCTGAACGCGGTGTCGGGCGCCATGCGGCCGGGATGCGAGGTTGCCGCCGTCCCGCGCGGCTCCCGAAAGAGGGCTTGGTCGATGCCGAGGTCCCGACCGAAAGCGTATTCGCCGAGGGTCAGGAGCCCGATGGCCCCGGCCAAGAGCGCGCAGAGCCGGCCAACCCGGGGCCAAGACCCGCTGCGGGTCCCGAGCAACATCCCGGCGCCGACCAGAACGAAGGCCAGGGCGGCGTTGGCCTTCATCGAGACCGACCCGGGCAACATGCTCTTGGTGGCGTCCCAGCCCAAAGCCCAGCTGGTCAGGACCACGCCGCCGATCGCCACGCCGAGCGCGCCCGCGGCTGCGTGCAGGCGCTTTGCCGACCATGGCTGAAGCGGGTTTCGCGACATCGTGCCCCCAAGGCGTGGCGGGTCACCGTGTCTCGTAGCGCGGGTCACACAACTCCGTTGTCGGCCAAACGCCCGGGCAAACGTCAGAGATGCGACTACGCTTTCCTACGGAACCCCGTGCGCGGCGCTCGACGCGCCGATTGGCACCACCGAACGCGCTCGCTCGATGCGGCTCGGGCGGTTGCCCCCGAGCCCCGCGGGGCCCTAGGATGCTTGGCTAGCGGGTATTCACCTCGGAGGGTTCTGGATGCGGTGCAGTGCGACCTCGAAGTTCTTGCGCACGTTCGTGGCCCTGGTGATCGCGGGGGCATCAGGGGGATGCGCGCCTGCCGATGGCGCCCACCCCACCACTTCTCCCGATGCCGGGGCGCCAGCGGGCGCCGCACTGGCCCAGGTCCAAGCGCTGGCGCGGCCCGACCCTACCGTGGACCGCATGCTCGCGCCCACCGCCGACGGCTGGACCCTGGACGGCGATGCGTTTGCGTCGCCCGGCCTCCGCGCGGGCCCCGAGGGCGCGCTGGCGGCTCGCCTGGCGCGAACGGCGGATGGCGTTCTCGAGGTCAGCGCCGCGCGACGTGTCCCGCATCGCCTGGAGCTCCGCGCGCAGGGTGCAGCACCCGGATCGGTCGGGGTGCTGAACGAGGGCCGTGTCACCTTCGAGAACGCCTACCCCGCAACGGACCTGGTCGTCGTGACGTCACCAGGACGCGTGGAGCAGCTGCTGCTCTTGCGGGACGCGAGCGCGCCGCGGCGGTTCGCGTGGACGGTCACGCGGGGCCCGGGGCTGGTCGAAGTTCGCCAGACCCCCGGCGAGGGCATTCGCTTCCTGGACGAGAAGGGCGAGGGCGTGCTGCGCGTCCTTCCGGCGTTCGCGCTGGACCGAGCCGGCACACGCCGCGATGCGCGCCTGGCCTTCGCCGGTGACCAGCTGGCGCTCGAGCTGGACACCGAGGGGCTCGAGTTCCCGGTGCTGCTGGATCCGGCCATCGAGAGCTACCTGTGGGAGCTGATGGCCACCGGCCCCACGGAGCTGGCAACTCGCCTGGCACCCCTCGCCTTCGACAACCGTGCGGGCCGAAACGTCACCGTGCTCTTCGGCGGGCAATACGGGGGCGCGGTGAAGCGGGACGACACCTGGGAGTGGAACGGCACCACCTGGACGCAACGCTGCGGGCCGACCATGGCCCCGTGTGGTCCCCCGGCGCGGTCGAAGCACTCGCTGGCGTTCCACGACGGCGCGACCAAGGGAGTGCTCTTGTTCGGCGGCGAGGGGGGGTTCGTCGGAGACTTCGGGGATACCTGGCAGTGGGACGGCAATGCCTGGGCCCAGCTCTGCGCGACCTGCACGGCCAGCGCCGCACCGTTCCGTCCAGCGCGCCGAAACTCCAGTTCCCTGGCGCACCACACGGGCTACGGCACGGTGCTCTTCGGCGGCTATGGCGGTGAGTTCGCCTCGGGCGTGCTCGGCGACACCTGGGTCTGGGACGGCAGCACCTGGACGGCCAAGTGCACCGCGTGCGGCGCGGGCACCACGATGCCCAGCCCGCGGTTCGGTCACGCCATGGCCTACGACGCCGCCCACGGCAAGACCGTGCTCTTTGGTGGCTACGACAATGTCACCCGGAACTCGGAGACCTGGCTCTGGGACTCGACCACCGAGACCTGGACCCAGGCGTGCGTCGGCTGCGTTGCGGGCACGACGAAACCCGCCGCGCGCAGCAACTTCGGCATGGCCTACGACAGCCGACGCGGCAAGGTCGTCTTGTTCGGGGGCTGCTGCAACGGCACTTCGCCCACCGACCAGTTCGACGACACCTGGGAATGGAACGGGACCGTCTGGACCAAGGTCGCCCCCCCGGTCATCGCGGGCCGCCACACCGTGGGCATGACCTTCGACAGCAACCGCGGTCGCACCGTGATGTTCGGCGGTTACAAGTACAACCTGGGCGGGCCCAATGGCGAGACCTGGGAGTACCACGCATTCGGCGGCGCGTGCTCGTCCGGGACCCAGTGCGACACGGGCTACTGCGTCGACGGCGTGTGCTGCGAGAGCTCGAGCTGCCCGGTGTGTCAGTCGTGCGATCTGGGCACCGGCACCGGCCCGGGCAAGTGCAACCCCATCGTGAATGCGGAAGATCCGAGCGGGTGCAGCGGCACCCAGCGGTGTGATGCAACGAGCGCCTGCAAGCTGAAAGAGGGTCAGAGCTGCACGGCTGGGGCCCAGTGCGCCACCGGCAACTGCGTGGACGGCACGTGCTGCAGCCAGTCCACGCTGTGCAACTCGGCACCCGGCGCCTGCCTCTCGTGCGCCAATGCTGCTGGCACGTGCACCACGCAGATCAAGAGTCAGGACGACGATTGGTGCAACGGTACGAACACCTGCGACGCCAACGGCGTCTGCAAGAAGAAGACCGGGCAGAGCTGCGTGGGCGGGACCGAGTGCGCCAGCGGCAACTGCGCCGACGGCACCTGTTGCGCCGACGCGTGCACCACGCCCTGCCGCTCTTGCGCCAACCCGGCGGGGACGTGCACCACCGTGATCAGCAACAGCGAAGACGGGACCGCGTGCAGCGGCATCAACAGCTGCGATGGCAGCGGCAACTGCAAGAAGAAGAACGGGCAATCGTGCTCTGCCGGTAGCGAGTGCGTGAGCGGCAACTGCGCCGACTCTTACTGTTGCGACAGCGCCTGCAGCGGCGGCTGCGACGTCTGCGCTTCCGCGCTGGGGGCTTCGCAGAACGGCGCCTGCACCGTGCTGGGAGCGGGCTCCGCCGGTCAGTGCGGGGCCTACAAGTGCGGCGGCAGCGCCGCGTGCCCCACCACCTGCAGCAGCGATGCCCAGTGCGCGAACGGCCACTACTGTGACGGCAACGCCTGCCAGCCGAAGAAGGCGCTGGGCGCCACGTGCAGCAACGCAAGCCAGTGCAGCTCGACTTATTGCGCCGACGGCGTGTGCTGCAACACTGCTTGCACGGGCAAGTGCATGGCCTGCTCTGCCGGCAACAAGCAGGACAGCAGCCCCGCGAACAGCGGGACCTGCAACGCCGCCAAGCAGGGCACCAACCCCGGGAGCCAGTGCGTGGTCTCGACCGATCCCTGCGGCGAGCAGGATTCGTGCTCCGGCACGCCGGGGCAGTGTGCGCTGGGGGCCAGTGGCAAGAGCTGCGGGCCGACCACCTGCTTGAACGGCAACGTGACCGGGAAGATCTGCAACGGCGCGGGCCTCTGCACCGACCAGACGAACGTGGCGTGCGCGCCCTACGTGTGCAAGGGCAGCGCCTGCTCGAGCCCGTGCACGGCGGACACCGACTGCGAGGCGAACCACTACTGCGCGACCGGCGTGTGCGTGGCCAAGGCGGACAACGGCAAGGGCTGCTCGGCGGCAAACGCCTGCAAGAGCAGCTTCTGCGCCGACGGGGTTTGCTGCGACTCGCCGTGCACCGGGCAGTGCCAGGCCTGCGCCGAATCCGGAAGCATTGGGCAGTGCAAGGTCGTGTCGGGCAAACCCCGCGAGCCGCGGCCAGATTGCCTGGGCACCGCCGGCGACAAGTGCAAGGGCGCGTGCGACGGCTCGAGCCCCAACAGCTGCACTTACCTGGCGGCCGGAACGGCTTGCAAAGATGCCGCCTGCACCGGCGACGTTTCGCAGCCCGCCGGCGCGTGCGACGGCGTGGGGTCTTGCGCGCTTCCGGCCACCAAGAACTGCGCACCCTACGGCTGCGGCGCCGCCACCGGTACGTGCAAGTCGAGCTGCGCCAGCAACCCCGACTGCAGTCAGGGCGCGACGTGTGACACCTCCACCGGCCAGTGCACCACCGGTTCCGCGACGTGCGTGGACGCCACGACCGTCAAGCTTGCCAACGGGCAGACGGAGTCGTGCGCGCCCTACAAGTGCGTCGCAGGGGCCTGCCAGCAACAGTGCGCGTCGCCGAACGACTGCGCTTCGGGCTACGTCTGTGTGGGCAGCGCGTGCGTGACCCAAGACGCGGGCAGCGACTCGGGCAGCGGCGGATCGGGCGGCTCGGGTGGCAGCTCGACCGGTGGCAGCGCCACCGGTGGAACGAAGAGCAGCGGCGCAGCCGATGACGGCGGCTGCGGCTGTCGCGTCCCGGCGCACGAGCGGGGCTCGGGCGCCCAGTGGCTCGTTGCGCTCGCCTTGGCCGCCGCGTTCCGCCGGCGAGCGCGAGCGCGCCACGCCGCGTGACTGGCCCGCCGGGCAAGACCTCACCCAAGACCTTCATCGACGCGCTACACTGAGCGTCGTGAGCTCGCGTCGCCTCTCTGCCCTGGTGCTGTGCGCGGCGGGGGCCCTGGCGTCGGCGTGCTTCGACATTGCTCCGGCCGAACCCGTGCAGGGCACCGGCGGAGCGGGCGGCGGCAACGTGGGTGGCGCGGCGGGTTGGCCGTCGTCCGGCGGCATGGCGGGGCTGGGGAGTGCCGCGGGCGCCGGCGGAACCAGCGCCGGGGGCGCGGGCGCCGGCGGAACCAGCGCCGGGGGCGCGGGCGCCGGCGGAACGGCGGCCAGCGGCGGAGCGCCGGCGTTCGCGGTGACCGGCGTCGCCTTCGACGGAATTCAGGACTGGCTCGAGCACGCCACGGCATTCCAGGGAGTGGTCGACACCAAGACCGTGACGGGCTCGCTGTGGTTCAAGCGCGTGGGGGTCGGCAAGGTGCAGTGCATCGGCCCCGAGGCGGCGGGCTCGGGCTCGCCCAACCAGCTCGAGTTCACCAGCAACGATTCGCTCCGAGTGGTCTGGCGCAAGTCCGGCGGCGGCGTGGCGTGCGATCTCTCGACCGCGGCCATCACCGACACGACGACGTGGCACCACGTGGCGTTCAGCATCGACCTGGCCAGTGTCAGCAAGAAACACCTCTACCTGGACGGAGCTTCGTCGATGGTCACCGCGTATTACGCCGACACCACCCTCGACAACACCGGCAGCCAGTGGGGCCTGTTCGCCGACAACGGCGGCAACATGAAGTACGAGGGCGAGGTCGCCGAGCTCTGGCTGGCGATGGGCACCTATCTGGATCTGTCGCAGCCGTCGAACCGCGAGAGGTTCCGCAGCGCTGCCGGCAAGCCGGTGGATCTGGGCCCCTCTGGCGCCGCGCCGACCGGCGCCCCGCCGACCGTGTACCTCAGCGTGCGCCCCGGCGAGGCGCCCAGCCAGTTCGCCAAGAACCGCGGGACGGGCGGCGGCTTCTGGGTGCACGGGGCGCTGGCCACCGCGACCACGTCGCCCAGCGATTGAGGGGAGCTTCGGCTCGCCCTCACCCGCCCGACTCTCGCTCCACCTTCGCGCGCCGCACGGCTTCGCGCAGCGGAGCGAGCCTCGGGTGACCCGGCCAGAGCGACGTGCTCTTCGCCAGGTGCTCTTCCGCCGCCTCCAGGTTGCCCACCGCGAGCTCGAGCGCGGCGTAGCTCACGTGGGCCTTGAACGAAGCCGGATGACGGCGGAGAGCGCGTTCGAGCGCCAGGCGTGCGCGCGGAAGATCCGCGACGCTTGTCGCGGCACTGGCGATGGCGACGTCGGTCCCAACGTCGGGCAACAGGGCGCGCGAGCGCTCGAGCTCCGCCAGGGCTTCGCGAGCGTCGCCCGCTTCGAGCAGGGAGAGGCCTCGTTCGAGGTGAGCCTCGCCGGAGAGCGGATCGACGCGTACGGCGCTCGCGAGGAGCGCGGCCCGCTCGGCCGGGAGCGCGAGCTTCGAGCGGGTGACGAGGCGCATTCCGAACCATTGGCGCGTGGACAGGAACGCGAGGCCGCTGAGAACGAGCAGCGTTCCGAACGCGACGAGTCGGGGCCTGGGAGCACGCAAGCCGCCCGGCGCCGAGGCGAGGAGGAGGGCGGCAAGTAGCGCGATGGCGGGTTGCCGGAGCGGACAGTCCCCAAGCATGGCGATCGCGAGTGCGACGAGCGCGGCGCTACACGCAGGCGAGCGCGCGGCATGATGCTTTCGGATGCCGAGGCCGATCGAAGCAGCCAGCAACAGCAACGCGAGTGGACCCGACTCGACCAGCGACTGGAGCCAGTCGGAGTGCGCCGTGGTCGCATTGACGAAGGCTCGAGAGGCGACGTCGAGATCGCGGTTCGCGAGCCGCTGACCTTGGGTGTCGAGGAAGGACTCCGCGAACTTGCCGAGCCCTACGCCCGATACGAGCTGACCCAGCGCCGCATCGCAGCTCACGCTCCAGATCCAGACCCGGCCCTGCCACGCCCGCTCGGCCCGCGTGAGTGTGTCGGGTGCGGCGGCGCATGCCGCGCACGCCATCGCCAATACGCCGAACAGCGTCAGCGCTACGGGCGCGCGCGCGCGCCGGAGTCTGGACGTGGCGTACCAGACGAGGGCCACGAGCGACGCGGCAATCGCGACGCGCGAGCTCGTGAGCGCGAGGCCGACCGGATGGAGAAGCAGCGCGATCAGGCTGACCCAGCGCCGAAACCCTCCGGCGCTCCATACGCGTCGCGCCAGCTCGAGCGTGGGCAAGAAGGTCACGGCGATCAGGAGCCCTGCCCAGGCCGAGCTGCCATGCCCTGCATGTAGGTGCGCACCGCGCGCTCCGAGGAGCGCTTGGACCACCGCGATGACGGCGGTGAGCGCTCCGATCGCGGCCGAGCTCTCGTGCACGGCACGAACCCGCTCCGACCGCGGGAGCTGCAAGCAGGCTGCTCCGACCGCAAGGGCGCCGACCCAGATCGCCAGATCGCCGATGCCGCCGCTCGAGCCCCACGTCAGTGAGATCGCGGACACGGCCGAGAACGCCGCGAAGAGCGCCAGCGGACCGGGCCACGCCCCGGTCGGTTTCGACGCCGAGCCTTGCGCGAGCACGAAACCGCCGAGCACCATCGCCAAGAGGAGCGCGGCGACTCGTTTCGGGTCGGCGGCGAGCGCCAGCGGGTCGTAGGCCAGCGCCGCCGCCGTCACGCCGACGGCGACGAGCGAGCGTTTCATCGCTTGCCGTCGAGCAACAGGCGGAGGCGGTCGCGCGTGAACGCTCGGCTCTCGCGCGCTAGCGCTCGACGCAGCAGCCACTTGATGCGCACGCCGCGCTTGCTCTTCAGCTCTCGGCCGAGGTAGCGCGCGCCGAGCGTGCGTTCGCGTGCGCTGGGCGCGCTCAGCGCATCGAGGAAGCGAAACACCGCATTGTCCGGGTCCCACGCGAGCAGAACGGCAGCCGCCGCGAGCGCGATGTCCGGGCTCTTGTCCTTCGTTCGTTGTTCCAGCCCCGTGGTGAGGCGCTTCCAGACTTCGGGCTCGCGGATGCGTCCGAGCGCGGCCACGTATTCGGGCAACCACTCGGCTGGAAGCGTCTCGAGCGCCGAGAGAAGCCGCTGGTCGACGTCGTGATCGCCCAGGCGCGCCAGGGTCACGCCCGCGTGAAGCCAAAGCCGCGAGTCTTCGGTCCCGGCGATCCGTTTCAGGCGGTCCTTCACCGAGGCGTCGGCGACGTCGCCCGCGAGGTCGAGACCCGCCGCCGTCGCGCCCAGGTCTTTCGACGCGAAGGCCGCTTCCGCCGACCCGGTCGCGATCGCGCTGGCCCCGTTCGGTCGCAGCTTGCCGATCACGTCCGTGAGCTCGCGGGAGCCACGCGTCCAGTCGACGAGCAAGCGCTCGCGCACGCTCGGATGTTTGTCGCGCAAGAAGTAGGGCTCGAGCTGGCCAAGCCCGCAGCGCTCTTGCTCGAAGCAGGTGAGGACGTGGTCTCGAATGCGCGTGTCGCCGCTCCGAGCCAGAGCGATGGCGGCGCGGTCCCGGACGTGCGGCAACTTGGACTCGAAGAGCTTCGAGTAGATGAGGTCGTTCTTCTTCTTCCCGCTGACCTCGTGCAGCGCGTAGATCGCCTCCTGGCGCACCGAGGGGTTTTCGTCCGCCACGTAGCGCTCGAGCGTGGGCGCGCTGGCCGGAAGTCGCAGCTTGCCGAGCCCGGCGATGGCGCTCGTCTTGACGTAGTCGCTGGGGTCGGCGAGCGCCTTCTCCAGCATCTCGCGCCCCTCGGGGCGGCGCACATCGCCGAGCACGAACGCGGCGTTCAGCCGCATGATGGCCTGTTTGTGCGCGATGAGCCCCTCGACCGCGGGGAAGAAGGCCTTCGGATCCAGACGCTCGAGCGCGAACGCGATGTTGTTCAACATGCGAGACTCGCGGACCTTGGGCAACTGATCGAGGAGCGCGCGGGTCGCCTTGCGATCGCCGATGCGCCCGAGCGCGTAGACCGCCTTGTTGCGAATGTCCGCGTCCTGGTGCTCGATGAGCTTCGAGAGCGGCCCGACGAGGCTCGCCTCTCGGAGCTCGGCCGACGCTTCGGTTGCGGCCAAGACCAGCGCCTGGTGATCACTGCCCAGCGCGTACGCCACGTCGCCGGCGAGCGTGCGTCGGTCCATCAGGTGGCGGGTCATCCAGAGCCCGCGGAAGGCGTGCTCGCGGAGATCCGGCTTGTTCTTCTCCTTGTCCGGCTTCTTCTTGAGCTCTTCGCGCAGGACCTTGACGGCCTTGTGGCTCGACATTGCCCCGAGGGCTCCGAGGATGGCGACCGCGTTCGGGGTCTCCTCGTCACCGCGGCGGTACAGCTTCATCAGCGGAGCGAACGAGGACTCGGACGGGATGCGTTCGAGCGCGCGGATGACCTGGTAGCGGACGTTCGGCTCCCAGGCGTCGAGCGCCCCCTGCAACGCGGGCAGCGCTGAGGCGTCGCCGAGCGCGGCGAGCATCACGGCGCATCGACTTCGGATCCCCGCGTCGACGTTGTCCGAGAGGCAGCGCTCGAGCGCACGCGTGCTCTTCTTGCCGAGATTCAAGACGTCAGGGCTCGCGGGCATCTCGCGGGCCGTCACGTTGATGAGCACCGTCGGGTCGACGGCAATCTTCTTGACCAGCTTCTTCTTGGCTTCCTGCGCAGCCTGAGAAGGAGGCGGCGCCGCCATGGCTCCCGGGGGCTCGGGGCGTTCCGGCTTCTCCTGCTCTTCCTGTGCCATCGATTCCCAGGCGACGAGCAGCGCCGGTGTCATCGCCGCCGCGACGAAGAGCCCGCTCCAGTGCCGTGGCCGCTTGCGAAGAGTTCGTGCCATCGGTCTCCGATTACTTTGGGACCGCGCTGGTGGAAAGCTGTCTCACCCGCTCGAGTAGGCGGTCCCGGGTCAGACGGTTCGGCAAGTAGCGAATGGTGATCGCCCGGGCCGCGCAGACCCCCGGCTGGTCGTCCCATTGGACGAGGTCGACTCCGCGATTCCGGTACAGTCCGAGGTCGAAGTCTTCGTCGCAGCTGCTGGACGGCGGCAGATCGACGACGAGCCGGAGCTCGGCTCGAGGCTCACCGGGCGGGACCGGCTGGTCCGGGGCCGCGGCCGCTTGCACGGGGCGAGCACACGCGGCGGCGAGCAGAGCTACCGCTCCGAACCTGACGATCCATCCCAAGCCGGCGACCGTTGCCATGCCGCGTGGCTACTACGCCGAACCGCCGGGTGGTATTCCCGGCGCGGCGCGTGGCCAAACGAACCGCCAAATCCAGCGCGCCCCGGGTGCGCGGCGAGCGCGGACGAGCTGCACGGAACCGCGCGTGCGCGGGGAGGGAACACCCGTTCCCTCATTGTGTCCCCGGGCTATCCGACGCTCGAACGACCGCTCGGCACGCAGGACTGAGGCGCGCGCCGAGCGCCGCTCAGCGCGGCAAGAAGACCACTCCGTCGTAGTCGAGGTGGGAAAACGGGAGATCGAGCCGAGCCTGCCGGCGGTGGGGCACGCGAAACAGCGAGAAGCCGTCGCCCAGGCGATCGCGCTCGAAACGCGTGGGGAAGTAGGCCAGGTGCATCAGCAGGGCGCCCGCGCGCTCTTCTGGCGTGGGCGCGTGCTCGATCTGGGCACGCGTGTCCGGGTGGTGGCACGCCGCCAGCGCGCGCGCCATTGCGTCGTCGTCCCAGTCGCTGGGCGGAACGGCGTCGTCGTCGAGCTCGCTCGGCAGCGCCGGCACGGGATCGTTCCGCCGCCGCCACAGCGACGGTTCGTCGCGGTCTTCGGGCGTGAAGGGGTCGACGTACACGCCGTCGAGCCAGACGTTGAAGTGCACGTGGGGCGGCGCCCACGGGAACCCGACCAGCGCGTCGAGGCCGCTGTAGCCCGACAGCGCAATACGCTCGCCGCGCCGCACGCGCTGGCCCGGCGTGACCAGGGGTCGGCTCAGGTGGTTGTACGAGGTGACCAGGCCGTGGCCGTGATCGATCAGGATCTTGCGACCGCCGCGGTGAAACTCGCTGGATACGCGAAGCACCGTCCCCGGCGCCGCAGCGACCACGGTCGTGCCGGGCGGGATCGCGAAGTCCGTGCCGTTGTGGCTGTCGTAGGTATTGGCGCCGCCGCGGAAGTCGCGCACGTCGGTCACCCGCACCGACCACCCGAGCTCGGGCGGAGGCTGCCGGTAGTTGTAGAGGTTGGTGATGGGGACCCGCCGCCCCGCGGGCTGCTTGCCGAGCCACAGGGCGGCGCCCAGCCGGGGGTGGAAGTTGCGGAGCGAGCTGAGACCGAAGCGCGTCTTGGGCGTGCTCGCATCGCCGCGCAGCGCCAGCGCCACGTCGCGCGCCGTTTCGTCGAAAGGCCGCAGGCCCAGCGCCTCGACCAGCCCGATCCGTTCCCTCATTCCCCGGAGTCTCGCCCGACCCGGGCGCGGAGGGCCAGCGTGCTCGGCCTTCTGTCAGGGGTCGACGACCACGATTCGCGTTGCCGGCCCGCGGGTGACGATGGTCGCACGCCCCCCCAGCCAGAAGGCCGCGATCGGCTCGTCGTCGAAGTAGGGGCGCGCGGCGTCTGCGCATGAACCCGATGGGCAGTACGGCTCGCGGCTGAACTCCGCGGCGCGCTCGAGCTCGGAGGACAGGCTCTTGCCCAAGAAGCCGGTGTCCAAGACCAGCCGCCCGGTTGCCGCGTCCGCGCTGCCGTGGGCTGGCTGCACGCGGTCCGCGCCCAGCTCTTCCTCGGGCCAGCCAGCGATCGGAGTGGGTCGAGACAGGTCCCGCGTCAGGTGCGTGGCCCAGTCGTCACCGGCGACGACCACGCCGCCCTTGCCGACGACCAGGGTCGCGTGGCCGAACTGCGAGAACTCGTCGTTCATCTTGCGGTGGTAGCGGGCGAACAGCCGGCGGAGGTTGGCTGAGAGCGCGTACACGTCGAGGTGCACGCCGCGCGAGAGCACGAATACCCGCGAACCGCTCACCACCACCTGCGACAAGACCTCACCGTGCGGCGGCATCGGGCCCTGGTCGACCGCGGTCGCGCCCATGCGTGCCCCGCTCGACAAGCTGAACGTCTCGACCGCCTGCCGGCGCCGTTGCTCGCCGTTGATGGTCGTCCAGAACCGGTAACTGACCACCGCCGTGTCTCCGTCGGCGCTGGCGTTGCCATCGGTTCCGCTCCGCCCGAACACCACGGAGCTTCGGACGCGGAGCTTCGAGTCGAGGATCCAGGCCCGAACCGGAGCGTGGTCTTCATCCGATCCGCCCGAGATCACGATGGCACCACGCGGCGTCGTCGCGACCCGCAGGCCGTATCCGGTGACCCCCGTCGCGAGCCGGTGGGTGGCGATGATGTCGCCCTTGGCGGCGTCGATCTCGCGCAGGGTCGGGGCGCGCTCGTGCGAGGCCACGCTGAAGCTACCCGCAGGTGAGAGGTCGTCGAGCGAGGCGAGGAGAATCGTTCCAAGGGGATGGGCGGCCGAAGGTGGCCTCCACGGTGCGGCTGACGTGGAGTGGCGAACGGCCAGGCGCACGGTCTGGAGCGTGTGCCCAGCCCCTGGGCTGGGCTTTCCCCACGCGGGATTCGCGGCCACGATGAGGGCGGCGAGCACCGCCACGATCACGGTCCGGAGCTGGGCCATCAGGGTTCGTCCTTTCCGCGGTAGACGCCATCGATCCCGTGCTCCCACATCATCTTCCGAATCGCGGTTCCCTCGGAACCTGTGACGAACGCACCAAGAGCGCCCCGGTCGATGAGCGCCTGGGTCAGCGTGCGCTGAGCCGAGCGGCTTCGGCTGGCGGGCCCATCACCCCCCGGGTGCCTGCCCTGGCGCCGGGCCGAAGCGCAGCAGGTAGCGCTTCATGCGGAGCTTCTTCAGAGCGGCCGCAGAGCTCATGAAC
>Ga0073899_10003860_pt1 | contig 13209 bp, 11 predicted proteins | sample KloWWTmetaKNB5Ph_FD_88975 | JGI IMG/M metagenome (GOLD analysis project Ga0073899, IMG submission 88975) | Active sludge microbial communities from Klosterneuburg, Austria, studying microevolution and ecology of nitrifiers - Klosterneuburg... | ecosystem: Engineered > WWTP > Aerobic digester >... | reverse complement strand
CTCGATCTTCTTGGCGGTGGCCAGCGCCTTGGCCTCCTGGTGCACCCGCCAGTAGCGCTCGGCCAGCTCGAGCTGGAACCGCGCCTCGCCGGGCGCGACCCGCGCCACCACCTCGTACTGGGCCAGCGCGTCCTGATCGCGGCCGGTGGCCTCGAGCAGCTGGATCAACCGGCGCTGCACCTCGAGCTCGTAGGGCGCCTTGGCCACGGCCTTCTGGTAGGCGACCACCGCCTTGTCCTGATCGCCGGTCTCCTCGTAGAGCCGCGCCAGCGTGCCCCACTCGAAGGCGCCGCGCCGGCCGGCCGGCCACTCCTTCTCGTAGTAGGCGAGCAGCGTCGCGAGGTCCTGCTTGCGGCGGTAGATGTCGATGATGCGCGCGGTCAGCTCGGTCTCGAGGTAGTAGCCCTTGGGCACCAGCTTGATCGCGCGCCGGTAGGACACCACCGCGGCGGCGTCGTCGCCCTTGGCCTCCTCGGCGGCGCCGATCCGCGCCACCACCTCGACCCGGCGCGCCGGGTCGCTGCCCAGCCGCTGCTCGCTGTCGGCGTAGACCGCGAGCGCGTCGTCGTGGCGGCCGGCGGTCGCCAGCGCGTCGCCCAGCTCGAGCCGCAGCCCGACGTTGCCGGGATCGAGCGCGATGTACGCCTCGAAGTAGCGGCGCGCGCCGTCGATGTCCTTGGCCGCGAGCGCCAGATCGGCGAGCGCGCGCAGCGCCTTCATCTTGGTCGGCTTGCCGGGGTTGGCGGCCAGCGCCTTGTCGAGCGCGGCCCGGGCCTCGGCCAGCTTGCCGGTGGTGCGGTACAGCGAACCCAGCTCGACCAGCACCGCCGCGTCGCCGCGCACCGCCGCGGCGCGCTCGTACAGCGGCAGCGCCTTGGCCTCGTCGCGCTCGGCCTGGGCCAGCCGCGCCAGCACCACCAGCGCGCTGAAGTCGTCGGGCTTCTTGGCCAGCGCGGCCTCGTACTCGCCCTCGAGCAGCGCCACCGTGCGGTAGCGGCGGTACATGCCGAGCAGCTTGGCCAGCGCGTCGGCGTCGCTCGGGTTCTTGGCCAGGATGCCCTTGAGCCGCGCGATCACCGACTTGTCGAAGGGATCGCGCTGGACGTCCCAGTCGTCGGCGGGCTGGGCGAGCGCCGGCGCCGCGCTGGCGGCGCCGATCGCGACGAGGGTTGCGACCAGCCAGGGGGTGCGGCGCATCGGCGCGGTGAGTATAGCGCGGCGATCAACGCCAGGCCCGCCGGCGCACGCGGCGCCCGCGGACTCAGGCGCCGGCGCGGATGCGCTCGAGCAGGCCGCCGAGGTGCGCGCGGCGGGCCTCGAGGCAGTAGTCGCGCAGCCGGCGCGCGTGGCGCTGGGCCATCGCGACGAAGCGCATGCCGAGCCCGGCGGCCAGCTCGTCGCTGGTGCGGTGGCAGACCTGGGCGGTGGCCCAGATGCTGTCGTCGGAGTCGGGCAGCACCACCTCGAGCGCGACCACCGTGCCGGGCCGGGGGGCGCGCGGCGTGACCGCGTGCACCTGCATCCCGGTGTCGGACAGATCCTCGACGAGGATCCGCACCGGCCGATCGTCGACGAAGGAGGTGGCGAGGGTGGTGTATGGGATGCGGAAGCCCATGCGGCGGTCGCGCTGTGACATGGTGGCTCCTGGTGCCAATGTAGGTGTGGATCGTACCTGGATGGTGGCGGCGGGCCAGTTTCGGGCAGTTGAATCCCGCGCCGGTCTCTGGCACTGCATGGGGCGTGGCGGTGGAACCCTATCCGTGGGCGCGGTTACCGGTCGCGTTGCCCCAGGAGCGCCACGTCGCGGCGTGGGTGGCGGCGCTGGGCGGCGCGCGCTGGCATGGCACCGCCGCGGCCTGCGCGGTGGTCGATCCGGTGTTCGTGACCGTGCGCGTCGGCGCCGCGCGGGCGGTGCTGGCGTTGCCGGGCCGGCTGGCCGCGGCCATCGCCGATCGCGCGCTCGGCCGGGCGCCCGGGCTGGCGGCGCCGCGGCCGCCCACCGCCGTCGAGGCGGCGCTGGCGGCGTTCGCGGTGGCGACGGTGATCGAGCGCGTGGGCGCGCTGGCCACCGCCGAGGTCGGCGGCGCGATCGCCGGCCCGGTGGTCGAGGTGGCGCTGACCGCGCCGATCGCCTGCGTGATCGCGGTGGCCGTCGAGGACGCGCCGCCGCCACGGCCGCCGCGCGCGCTGGCCGACGCGCTGGCCTGGGGCGATCGGCGGCTGCCGCCGCTGGTCGCCACCGTCGTGGCGGCGCGGGCCGAGGTGGCGGCGGCGCGGCTGGCGGCGCTGGCCCCGCGCGACGTGGTCGTCCTCGAGGGGACCGGCGGGCTGGCGATCGCGCGCGGTTGGTTCCCGGCGGTGCTTGACCCCGGCCGCGGCCGGCTTACCGTCACCGGACCCTATGAGCGCGCGCCCATGACCGATCCCCGCGAGCTGTTCCTCGACGACGTGCGGGTGCCGCTGACGATCGTGGCCGGCGAGGTCGAGCTGTCGGCGCGGGAGCTGCTCGGGCTGGTGCCGGGCCAGGTGCTGACGCTGCCGGCGCCGGTCGGCGGGCCGGTCGAGCTGCGGGCCGGCGGCCGGGTCATCGGCCGGGGTGAGCTGGTGGTCGTCGACGGCGACCTCGGGGTGCGGGTGATCGATGTCTTGTCGCCGCCGCCGGCGCCGTGATAAGCGCGAGCCCCATGCCGGTCTACGAGTATCAGTGCACCGCGTGCAAGCGTGAGTTCGAGTACGAGCATCGCATGAGCGATCCGTCCAAGACGGTGTGCGAGGCGTGCGGCGGCGCGCTCGAGCGGCTGATCTCGCGCACGTCGTTCGCGTTCAAGGGGGGCGGTTGGTACAAGGATCTGTACGCGTCGTCCAAGCCAGGCGCCGACAGCGGCAGCGGCGGATCGAGCGGCGCGTCGACGCCCGCGACCCCGGCCCCGTCGACCTCGACCGGCAGCGACGCTGGATCGGGATCCGGATCCGGATCCGGATCGGGATCCGGATCGGGATCGGGATCGGGATCGGGATCGGGATCGGGATCGGGATCGGGATCGGGATCGGGATCGGCGGCCGCGTCGTGACCGCCACGGTGCTCGACGGCAAGCTGGTCGCCGCGCTGGTGAAGGACGAGGTGCGGGCGCGCACCCAGGCGCTGGCGGCGCGCGGCGTCACCGTCGGCCTGGCGGTGGTGCTGGTCGGGGACGATCCCGCCTCCGCGGTCTACGTGAAGGCCAAGACCAAGGACGCGCGCGAGTGCGGCATCGACGCGACCGATCACCGGCTGCCGGCCGACACCTCGCAGGCCGGCCTGCTGGCGCTGGTCGCCAGGCTCGGCGCCGACCCGCGGGTGCACGGCATCCTGGTGCAGCTGCCGCTGCCGAAGCACTTCGACACCGACGCGATCATCGCGGCGATCCCGCCGCACAAGGACGTCGACGGCCTGCACCCGGAGAACCTCGGGCGGGTCGCGCAGGGCAAGCCGCGGTTCACCGCGTGCACGCCGGCGGGCTGCATGCGGCTCCTGGCCCACGGCGGCGTCACCGTCGCCGGCGCCAGCGCGGTGGTGCTCGGCCGCAGCGTGCTGGTCGGCAAGCCGATGGCGCTGCTCCTGGCCAACGCCGACGCGACCGTCACGCTGTGCCACTCGAAGACCCGCGACCTCGCCGAGCGGGTGGCCGCGGCCGACATCGTGATCGCCGCGGTGGGCCGGCCCGAGCTGGTGCGCGGCGCGTGGATCAAGCCGGGCGCGGCGGTGATCGACGTCGGCATCAACCGCGGCGCCGACGGCAAGCTGATCGGCGACGTCGAGTACGCCGCGGCCGCCGCGCGCGCCGGGGTGATCACGCCGGTGCCGGGCGGCGTCGGGCCGATGACCCGCGCGTGCCTGCTCGAGAACACCGTGCGCGCCGCCGAGCTGACGCTCGGTTAGCCGCGGCTGATCGGCGCGCCGGTCGGGATCAGCGAGCCGGTGCCGCGCAGCCGGTAGCGCACGCGGGTGCCGGCGGCGCGATCCCACAGCGCGCGCGCGTCGGCGGTGGTCAGCGCCACCCGCGCCAGCTCGAGCAGCGGGTACGCGACGCCGACCACGGTCGTGGCGCCGGCCACCCAGCGCAGCGTCTCGGCGTCGGCGAGGTCGGCCCAGGCGTCGATCACCAGGCCGACCATCAACGGGCCGCACATCGTCAGGTAGCGGACCGCGCCCTGGAAGAAGGTGGTGCGCTCGCCGTGCAGCGGCACCACCTCGGTCTCGAACAGCGCGTGGCCCGGCGTCGTGCCGAACCGCCGCAGCATCAGCGGCGCCAGCACCAGGAAGTAGAGCCCCAGCCCGATGTTGGCGTTCTCGGCGAACACGCCGATCGGCATCGCCACCAGCGCGGCGAGGATGAGATCGACCAGGCCCGCCACCAGCCGCGGCCACAGCCCGGTCGGCCGGCTGCGCACGGGGTTGGCGCGGTCGAGTTCGGCGATCAGCTCGTCGTAGCTGGCCGGGCGATCGGCCGGCCGCTTGGCCATCATCCGCGCGATCGCCGCGTCGGCCAGGCCGACCACGCGGCGGCGCGCGCGGCGGCTGACGAGCGACGCCCGCGGCGCGGTCTCGTGCATCGACAGCAGCTCGGCCGCCGACCCGCCGGCGAACGGCGGCGCGCCGGCGATCATGTGGTGGAGCGTCGCGCCCAGCGCGTAGATGTCGGCGCGGTGATCGACCGCCTTGCCCTGGCCTTGCTCGGGCGCCATGTACAGCGGCGTGCCGACCAGCGCCGACGCGGCCGGCGCGGCGTCGCGATCGAGCGCGCCGTCGACCGCGGCCCAGCTGGCGGTGACCAGGCCGAAGTCCATCACCTTCACCAGGCCGTGCTGATCGATCATCAGGTTCGACGGCTTGATGTCGCGGTGGGTGAAGCCGTGGCGGTGGGCCTCGCGCAGCCCGAGCGCGGCCTGGCGCGCCAGCTCGAGCGCGACGTCGGTGGGCAGCGGCCCGCGCTCGAGGCGCTGCGCCAGGGTCTCGCCCTCGACGTACTCCATCGCGAAGAACAGCTGCCCGAGATCCTCGCCGATGAAGTAGATGTGCGCGACGTTGGGGTGGTTGAGGCGGGCCTGGGCGCGGGCCTCGCGGATCATCCGCTCGCGGCGTCCGGCGTCGCGGGCCACCGCCGCCGGCAGCACCTTGATCGCCACCGGACGATCGAGGGCGAGGTCGGTGGCGAGGTAGACCTCGCCCATGCCGCCGTGGCCGAGCGGGCGCACGATCTCGAAGTGGGCGAGCCGGGTGCCCGGGCCGATCGGGTAGGCGCTGGCGCCGACGGCGCCGCGGCGGCCCGCGGCGGTGGCGGTGGCGTCGACGCGCGGCGCGCCGGTGCCGGCGCCCAGCGTCGCGCCGAGCGCGTCGGTCGCCGGGGCGGGCGCGGTGGCGTCGAGTTCGACCGGCACGGCGGCGATTCTACTCCGACCGCTCAGCCGCGCGCGGTCGCGACGACCATGAGGTTCTCGCCGAGCAGCGCGCGGTGGAAGCCGGCCTTGGCCGCGGCGTAGAGGCCGCGCGGCGCGCGCGGCGCGGCGGGGCCGCCGGTGGGGGGCGCGGGCGCGTCGTCGTCGGCGGCGGCGCCGCGGCGCGGGCGTAGCGCGCCCAGGCCGAGCCCGCTGGTCGCCTGGGCCCGCACCGCCAGGCCGACGTCGGCCAGCGCCCGGGCCAGCGTGCGCGGCGTGAAGTAGTAGAGGTGGATCGGGAACGCGCGGTAGCGCTCGTCGGCGCCGCGGGCCACCAGCGCCGGCACGCTCAGCCGCGCCCGCAGCGACGCCAGGTTGGGCACCTCGAGGCACAGCCAGCCGTCGTCGGCGAGCGCCGCCCGCAGCCCGGCCAGCGTGGCGCGCAGGTCGGGCACGTGCTCGAGCGCGTGGCTCATGACGACGCCGTCGAAGCGCCGGCCGGCCAGCGCAGCCAGCGACGGCGCGACCTCGACCCCGAGGGCGGCGCCGGCCAGCGCTGCGTGCGGTGAGGGATCGACCCCGGACACGGTCGCGCCGCGCGCCCGCGCGGCCGCCAAGAGCTGGCCGCCGCCGCAGCCGACGTCGAGCACGCGGGCGCCCGCGATCCGGCCGCCGGCGGCGGCGACCAGCGCCAGCTGCGCCGCGGCGCGGGCGTGGGCCGCGGCGTCGTCGATCGGCTCGCGCGCGGTGTAGTCGCGGCCCTGGTAGAACGCCGCCAGCGCCGCGTCGCTCGGTCGCGGCGTGGTGAACTCGAGGCCGCACCCGGCGCAGCGCGCCAGGCCGCAGCCGGCGGCCAGCCGCGGATCGATCGCGCGCCGCGGCGCCGGCAACGGGCGCAGCGCCGCGCCGCCGCACAGCGGGCAGGCCGTCAGCCGCGCCGTCGCCATCGGTCAGCGCACCGCGGCGGGCTTGGTCAGCGCGCGCATCACCGCCAGCTGCAGCTCCTCGAACGCCGGCGGGTTGCCGACCATCTCGTCGGCGCCCGCCGCGCGCGCGTGATCGCGCAGCCGCTTGGTCGAGGCCAGCGCGATCGCCGGCACCGGGGAGCTCAGCGCCTTGGCCAGGCGCAAGGTCGCGATCGCGCCCTCGGGATCGCCGTCGACGTCGATCACCATCAGGTCGAGATCCTCGGTGACCAGCGTCTCGGCCACCGCGGCGTCGCTGGCCTGCAGCGTCGCCGCCGACGCGGCGATCGACTTGACCAGCCGGGTCAGCGACGCGCGGTCCTTGCTGTCGGTCGCCAGCACCAGGATCGAGATGCCGTGGAACTGCGCCACCAGCTGATCGATCACCTGGCCGAGCTGCGCCGAGATGTCGGTGAACTCGACGCCGAGGCCGGGCGGGCCATCGGGCGAGCCGGCCTCGCGCCGCCACGCCACCACGCCGGCCAGCGCGACGTCGCCGGCGCCGGGGATGCGGAACGCGACGTCGATCGCGGTGCCCAGCGGCAGGTCGTGGGCGGACTCGACGAACAGGCCGCCGCGCGACAGGTTCAGCGAGTAGGTGATGAGGAACGACGACGCCGACCGGAACTCGACCGCGACCACGTAGGGCATGCGCGGGTGCTCGCGATCGACCATGTCGCCGGAGTATCGCCCGGGCGCGGGCGCGCCGCGAGCCGTCGATCCAGCAAATTGCGCGGGGCGGGCTCCCGCCGATCGCGCCGTGCGTGGTAGCTCGATCGCGGTGGATCCGGTTCGTCGCGCCGCGCTCGAGCTCCAGCGACCGCTGCTGCTGGCGGCGGCCGATCGCTTCGCCGGGCTCGCGCGGGTGAGCGGCCTGGGCCACGCGCTGCGCGCGGGTTGCGATCGCATCCTGGCCGTCGCGCCGGCGACCCCGCCGACCGCGGCGCTGGCGGCGTGGCGGCAGGTGCTGGCCGGCTTCGACGCGCTGGATCGCCAGGGCCAGATGGTCGAGGTCGCGCGCGGGCTGCGGCTGGTGCAGGGGCTGGTCGGCGCGCCCGGGGCGCCGGTGGTGGCGCAGGTCGAGGCCGCGCGCGCCGCGGCGGTGGCCCGGGCGGCGAGCGCGGATCCGGCGGCGATGACGCCGCCCGCCCCGCGCGGCGGGGGAGCCCCGACGCCACCGCGCGCCGCACCGCCGACGACCGCGGGGCCGGCCACCTCCTCGACGAGCCGGTCGCGGCCGGCCGGCCCGTCGACCGCGCCGCTGCTCACGCCGGACGATCCGCTGGCCCAGCCGACCACGTCGATCAAGGGCATCGGCCCCGCGCTGGGCGCGGCGCTGGCGGCGCGCGGCCTCAACACCGTCGAGGATCTGCTGTGGCTGGTGCCGCGGCGCTGGCTCGACGCGCGCGAGGTCGCGCCGATCGCCGAGGCGCTGGGCGCGGCGGTCGACGGCGAGCGCGTCGGCCTGCGGGCCACCGTGGTCGCGGCGCGCACGGTGCGGGCGCGCGGCCGCGCGTGGGGCGAGGTGCGGCTCGGCGACGGCGTCGTGCCGCGCGCGCTGCTGGTGGTGCGGTTCTTCGGCGTGTGGGCCGGCATCGATCGCCGCTTCCCGGTGGGCGCCGAGGCCGCGCTGTCGGGGCCGGTCAAGCAGCGGGCGGGGCAGTGGGAGATGGCCAACCCCGACGTGCTGGGCGTGGCCAGCGGCGGCGCGGTCGGCGACGTCGCCCAGGTCATCCCGCGCTACCCCGACGTGCCCGGCGTGCCGGCCGGCAAGCTGCGCACCGCGTGTCAGGCCGCGGCCGCCCGGGTCGCGACCGCGGTCGACGACGGTGTCCCCGCCGAGGTCGCGGCCCGCCAGGCGCTGCCGCCGCTGGCCACGGCGCTGGCGACGCTGCACGCGCCGGCGCCGAGCCTGTCGGCCGAGGAGGTGGTGGCGCTCAACGCCTGCACCAGCCCGCACCACCGCCGGCTCGCGTTCGCCGAGCTGTTCGCGCTGGGCGCGGTGGTGGCGCGCCGCCGCCGCGCGCTGCGCGCCGATCACGCCCGGCCGCTGCCGCCGAGCCCCGGCCTCGCCGACGAGCTGGCCCGGGCGCTGCCGTTCGCGCTGACCCGCGCCCAGGCCCGGGCCGTCGCCGAGCTGGGCGGCGACCTGGCGCGCGCGACGCCGATGAACCGGCTGCTGCAGGGCGACGTCGGCGCCGGCAAGACCGCGGTGGCGTTCGCCGCCGCGCTGCACGCGATCCGCGCCGGCGCGCAGGTCGCGATCATGGCGCCGACCGAGATCCTCGCCGAGCAGCACCACGCCACCTTCGGGCGCTGGTGCGCCGCGCTCGGCGTGCGCACCACGCTGCTCACCGCGTCGACCGGCCGCGCCACCCGCGCGTCGACGCTGGCGCTGATCGCCGCCGGCGACATCGGCCTGGTGGTCGGCACCCACGCGCTCCTGGCCGACGCCGTCGGGTTCGCGCGCCTGGGCCTGGCGATCATCGACGAGCAGCACCGGTTCGGCGTCGCGCAGCGGGTCCGGCTGCGCGGCAAGGGCGACGGCCTCGCGCCGCACCTGCTGGTGATGACCGCGACGCCGATCCCGCGCACGCTGGCGCTCACCGCGTTCGGCGATCTCGACGCGACGGTGATCGACGAGCTGCCGCCGGGGCGCACCGCGCCGACGACCGTGGTGGGGCGGGGCGGCAAGGGCCGCGCGGCCGCCTACGCGCAGGTGGTCGCGCGCTGCCAGGCCGGCGAGCGCGCCTTCGTGGTGTGCCCGCTGGTCGAGGCGTCGACCGACGAGCAGCGCGCCGGCTGGGCCGACGCTACCAGCGTCCACGCCGAGCTCGCGGCCAAGCTGGCGCCGCTGCAGGTCGGGCTGGTCCACGGCCGGCTGCCGATCGACGCCCGCGACGCGGTGATGGCGGCGTTCGTGCGCGGCGAGCTCGACGTGCTGGTCGCGACGACGGTGATCGAGGTCGGCGTCGACGTGCCGGCCGCGACGGTGATGGTGATCGAGGACGCCGACCATTTCGGCCTGGCGCAGCTGCACCAGCTGCGCGGGCGGATCGGCCGCGGCGGCGGCGCGGCGTGGTGCCACCTGCTCAGCCGTGGCGAGCGCACCGAGGACGGCGCGAAGCGGCTCGAGGTCATCGCCGGCACCACCGACGGCTTCCGCATCGCCGAGGAGGATCTGCTGCTGCGCGGCCCCGGTGAGCTGATCGGCGCGCGCCAGGCCGGCGTGCCGCGGCTGCGCTTCGGCGATCTGGCGAGCCACACCGAGCTCTTGCTGGCGGCGCGGCGCGAGGCCGAGGCGGTGATCGCCGCCGATCCGACGCTGGCGCAGCCGCCGCACGCCGCGCTGCGCCGGTTGGTCGAGCGGCGCGAGGCCGCGGCGCTGGCGTTCGGCGCCGAGGGCGGCTGACGCGGCGGGCGCCAGCGGTGCCGAGATCGGCGGCCCCCGGCGGCGTGGCGCGGCGATCGTGGCGAGGTTGTGTTGGTCATCGCGGCGGTGGTCGGTCACAGTGAGGCGTGGCGCTCCACTACACGCTGACCCTGTCCACCACCCTCGACCCCGCGCGCAAGGCGACGGCGACCGTCTGGTCGCTCACCGAGGGCGCGAGCCCGGCGGTGATCGCCAGCGCGGCGTGCCCCGGCGATGAGCACGGCGACCACGCGCGGGCCGACGGCCGTGCCGCCGCCCGCAAGGACGCGCTCAAGCGCGGGCTGCGGATCGTCGACGCCAACGTCCGGGTGGTCTACACCCGGCCGGTCGCGCCGTCGGCGTGATGGTTACTCGACCAGCAGCTTGTCGAGCAGCTTGTCGAGGTGGTCGAGGTCGAGGTAGCGGATCTGCAGCGTGCCGGACTTGGCGTCGCCGCCGTCCTCGTCGAGGGTGACCGGGGCGCCGAGCGCGCGGGTGAGGCGCTCCTCGAGGTCGCGGGCCGACGCCGACTTGGTCGGCGGCGTGCGCACCTTGCCGCGATCGCGCGGCGGGGCGGGATCGTGCGTGGCGCGCACCAGCGACTCGGTGGCGCGGACCGACAGGCCCTTGGCCACGACGGCGCGGGCGGCGGTCTCGATCGCGGCCGGCTCGTCGAGCCCGAGCAGCGCACGGGCGTGGCCCATCGACAGCCGGCGATCCTCGACCATCGCGCGCACGCCGTCGGGCAGCTTGAGCAGGCGCACCGCGTTGGCGACGGTCGAGCGATCCTTGCCGACCCGGGCCGCCACCTCGTCCTGGTGCAGGCCGAACTCGTCGATCAGCCGCTGGAACGCCAGCGCCTCTTCGATCGGGTTGAGATCGGCGCGTTGCAGGTTCTCGACCAGCGCGCGCTCGAACGCCTCGCGGCTGTCGACGTCCTGGATCACCACCGGCACGTCGTGCCGGCCGGCGCGCTGCGCGGCGCGCCACCGCCGCTCGCCGGCGATCAGCGTGTAGCCGCCGCCCGGCCGCGGGCGCACCACCAGCGGCATGATCACGCCGTGGGCGCGGATCGAGGCGGCCAGCTCGTCGAGCTCGGCCTCGTCAAAGCGGCGGCGCGGCTGGTCGGCGGCCGGGTAGACCTCCTCGATCGGGGCCTGGAAGTAGGTGCGGGCGATCGCCGCCGGGGGCACCGCCACCGCCGGCGCCGGGGCCGGCGTCGACGGCATCAACGCGCCGAGGCCGCGCCCGAGGCCGCGCCCGCCGAGGCCGCGCTTGGGATCGCTCATCGCGCGGGCTCCGCGGCGACGTCCGCCGGCTGGCGCGCGAGGAACTCGTCGGCGACCGCCAGGTAGCTCTTGGCGCCGGGGCTGCGGAAGTCGTAGAGCAGGGCGGGCTTGCCGTGGGACGGCGCCTCGGACAGCCGCACGTTGCGCGGCACCAGCGTCTCGAACACCTTGGCGCCGAAGAACGACTGCACCTCGCCCTTCACCTGGGCCGACAGGTTGGTGCGCGCGTCGAACATGCAGAACAGCACGCCGTCGATCGTGAGCTTGGGGTTGTAGGTGGTGCGGATGCGCTCGATGGTGTTCGACAACGACGAGATGCCCTCGAGCGCGAAGTACTCGGCCTGCATCGGCACGACGACGCCGTCGGCCGCGCACAGCGCGTTGAGCGTCAGCATGCCCAAGGACGGCGGGCAGTCGATGACGATGTAGTCGAAGCGGTCCTTCACCTGGGCCAGCGCGTCGGCGAGGATCCACTCGCGGCGCTCGGCGGTGATCAGCTCGATCTCGGCGCCCACCAGGTCGGCGTTGGCCGGCGCCACGAACAACGTCGTGATGTCGGTGGGGCGGATGACGTCGGCGAGCGCGACGTCGCCGACCAGCGCGTCGTAGATCGACAGCTCGACCTTGTCGCGGGGGTAGCCGACGCCGGAGGAGGCGTTGCCCTGGGGGTCGAAGTCGCACAAGAGGACCCGGTAGCCCTTGCTGGCGACCGACGCGGCCAGGTTGATGGCGGTCGTGGTCTTGCCGACCCCACCTTTCTGGTTCGCGACCGCCACGATCCGGGTCATCGCGTCGCCGTTAGCACGTTCCTCTGACGTCGCGCCCGCAATTCCATGCCGAAAAGTTTACCAAGGTGATCCTATGGATTACCTTGTGAACAGATGTAGGACATGTGGGTCCTACGGGAGGAAGCGATGTCAACGTCTGCGCGTATCTACGGTTCGTTCGCCGAGTTCGAGCGCGAGGAGCTTCGGAAGCTGGACTCGCTGCACACCTCCGTCTCCGACATGGTCGAGGAGCGCTTCGCCGAGGAGCTCGACTTCGGCGGCTCCGGCGAGGCGCCCCGCAAGCGCGGCCGCCCGCGGAAGATCCGCTAGGGACAGGATCCGGGGGGGCAAGGGTCCAGGATCGCTTGGAAAAATCGGGCTCGCGCGTCGGAAAAAGGGACACTTCCCGCGATCCAACCCGCTGTTTTCGCTCGAGAAAACCCGCCAGGATTCGCTAGCGATTTCGGCGGCTTGCGGGCCAGGAAACTGTCCCTTCCTGCGACGCACGGCGGCAGAAAAGTGTAGCAATTCTAAATTGTTGCGGTGGCAGATCCTGTCCCTACCCGATCCCGTACTCCTTTAACTTCTTATATAGCGTCGAGCGGTCGATCTCGAGGATGGCGGCGGCCTGGGCCTTGTTGCCGCCGGTGGCGTTGAGGGCGGCGATGATGCCTTCGCGCTCGAGGTCGCGGAGCGAGCGGGCGGCGGCGCTGGAGGCGGTGGCGGGCGCGGCGACGTCGATGGTGGGGACGGTGATGCTGGGGGAGCTGGTCGGCGGCATGGGCAGGCCGGGGAGGCTCTGCGCGGGCAGCACGACGGGGGTCGCGGTGATGGCCATCGAGCCGAGCGGCGGGGTCGGCGCGGAGCGGCGGCTGGGCGCGCGGGCGATCAGGTTGGGCGGCAGGTCGCCCTCCTCGATGTAGTCGCCTCGCCCGAGCACGACGGCGCGCTCGATGGCGTTGCGCAGCTCGCGGACGTTGCCCGGCCATGGGTGGGCCACCAGCGCGGCCATCGCCTCGGGCCGGAAGCCGCGCACGCGCCGGCCCACCTGCTGGCGCATCCGGGTCAGGAAGTGCTCGGCGAGCAGCGGGATGTCGTCGGCGCGCTCGCGCAGCGGCGGCACGATCGCGTGGATCACCGACAGCCGGTAGTACAGGTCCTCGCGGAACAGCCCGCGCCGCGCCAGCTCGGGCAGATCGCGGTTGGTCGCCGCGATCAGCCGCACGTCGACGGCGACCGAGCGGGTGCCGCCGACCCGCTCGAAGCGGCGCTCCTCGAGCACGCGCAGGAGCTTGGTCTGCAGCGCCAGCGGCATCTCGCCGATCTCGTCGAGGAACAGCGTGCCCTTGTCGGCCGCCTCG
>Ga0073899_10003859_pt1 | contig 13210 bp, 8 predicted proteins | sample KloWWTmetaKNB5Ph_FD_88975 | JGI IMG/M metagenome (GOLD analysis project Ga0073899, IMG submission 88975) | Active sludge microbial communities from Klosterneuburg, Austria, studying microevolution and ecology of nitrifiers - Klosterneuburg... | ecosystem: Engineered > WWTP > Aerobic digester >... | reverse complement strand
GGCCGCGACCATTACGGCACAGACGGTGACCCGGGAGGGGACCGTGCTCAGAGGCAGCGCCCGAGGGCGGCCGGCAGGGGGAGGTTCTTCAGGGGCGGGAAAACTGGGAGGTTCCAAAGCGAGGATCCAGCGCGCCAACAATAGCCAGATCGTTTGCAAGGGGAAGTGTTTTGTTTCGGCGTCCGGCCCGGTCGTCCCGGCACTCGGGGATGGATGTGAGACCGCGGACGGCGCCGCTTCGAGCGCCCGGGCGAGCCGTCGCGCCGCGGCCGTCGACGGCGGTCGCGGGCCGTCGAGCTCATGCGCCCGGGAAGCGTTCCACCGCGGGGCCATCGTCGCGGATGGCGACATACAGGGCCGGCTGACCCTGGTAGCAGATCGCACCGCGGGCGAGGCCGAGGACCCAGCCGTCGTGCTCGGACCGCAGCTCGCCGTCGGGGAGGGGACGACCGTGGAGGTCGGTGAGCGTCGCCAGCAGATCGCCGCGGCGAAACAGCTGGCCCGGGACGACGTGGTAGCGGATGACGCCGCTGGCCGGGGCGCGTGGAGTGCTATCGCGCATGGTGGCGAAGCCGGGCGCCGGTTGTGGGACCGTGTCGACCGGCTCCGGCTCGCCGGGCAACATTTGCGCCCAGCGCAACATGTTGCGGACCGCGGCGAGGCCGGCCGCGAGGGCGGCCGGGTCGACGCCGCCGATCAGACCGAGCTCGACCGTGACGGCGGGGATGCGGGCGACGTTGAGTGCCGCGCCGGTGGTCGAACGGTGCAGGCGCCTGGCGACGTAGCGGCTGGCCTCGAGCTCATGGACCACCGGCAGGCCGCTGGCCTGGCACAGGCTGGCCAGTCGCGCGGCGAGCTGCTCGAGCGCGGGGAGCTCCGCGTCGTCGCGATAGAGGATGCGATCGCAGATGATGAAGGACGCGGCCTGGAGCCCGTAGCAGTGGAGGTCGATGTAGAGGTCGGCGCTGGCGCGGAGCTCGGCGAAGAGGGCGGCGTAGGCCGCCTCGGAGACGCCGGGGGTGTCGAGGGTGCGCGCCGCCTCGACGGGGTCGTCGCCGGGTGACTCGTCGCCGGGGAACAGGCGGTTGGGGTCGCGCGGGTCGAGGTAGGGCTCGCGACGGTGGGTGTGGAGGCCGGCGGGGTTGAGGCTGGGGAGGGCGACGACGGTGCCGCGCAGGGTGGGGAGCAGCGCGGGCGTGACGAGGTCGTGGATGACGGCCATGCCGGTGAGCTCGTCGCCGTGGATGTTGGCGGTCAGCCACAGGGTCGGGCCCGGGGCGTGGCCGCGGGCGATCACGACGGGGAGGCGCTCGACGTGGCCGGTCGGTAGATCGGCCAGGATGTACCAGCCGTAGGCGATCTCGCCGGCGGTGGCGGAGGCTGTTCCAAAGGACAGGGGCCGGTGCGCGGTCATGCGGCGCGAGTGTGCCCGATCCGACCCGGCTCGGCCACGCGCCCCGGGCCTCAGCCGGGCTCGAGGACGAAGGGGTAACTGATGACCACGTTGCCGCCGCCCTCGGGCTTCGAGAAGGTCCAGCGCTTGACCGCGCTGACGATGCAGGCGCCGACCATGGCGTCGCCCGCGGTGTCCTCGATGAGCTCGGCGGCGAGGATCTGCCCCTTCGGTCCGATCGTGAAGCGCACGTTGAGCCGACCCTTGAGGTTGGGGTTGCGCGCGAGGCCCTGCTCGTAGCAGTACCGGACCTCGTTGATGTGCGCGCGGACGATGCGGCGGATGATGTCCCTGTCGATCGAGCCCAGGACCTCGGCCTTGGCCTGCCGCACGGTCGGCACCCGCGTGCCGCGGCCGCCGAAGCCGGCGCCGGTGCCCCGGCCGTAGCCGCTGCCGGAACCACCGCCAGCGCCGATGCTGTAGCTGCCGCCGTAGCCGCCGCCGCCGTGACCGCTGCCGACGAGGCCGAGGCCGCCGAGGCCGTAGGACTCGCCGATGGCGCTGTTCTCGACGGCCATCGGCAGCTCGAGCGGGACCTCGACGGTGCGCAGGGTGCCGTCGGTCTGCGGCTCCTTGCGCTGCTCGACCGCGACGAAGCTGGTGTAGGCGGTCATGATGCGGTGCTTGAGCGCGAGCGTGGTGATCTTCGCGATCGCGGCGGTGTCGGGGTCGGAGCTGCGCGCGCTGGGGTAGCCGAGCAGGTCGTCGACCTGGTGGCGCGCCCACATCGCGGCCAGGCCGCTGTGCGCCTGCCCCTGGCTGAAGTCGAGCTTCAGCGGGATCTCGATCGGGGCGCCGCCGAGCTTGCCCTTGAGCGTGGCCTCGCCCTGCGGCGCGCCGGTGAAGCGACCGAAGACGACGACGGGCTGACCGGCGAAGAGATCGGGGATCGCCGCGGGGCTGAGGTCGGCGATCGGCAGGTCGCCCCAGTCGATCTCGATGTCGGTGAGGACGGGCCGATCGATGTGGCCGTAGAAGCGCTCTACGACCCGATCCGGGGCCTCGCCGGGGCCGACGTAGACGCTGCTGCCGCGGCCGATCCGGGCCATGCCGTCGAGCAGGTAGCGGTTGACCGAGCTGCCGACGCCGAGGCTGAACAGGCGGGCCTCGCCGAGCTGGCGCTCGATGCCGGCGAAGATCTGGCTCTCACCGCCGATGAAGCCGTCGGTCAGGAACAGGACCATGCGCAGGCGCTGCGGGTCGGCGGGGCGCGCGAGCGCGGCGGTGACCCCGGCGATCATCTCCGTGCCGCCGCCGCCGCGCGTCGCCTCGAGGAAGTCGAGCGCGCTCCTCCGGTTCTCGGTGGTGTTGGCGAGCGGGGCCGGTGCGAGCTGCTCGGCGGACCCGGCGAAGCGGATCACCTGGAAGGTGTCCTCGGCGCCGAGGTCGTCCAGGGCCCGGCGCACGGCGGCGCGGGCGGTGTCCAGCGGGACGCCCGACATCGAGCCGGAGGTGTCGACGACGAACACGAGCTCGCGCGGGCGCGCCCGGTCGCGCGAGACGCCGCGCGGCGGCTCGATGGTGAGGCTGAAGTAGCCCTCGCCATCACCTGTCTTTTGGGCCATGAGCTGGGCGCGCGGCTCGAGGCCGGCGAGCTGCCAGGACAGCGTGAAGTCGCGGTTGGGTCGCGCGGGGCCGTCGGCGAGCTCGAGGCGGGTGATGCCGGCGGCGCGCTCGACCTGCAGCGCGTGGTATTGCGAGCGCAGATCACGGACCGGCATGCCGGCCTCGATCACGACCTGGATGTCGACCTTCGCGCAGCTGACGACGCCTTTGGCGAGCTGCGGCGAGCGCAGGGCGGCCGCGTCGGGGACGGCCGCGGTGTTGCCCTGGTGGTCCGGCGCGCCGGCGACGTAGCGCGGGCCGATCACGGTCGGCAGGGTCAGCTGGTAGCGGCCGTCCTCGCGGCGCAGCGGCTGGACGAGGTGCATCTCGACCTCGACCGTCCCGCCCGGGGGGATGTTGGCGACGGCCTGCGCGAACACGTTCGGCCGGTTCTGCTCGAGCAGCGCGGCGGTGAGGCCGGCGTCGCGCGCGGCGTCGTAGGTCTTGCGCGCATCGTCGCGTCGCTTCATCACCCCGTGGATCTCCTTGCCGTCGACGCGGATCCAGTAGTCGTCGACGGCGGCGTCGTTGGGGAGCGGGAAGTTGTAGCGGGCCTCGAGGCGCTCGGGCAGCGGGTTGTGGAACACCTGCACGACGCTGGTCTCGGCGACGGTGCCGACGACGACGGTCTCGTACCGGGTCTCGCGCAGCGGCAGGCCGAGCCAGGTGTCCCCCTGACGGATCGCCATGCGGCCCTGCTCGGGCGCGCTGTCGGGGTCGAGCGGGCTCGCCTTCGTGGGCGGACCGTCGGCGCTGCAGCGGGCGTCATCATTCGCGGCGATCGCGGCTTCGAGCCGACCTTCGCGGGGCTGCGGCGCCTCGTCCGCCAGGCTGTCGTCGTCGTCACCCGGCGCATCGGGGTTCGCGGCCTCGTGGTTGTCGCCAGGATCACCGAGCGGGGTGCAGGCGGCGACGCCGGAGAGGCTCGCCGCGGTGAAGAGACAGAGGATCGGGGCGGAGCGAAAAGGTCGAAGGTCGAGCATCGGTGGCCTCGTGCGGCGATGGGGCGATGGGGCGACAGACACCGGCGCGCGCGCGAGGTTCCCGGGCGGCCTCGGGTGACCCCGCCCGCCGCCTCGTATAGAATCCCGATCGCGGATGAAGAAGATCGATCGGTCGCGCGGGTGGTGGTCCGGGCTGGCGCTGACGAGCGCGCTGGTGACCGGCTGCTATCGCGGCGGCACTCCGCCCCAGCTGTGCGAGGGGGACGCCTGCGGGCTGACGAGCAGCGCGGGCGAGTCGAGCACCGCCGCGTCGACGAGCGCCGAGGCGCCGACCGGCACGAGCTCGGGGCCGACGACCGGCGAGCCGACCGCCGGCGAGTCGAGCACCGGCGCGCCGATCGACCCTTCGGTCACCTTCCGCCTCGACAGCCTGACCTTCATGGACCCGCACCTGTTCCTGACGACCGCGAGCGACCCGCCGATGTGCGTCAACGACGTCACGACCTTCGTGAACGTGGCGCTCAACGACGACGCCAAGAGCGGTCAGTTCAACCTGCTCGCGCGCTTCGAGGACCTCGACGCCGTCAATGAGATGCGCCTCGTCGACGCCGACTGCGAGGATCCCGTCGTCGCGGGCGGGCGCCGGGTCTGCACCCCGAGCGTGAAGACCCAGGCGGTGCTGCTGACCACCAAGAGGCTCAGCGAGGGCGGCTGCAGCGCGCTCGACCCGGCCCACTTTCAGGCGATCACGTTGCCGGACATCCACGCCCCCCAGGCGCCGTGCGTGCGCAGCAACCAGGTCGACTTCTCGATCCCGGTGAGCGCCTCGGTCGGGGCGCTCAACCTTCGTGACGCGCAATTCTCGGCGCAGCTCGACACCACCGTCGAGCCGCTGCGGCTCGAGCAGGGCCTGCTGTACGGCTTCTTGACGAAGGCGGTCGCCGAGGACCTGAACTTCCAGAACGAGATGTTCGGGACGATCAACCTCTGGGCCCTGATCGACGCCTCCGTCTGCGCGGCGGGCTACCCGGACTACCTGCCGAGCATCGACGAGTTCTTGATCAACGACGTGCCGGTGCCCGGCGTGTGGCTGGCGATCAACTTCACGGCCGAGCGCGTCGACTACGTGGCGCCCTGAGCGCGCGGACGCGCGTGCGACCGGCGATCGCAGGTCGTCGCGGGAACTTTCGCCGGCCGTGGTTGTTAAGCCCGGCGTGACCCGCTCGCCCATGCCCGCCGCCGCGCTCGCCGAGGTCGTCGTCAGCCTCGGCGGCACGATCCTCGACGTGCGTCACGTCGGCCGCGCCGCCGGTCGCGCGTCGCCCTGGTCGCCCTGGCTGGCTCGCTACACCCTCGGCGAGGGCCCGGACGCGCATTTGCCGGTGGCGATCGTGGGGAGCGACGCGTCGGGCCGATTCACGGCCGTCGAGGCCTGCGCCGGCGGGATCCGCGTCGGCCTGGCCGCGGGCATGTCCGGCGAGCTCGAGCGCGGCGCGAAGGTGACCGCGGTCGAGGCGCTGCTCGCCAGCGGCGAGACGAGCGTCACGCTGCGGCCCGGCGAGCGCGCGACGCTGCGGGTCGGCGCGCTGGAGCTGGCGATCCGCGTCGAGACCGCGACCCCGGTCCAGCGCTTCACCGCCGCCCTCGACCGCCCGCTGTGGCTGGCCCAGGGCGCGTCGCTGCTGCTGTTCGCGGTGTTGCTGGTGATCGTGCAGCGCCGCGCGCCGACCGACCCGCCGCGCTTCGAGGACGCCGAGGTCCAGGCCCAGCTGATCCGCTACCTCGCGCCGGTCGGGCCCGCCGCGCCGGAGACCGCCGCGCCGGAGACCGCGGCCTCGCCGGCGTGGTCGGCACCGTCGCCGTCGCCGTCGCCGTCGCCGTCGCCGTCGCCGCGATCGACCCGGCCCGAGGCATCGCCGGTGCCGCCGGCACCCGCGTCCCCGGCCCTGGCCGTTGCGCCCGGTCCGATCGGACATGGCGCTTCAGACATGGCCAAACAGTCAGGTATATTCGGGCTGGCCGAGTTCCTGCGCGCGATCGAGGAGGCGAAGGTCGCGGCCCAGGAGTCGATGACCCACTACACCCCGAGCGCGCGGGACACCGCGAGCTGGGTCGCGGCGGCGGGTCGCGACCCGATGCGCGCGCTGACGGCGGGCCTGGGCCTCGCCGGCGCGGGTCGCCAGGGCGGCGGGGACGCGAGCGGCGTGGTCGACCTCGACCTCGACCTCGGCGCGCTGCTGTTCGCGAAGGTCGGCGCCGACGGCAAGCGCCGCTACGGCGGGCCGAAGCGGGCCGCCCGCGAGCGCTTCGCGGAGCGCGAGCCGAGCCCGCAGCCGGAGTCGCGCCACAGCGTGGTGTGGACGGCCAGCGTCGGCCGCGACCTGATCCGCGGGGTCGTCCAGCGCAACAAGCCGGCGGTGCGGCAGTGCTTCCGCGAGGGCCTGGCGCGCGACCCCGGGCTCACCGGCGAGGTCGAGGTCGGCTTCACGATCCAGGGCGACGGCAGCGTCGCCGCTCCGAGCGTCGTGCGCAGCAGCGTCGCCGATCCGGCGGTCTTGTCCTGCGTGACGACGGCGGTCAAGGGCTGGCGCTTCCCCGTGTTCGTGGCGAGCGGCGGCGATGTCGACGTGCGCTTCCCGTTCACCGTCGGCGCCGCGTAGCGCGACGGAGCCGCGTGGCGAAGCCCGAGGGCCGCGCCGCGCAGCACGAAGGCGCGGGGTCAGGGCCAGCGCACGAAGGGGCCGCGCCGGGCGGCGCGACCCCGACGTCGCGGCCCGCTACTTCTTGCCGAACAGGCCGCCGAGGCTCGAGGTGACGCTGCCGAGGTCGAGGCCGCCGATGGCGCCCGCGGCCGAGCCGAGGGCCGAGTCGATGTGTCCGCCGACGGCGTCCGGGAGCTTGCCTTTGAGGAAGCCGACGACGGTCTCGGCGGCGCTGCGGGCCTGGGCCTCGGAGATGCCGGTCTTGTTGACGATCTGCTTGATGAGCTCTTCCATGGGGATCCTCCAGTGAGCGCGCGAGTATCCGCGCGACCTCCGTCTGCGTCAACGCGGCCCGGGGCGGGACGATGAACGGTGCCGGGGACAGGTCGCGGATCGCGGTGTCGCCGGTGCCGGGGACGGGTCGCGGATCGCGGTCGCCGGTGCCGAGGACGAGGTCGCGGCTCGCGGTCGCCGGAGACGATGCGCGGCGGGTCGCGGCTCGCGCGCTCGCGCGGCTCGCAGCGGCGCGGCGCGCTGTCACGGGTGTCGGGGCGATCGTCGGCCCGCCGCAGTGTCCCGCGACGATCCGCCGGATCTGCTCGCAGCGCCCCCCGGCGAGCAGGTCGGGCCGCGGACCGCGGGCGCGTTGCGGGGGCGCCGGCTTTGCGCGAGCCTTGCGGCATGCAAGGCTCCGAGTCCTCCATGCAGCGCGAGGTCATCCGCACCGCCGACGCCCCCCAGGCGATCGGCCCCTACAGCCAGGCGATCGCCGTCCGCGGCGGCCGCACTGTCTACACCTCGGGCCAGATCCCGCTCGACCCGGTGACGATGCAGATCGTCGGCGAGGGCGACATCGTCGCCCAGACCGAGCGCGTGCTCGAGAACCTGCGCGGCCTGCTCGCCGCGGCCGGCGTTGGCTTCGAGCACGTGGTCCGCACCGGCATCTTCCTCGCCGACCTGGGCCACTTCGGCCAGGTCAACGAGCTCTACGCCCGCTGCTTCACCGCCGATCCGCCGGCGCGCTCGACGGTGCAGGTCGCCTACCTGCCGCGCGGCGTGCTGGTCGAGATCGACATGATCGCCGTCGGTCCGTGAGCGCACGACGATGACGGCCAGGGGACGACGGGCGCTGGGGGTCGCCGCCGCGCTGCTGCTGGCCGGCCTCGGCGGGCTGCTGGCCTGGTTGTGGCTGGCGCCGCCGCCGTCCGGGATCGAGATCGTCGAGGCGCTCGATCCGACGCCGACGCCCGACGCCGCCGCGCCGCTCGTGACCCGGCTGCGCGGTCGCGTGCTGCTCGAAGCCCTGGCCTCGCAGACAGGTCCAAAGGACCAGGTCCCTGAGGACATGGCGTCAGGGACAGGTCCCGGAGGGGCCGCCAAGATCGAGGCGGAGCCGGGGCCGCCGCCGCTCGGCAGCTGCCGGGCCGTCGTGTGGCGCAATTCACAACGGCTCGCCGAGGCGGCCTGCGACGCGGACGGCGGCTTCGCGGTGCTGTTGCCGCCGCTCACGGCCGCGATCCCCGGCGCGCCGCTCGAGGTCGCGGTCGAGATGCTGGTGCCCGGGCGGCTGCGCGCGGTGCTGACGGCCCCGGTGGTCGCGGGCGGCGAGGTGGTGCTGCCGAGCGTCGCGCTGGGCCCGGCGTCGCGGCTGATCGGTGAGGTGCTCGACCGGCGCGGGCAGCCGGTGGCGGGGGTGGAGGTCGCGGCGCTGCCGATGCCGAGCCTCGGCGAGCCCGAGCCGTGGCGGGTGGAGAGCGGCGCGGACGGGCGCTTCATGCTCGACACGGTGCCCGAGGGGCCGATCCGGCTGCGCGCGACCCGCTCGGGCTACGCCTTGACGATCACCGACGCCTACGCGCCGGAGGTCGGGGTGGTGATCGTGCTCGACGAGCTCATGGCGCTCGAGGGCGCGGTGATCGGTGAGCCGGCGCTGATCAGCCGCGCGCGGGTCCGCCTCGAGGGCTCCTCGCTGTGGCCGCCGCTGGTCCAGCCGGTCGCGGCCGACGGGGGCTTCGAATTTCCCGAGCTGGTCGACGGCGTCTACGGCCTGGTCGCCACGGTCGAGGCGCTCGCGCCAGGCGGCCAGGAGTACGCTTCGATCCCGCTCGAGAACCTCGCACCCGGCTCGGAGGTCGGGCTGGCGCTGGCGCTCGCGTACCGCATCCCGGTGCGGGTGATCAGCCCCGACGGCTCTCCGGTCGTGGGCGCGCGGGTGACCGTCGGCTACGCCAGCGTCGGCATGCTGCAGCAGGTCGGAGAGACAGGTCCCGACGGACAGGTCGCGATCGGGCCGACCGTGCCCGGCCCCTACGTGGTGCGGGCCGACGCCGACGGCTTCCTGCCGAGCGAGACCTTGAGCGTCGACCTCGGCGCGAGCCCGCTGCCGACCCAGACCCTGACGCTGGTGCGACCGGGGCGGATCTCCGGGACAGTCGTCGACGAGGACGGCCGCGCGGTCGTCGACGCGAGCATCGTCGTCGACAGCGAGAACCTCTACAGCTTCGACGAGGGCAGCGCGCGCGCGGGCACCTTCACGGCGCTGCTGCGCGGCGGCAGCCTCGGGGTCACCCGCGGCGCGGTGCCGCCGATCCCCCTGCTCGCGGCGATGGAGGGCAGCAGCGCGGCCAGCGGCCTGATGGCGAGCAGCGACGAGGCCGGACGCTTCGCGCTCGAGCTGCTGCTGCCCGGGACTTACCGCCTGCGCGCCGTGCACGGGCGCTTCGCGGCCTCGCCGGTGGCAGTGCTGACGCTCGGGCCGGGAGCGACGCGCGAGGGGGTCGTGCTGGTGCTCGGCCGCGGGGTCCACCTGACCGGCCGCCTGCTGGACGGCAACCGCCAGCCGCTGGCCGGCGTGCGCGTCGAGCTCGGCGACGGCACCGAGGTCCTCACCGACGACTTCGGGGTCTTCGACGCCGGTTACCGCCGCGGACGCGAGCGCCTGGTGATCCGCGGGCCAGGGCTCATCCCGCAGGTGGTCGAGGTGGAGCTCGGGCGCAAGGATGTCGAGATCGAGCGGATCTTGCTGCCCGCCGAGGGCGCGATCGAGGGGCGAGTCGGGGATGGCAATCACCAGCCGATCGCCGGCGTGCGCGTGACCCTGACCCCGCGCGACGGGCTGAGCGCGACCAGCGTCACCTGGACCGACGAGCGCGGCCTGTTCACCCTCGCCGACCTGGCCCCCGGCGCCGCCGAGCTCGAGCTCGATCACCCGGACTTCGCGCCCGCGGCCCGCGACGTGCGGGTCCCCGCGCGGGCCGGGGCGGCGCCGCTCGAGCTCGGCCTCGTCGCCGGCTGGTCGCTGACGCTGAGCGTTCGCGCGCGAGGGACCGGCGCGCCGATCGCCGGGGCGCGCGTCGAGGTCGACGGCCGCCTGTGGTCGACCGACGAGTCCGGGACGGTGAGCGTGTCGCGGCTGGCGGGCGACGGGGCGCGCGTGCTGGTGCGCGCGGGCGGCTGGGTCGGGCAGGGCGAGGCGGTGGCGCGGCCCGCGAGCGGCGAGGCGAGCCTGCGCTTCGAGCTCGACGAGGCGGCCGGAATGGAGGGCGAGGTCGCGGACGAGCGGGGCGAGCCGGTCGGCGGGGCGCGCGTGCGGATCTTGAGCCGGGAGGGCGAGACGCTGGCCGAAACGATGACGACGGCGGACGGCGGCTGGTCGGTGCCGGACCTGCCCGAGGGGGACGTGGTCGTCGAGGCGACCCCCCCGCCGGCCCTTGCGGAGATCCTCGGGCCGGTCACCGTTAAATCCGATGTGCGGCGCGGGTATGTCACCCACGACGTGGATCTGCGCCTCGATCGGCTATGATCCCGGCCGGTCCGGCTCCGTCCGGCCCGTGCCAAGGAGTTCCCATGTCATCGCCAGTCCTCTCGCGCCGTGCGGCGCGTTACTCGATGCTCGCGCTGGCCCTCGTGGCCTGTGGCGCCGAGACCAAGCCCGCCGGCCCCGACGCCAAGACCCCCGAGAAGGCCACCCCGCCGCCCGGTGACGTCGCCAAGCTCCCGGTCAAGGCGGATCCGCAGATCAAGGTGCGCGAGGGCGCCGACCCCGGGGAGGACCGCTACGTCATGAAGATCGACGTCGTCGAGGCCGCGGTCGGCCGCGAGGGCAGCTTCAACGTCACCGTGACGCCCAAGGCGCCCTGGCACATGAACCTCGACTTCCCGACCTCCCTGGCGATCACCGCCCCCGACGGCGTCACGCTCGCCAAGGCCGAGCTCCGCAAGGACGACGCGACCAAGCTCGACGAGAACAGCGCCGCCTTCGCGGTCAAGTTCACCCCGGCCGCCGCCGGCGAGAAGGACCTCGCCGGCAAGTTCAAGTTCGCCGTCTGCCAGGACGAGGCCTGCTCGCCGGTGACGGAGGAGTTCCAGGTCAAGCTCGCGGTCAAGTGAGGCCTGCGGGCCGTGTCCTCTGAGACCTGTCCATAGGGACCTGTCCATTGCGACAGGGGAGGGAAGGGTGCCATGCAGGAAGTCACCAGCGCCAGGGCGCGCATCGACGCGCTGGCCTCGGCCGTCGCCCATGAGTTCGAGTCGACCCGCCGCGTCCTCAGCTTCGAGGAGTGGTTCGACCTGCTGTGCGCGTCGCCGCAGGTGCACGCCCGCAACGCGGCCCAGTACCTGCGCGACTGCTTCGACCACTACGGCCGTCGCGACGTGCGGATCCCGAGCGGCAAGGTCGCGCGCTTCCGCCTCTTCGACTGCGAGTTCGACGCCGACGCGCCGGGCAGCGCCCGCCTGGTCGGGCAGGAGACCGCGCAGAACGCGTTCTACGACGCGATCGACAGCTTCGTGCGCATCGGCCGGGGCAACAAGCTGTTGCTGCTGCACGGGCCCAACGGCTCGGCGAAGACGACCTTCCTCGACTCGGTGATGCGGGCGCTCGAGGCCTACTCGCAGACCGACGTCGGCGCGCTGTACCGGTTCTCGTGGGTGTTCCCCAACAAGTCGGCGCGCTCGGGCGGCATCGGCTTCGGCTCGGGGCCGTGGGGCGGGGCGATCAGCGAGGCGACCTACGCCAAGCTCAGCGCCGAGGCGGTCGACTCCAAGCTCAGCGACGAGAACAAGGACCCGCCGCTCTACCTGCTCCCGCTGGCGATGCGCGAGAAGATCCTGAGCGACCTGCTCGCGCAGGCCCGCCAGCGCGAGCACGCCGCGGGCGGCACCGCCGGCCCCGGCGACAGCTCGCAGCGCTCGCTGCAGGAGTTCGCGTTCAGCGAGGTCGTGCTGCGCGGCGACCTCACCCAGCGCAACCGCAGGATCTTCGACGCGCTGCTCGGCGGCTACCAGGGCGACCTGCGCAAGGTCTACCAGCACATCCAGGTCGAGCGCCTGTTCCTCAGCCGGCAGTACCGCGCCGGCCTGGTGACGGTCGAGCCCAAGCAGACCGTCGACGCCCGCAGCTACCCGGTCACCGGCGAGCGCGCCTACACCAGCTTGCCGCCCAACGTCGGCGGCCAGGTGCTCTACGCGACCCAGGGCGACCTCGTCGACGCCAACCGCGGCCTGATCAACTTCAGCGACCTGCTCAAGCGGCCCTACGAGCACTACAAGTATCTGCTGACCGCGACCGAGTCCGGCGTGGTCGCGCTCGACCACGTGCAGCTGGCGCTCGACCTGGTGTTCACTGGTTCAGGCAACGACCTGAACCTGCTCGAGTTCCGGGCCCTGCGCTCCGGCGAGTACCAGAGCCTGCGCGGCCGCCTCGAGCTGATCCCGGTCCCGTACCTGCTCGACTACCGGGTCGAGCGCAAGGTCTACCAGGAGCAGGTCGGCGACGTGCTGCGCGGCATCCACATCGCCCCGCACGTGCCGCGGGTGCTCGCGCTGTGGGGCGTCATGACCCGCCTGCGCCCGCCCGATCCCGCGGGCTACAGCGCCAAGCTGCAGCCCGTGCTGTCGCGCCTGACCCCGCTCGACAAGGCCGACCTCTTCGCCTACGGCCGCGTCCCCGCGGGCCTGACCAGCGACGAGGCCCGCGAGCTGCTCGCGGCGGTCCCGACCATGCATCAGGAGCGCTTCCAGCAGGCGACCGTGCGCGCCGAGAGCGGCGACCCGATCCTGCTCGGGGACTACGAGGGCAGCTTCGGCGCCAGCGTCCGCGACCTCAAGCGCGTGCTGCTGGCCGCCGCCAGCGATCCGGGGACCTCCTGCGTCACCGTCCCGCGCCTGTTTCGCGAGCTGCGCCGGTTCATGGCCGACAGCGTCAACCACCGCTGGATGACCCTCCCGCGCGCGGGCGCCGGCTTCCACGCGCTCGAGGGCGAGGGCAGCATCACCCAGGCGGTGTGGAACCGCTGGCTCGACCTCTCGGACTGGGAGGTCCGCGAGGCGATGGGCCTGGTCGACGAGTCGCGCTACCTCGACCTGTTCAAGAACTACGTCAAGCACGTCTCGCACCACCTCAAGCGCGAGCGCCTGTTCGACCCGGTGACCGGCAACCTGCGCGACCCCGACGAGAAGTTCATGCAGGGCCTGGAGAAGACCATGGACCCGAAGGCCGGCCCGGC
>Ga0073899_10003857_pt1 | contig 13212 bp, 12 predicted proteins | sample KloWWTmetaKNB5Ph_FD_88975 | JGI IMG/M metagenome (GOLD analysis project Ga0073899, IMG submission 88975) | Active sludge microbial communities from Klosterneuburg, Austria, studying microevolution and ecology of nitrifiers - Klosterneuburg... | ecosystem: Engineered > WWTP > Aerobic digester >... | reverse complement strand
GCTGTTCCGCTGCGGCACCGGAAATGGCCGGGGCGGGGTCGAGCTTGGCCGGCAGGATGCACGTTTTGCCCAAGGTCAGCGCGAACGTAAAGGTGCTACCCGTGCCCGGCGTGCTGCTGACCTGGATCTGCCCGCCCATGATCTGGACCAGGCGCTGGCAGATATTGAGCCCGAGACCGGTGCCGCCATATTTGCGGGTCGTCGAACTATCCGCCTGTTCGAAGGGGGCAAAGATGCGTCGCAGCGTCTCGCTCGCCATGCCGATACCGCTGTCTGTCACCGAAAATTCGATTTTCGTCGCCCGCGCGCCTGGCTCGGCCAGCCGGATGCTGAGCGTGACGGTGCCGCGTTCGGTAAATTTCACGGCATTGTCGACCAGATTGAGCAGCACCTGCTGCACCCGGAGCGGGTCGCCGAGATATTCGTCTTGCTGGAGCTCGGGATCAAGGTCGGTGCGAAGCTGCAAACCCTTGGCCAGCGCCTTGCCGCCGAGCAGACTATCCAGATTGTCGAGCAGGCTGTCGAAGCGGAAGGGTACTTCCTCAAGCGTCATGCGATTGGCGTCAATTTTCGACAGATCGAGTATGTCGTTAAGCAGTTTCAGCAAATGACTGGCGGCGCTATGGATCTTGTTCAGTTTGTCGAGCTGGCCGGCATCCTGGTTGTTGCGTTGCAGAATATGGGTGAGGCCAATGACGGCGTTCATCGGTGTGCGCAATTCGTGGCTCATGTTGGCGAGGAAGGTGCTCTTCGCACGGTTGGCCGCCTCGGCGGCTTCCTTGGCGACGGACAGCGCCAGTGTGCGTTCCTCGACCAGCGTTTCAAGATGATGCCGATGGTTTTCCAGTTCCGCCTCGGCCTGTTTGCGCGCTGTGATATTGATCCGGTTGCCGACGATATAGCCGCTTGGCGTGCGGTACTCGATGATCAGCAGCCAGTGCCCGTTGCCCAAGGCTTGTTCGATATGCCTGCCATCGGCTGCCTGGTGCTTGCGTACCCGTTCAGCAACCCATTCGTCAACCTGACCGACTGCCTCCTGGTATTGCCCCCGCTCGGCGCCCCGGCGGACGATTTCCTCGAAGGTCGCGCCGGGCACAATCAGGTCGCGGCTGGTATTGTAAAAATCCAGATAGGCTTCGTTGCAGAGCACCAGGTGGTCGTTTTCATCGTAGATCGTAAAGCCTTCCGAGATGCTGCTGACCGCCTCATGGAGCAGCTGATGCGCCTTGCGCGCGGCCAGTTCAGCTTCCTTGCGCCGCGAAATATCGATGTAAGCGATCATCACGCCGAAATCTGGATGGTTCATCGGTGTAGCGCTGACCGATAGCCAGATGTTGCCGGTCAGCGTCACCGCCTGCATTTCGACATCGCGCACCGCCTCGCCACTGTATAGCGCTCGGACGCTGGCATATTCCTCCGGGGGCATCGGACTGCCATCCGGGCGCAGCCAGGCCCATTCCTTGCCGTCATGGTTGCGGGCAAGATGCGCCTGCTTGCTGATCCCCAGCAGGCCTTCCGAAGCCGGGTTGCAATCGACGATGTGCCCGTCGGGATCGGTGATCGAAATGCCGACCGGCAAAACGTCGTAGATGGCGCGCAGGCGCTCTTCGTTACGACGCAGCGCGAGGCCGTGCTCGCGTTCGCGCTGTTGTTGGCGATCCAGACGGATGAGCAGGGCGACCAGCGAAATGCTCACCAGCCACAAGGCAAGCAGTCCGGCGATGGCGCCTTGCCGGTAGGTCGCAATTTCGCGGTCGACCGGCGCCAGCAATGATTTTTCGCCTATGCCAAGCACGACGGTAACTGGATAGTCGGCCAGACGCTCCCAGTGATACAGGCGCTTGATCCCGTCGAAATTGGCTGAAGCCTGGAAGGCGCCGGTTGCCGCGGCATTTGGGCTGACAAAGGCGCGATTGGGGCCGACGCTCTTGCCGAGGGCGGTTTCCTGATCCTGATTCCGGGCCAGATATTCACCACTCTGCCGGACGATGGAGATGGAGTCGTCCGGCGCCAGTTGCAGAGAGGCCAGGGTTTTGTGCAGATAATCCGGAGAGATTGATAGCACGATTACCCCGATCAGCTTGCCATGACGTCGAATTGGGCGCGAGAACTGGATACTCCATTGTTTCGAGATTCGTCCAAGCAAGGGCTTGCTGATGAAGAGCTGATCTTCCTGAGGCTGGAGATGAACCTTGAAGTGTTCGCGGTCACCAAGGAAGGTTGATTCCTTGAAGCCGAGACTGGAATAGTTCAGGAAGCCTTTTGCATTAATGACGCCAATTTGCGACAGGGAATTGCTGGGAAAACGCTGGCTGATTTTCGGCGCCTTGGCGGCAAATTCAGCCGCCGTATTCATGGCATAGGTTTCAGCAAGTTCCTGTGCGGCAGAATCGATATAACGAATCAGGATGGCGATCTGGTCAGCGACCGATCCGGTGAGCTGGCTGGCGCGTAACTCCGCCTGGGTAGTCGTCTCACTCCGCAGCTGGGTACCTGTCTCGATGATTTGCTGCAGGTAAAACCCACTGAGCACTACCAATAGCGCCACGATCGACAGTGCAATTTTCCGGAGCGGGGAGTGCGAACTCATTCGGGTCAATAGATGCAAGAGGGCCAAACTCTAACACCAAAGTCATAATTGCAGTTGCCCCCAGTCAAAGCCTTGCTTATTTCCGTCAAACAATTTTCATCTTGCCTCTGCTGGCACCGAAAAGCCGTAACTTGGCATGAATGCCGATTTTCAGGCGTAAAAAAGCCGGCAATTTGTCATTGCCGGCTTTTGCTGATTTGGTAGGTCGAAGCTTAGCTAATTTGCTGAATACCGGCCAGGGTCCAGCCGCGGCTGCCATCAGTCGGCTTGGTCATGTTCCAGATTTCGTCGAATGGCTCGGTCGGGCCGGCTTTTTCTTCGCGGATCAAGCCGTGGAAACGGACGCTGACAATATAGCGGTTGGCTTCTTCAGCGACATCGAGTACTTCGGCATTGAGCTGAACGACATCGGTTTCCTGTTTCGCGGCACCGCGCTCACCCATGCCCATCTTGATTTCGGCAAACATTTCCGGCGTAGTGAATTCGCGGATGTCGTCGAGATTGCCGGCATCGTTGGCGGCCTGCAGGCGGATGAAGTTGACCTTGGCATTGCGGGCAAAACCATCAACATCGAAGTCGGCCGGAATGTGGTTGCCGTTCGTTGCAGCCGCGGCAGCCATTCCCGGCACAGCAGTACCCGATGGCAGGAAGTCTGGTTGGCTCGGGGCGTGGCGGCCAACGTCAGCCCCGGCGCCGGCATACTGCATGCCGCCCATGCCGGATTGTTGCGCCGCAGCGGCTTTCTTGCGCATGAAGAAGCCGATGACCATGACCACAGCCATTACCAGCAGGCCGATCATCATCATGTTGGCCAGGCCTTCACCAAAGCCGAAGTGCGAAGCCAGTGCGGCCAGACCCAAGCCAGCGGCCAGACCGGCCAGCGGGCCCATCCACGAACGTTTTGGTTGTGCCGCTGGTGCCGCAGCGGGTGCGGCAGTCGGGGCCGCCTTGGCGGCGGACGGCGGGGCGCTCGGGGCGACCGACTGGCGCTGCATGCCGGATGAGCTACCGCCACCCAGGCGTTTGGCTTCGGCATCGCCGATGCTGAGGGTGAAGCCGAGCACCAGGGCTGCGGCCATCAGGGCAAAGTTTTTCATGTGTGTCTCCGTGTGGAAAAATTACAAGTCGTAGTTTAACCCTCTTGGTGCACCCGGAAAAATGATATTAAAGCGCAGCTATCGTTCGTTAAAGTCGAAGTGTTCGGCTAGCTGAAGAGAGCGGCGACGGCGGTCGGGTTGTCAGGGAAATAGAAGTGCACGTAGGAGGCGGTCAGGCGTTGCTGCCGGTAGATCGCCTCACCGCTTCGGCCATCGACGGTGATGGCTTGCGCCAGCGGCACAAGTGGCGTTTCGCTTTTCGAGTAGTGGAAAGTATGGCCGGATAGCCGGCCTTCCGGCAACTCCGTCAATTGCGTGCCGAGCGCCGCCAGGCGTTTTTGCATCACCGAGCGGCCGGGTAACAGGCCGCCGAAGCGATGGCTGACGCCGGCTTTGTCGATAACTTCCTCGAACAGGCTCATCATGCCGCCGCATTCAGCCAGCAGCGGTTTGCCGGCAGCGACGTGAACGTTCAGGGCGGCCCACAGGGTGTGATTCTGGCTGAGGCGATCGGCGTGCAGTTCCGGATAACCGCCAGGTAGCCAGATGGCGTCGCAGGCAGGCAGCGGATCGCCGGCGAGCGGCGAGAAGAAATGCAGCTCGGCGCCGAGCTTGGCCAGGGTCTCCAGATTGGCCGGGTAGATGAAACCATAGGCGGCGTCGCGGGCGATGGCGAGGCGTTTGCCGGCGAGCAAGGGTGCGATGTTGGGGGCTGGCGCAGCCGCGAAATTAACCGGTTTTGGCAGGTCGACCGTGGCACTGGCGGCCAGAGCGTCGGCCAGAAGGTCGAGGCGACTTTCGAGATCGGTGATTTCAGCCGCCTGCAACAGGCCGAGATGGCGCTCCGGCAAGGCGGCTTCCGGCTTGCGCGGCAGGGCGCCGAACCAGCCCATGCCGGCGGGCAGGCTGTCGCGGGCCATGGCGCTGTGGCGTTCGCTGCCGACGCGATTGGCCAGCACGCCGGCGAACGGCAGTTCCGGGCGATAGGTGGCGAGGCCGTGGGCCACGGCGCCGAAGGTCTGGGCCATCGCCCCGGCGTCGATCATTGCCATCACCGGAATGTTGAAACGACAGGCGATATCAGCCGCCGAGGGCGTGCCGTCGAACAGGCCCATGACGCCTTCGATGATGATCAGGTCGGAATCGGCCGCGGCACGGGCCAGCCGCCAGCGCGCATCGGCTTCGCCGCACATGCCGAGATCGAGGTTCTGACACGGTCGACCGCTGGCGACGGCGTGAATCTGCGGGTCGAGAAAGTCCGGCCCGCACTTGAAGACGGTGACCCGCCGGCCTTGCCGGGTGTGCAGCCGGGCGAGGGCGGCGGTGACGGTGGTTTTGCCCTGTCCTGAAGCGGGGGCGGCGATGAGCAGGGCGGGGCAGGCGGTCATGGGATTTCTTTCGGCGTGACCGGAAGTGGCTGGTGCAGGGCTTTCATTGAAACAGGCTCAGAATTCGAGGCCGGGCATGGCCTTGATGCCGCTCTGAAAGGCATGTTTTTCCATGCCGATGTCGCTCACCGTATCGGCTGCATCGCGCAGCGCCTGCGGTGCGGCGCGGCCGGTGATGATGACGTGTTGCATGGTCGGCCGGGCGAGCAGCTTGGCGATCACGGTATCGAGTTCGAGCCAGCCGTACTTGAAGGCGTAGGTCATTTCGTCGAGAACGACGAGTGCGATTTCCGGGTTGGCCAGATGCTTGCAGGCAATGGCCCAGGCATGCTGGGCCGCCTTGGCATCGCGCTCCTTGTCCTGGGTTTCCCAGGTGAAGCCTTCGCCGCCGACATGCCAGGCGACATTGGGCTGCTGGCGGAAGAAGGCTTCTTCGCCGGTATCCGAGCGGCCTTTGACAAACTGCACGACACCGACTTTCAGGCCGTGGCCGAGGGCGCGGGCGACGACGCCGAAAGCGGCCGAGGATTTGCCTTTGCCGTTGCCGGTATTGACCACCAGTACGCCGCGCTCCTCCTGGGCGCCGGCGATCTTGCCGTCGATGATGGCCTTTTTCTTCTGCATTCTTTCTTCGTGGGTAATTGCCATGTTTCCTATTCCGGAATGAAACAACGATGGCCGCGGTCTTCGAGCTGACGCAGGCCGTAGCCATAGAGTTCGGACAGCGTTTTTGCCGTCAAAATCGCGTCGACCGCAGCCGATTCGGTACGCCCGTCACCGCAGAGGAGTAGCGCCCGATCGCAGAAACGATGGGCCAGGGCCGGGTCGTGCAGAACCATGATGACGCCGGCGCCACCGTCGCGTGCCGCGCCGGCAAAAAGTTCGAGCACGGCCATCTGGTGATTGAGGTCGAGGTGCGACAGTGGTTCGTCGAGCAGGTAAAGCGGTGCGGCCTGGGTGAGCAGGGTGGCGATAGCCAGGCGCTGGCGCTCGCCACCGGAAAGCGTGTGAATCTGCCGCTCTTTCATGCTCTCCAGCCCGACCGCCTGGAGCGCGCGGCGCGCCAGTTCGGCGTCGCGCGTACTTTCCCAATCCCAGCGGCCGAGGTGCGGATGGCGGCCGGTGAGCGCTGTTTCGAGCACTGTCGAGCCGAAAGGATCAGCCTGAAACTGGCCGAGCCAGGCGCGTTTGAGTGCTGCCTGGCGTGCTGGCATCAGCGTGCAGTCTTCACCATCCAGCAGCACCGCACCGCCCTGCGGCTTGCGCAGCCCGGCCAGTGTCGATAGCAGGGTCGACTTTCCGGCGCCATTGCGGCCGAGGATGGCCAGTCGCTCACCCGGTTCAAGCGCAAGGTCCAGGCGGTCAACCACCGTTTTGCCGCCAATTTCGACGTGTAACTGATGCGCTTCGAGCAAAGGCCGGGTCATTTCGGCTGCCTTGAGAGCAGGAAGAGGAAGACCGGGACGCCGATCAGCGCGGTCAGCACGCCGACCGGCAACTGCTGCGGTGCGATGATGGTGCGGGCCAGGGTGTCGGCCAGGACGAGCAATGAGCCGCCCGCCAGCACCGAGGCCGGCAGCAGCAGACGTTGATCGTTGCCGGTGGCGAGGCGGACCAGATGCGGCACGACCAGCCCGACAAAACCGATCGAGCCGGCCGTTGTCACCGAAGCTGCGGTGGCCAGCGAGGCGAGCAGGTAAATGGCGTAGCGCAGCCGGTCGACCGCGACACCCAGCGCTTGCGCCTGCATCATGCCGCGGGAGAGCAGGTTGAGTTCGCGGGCGAAGGGCATGGTCAACGCCACGGCAACCGCCAGCGCCAGCAAGGGCGGCCATGAACTGCCGGCCTGGGCCAGATCGCCCATCAGCCAGAACAACATGCCGCGCAGCCGTTCATCCGGTGCAATCGCCAGCATCAGCGCGACCAGCGCGCCGCAGCCGGCAGCGACGATCACGCCGGTCAGCAACAAGCGGGTCTGCGTCCAGCTGCCATCGCCGTGGGCCAGGCCGAAGACGATGAACATCGCCGCCAGTGCGCCGGTAAAGGCCAGGCCGTCAATCCCGATGACCGGCAAGCCAAGCAGGATGGCGAACATCGCCCCCACCCCGGCACCGCCGGAAATGCCCAGCACGTAGGGGTCGGCCAGCGGGTTGCGCAACAACACCTGCATCAAGGCACCGGCCAGTGCCAGCAGGCCACCGCAGGCGAAACCGGCCAAAGCGCGCGGCAGGCGCAGCTGAAGCACGATATCGCCAGCCCCGCCTTCCTGTCCGAGCAGGGCGGCCAGGACTTCGGCGTTGGTCACCTTGAAACTGCCCACCGTCAACGCCAGCCCGAAACTCGCCACCGCCAACAGGCAGAGCGAGGCGAGAATCAGGGCGGCGCGGTGACGGCTGGGCACGGTTTACTGGAAGGTGTAGCGGATACCGGCAAAAGCGGAAATGCCGGGCGTGCCGAAGATGACATTGAGACTGCGGGCGACGTCATAGTTGCGGTCGAAAACGTTGTCGACACGGGCAAACGCTTGCCAGTCCTTGCTCAGGGTGTAGTTGGCAAAAAGATTGGTCAGCGCGTAGCCGCCCATCCGCACCTGATTCATCCCGGTTTGCCAGTGCGGATCATCGTAGCGCGTGCCGATCGCCTTGAATTCAATCCCGCCCTTGAAGGGCCCGGCCTGATAGGCCGCAGAGAGCAGACCATGCTTTTTCGCGCGGCGGCGCAGTTGTTCGCCGGTATCCTCGTCGCGTGGGTCCTGGAAGGTCAGGTTGGCACTGAGCAGCCAGTTGCCCAGCGTCGTTCCGGCGGCTATTTCGATACCATCGATTTCCGCCTGGCCGACGTTGGCCGGTGTCGATTCGTAGGTAAACGGATTGGTCGTCCAGGCGATCAGGTTGGTGATCTTGTTCTGGAAATAGGTCAGGCGGGCGTGCGACACTCCCTGTTCAAAACGCAGCGACACCTCCCCGTTTTTCGATTCTTCCGGCTTCAGGTTGGGGTTGCCGCCGCCGACACCCGGGGCGAACGGATAGTACAAATCGTTCATCGTCGGCGCCTTGAAGGCGGTGCCATAGCTGGTGGCAACGCGCCAGGTCGGGGCCAGTTGATAACCATAGCCGAGCAGCCAGGTTTGATGCTGACCAAACTGCGAGTTGTCGTCGCTGCGTAGATTGATTTGGGCTGCATGCGAGCCGAACCGGCCATTCCAGCCAGCCACTGCCGAGTTGATCGAGCGCGACGTCGTCGAGTAGTCCTTGGTCGATTCAACCTCCTGCTCCAGCCGCTCCAGCGCCAGCAAGGCCGTGCCCAGCGGCAGCTTGATATCGTTTTGCCAGGTGTATTGCTTCTGGGTTGTCCTGAACTCGCTGATCGGGTCGCCGATCATTGTTTCCGGACTTTCGGTGCGGTCAACGCCGTGGGCGATTTTCAATGATGACTGCCAGTTGGCAGTCAGTTCGCCGCTGGCGTAGGCGTTGGCACCGGAAACACGGTGCTTCATCTGGTAATCGCGGTCAGCGTTGATGCTGTTCCAGAAGGCATCCAGTTGGTAAGCATCATAACGGCTGGTGCTTTCCGAGTTGAAATAGCCACCGCCAATTTCAAACTGGTTGCCAAACTTGTAAGCGGCATTGACGCTCACATTGGTGTTGCGATAACCGTCCCGGTCATTGTTGTAGCCCGGATAGTCGGGTGACTCGATCGCGTTGATACCGTGGGTACCGCTGGCCCCGGCCTTGATGCCGTAGGAGAAATTGCCGATACGGTTGGCGTGGGCAACGTTTGTTTCGTAACTGGAGGTTGTGCCAGCACCGGCTTGAATGCTGAGCAGCGGGCTATCGCTGCCCGCCTTGGTAAATATCTGAATGACGCCGCCAATCGCATCCGAGCCATAAAGTGCGGAAGCCGGGCCGCGGACGATTTCGATGCGCTCAATCTGGGAGAGCGGAATCAGTTGCAGGGCAGTTGTGCCAGTAGTGGCTGAGCCGACGCGCATGCCGTCAACCAGAACGAGTGCATGGCCGCTATTCGTGCCACGAATAAATACACTTTCCTCGGCACCCTTGCCGCCAGATCGAGCGAACTCCATCCCGGCCTCGCGGCTGAGCAATTCCCCGAGCGTTGCCAGCGGGCCGGCTTGCTCGATGTCCTGACGCTCGATGATAGTCACATCGGCAATCGCCTCGTTGGCGCGTTGGGGTTGGCGGGTCGCCGTGACAAAGACGGTATCGGCCATCGCCAGCTGCTGGGCGGCGGCGTCCAGAGACAGCGCCAGGGCAATGGCGCCAACAATCGGTTTCAAACGTGGATTCATGATTCTCCCTTTCCCGGCGGGCGTCCCCGCATGCCGGAATAGCTGAAAAGGAAATGCGCGGGAGGGGCGGGTTGCGAAAACCGGCGCCACACCCCCGTGGCACTTCTGCGTGGTGTCTCAGGCCGGTCTCCGGGCTCGCAAGTTTTGACGTATCGCCTTCCCAGGATTAACCCAGTGGCTTTGAGATACGTCCGCACATGCTTACCGTTGCGGGGGCAGCAGCGGATTTGTCCAGTTGGACACACCGCTTTCCCGATTATCTGCGTTCGATGAGTCCGATTGCAGCACCTGAAGCGGGGCGGATTCTAACGCGCAGCGTGTTGCAACGCATCATAATTATGCAGCTGCATCCCGACAAAGCACTTTGAGAATAAAGGCTTAGTCCTTGACCACGCGACGTTTTCCCCTCTATAGTGCTCGCCATGAATACGGAACTTGAAGCACTCGAAGCCAAGATTGAGCAGGTGGTCGCCCTGGTCCACCAGTTGCGTGCCGAAAACGAAGTGCTGAAAAACCAGATGGCAGCGGCCGAAGCCGAAAGGCTGCATCTGCGGCAGACGATGACGACCGCCCGTGAGCGTCTCGAAGGCCTGATGGACAAGCTGCCCGAGGATGCCTGAGATGAGTAGCGAGCCGAATTTCCTCGACGTCAAGATCATGGGTCGCGAATACCGCGTTGCCTGTACGCCGGAAGAGCGTGATGCACTGCTGGCTTCAGTCGATCTGGTCGACAGCAAAATGCGCGAAATCGCCCAGCGCACCAAGAGCACGATTGCCGAGCGCGTTGCCGTGATGGCCGCACTGAATATTGCTCACGAGCACATTTCAGGTGCCGCGGAAAAACCTTCGGAAACAGTTGCCGAAGCAGTTGATACTTCCGACGCAAAGCGTAGAATCTTTGACATGGGAGCACGGATTGATGCCGTGCTTGCGCCCCAGCATCAACTCGACTTGTAGTCTTTGTTGCTGACCCCGGCGCCGCCCGCCGAGCGTCCCCTGCGGTGTTTGTTAAGGCCATATATTCCTTGAACCAATGCTAATTGGCATCGGTTGCTGACCGTTGAAACTGCTGTTGTGCGCACGCTTCTTCGCGTGTTCCTGATGCAGGAGGAAAGTAGCCACTCTGAACCCAGGTTCAGGATGCCGGCCTGACGGCACACGCGGGGGCCTTTTTTTGGCCAGGTAGATGATGAAGCAACTCCTTTCGGCAATCTGTTTTGTCTTTAGTCTGGTCGCTTGTTCGGCATCGCCAGCCGTTCCCGATGAGCCTTTGCAGGACCGCTACTGGTGCGTCGTCGAAATCGATGGCAAGGCAATTCAAGCGGTTGCCAGCAAGTCCGAGCCGCATGTCGTGCTGACTTCGGATCTGCGAGCCCATGGTGCGGATGGCTGCAACCGCTTCAACGGTTCTTATATTCTTGCTGACGGGTTGCGTTTTGGCCATCTGGCCAGCACGATGATGGCTTGCGCGCCGCCGGTTAATACCCTGGCACGAGAGTTTGGCCGAGCACTGGCAGCCACCGCCAGCTATCGCATTCACGGCAAGCAGTTGGCATTGATCGACGCCGACGGCCGGGTTCGCCTGCGCCTGGAAGCCACTTTCCTGAAGTGATGCAGTACTGGTTGATGAAATCCGAGCCGGACGAGGTGTCGATCGACGATCTGGCCACCGCTCCCGGGCAGACCTTGCCCTGGTTCGGCGTGCGTAATTACCAGGCGCGCAATTTCATGCGCGATGCGATGCAGATCGGCGATCTGGCCTTTTTCTACCATTCCGGTTGCGCCGAGCCGGGCATTGCGGGGATTTGCGCGGTCTGTTCCGAGCCTTATCCGGATGAAACGCAGTTTGCTACGACCATAAAGGCAACGACTGGCCCTAGGGTCAACCCGTATTTCGACCCAAAATCCAGTCCCGAGAAGCCGCGCTGGTGGTTACGGGATGTCCGCTTTGTCAGCAAGTCGCGCTATCTCCGGCTGGCCGAACTGCGCGCCCAGCCGGAACTTGCTAACATGCGCCTCCTTGCCCGCGGCAACCGGCTGTCGATCACGCCGGTTTCTGCTGCCGAATGGGCTTTCATCACCCAGGAATTAATAGGGCAACAATGACGATCTGGTGGCTGGCTTACCCCTTGCTGGGGATTTTTGGTGGTTTTGTCGCCGGGCTGTTCGGCGTTGGCGGCGGTCTGACGCTGGTGCCCTTCATGTACATGTTGTTCGTGGCCCAGAGTTTTCCGCCGGAACATGTTATGCACCTGGCACTCGGCACCTCGATGGCGACCATCGTTTTTACCTCGTTGTCCAGCATGCGGGCGCATCATGCCCATGGTGCGGTGCGTTGGGATATCGTCCGTAATCTGGCGCCGGGGCTGGTGCTCGGTACTTTTGGTGGCTCGCTGGTGGCCGGTCAGGTGCCGACCGGGCCGATGACGGCTATTTTCGTCATCATTGTTTATTACGCCGCGCTGCAGATGATGCTCGACTTCAAGCCCAAGGCGCACCGGCAGTTGCCCGGCCCGCTCGGTCTGTTCGCGGCTGGGGGCACGATCGGGATCGTTTCCAGCCTGGTTGCCGCCGGCGGCGGTTTTCTCTCGATTCCCTTCATGCTGTTCTGCAACGTGGCGATCCATGCTGCGGTCGGCACCTCGTCGGCTCTCGGCTTCCCGATTGCCGTGGCCGGGGCGATTGGCTACATCGTCGCCGGCTGGAACGATACCGGCTTGCCGGCCTATACCCTTGGCTACATTTACCTGCCGGCCTTCGTCGGCATCGTCACGATGAGCGTGCTGGTTGCGCCTTTCGGCGCCAAGCTGGCGCACAAGCTGCCGGTCAAGAAGCTGAAGCGGGCCTTTGGCGGCTTTCTTGCGCTACTGGCGACCAAGATGTTGTACAGCCTGATCGGCTGAGCAGTTTTACGCTCCAGCGTTGAAGTCGCGCAGTGTGGCGACCAGATCGGCGAAGCGTTCGCCCTGAACGGTGACGTGGGCGCGTAATTGCGCCGACGCCAGGTCGCTGTCGCCCTTGATGATCGCTTCGACAATGGCCTGATGCTCGTTAAACGAAGTTGCCATCCGGTTGCGGACGCGCAGTTGCAGGCGGCGATAGGGGCGCAGGCGGCGATGCAGGGCGGTAGCCTGTTCGACCAGGAAGCTGTTGTGACTGGCTTCGTAGATGCGCCGGTGAAAAACCTCATTCAACTGGTAGTACACATCGGGCGTGTTGGCATCGCGCGCCGCTTCGCAGGCCCGGTGCGCTTCGTCTAGGGCGAGCTGCTCGCTGGCGGTAATCCGCCGGGCCGCCAGGCGGCCGCACATGGCTTCCAGTTCGGCCATCACCTCAAACATTTCGCAGACTCGGTCGGCGCCGATTTCCGGCACCGTGGCGCCGCGACGCGGGCGAATTTCAATCAGGCCGATCGACGCCAGCTGGATCAAGGCCTCGCGGACTGGGGTGCGCGAGACGCCGAAGGTCGTCGCCAACTCCTGTTCATCGAGCCGCGTTCCCGGTGGATAGGCGCCGGTCACGATGCGCTCCTCGATCAGTTCCCCCAGGCGTTCGGACTGACGGGCGACGACGGGAATTTCAGCAGGGCTGTTCATGATCAGGTATCCGGCAAGTGATAACAATTACATTATACGAAATTAGTTGACTAGTATTCAATGACTGCCTATCTTGTATACACAACGGCGATAAATGAATACATAAGGTCAGGTTTGCAGTCTGGAATCTCGGGTGAGCAGATCAGTGAGGTTCGCCGTCAGTAAATCTTAGTTTCTTAATTCTGGAGGAGACATCCATGATCAGCAAAACCAAACGTAGCCTGACTTTTGC
>Ga0073899_10003855_pt1 | contig 13214 bp, 14 predicted proteins | sample KloWWTmetaKNB5Ph_FD_88975 | JGI IMG/M metagenome (GOLD analysis project Ga0073899, IMG submission 88975) | Active sludge microbial communities from Klosterneuburg, Austria, studying microevolution and ecology of nitrifiers - Klosterneuburg... | ecosystem: Engineered > WWTP > Aerobic digester >... | reverse complement strand
CCTGATCCAATGTACTCCAAGTGGAATTCCTCATCCTCATCCGTCTTGCTCGGCACGGACCAGATGGATGCTTTTACCAATGGACCCACGAAACCGATGAGCAGGAACATGTTCACCAGGTTGAAGAAGCTATGGAAATAGGACAGTGCCAATGGGATGGCTTCCGGTGCATCGTTCGTGTCACTGTACGGACTGGCGTTACCCATCACATCCACCGAGAACCACGTGATCCAAGGCAGCACGTAAGGCACCAGAAATACCATCCACGATACGCCGATCAGGTTGAACAAACTGTGAATGCGCGCAGAACGTTTCGCATGCACATTGCCCACCATGGAAGCCAGTTCCGCAGTGACGGTGGTTCCGATGTTCTCACCCAGGATCATGGCTGCTGCTACCTCGAACGGGATCCACCCATTGGCAGTCATCACGAACGTAAGCGTCATGGCCGCGCTGGATGATTGGATGATGATCGTCAACAACGCACCAACACCAACGAACATCAAACGGGATAATAAACTCGGATGCGCGTATGCACTTAAGAACTGCAATAGCTCCGGGCTTTCGCTGAGGTCCGGAACGGAATCCTTCAATGCAGCCAAGCCCAGGAACAGGAGCGCAAAGCCCATCAGGAATTCTCCCCATGACTTAATGGATGCCTTCCGGAAAAAGAGCATGGGCAACGCGAACGCCATCAACGGAATGGCAATGGCCGATATCTTGAACTTGAATCCCAAGTAGCTGACCAACCAACCGGTGACCGTGGTGCCGATGTTGGCGCCCATCATGACGCCCGCGCTTTGTAACAGCGAGATCAATCCGGCGTTCACGAAGCTCACGGTCATTACCGTCGTGGCCGATGAGGATTGCAAGAGTCCGGTGATCAAGAATCCGGTAAGCACACCGAAGAACCGGTTGCGCGTCATGGTGCCCAGGATCTGCCGCAGCTTTTTGCCCGCAGCCTTCTGGATGCCTTCGCTCATGATCTTCATACCGAAGATGAAAAGACCGAGCGAACCGATGACCGTCAGAATACTTACGGTTGTGCTCCAGTAGGGTGAAATGTCCATGAGGGAAAAGGTCGTTTCGGGCAGCAAAATACCGCAACGCGTATGTTATGAGCGTGTTGCCCATGTTACCATTGTGTTAAGACTGCCCAATACGATCACCGAACGTGAATGGACCGGAGCCTTAGCGCTTCTTACGCTCCTGCGGCTTTGGAGCTCTTGGTGCCATCATTCAGCGGAACGTGTTGAATTTCGAAGTAGTCCCAAGCGTGTAAAGGTTTTGTTACCATTGTGGTGGGATCCACGGCACCGTAACCGATCCCGAACAATGAACCATCAAGATCCTTATCCTGAGCAACGCATGGCGTTCAAGCGACCTTTCTTTCTGGTGATCTTTTTCATTTTCATCTTTCATTCGCACATGACCAACGCGCAGGTCGATGTTACGAATACTACACTCGGGAATGGACTACGCTTTTTAACAAAGGACTCAACGTTCTATGTGCAGTTCCGTTTACGGATACAACCGAATTTCACCGGCACGTATGTGGATGCAACGAACAGCTTTCAAGAAGACTGGTCCATACGCCGCTGTCGCGCCAAATTGGATGGGTGGGTGTTCTCTCCAAAACTGGTCTATAAGTTGGAGTATGACCTTGCGGGTAATTACATCCGCGATGCGGTGATCAAATGGAACTTCGCAGGCCAATTCCACCTCTGGTTCGGGCAGGCAAAACTTCCGGGAAATATCCAACGCATCACGTCCTCGCAGACCATGCAATTGGTGGACCGTTTGATCATGAACACCCAGCTGAACCTTGACCGTGAAATGGGCGTGCAACTGCACCACAGCCTGCTTCTTGGCAACATGCCATTGCATTGGGCTCTTGCCTATAGCCAAGGTGATGGTATCCGCGACCGTGGTAGAAGTACCGGTGGTGAATTCACCGCGCGTGTGGAAGCTTTTCCGTTGGGCACGTTCACCAACAACGGGCGAACCACCGAGACCGATATGGAACGGGAACGTACGCCCAAGATCCTGATCGGACTGGCGTACGACCATAACGCGAATGGTTTCCAGGACCGTGGATCATGGGGCACCGTGCTAACAGAGACCCGAAGCCTACAGGCCTTCTTCGCCGATATCACATTCAAATACCGAGGTATCTATTTCTTGGGCGAGTACGGTCATAAAGAAGCAACGGATGGGTCTCCAAGCGTGTTCGACAGTGCTGGCATACGTACGGGTGCATTCCGCACGGGCTACGGATACAACCTGCAAGGCGGCTACCTCTTCAAGAACAATTGGGAATTGGCCGGACGCTACAGCGCGTTCGAACCGGAAAAAGAAACCGGCAGAACACCGCTCACCGAGAGCACGTTCGGTATTTCCAAATACGTTTCTGGGCATAACCTCAAGGTGCAGCTGGACTTCTCCTTGCTCACGGAACAGTACCGTCCGGATGCCTACCGCAGTCGGTTGCAAGTGGAGTTGGCGTTCTAGCGAGAACGGATCAGCACATCAATGCTGAATACATGCAGCGTGCATTCCTCTCCTTTCAACGCACCAAGCTATTCCGCAACTGCGTGTTGGTAGGACTTGTTCCGCTTACAGGGCTATAGCCTCTTAAACTTTTGTATTCATTGAAACTCAAATCCTGCGACTCTTTCCGGGTCGAAAGACGGGTATCGTATTCTGTTTTACTAATCTATACGACCCATTTCAGGGTCGAAGCATCTGCATTATTCGACCCTGAAATGGGTCACAGAAATTAGATCGCGGCCATGCCCAGCAAGCATTTCGACCCAGAAAGGGTCGCAGAAATACGGTTGCCTGAACTTTAAGAGGCGATAGCCCTGGTTCCGCTTACCGCGTATCATCCCGCTAACGTTAAATTAGGACAATCTTGTCTGAAATAGGATTAGCACGGTAACTTTGTGTTCCATAAGCACTAAACCTTACTACGATGTCAACCGCAAAAGCAACCGCCCAATGGAAGGGCACGATCAAAGAAGGAGAAGGCACCATGCGCTTCACCGGATATGAAGGAGCTTACACCTTCGCATCCCGTTTCGAGGGTGGAGGCGGAACGAACCCGGAAGAACTTGTGGGTGCCGCACACGCAGGTTGTTTCAGCATGTACCTGTCATTGTTGCTCACCGAGGAAGGTTTGAGCCCTACCAGCATTGATACCACCGCGCAAGTGACCATTGCCAAAGATGACACTGGTCCGCACATCACCACGATCACCCTGCACTGTAAGGTGAAATGCACTGGCCTTGATGCAGCAAAATTGAAGGCACTGGGTGCCACTACCAAGGAGAAGTGTCCTATCTCTCGCCTCTATGCAGGAGGCACCGCCAAGATCACAGCGGAAACAGAACTCGTGAACTAAAAACAACAATGGAAACAAAAGCAAAACCAGAATTGAAACCACTCCACGTGGGCGAACAATTCAAAATGCTGCAGGTCACGGCCGTCGCTGGAGCCTTCATGCCTGAACATTATTGCACCAGTGAGGCCATCGTTTCGGTCAGCGAAGGATCCGCCACCATTGAGATGAAGGATGGTAACACGGAGTTGGCAGCAGGCTCCAGTTTTCTGATACCTGCTGGCAAACCCCATTCACTGCGGATAGGCCATACCTTTAAAGCCACGGTGGTGATGGAGCGCAACGCGACGTTGGAATTTTAACCCGTATTAAACCTGAGGTGATGTACAACTACGACACGGTTACCGAAGCGATCAAGGGTCTGAAGCAACGGGGATACACCTTGGACTTCAATGCCCAGGCTGATGAGGAATGTCTAGTGTGCCACGACACTTCGTTGAACCTGCGACCGGAGGAGTTCCAGATCGACGAGGTCTATCGCTTCGAGGGCAATTCCGATCCCGGTGATGAAATGATCGTCTATGCCGTTTCATCCGAACTGCACACCGTGAAAGGTGTTGTGGTGAATGCTTTCGGAACCTATTCCGATGGCGCCATGGCAGCGATCGTAAAGCACCTGCACCGGCACCACACGTAAGAATAACACGATGGGCGCGATAGAGCAATACATCGTTTGCATCACCACGCCACTGGAAGTTTCAAGGGCCCGGCACCCTACTGCCCGTGCGTTGTCCGTGCGCTCATGAAGCGATCGACAACACGATCCTTGACCGAATAGGAGCGTGACCGGAGCGACCGCTGAACGCTGTTGCACCGCTGCATGAAGGAACACGTAAACCGTGACCTTGCACCACTACCCTGGTCGCGAAGTGTGCATACTTCGCATGTAGCAGATCACTAGAACACTGCTCAGCTAACGCGCAGCTGCATCGGCCGTGGGCCAACTGTATTCAGGTACGCGGTAAAGCCGAATAGGAACAACACCTAACGAACGAACCAATGGAGAACGAACACGACCACCTGTTCCCTAAAGCCACACGTGAAGGGATTCAGATGCAGGAACGCTTGGCGCCTGCTGCCATGGAAGCGTGGCGCAATTTCAGCCGTACCGTATTGCAGGAAGGTGCCCTGCCCGCTAAGACCAAGCAGCTTATTGCACTGGCCATCGCGCACGTTACGCAATGTCCTTATTGCATACGATCGCATACCAAGGATGCCATGCGCAAAGGAGCCACCAAAGAAGAAATGATGGAAGCGATCTGGATCGCTGCCGAAATGCGCGCAGGTGCAGCCACAGCACATGCCGCCATCGCCATCGATGAAATGATGAAACAGGAACAACACGGCTGAGCAGCATGGAACTGCTCCACTAGTTACTCCGTGCTCTACTCCTTCCGGCGATCTTCCGTGTTCGCCAAAGACCTACCAACGCGATCAACAGCCAAGCGAACTCAAGGATGATGAAGCCCCAGGCCATCATGCCGATCGCGTCGATGAGCAATAGTAACGAGCCTAGTATGTTCAACAGAAGGTAGGGCGCCGCTTTCGCATTCAGCCAACCGAACTGTCCCGCACCGAAAGCGGTGAGCTGCAAGGCAGCACCTATAAGCTGAGGGATCTGTTGTGCTAGATCGTTCATGTTCGTTGTCTTGAGGAGTGTATTCCGCTTTTGCCATTTGGATCAACTTCACTGTATGTGGCGTTGCATGCATTGACCTGAAATAGGTTGCGCAGAAGATGCGATCCAGAACGCCGCAACCGTTCCTATTCGAACACCACGATCCGTGTGGTCGCGCGATCAGCGCCATCACTGCTTGCCAAGGTATAGATGCCCGGCGTAGTTAACTGCACCGAGGGGTCGGCATTTCCAACGGTCGATGCTGATGATCTGTATACCGTTCTGCCCATGGCATCCATGATCTCTACTTCGCCGCTGGGCGCATGCACCTGAAATGCTCCCCTGTTCGGGTTCGGGTAAGCGAACATTCCGGACAAGGACCAGGTTGCTTGTTCTATTGGGGAAAACTCCATCGTACCGTCCATGTCCACCATTTGCAATCGGTAGTAGTTCACGCCATCAATAGGCTCGGCATCCAAGTACCTATAGGCCAGTGTGGTGTACGATGAACCCGCTGCGCGAAGCTCACTTATTCCTTCCCATTCCATCAGATCCGCGGAACGTTGCACAACGAAGTGGGACGTGTTCTTTTCCGATGCAGTGGACCAATCCATCAGGATGCCACCCTCTGTTCGCTTGGCATGGAAGGCCAGCAGTTCAATGGGTAGTGGTTCGCAACTGACCACCGCAGTGCCGCCGAACTGAAGGGGCACAACGGTGGAGACCGAACTCCAGTTACTGAAGCAGATGATGTATTGATCACCGGTCTGCACCGCCAATGGAGGTTCGAAATTCCCGGCATCGCCGCCACTTGGCACTGTGGAGGCCAGACCCGTTCCTCCATAGCTGACCCAATTCCAATTGCAGGACACGGGCGCTTGTGTATTGGCCGGTATGGCACTGCACGTAGAAGACGAATACGGATACATGATCCAATCATAGAAGCCTACCTGTGTGCTCAACCCACCGAACGTGAATTCCAGCATCCCGCCTTGCGATATGTTCACCACCATCCACGTACTGTTCAGTTCATTGTTCAGCAAGCACCCTTCATTGTCGGAACCCCACGGACTGGGTGATCCATCTCCGTAGTAAAAAAGCGGATTACCGTAAGAGCCCACTGACGGTATCTCATTCATGGAACCGATGCCGTTAGGGTCTATTGAGAAATTGATGTTGGTGCAAATATTCACAGCCTCCGGACAATCGCTTGCAGTGATGGGACCCGCACTTGCGCAATTCGCAGCCGGCACACCGATGGGGAACGTGGCCTGCCCAATGCTGCCTGTACCGAGCGTACCTGATCCCACGGAAGCGCCTCCCGCATTGTTCAACGTCCACGTGGCACCATTCCACCCATCGCCAAAGGCATCGAATAGCTGCATGGTGTAACAGCCTGTATCCAAACACATCATTAAAGTGGTCGGTGCAAAGCCTGTGGCGACAATGCCCGGACCGGTGACAAGATTCCAATTTACTTCAGTGGGATAAAGCCCCGCTGTGACCACCATGGTGTACATGTCGCAATCACCGCTGGAGCATCCACCACCCAACGAGACCTGCATGGTACCCGAACTCCCATTGGCCAACGTGCCTGAGCCGACCAGCACACCCGTAGCGGTAACGGCCACGGAATACGTGGCTCCATTCCATCCGTCGCCGAAACTGTCGTAGAGGTTGAGTTGATAGCATCCATCCGGCAGGCACGCGGTAACGGTGGTCGGTGCAAATCCGCTGGCGACAACAGCACCCAGTTCATTCACCATGTTCCAACTGACCTCAAAGTCATAGAGGCCACCACCAACGGTAATGGTGTAGTTGGTGCATTGCGCGCGCACCGTTCCGGAAGGTGCCACCGCACAACCGATCATGATGGAAGCAATGAGCGCGAACCTCATTTACGCGGAGGTAGTATGCCACAGTTCTTCGGATCCAATTTGCGAAAGGGCGCATCAATGGATGGACTGCGTGTGAAGCAATGGACGGACATTTCCACCGGAGCGAGGAGCACGTTCATTTCCGTTTCGCTGAGGGTGCATGCAGGATCCACATGCAGCAGAATGTTGCGTGTGTTGTGATCCACCCTGCACATCACCACACCGGGTCGTGCACGCAGGATAATGGCTGCTTGATGGGCGTGTTGCGGCGTTCGTACACCTTCAACAACTGTTTGTATCCGGTTCAGCGCGGATGCGGATGGCTGTGCAATGCCCACCGCACCCCAAAAAAGGATACAGCAGAACAGGGTGATCGCATGCGCAGCGGAACGCAACATGATCAGCAATGTAAGAGAACATTTCGATTTCCATCAGTAATGTTTCGTTGAGGCCGATCTGCATCAGTACGTCACTGCGTCCTTCCGCAACCCGCTACTTTTACGCCGATGCGCCTCCTACTTCCAGCACTCGCGCTAGCCGCACTGCCCTTCACCTGCGGGGCACCCGCGAACGAAGCAGTGAGCACACCGGTGGTGGAACAACAGGCACACGTGCGCCTAACGGAGAGCGATCTGCGCATTGCCCCTGCAGTGGATACCGTAGATGCGACCAACCGGGAAGCGATCGCTTGCTTGCGCAGGTTCTTCAAGAAGAAGTTGGATCCGGAAGCAGGGAACGACTTTTGGTATGCACCCGATCTGGAGCAGTACGGCGCGCCCTACAGTGAATTGTATTACGCCGAATTCGACAGTGTGGGCGACGTTCGGTTCTTGCCCACCCTGCTGTCCATTACACCCGTGAACGATGCTATGATGTTGCGCGTACGTTGGGCGACGCCCGGTACCGAAAGCACACCGCGCTATACGTTCAACTTCCTTGCGCGCGCTACTGAAGATGGTGCGCGTCTATCGTTCCCGATCACGCACTTTACCAGCACGTGGGAGCGAAGAACGTTGGATCAACTCACGTACGTGATCTCTCCGAAGCACACGTTCAACGCGGTGCAGGCGCAGGAACAACATGACGTGGTGCAGCAACTCACGGCCTTCTTCGACATCCCCGCTTTTCCGATCACCTATTATGCGTTCGCGGATCCGGTGGACCTGTTCACAGCGAAAGGGTTCGAGGATCATCCGCTCATGCACACCATCCCTTCCGGCGGCATGGTGGATGAAGGTGATAACGTGTATGCCGGCAATAACAAGGACATCTACACGCATGAAGTGGTACACCTCTTCATCGCACGGAAGTTCACGACATGCCCCGACTTGCTGAATGAAGGACTGGCCACACTGATCGGTGGCAGTACCGAATATCCGTATGCATGGCACCGTGCGAACATGGAACGTTACCTCCGATCCGATCCCGCGTTGAATCTCCGCGACCGCTGCAATACCTACGACCGGGATGATATCGATGAGTACACCAGCGTACCGTATATGATCGGTGCGCTTCTGTGTGAACGCGTCCTTCGCACTTCTGGCAAAGCAGGACTCTTCAACGTGTTGGCGGCGGGTGCGGATCCATGGCCCGCATTTGCTGCCCGCGGCATAACTCCGGAAAACCTCACGGAAGAACTTCGCAAGGAACTGCAGCGTGCACCAGGCAGCGTGTTGTAGAGCAGTGAGCCGCATGCCTGCATCCAACACACCGAACGCGCGCATGCTGGTGACCTACCAGCCCGCGGAGACCGCGCAATGGACCGATCCGCCGGACCGGGAAGAGATCGCCCGGCTGTTCAAGGTATGGAGGTGGGGGGCCACCCTTGAAGCCGTAACCCCATCCCACGCCCGATCTGTGTTGATCAGGGATGGTGTGGCAGCGGAGAAAGCCTCCAAGGCCAAGCGTCCGGCACCCGTGGAACACCGGAGCCGGACGCCTAGGAAGCAGTGCGATCAATGCAGGCCTTCTACCACGAAGCGGGCAGCGCGCACCATGCCGGCAGCATCCACGCGGGCCACGTAGGCTCCGGCCGCCAAGGGCCGCAGGTCGATCACGGCCGTACCCGTGGTCGTGCTGTTAAGTACAATGCGACCGAGGTCATCCATGATGGTGACATCCGCACGGCCCGAGCTTGGGAACTCCACTACCAATTGGCCACTGCCGTTGGTGTACACGCGGATGGGATCGGCGGGGGACAATTGCTCCACCGGGACCAGGCTGCAGCAATTGTTCGTCCAATTGGGATCCGAGGCATCAGTGACATTGGAGGTGCCGGTGAAGCCGCTCGACGTTCCGGTGAGGTCCGTGATGTTCTGGCCGTTGTCGTTCATGGGCCAGTAGCCTGTGAGGCCGCTGGAGTTCGCGGGTACGCTCACATTCATGCTGCCTTGGATCTCCGCCCCCGTGCGTGCATAGTTCCAAATGCGCAGCTCGGAGATGTTGCCTTTGAAAGGGTAGCTATCCGAGGCGTCACTACCGATCAATGCGGTTGCCGCGCTTGTGGCGGCCGTTGGTGTTCCATCAATGATGCGGTTTCCTATGGGGCTGCCGTCGGCGTAGAAATAAAGCGTCCCTGCTTGTCGCGTGATGGCCACGTGGTGGCACGAGCCGTCGAGCAGGCTGCCGTTGAAGGTACCGTTGTCGATCACCAAGTAGTTGACGCCGTTGAACTGCAAGCAAAGCATCTTGTAGTTGGCACCACCCCAAGGGCCATGGAAAAAGAGCATGAAACCGAAGCCGTCCACGCGGTTGGAGAACAGGTAGGCATGGTTGAGTTGCTCTGCTTCCACTCCATTGATCCAAGCCTCCACCGTGAAATCACCCATGCCGATGGCATTCAGCTGCGTGTTGGGTACTTGCCCCTGATCGTCGATCCCATCGAACGTCAGGCACTGGGCATGGATCAGGGTGGTGACGAACAGGGAAACGATGAGTAGTGTACTTCGCATGGTTGGATCTCTTTTGAAGAAAGACGGGTACAAAATTAAAGGGTCGTTGCCCCCAAGGAATGGGTCGGTCAGAATTATTTGTGTCCTCTGGGTCATCTGTGGAAAGCATCGGCGGCAGCCGAAAAGTGATCATCGTTCACCGGACCTGACCCGCCTCCCCGATCACGCCCATTATCGTCCTGCTCCTTCATTGCCCAACGACCGTATCTGAGGTCCTGTTGCTGGTACCAGGATGAAGCTTGTAGGTCCGTACGCAGTTGTAGGTAGCAATGAACGGATCCTCATCTTTGGTGTACCGTTCCCGATGCGCACACTCACCTTCATCCTCTTGTTCGTTGCCGCCGGATCGGTTGCGCAACCCGGGATGCCGCGCTTCACCTTCACGCTTGCAACGCATGCTGCGCCGCTCCGCCCGTTCACGCAGGAACATCGTGTGGAACATCACTACCAGGAGTTGCTGCCGTATGTGGGGGTGCACCGCTCGTATGCAGGACCAGCGGTGATCGTTCCCTTGAAAGGCGGATCGCTATTCACGGATCCAAAGGCGCCATGGCTCGTCTATGCTCCGGTGGAAGGCGAGCACGTGGAGTCTTACCTACTTGTTATAGCTGTTTCGGATACGATGCGGATCGACCTGCCGGAACACATGGAGCCGTTGCGGGAACGCGCCTACGAACGTTGGGACCGCGACACGCCGGAAGTGGTCCGCTTCCGAAAGGGGCATTACGCCCTAGAGGAACTGCTAAAGGAACCACGATGTACCAAAGCGGCGAACCAGCTGGCACTGCGTTTGATCGCCGCGGAAAAAGCGGCTTACGCCAAGCAACTGAAGGAGCAAGAGGCCTATTACCGTGCGCAACCGCCACCTGTGCCGCCGCGCACTACGGAACCACCACACACGCCGACACAAGAGGAAATAGAAAGCGAGATCGCGCAACGGCCCGGGATGATCGAAGTGAACGTGGACAGTGTTGTTGACGGCAACGTGTGGGTGCGCATCAGCGGACGCGTGATGCTGAACGGCAGTTGCGCCAGCGGGATGCCGCTCTATGGCGTGGAGCTGCGCACCGATACCAGCTGGGTGGAGCGCATTCCCTTCGAGCTGATACAGATGGACTGTGGCATGCCGTGGGCGGACTGGACGGACCACCCCGTAATGATCCCACTAGCATGGTGGGTGCGTGCGAACTCCCGCGAAGGACAGGGCGAACTGGTGCCGGGGAATTATCGCTTGGTGTTCATGGGCGCCAACATGGAGCGCATGCCGACACAGCCCTTCCGGATAGACTGATGCTTTGCAGCGCCATCACTTGATCAACAACATACGCTGTACGCGTAATGCATCAGCGCGTCAACACCACCTTTCCACTGGCCAACGTACTACCCTTCACCGCGCAGCGCCATACGTAGTTGCCTGCAGCCACGTCTCCTACTTCCATGCGCGCATGGGTGCGTGCCGCTGTGCTGTACACCATGTTGCCGCTTACATCGCGCAGTTCGAAACGCGTGCCTTCGGGTAACGCTTTTTCGGCATCCACAACCAGCCAATCCGTTGCGGGTGATGGGTGCACTGTGAGTCCCGTGTTTTCATGAACACTGGCCGAGATCCCCGTAGTGGCGGACCTCCAGCGAAGTACTTGCCCGCCGCCGCCCACTACGATGGCGGTGGTATCATCCAACATGTCCACCGCGTAATTATCCTCCGTGGATCCGGGCAACGCCTCGTCCGACCAATCGATGCCGTTGTAGGTGTGAAGGATGGCGCCAAGCGTACCCACTGCGATCCCCTGTTGGGAGGTCGTGAAGTCTATGCCATACACGTTCATGGATCCGCCCGGAACCACTTCACTCCAGGAGACGCCGCCATCCACCGTGTGGAGGAAGGCCGGGAGGTACCAGCCACCAACGTAGCCATTATCCACGTCCAGGAAATGCAGGCCTTCCAAGTTGGTGAGGCTGCTCATCGGCTGTATCGGCAGTGCGCTCCAATTCGCGCCGCCATCGGTGGTCTTCAGCACTTCCCAACTGTAGCTGTACTGCACCGCATAGCCCGTATCCGCACTGGGGAATTGAATGGCGGAAACGGGTATCTCCGCACCGCTGAACACAACGTCCCACGTTGCGCCACCATCCAGCGTGCGCAACAACGCACCCGTGCCGAACCAGCCGCCACCACAAAAACCGACCTGCGGGGAAACGAAGGTGACGCACCGCCACGGCTCCTGTAGCGGCGTTACCACCGCATCCCAAGAACCGCCTCCATCAACCGTATGGAACAGCCCGCTATCACCCGCCGCAAAACCATTCAGCGCATCGTGGAAATACACATCGTGCAGATCGCCACTGTTGGGGAAAGGCATGGCAGCCCAACTCAACCCACGGTCCGTAGAGCGGATCACCGTGCCGTAATACCCCAGCGCAAACCCGGTGTCATTCACGAACTGCACAGCATAGAGCGGCTGCGTTGTAGGGCTTGTGCGCTGCGTCCATTGCGCGCTGGTGCCGAAGTAGGAAAGGAGGAGGATGCAGAGGGAGAGGGTGCGGGGCATTTTGGCGTTGTTGGTAGCAAAGTAAGTATGGGCTGGCTGTTGGACGTGTGTGGTGGGTTGTTTGCTGCTTTGGCCTAAGCGGATACGGGTGTTCGCTGTTGGGTTCAGCTGTTCGTAAACGACTGCCGGACACTGTATATTGGTTGGATACTCATCAAACGCCCTAGCGACGTAAGCGGGAATATCAGCCATGCGCTACACCAAACTTCTCGCGATGATAGTCCATGTATTCTTGACGACCCTCCAGTGGCAAATTTGAATACAGACGGTTGTGGACCAAGTTCAACTTTTTACATATCACCTTGGATAATGATGGCGACACTAACATGCGCTTATCATTATCGAAGGAAATAAGCTTTTGGTCGAAGAGCTTATCATAAGTAGGAATGAGTAAAAGTCCATTCTTTGCGTCGAGGCGCTCCTGATTATTCGAATCTCTCCAAGGTTTAATGTGGCTGGCAATTAATAATCTCGCATCATCTACACCTGTTAGAGCACAGATGCCACACTCGTTAATGAGATTTCTTCTGAACAACCCTTGACCAATGCGCGCTTCAGCTAACCGCAGCTTTTCAGTTTGACTTAGATCAGGATCACTTTGAATTTGACGCAGGGCAGTTAGATCTTTATCACCATCTGCTCGTGCCCTCGCATATTCAGCCATCGTGTAATCAAAAGACCGGCGCCTATCGGCTACAGTGAAATTGTCGAAGAAATACTCCTTATCATTTCTATTATTCGAAATATCTATGTCAATGTAGATAGTGAGATCTTTGTAAGTGACGCCCCTTCGCAGTAAGACCATTCCATCCCTGATTT
>Ga0073899_10003854_pt1 | contig 13215 bp, 11 predicted proteins | sample KloWWTmetaKNB5Ph_FD_88975 | JGI IMG/M metagenome (GOLD analysis project Ga0073899, IMG submission 88975) | Active sludge microbial communities from Klosterneuburg, Austria, studying microevolution and ecology of nitrifiers - Klosterneuburg... | ecosystem: Engineered > WWTP > Aerobic digester >... | reverse complement strand
AAGCGTAGATTTCCCAGCGTGGATCGCAGTCTCAATTGCAAATGCCAGCATCGGGTTCATTCCCCTGATTTTAGCCGGATTTCGTCCCTGCCGCCCACGAGGCGTTTTTCATTCGGGGTATTATCTTCTGAGACGAACACGTCTGGGGGATTAGCTCAACGGGAGAGCACCTGCTTTGCAAGCAGGGGGTTAGGGGTTCGAGTCCCCTTGGCTCCACCGCAGGTCAGAGGCCCTTTCCGCTCATCGGGAGGGGCCTCTTTCGCGTCCGTACCTCAGAGAAGTACTGCAGCGGCCGCCGTTGGTCTTGGGAAGGTGATGCCAGCCTCATACCACCCTCCTCTCGCCGCACCCCGCCGGCGAAGCCCATGGGCCCTCCCCAGGCGGACTACAGTCCAGCACGGTGCCTGCCGGGTGTGGCGGCGGATAGCCCTGCCTTGCAGTTCTTGGCGCGCTGCCCGGGTATCTCTTAGCCCACTTGGCCCGACCCTCGGGCGACCACCGATGGCAATGCATCGGTCGTGGGCCCCATGTAGCTGTTCCGTCTGACCCATAACCTACGGAGAGAAAGGGGCAGGCGCACGCCATGCTGATCCGCAGAACTGTGGCGGGTGCGTCGGGGGCTGGACTGGCGTCGCGAGCAGGACCAGTGGGGAATCGACCGTTTGGGCCGCGTACACACGTGAGCAAGACGGTACTCGAGGCCGGGCGTGATCAGGCACCGCCATGTGCTCTCTCTTCGTGACCGCGTCGGTCGGCCGACTCCGCACGCCGGGTGCCGGGGACTCCAGCCACAAATGGCTGGTGACCGAGCCGACTCAGACCGCTGCGCTTCTCTTGGGCGAGGTCGACGTGCGACTCGCGCGTCATCTTGGGATCGCCTTGGACGAGCGCCCGTCGGCGATCCTCGCTACCTTGGACGCGTGAGCCCTGCACTGCCAGAGGTTGCCTCAGGCACCGACGAACTCCCGCAGGTAGGGGTGTGGAAGGTGCGCGAGCTTCTCTCCAACGCACAGATCCGGATACCAGATTATCAACGCCCGTACGCGTGGACGTCGCGCAACGTCGCAGAACTCGTGGACGATATCCAACAGTTCACCCCGAACGGTGACTATCGAATCGGCACGGTGATTCTGCATCGCCACAGAGACGGGCACGGGGCCGATGTACTTGACATCGTCGACGGACAGCAGCGGCTCATCACTTTGCACCTGCTCGCCAAGGTCATCCGAGACACCGGCTTGGATCCGAGCACAAGAGACGTCGCCCGGCTGCGACTGTCCTCATTCGGTGAGGAGCAGACAACGATCCGGGCGAGGGAGAACCGTGACTTCCTAGAGCGAATCGTCGGCGACTGGGGGCCGGACCCCGTGCCGTCGTTCGCCGAGGCGGTTTTCCTTCGATGCGAAGTCGTGGTCGTCATCCTTACGAATCTCGATGAGGCCTTCCAAATGTTCGACTCGCAGAATGCACGAGGGCGAGCCCTATACCCTACGGATCTCTTGAAGGCGTTCCATCTCCGGGAGATCGGCGGCGGGCTGCGTGACACAGGGACAAGGCGTGAGGTCGTCGAGTTGTGGGAGGACATCCCGGCTGCACATGTCAACGCTCTCTTCGCCGAGTACCTGTTCAAGATCCGTCTGTGGTCGGCCGGTCGACCAGTCTCGAAGGAAGGATTCGCGACCAGCGACATCGGAATGTTCAAGGGCATACGCGAGCGCGGCGACGGAAACGATGAAAACCATTGGGCGCGCGCGTTCGTCTACGCCAAGAACTACACCGACGACTTCCGCCTCGAGAACGCGACCCTCGTCCGGTTTGGGATGCTGGGGCCGGTCGAGTACCCCCACCAGATCGATCATCCCGTCCTCAACGGCGAGACTTTCTTCCGCATGGTCTCGCACTACTACCAACTGGGAGTCCGCTTGGGGCTGCACGCCTTCAACGACGACAAACTGCCGAAGGAGCTCCTTCCGACGCTGGGCACCTGGCGCTCGGCTGGAACGGCGCCGATCGACAAGCAGACTCAGCCTGGCGGTGACCGATCACGGTACGCCTACATCCGGGGACTCCTGGACGCGCTCTTGCTCTACTACCATGACCGCTTCGGAACGCAGGAGTGCGATCGCTTTGCGAGCCTTGCCGCTCGGTTCGTCATGGTGCCGCGAGCCAGGAACTTCGCGGTCAAGCGCGAGACGATCAACAACTACGCACTCAATGCGGGGACTGAGATGGACAGCATCAATCTCTTCCGGGAGATCCGTGACACCTGGTCCGCCCGCGCAGTCGTGAACCGCACCGTGCCGAGGCCAATCTTGTACGGCAGCGATCCCGCAAGGCACAACAAGACGGACGCAGCGGTTGTGCACCAGCTCTGGCGCTCGATGCGGGAGACCGCAGGGTGACCAGTCAGCCACGCCTAGTGACCATTCGGGAACTCTTCAACGGGGAGCGCCGTTTCCGCGTCCCGATCTACCAGCGCGCCTACGCATGGGGCAAGGTCGAAATCGAGACCCTCATTCGCGACATCGCGAGCGTCCTTGACCGACCGAGTTACTACATCGGCACTCTCGTCCTCCACGAGGTACGCGACGTCGATTCCGACCAGCCCCTCTTCGACGTAATCGACGGGCAGCAACGCCTCACAACACTGTTCATCACCCTGACGCACCCGGAACTGCGGCCAGGGCTACTGGAAATCGCTGCCCCCTTCCAGATTGCCGATCGCCTGCTCACCTTCGAGGAGCGCAAGCGTTCCAACCTGGACCTGGCGGCACTCGCACGACCGGATACCCATTCAGGCGCGATGAAGGCGTTACAGGACGACGGAATCAAAGCCGGAGCTGAAGCAGTAGCGAACCTGCTCAGCGATGAGAACAGGCTGATCCGGATGCTCGCGGACCAAGGCATCCCATGGAGTGCCGGCACCCTCCCCGTCCTGCCGCAGAGAGTCTTGGAGTACCTCCTCGACCACGTTCAGATCGTACTCACCGAACTTCCCACGGACACTGACCTGAACCACTACTTCGAGGTCATGAACACCCGCGGCGAGCAACTCGAGAAGCACGAGATCGTCAAGGCACATCTGCTGGGGCTGATCGGCGAAGACACCCTGGGGCGAGCCCTGTTCGCATCTGTCTGGGATGCGTGCTCTGACTTCACTGGACATGTCCAGGCACGATTCGAGCCATCTGCAAGGTCGGAAATCTTCGGCGATCCTCACCATGATCGTGACAAAGGGTGGAACACGTTTCTCCCCGTTGACGTCGACGATCTCGCTCAGCGTTTCCGACCCGCGCAGGTGTTGCGGGCTGAAGGTGAGAAAGACCTCGACTCTCTGCTTGCGGCTTCCGAGTCCTCGGGTGCGCCGGCCAGCGGTGGCGCAAAAGATGACGGTGATGCCGGTCGCTACGGCGCGATCATCGACTTCCCAAACTTCTTACTCCACGTCCTTCGCCTGCACGCGGACAGCGATCGCGAGATCTCCTTGGACGACAAGAAGCTCGTCGCTCAGTTCGCGCGCACCGTCACCTCTGCGAGCGACGCGCTCGCGTTCGCTTATCGGCTGCTTCGTGCGAAATTCTTGTTCGACAACTTCATCATCAAACCGCTCGACGAGCCCGGCGGGAGCGATGAGTCGAACTGGGTCATCCATCGCCTGTACTACACCCGCCCGGAGGCCAGGAGTGCGAAGCTTTCACCGCGCAACGCCTTCGGACACCAGACGCAGCAGTTGCTGATGCTCCAGGCCATGTACCAGGTCACGCATCAGCGCCGTGTCTACAAGGAGTTCCTCTACCAGCTCTTGGAGTTCCTTGACACATCGTGGGCGAGTATCGGTCAGATCCAGGGCGAGGACTTCATCAGGCACATCCACCGCATGGCCGAAGATGACCTCGCCGCGCTCGGTGTCAGAGACGGCGATGGCCTCGATGCCGGCACCGGCGTGCCGCACTTCGCCCTGAACCTGCTCGACTACAAGTTGTGGTGGCTGAGCGAGATTGAGAAGACCTCGCCCGAGGGGCTCCCTTCCGTGAACGCAGCCGGATTCCGCTTCGCCTACCGCACGTCGATCGAGCACTTCCTGGCTGTCAACCTTGCCGACCGGGACGATCAGCGTGCAGTCGTCAACAAGTTCGGCAACCTCTGTCTTATGACTCGGTCGGAGAACTCAGTCCGCTCGGATCACACCCCGGACTGGAAGGTTGCGAAGTACGGCACCACGGATCAGAGCCTCAAGTTCTACTTCATGGCTGAGTTTCAAAAGGAGGCCAAAGAGTGGGGACCCTGGCAGATCACAGAGCAGAGTAGAACAATGCGGAATGTTCTGTTTCAGACACTCCCGCGTTAGCAGCTCGGACGGAGCCGAACATTTGGCAACAGCTGGCTCCGAAGAGCGGTTATCCTGGCGCACCCCACCTGCTACAACGACGCGACGACTTTTGGGATCGAGGTAAACGAAGGGCCGAGCGGACGGCGAAGATAATGAGGAACCCGACCCAGTCACGGACGAAGTCGACGTGTACTCGGCTAATGTCGCAGCTCTCGCAGTCATATGCCGCCTTTCGCTGGCGTCAGAGCCAGCCCCATATCAAGGAGCGGCGGCTGAAGGCCGCTGAACAAAGTGCGGCAGCGGTCATTGTAGTTATCGGGAAGGAAGCCCACCTACAGCTCGCATCCATGTTGGACCTGCCAGACCCATGTCTATGTCGTGCCACGCCAACCGCGCGGGACCGAGCGGCCTGTCGTGTACCTATCCCCACCCGAACGCATTCACGGTGAAGGCCTTGCATGACGACACCCGGCCGCAAATGTCGCACGCCTGGCAGTGCCTGCCTTTGATTCGCTCTGGGCGCAGGGGCTAACCAATAGGAGGTCGGGCAGTTGCCCTGCTCGCCACGCGGAGGCGGAGGCGGCTGGGCCGGCATCCTGAGGGTCAGGCTCTGTTCGAGACCCGTCGCACCGTGTCGATGAGCTGCTGTGTCTCGGCTGTTGTGGGAGTGAGCTGGAAGGCGTGGTGGTGGCAGGCGTTCGAGAGGCCAACCCACGCATTCTGCGCGCTTTCGACCAGTGACGGGTCGTCGAGGTAGGCGACTTCAAAGCAGCTCAAGAGGCTGCGCATCGACGCGGTCCCGGCGGGCCTCCCTCGCTGTTCCAGTCGGCTGTGTACTGCCTCCTCGAGGGCTGAGCGGGCGAGCCAGGACGCCATCCGGCTGCGCTGGGGCGCATTCCCGTCCAGCACCGACTGGGCTTGCTGAAGTAGGGTCGCGTCGTTCATTGCTTGGCGCCCGCGCGGAGGTCGGTGATGACGTTCTCGACGGCGCGGCACGCGTCCTTGCCATCGGCTGTGTTCTTCAGGCCGCTGTGCATCCCGCCCGTGATGACCCCGAGGGCGAATTTGCGGTAGCCCCGCACCAGCCAGTCGTCGAGGTTTCGGACTTCACCGTAGATCGCGAGGCTGACTCGTTCGCGGGTCGCAGGGTGGGTTGACCACAGTTCTTCCACGTCGGCGAGGGCGTCGCCGCGTGTGAGGCGTCGATCGAACACCACGTCCCGGGCGGCCGACTCCACCGCGAACCGCAGCATCCCGGGAAGGGTCCGACGCAGCGTCTCCTCGGGGAGCCCTACGTCGAGGACCAGGGCGAACGCGTCGTCGAGGTAGCGCTTAGCCGGGTCAAGGCTGTCCGAGACGGACACCGTGGACCCTGCCCCTCGGGTCACCTCGAGGATCCGGGCGCCGACCCTCGCGCGACGGGCAGCAGCTGGCAGCCGGTCATCGTGCGAGAGGACGATCACCTGTCGTGTTGCCGCCAGTTCGGCCAGGAGCTGCACGAGGCCTTCGACCTTCGCGGGGTCCATCGCCTGCACTGGGTCGTCCAACACCACGAACCGGAAGGGGGACTCGGGCATGGACGCGCGGGGCAGGAAGAGCGCGAGCGCGAGCGCGTGCAGCTCCCCTTGGCTCATGACGGCCAGGGCCCCAGCGTCGCGCCCGTCGACCGTGGCTTCGATGCTCACACGTCTGCGCGTCGCGGCTCCTTCGAGGGTGAGCGACCCGAGGTCGACGTTGCTCTCCTGCCGCAGCATCGCCCACGCCTTGCGCGCGGCGTCGCTGATGGGGAGCAGTCGCTCGTTCTTCAAGCGGGTGTCGTTGGTCTTGAGCCATTTGGTCGCGGCGGCGACGTCGCCGACGGTTGCCGTGGTCGAGGACCAGGCGTCCCAGTCGGCGCTGAAGGCCGCCACCTTGGTGGCGATTGGTGTCCAGGCATCCTGCCGGTGCTGGAGTTCCTGGGCGACCGCTGCCCGAAGCGACTGCAGGGCCGTGTCGAGTTCGCCCCAGTACAGCTCGAGATGCGCGCTGAGGTCGAGGTCCCCCTCGGGTGCCGCGGCCCACAGGTCCCATGCTTGTCGGGCCTGGGTCACTGCCTGGGCGAGCGTGGGTAGGGGATCTCGGTCCAGGGAGGCCGGGCGGGGTGACACAACGCGTCGGGCGCCGGTGCGGGCTCGCTCCAGCGCTGCCCTTGCCGCCTCGAGTGCTTCCAGCTCGCGGGATCGGCGTGCGATGTCTTCGCGGGTCGTCTCGGCCCAGGTCTGGTCCAGGTGTGCCCCGGCACAGACCGGGCAGATCATGTCGCCGAACTGCTCCTGGACCCGCAGTGCGTGGCGGCGGACGTCGAGGCGGGCGGCATTGCGGGCGAGTTCAGCCTCGCCGGCCTTCGCCATGTCACCGACGGCCCGGCTCAGGTTGTGCGCCGCATTGGTGACCTCGTCTGCCGGCGGGCCGGTCAGTAGTTCCAGCGCCCTCAGCTGGGCGAGTGGGCCGTTGTCGACGAGGATGACACCGGTCGCGAGGGCTCGGAGCGCGCCGCTGTCCGGCTGTGCCTTCTTCAACAGGTCTGACGCTTGTTGGGCGCGTTCGTCGTCGACCACGGATGCTTCGGCTTGCAGTGTCCGGCGGCGGGTGGCCAGGGCGTCGCCGGGAGACTTGAGGGCTTTGTGCCGTTTCTCGAGTCGAGCGATGCCGTCCGCGATCTGCTCGAGCCCTAGGGCTTTGGACAAGGCGTCGTACAGGGTGCTGGGGCCAGCCTCGAGCATTCCGCCCAGCTCGTCGTACGACATCATCGGTCGGTAGGTGTCCAGCGCGCCGGACCACCCCAGACTTGAGACTCCTGCCACGCGTTTGGCGCCCGGCCTTTGGACCCAGCTGGTGGTCTTTGTGACGTCGTTCGTGTCGGCGTCCCAGGTGCAGCCGATGCGGGTCACGCCGATGCCTTCCTCGGCGACCTGGACCACGATGTTGGCGGCTCCCTCGTGGTGCAGGTTCCGCCAGTGCTCCTTCCATTGGGCGGCCTTGTTCTTCCAGCGGTAGGTGGTTCCGGTCAGCGCGACTTCGAGGGCTTCGGCGAGGCTGGACTTACCGGATCCGTTTCGGCCGGCGATGATCGTCAGGCCCGGCTGGGGGGTCAGTTCGACCGTGACCTGTTGGCCGATGCCTCGAAACCCCTGCACGGCCAGTGACTTCAGGAACGCGCCCGCCGGTTCCGGTGCCACAGCGGCTGCATCATGAGGTTCTGCGACAGGAGTCGGCGCGATGTGGCTCCCGGTGAGGAGCGCCTCGAGGTCCTGATCGCCCTGTAGTGACGCCAGGACGAGGAGCCCGGCCTCCTCGGTGAGTGTTGCGTCTTGGTCTATGCGCTGCGCTACCCACTGGAGGAGGTCCATCGCCATGGCTCGACCATAGTGCTCTAGCTCCTGCCAAGGAGCCCCAGCGGGTCCGCGGCTCATCCGGATCCGCGGCAGACAACACCCACCAGATCTGACCGCCACGCCGTGCCAGAGCCGGATTGAGTGACCCATGTGGGTGTCCGTGCCGGGAGGTACCTTCGACGCATGTTCGGATCGCCGCGGTTTGAGTCCCTCCTCGTCGAAGCATCTTCGGACCTGCGCCGGGCCAACCCCGGGCAGATGACGTCCGGGCGGTTGCTGCCCACGCCGAACCAGGTGGATGCCGGAGACGTGGACCTGTTCTTTCGGGCCGTTCAGGCGGGCCTGATCGAACTGAAGCCGGGGGGTCGCTTCAACACGCTGGATCGCCCCACCGACACCGGACGGTGGGGTCTGCTGTCGCGCTCCCGTCAGGGTGGCTGGTTCAACGCCGAGTACCTGCCGCAGCTCGCCGCGTACGCCGAGGCGATCCTGGACCTCGGCTACCCGCCTGAGCGTGTCTTGTTCGAGCTCCCGGCGAGGTCGCTCCAGCTCGACCTGGCCATCCTGGACGATGCGGGCGGTGTCGTGGTACTCGGTGAAGCAAAGCGGTCCACGCCAGCACTGGCGGCCCTGGCTCATGGTGCCCTGGAGCGATTCGCGCAGGCCGCCCCGACCGATGAGACCAAACGACGAGGCGACGAGCAGCGGCAGCTCGCATGGCGCCTGTGGACGGTCGCTCCGCGTCTGACTTGGCTGATCGGACCCGGCCACCGCGAGGCGTTCCACACCAGCACCGGTCCCCTCAGGCTCCGGAGTGCTCCGCTGCTTCCGCATGCAGCGGAGCTGGGGCTCGAGGGACGACCAACACGGCCTCTGGATCCACCGGTCCTGCAGTGACGCGACGAGGTTGGCGGTGGCGTGAAGGACCGAATCCCGTCGGTTCACGAACGTCGTCGCTGCGGCCGCGGTCGCGTGGAAGAGTCACCTGTGTGTGAACCAGCCCGAAAGGAGAGCACCGCCGTGGCGAGCATTGAGCAGCATTCGCAGGTCGACCAGCCCGGGGGCGACCCGCTGATTCGCTCGTTCGTCGATCTCGGCCAGCTCGGCGGAGGCGACTCCGCCGAGCTGGGCGTCGAGGAGATCAGGTCCCGGGTGGAGGACCTGCTCAGCGGCTACGCCGATTGCGACGTGTACGTCATGGACGACGATGAGCCGGAAGAGTTCACACTCCGGATCAGGACCCGTGGCATCTCTCTCCCGTATCCGTTCACGCTCGCTGGGGTGTACGAGATGCTCGATGAGCTCGTCGACATCGACCTTGAGATCTCAGCGGAAGAGCTTGCACTTGAGGACGAGGACGAGGACGAGGACGAGGACGAGGACGAGGACGAGGACGAGGACGAGGACGACTGATGCGTCCTTGGACCCCCTACCCCCAAGCCCCGGCCACGGACCCAGGCGAGGATGGGGTGACGCACGGTGAGCAGTGAGCATGAGAGGACCCGGGTTCCGGTCGTGCTTGGCGGATACCCGGCGAAGCGGTGTGCCCGTGCGGTGCACAACGACTTCTCGCCGGCGTCGCCTCCACGGCCGGCGGTGGACGCGGCGACACAGAAGCTGTTCGACGCGGGCAACGCGTTCGAGGCCCGTGTGAACGACCGCCTCGGTGAGACTTCGGGTGCGGTGGTGCTGTCCGACGAGGATGGCTGGGACGCCAACATCGAACGCACCGTGGCGGCGATGCGGTCCGGTGCGCCTCTGATCGTCAACGGCCGGCTCCCGCGAGCGGGTGCGATGGTCGGGGCCCCGGACGTCCTGGTTCGCCTCGGCGGGGGGTACGTGCCGGTGGATGTGAAACTGCACGGCACCCGCAAGAACACCACTCGCGGTTCGCTGTGGGTCTCATCGCTGGCGGAGCCGTCCGTTCGGTGGGAGGCGACGGGCTTGTCGGATGCGGGTGCGTCGGTGACCGGCGACGGGTTCCAGCTCGCGCACTACACGCGCATGCTCCAGCAGCTGGGCTTTCATGCCGGGGACGAGTACCTGGTGGGTGGGATCATCGGCCAGTCTGACTACACGGATCTGGGCGGCGACCCGTGGCTGGTCCTGTGGTACGAGCTGGGCACGCCGCGCAAGAACACCTACTCCGCCAGCGCCGAGTCCGGGCGTGCCAGGCGCAGCCTGCTGGAGCGTTACGACCACGAGTTCGGGTTCCGCGTCACGGTCGCCGAGGCGGCCAAGGCTGGCGGCGAGCTGGTGCGCCCGTTCCACGTCAGCGAGTGCGGCTGGTGCGTGTGGAAGGAGTACTGCACCCAGGTCGCCGGACCTGACGACGCCTCGTTCGCGATCCGCACCGGCCTGCCGAGCGCGCAACAGTGGCGGTACCTGTACGACCTGGGCAAGACCACCGTCGCTGACCTGGCCGCATGCAATGACGAACTTCCGACGGGCTGGTCGGCTCGCGACACCCAACCCGGGACGATGGCCGAGAAGAAGTACCGAACCCTGGTGCGACGGGCCCGGATGGCCCAGGCGGGCATCGCCTTCGAGCCCCGCGGGCCGTGGCCCGACATCCCGTGCGCGGACGTCGAGGTGGACTTCGACATCGAGTGGGACTTCGAGAACCTCATCTACCTGTGGGGCCTGCGGGTGCGGCAGGGCCAGGACGACACCACCGCCCTCTTCGACCCGATCGCGTCCTACGAACCGCTGGACGCCGATGGCGCGGCGCGCCTGGCGGAGCTGTTCGCTGCCCGCCTCGGTGCGGTGATCACGGACGCCGAAGCCGCTGGGAAGTCGGTGACGGTGTTCCACTGGTCGCACCCCGAGCGCAGCATGACCAGCAAGTACCCCAGCGTGGACCTGCTCCTTCAGGGGCGCTCGTTCGACCTGCACGCCTGGTTCACCGAGCACTTCCTCACCCGCGACGGCGCCTCCCTGAAGGCGGTCGCGCCGATCTTCGGTTTCCACTGGGGCGTGGACGACGCCGGCGGGGCCGAGTCCCAGGTCAAGATCGACCTCGCCCAGGCCGGCGGGGACGAGGGTGCGGCGGCAGTGGAGTGGCTTGCCGCGTACAACGAGTCCGACGTCACCGCCCAGGCCGCGATCAGGGACGGGTTACGACATGCCTCCCCGCAGGGCCGTTAGCCGATCAGCTCCAGCTGGCCGTCACGCCTGACAATCGCGGCCCGACTCGCCAGGGTCGCCAACGCCGCGACCGTCGCACGGTCCAAGCCGTCGGCGGAGTCATAGGCGGTCACGATCTCGAACTGGCCCGGTGTGAAGGCGCCGTCCGCGAGCGCCTGTTCGATCGTGGTCGGGTAGATCCTGCCCACGCTCGGGTACTTGCGAACGAGCATGTTGAGCATCGGCCGGCTTGGGTCGACGCCGGCGTACCGATCAGGTGTCGTGAGACCGAGGTCCAGCACGCGACCCGTCCCACAACCGACATCGAGGACAGAGGTCGGGTACTCGCTCTTGAGCGGGGCGACCAGCTCCATGAGCGCCCGGACTTCCGCGTCGGTGATCGGGTGCTGCTCGTCGTAGCGGGTGGCGCTCCCGTCGTAAGGGGTGCGGATGCCGGAAGCGGTTGATGGCGCGTTCTGAACCCCGTAGAGCCGCTCGGTGGTGGCCTGGTTGATCAGGTTCGTGTCGTCCAGGTCCTCGTCCATGGTCCACCACTTCAGCCGCCCGTCGGGGCTGGTGAGGTAGATGCTGGTCATGGAGTAGAACTTCGCCGGCTGGCCGAAGGTGTGGATCACGTGCGCCGCCCGGACGAAGTCATCGCGGGTCATGCCCGCGGTGCGGTCAAGTACCACGTAGCTGTGCGGCGCGCTCTCGGCATAGGTGCGAGCGAATGTCCACTCCACCTTCTCGGCGAGCGTCAGCCACCAGCGCAGATCCTCTACGGTGACCATCGCTGCTCCATCTCTTGGCATCTGGGCACACCCTGCACCCGACCTCCGACAAGAGCGAGTGTCCCCTCTGGGACCGACACCCGCGGGCCTAGGGCGATCGGACCGCATTCACCGTTTCGTTGCGCATCAAGGCAGCGTCGAGGGCCAAGAGCAAGGCACCTCATGGCCTTGGGTCATGCTCCGCGCGTCATCAGGGGCCCATGAACCGACAGCGACGCTCCTATGCTTTGTCAAGCAGCTGGTGCCCGACTTTCAAGTAGGCGGGTAGAGGTCGCGGGCGACGTAGCGGGCGAGGCAGCGTTTGATCTCTCGACCTGTCTTGCCTTCGGCAGTGCGGCGAGCGACGTAGTCGCGGGTGGCTTCCTGGTACTGGATCCGGCTCGCGACCACGGTGTGCAGTGCGTTGTTGAGCTGGCGGTCGCCGTAGCGGTTGAGCCGGTAGCGGGTGGTGACTTGGCCGCTGTTCGCTGGGATCGGTGCAGCGGGGGTCACACCCGCGGTCACCAACCCACAGCCCATCACCTTCAGACTGCGTTGGCGATCCTCACAGTCTCAGTGTCGACGGGCGACCATCCATCGTTGTGGCGACCATCCGCCATGACGACCATCGGTCATGGCGACAGCCACCTCCAGGGTGAACGCCCCAGGGTTAGGACCCGGAGAGCTCGCTGCCGAGACGCTTAAGTGCATCTCGGGTGGATGTCGACGAGACCTGCGAATAGATCTCCATCGTGAGGGCGATGCGACTGTGGCGGAGGACCGCCATCGCGACCCGCGGGTGAACGTCGAGGGCGACCAGAAGGCTGGCGCAGGTCCGCCGAGTTGAGTGGATGGGGACGACCGGGACGCCGGCCTTCGCGGCCCTCAGCTTGAAGTCGCGGTGGAAGTTGCGTGGGTCGACAGGGTCGCCGAGCCGGGTCGTGAAGACCAGGCCACAGTCGCCCCACATGTCGCCGGCCGCGAGCCGCCGCCTGGCCTCCTCGACGCGATGCCGCTCGAGTGCCTGCACCGCGATCTCCGGTAGCGGCAGCGGCGCGTCCGAGGATGGCGTCTTCGTGTGTCGCCGCAACAGCGACCCGTCGACCCGCTGGACCTGCCAGGCGATCAGCGCCTCGCCCTGCTCGAGGTCGACGTCCTCCCACGCCAGCCCGAGCATCTCCCCGCGCCGGAGCCCGAGGGTGAGCAACAGGACGTACCCGGCGTACATCGGGTCGCCATCCTCTCGCGCCGACTCCAGGAACTGCCGAGCCTGATCGACGGTCCACACCGGCATCCGCTTCGAGCGGGGCATCGGCACTCGCACCAACGCGGCGACGTTCCGGAAGACGAGCTCCTCGCGCATCGCCTGGGTCAGCGCACCGCGCAGCACCCGCCACGCCTGGTGGACCGTCCAGTCCGAGGCGACCTCATGGCAGCAGGCGCCCAACGCGCAGCACTGCGGCTCAGGCCGCGCGGCATCCTTGCCCTGAAAGCAGCACTGGCAGCGCACCCGCAGCGTGTTCACCCACACCTGGACGTCGCGGACCATCAGCTTGTCGAGCTTGCGATCGCCGAGGTCCGGCACGATGTAGAGCCGCGTGAACATGTCGTAGTT
>Ga0073899_10003853_pt1 | contig 13216 bp, 14 predicted proteins | sample KloWWTmetaKNB5Ph_FD_88975 | JGI IMG/M metagenome (GOLD analysis project Ga0073899, IMG submission 88975) | Active sludge microbial communities from Klosterneuburg, Austria, studying microevolution and ecology of nitrifiers - Klosterneuburg... | ecosystem: Engineered > WWTP > Aerobic digester >... | reverse complement strand
TATTTTGTAGTCCATAAATTAAGCCTTTCTATTATTTTAGGTTAAGCCTTAACGTAAAATATTCGAGAATTCCCAGCGCTCCCGTCGGTCCCAGCTTTTCCGTTTCCTCCGCCACCGTTGCCGGTTCCTTTTGAGCCGCCCGTGCCCCCTGACTTGGTGAGGGTGCCTTGCGCGTGTAGATATTGGCAGATTAGCGTTATGTATCCGCCGCCGCCGCCGCCACCACCACCGCCGCCGCCGGAACCGCCGAAGGAAATCAAGAAGATCGTCGAGAACAAGCCGCAGCCGGTGGCCCCGCCGCCGCCGCCGGTGGACGACCGACCGGTCTTCGACGAACCCAACGAGATGGCCGAAGAAGCCGAACCGCCTGCGCCGCCTGCGCCGCCTGCGCCAGTGTTGCCGGATAACATCGGCGCTTCGGAAGATCCGAGCTACCGCAAGATGCGTCCGCCACGCTATCCGCCGGTCGCACAACGGCGCCGCCTCGAAGGTGAGGTGGTACTGGTCGTCACGGTCGGAATCGACGGTTCGCCGCTGAAAGTCGAAATCCACAAGTCGAGCCGCCATCGCGAACTCGATCAGGAAGCGATGAAAGCGGTCCGTCTGTGGAAGTTCAACCCCGAGAAACGCGACGGTCGCCCGGTCGAAGGCCGCGTCCTCGTTCCCATCAAGTTCACGCTCAACTCCTAAGGGTATTGCCATGCAACAAGACCAGACCACCCAGCCTGCCGATGCCGCGGCTGTTCCTGCCGATGCCACGACAGCTGCTGTGAGCATGCCCGAGACCCCTGCCGATATTTCGGCCGATGCGGTCATGGCGGGCGACACTTCCAACGCTGCTGCACTCCAGCAGATGGGCTTTGACCATCTGATGTCCAATTTCGATTGGGTCGGCTGGGTCGTTTTCGTGACCCTGATCATCATGTCGATCGTCAGTTGGATTTACACGATCATGAACATGCTCCGTAACATGTCGATCACCGGCAAGATGGAGAAGGTCATCCGCACCTTCTGGGAAACACCTTCGGCCGCCGATGCTGTGCGTTTCATGGAAGAGCAGCCGAAGGGCGAGCCGTTCTCGAAGATCGCGCTCGACTGCGCTTCGGCCGCTGCGCATCATCAACGCCATGAAGGCTCGCGTCTGGTCGAAGCTCTGAATCGTTCCGAGTTCATCGATCGCGCCCTGCGTCAGGCCGTGGCTCGTGAAAGCTCGAAGCTGGAAAACGGCCTCACTTGGCTCGCCACCACCGGATCGTCGGCACCATTCGTTGGCCTGCTCGGTACGGTGTGGGGCATTTACCACGCGCTGATCGCGATCGGTGCCTCCGGTTCTGCCGACATCACTGTCGTCGCAGGTCCAGTGGGTGAAGCGCTGATCATGACCGCGCTCGGTCTGTTCGTCGCCATCCCGGCCGTGCTCGCATACAACTTCTTCTCGCGCAGCAACCGCAAGATCTTGGCTCGCTTCGACGAGTACGCACATGACCTACATGACTTCTTCGCCACCGGTTCACGCGTTGAAGCCGCGGCACCGAAGGCTGCAAAGAAGTAATCGCAGTCGCATAGGGAGCCCGCGATGGGAATGTCATCAGGTGGTAACGACGGCGGCGTGATGGCGGAAATCAACGTCACGCCACTCGTCGACGTGATGTTGGTGCTGCTGATCATTTTCATGATCACGACGCCGATGATGAGCCACAAGGTCAAGGTCGATCTTCCGACCAAGACGGTTACGGTGGAAGAAAAAGAAAAAGCGGTGCCCTTGACGTTGGCAATCGATGACGCCGGTCAGATGTATCTTGAGGACGCGCTGATCGATCAGCGCGCTCTTGAGGATCGTTTGCGCCGCGAGGCCCTGAAGACGCCGCAGCCGATGATTGAACTGCGCGCCGACCGGACCACGCAATACAAACAGATCGCAGAAGCGATGGCTACGGTCAAGAATGCCGGTATCCGCAAGCTCGGTTTCATCACCGAGCCGACCAAGTAACCGCAGGAGCGCGCAATGGCTTTTTCAAGTAACAAGTCCGGCGGGCCGATGGCAGAAATCAACGTCACGCCGCTCGTCGACGTGATGTTGGTGCTGTTGATCATTTTCATGATCACGGCGCCGGCGGTGACCAACCGCATCCTGATTGACGTGCCGCAGAAGTCGACACAGCCGCCGCCGAAAGATCCACCACCGCCGATTGATTTAGGTATCCGCGCCAGTGGCCAACTGTTCTGGAACGGTCAGCCGATCTCGATGGAGATTCTGAAGCTGCAGATCGAATTCGAATCCAAGAAGAATCCACAGCCGGTGCTGCAGATTCAGGCGGATGACCAGACGCAGTATCAGGTGCTCGCGGATGTGATGGGTACCGCCAAGAACGTCGGTTACAAGAAGATCGGTTTCGCCTCACCCGAAAGTTGAGCGGTACCGTTTCATCGAGAACAGAGGCCGGACGAGAGTCCGGCTTTTTTTATGCGCGTTGCGAAATCAGTGTGCGTTGCACAGGGCGCAATAGCGTTGCACGGTGGTCGTCAGTCCGGCATACAGTGCGTCGTTGATCAAGGCGTGGCCGATTGAAACTTCGGCGATGGGTGCGGCACTGTCGAGCAAGAGCGCGAGGTTGTCTTGGTCGAGATCGTGCCCGGCGTTCACGGCGAGCCCCGCCGCACGCGCATCGGCAGCCGTTCGCACACACGCTGCGAGTTCGCTGTCATATCGTCCATTCGCAAACGCGTGTGCATACGGCCCGGTAAAAATCTCGATACGGTCGGCGCCGAGCGCGCGCAGTTCCGCACCCCAGGTCGTACCGGCATCTACAAACAGGCTGACGCGGGCACCGGTGCGCCGCAGCCGCGCAATCACTGGCCGCAGCCGCTCGCTGTCGCGGCTGATGTCGAAGCCGTGGTCGGAAGTAATCTGAGCATCGCCGTCGGGAACCAGCGTGACCTGAGTCGGGCGCACCGCCTCGACCAGTTCAATGAATCCCGGATAGCCGAGCGCATTCGGTCCGGCAAACGGATTGCCTTCGACATTGAATTCGACGTTGAGCATGCGCGCCAAGACGTGCACGTCGTCTGGGTGAATGTGGCGAAGATCCGGCCGTGGGTGCACGGTGATGCCATCGGCGCCGGCCGCGATCGCGACCCGGGCAGCGGCCGCAATATCCGGCAGCGTCCCGCCACGCGAGTTACGCAACACGGCAATCTTGTTCAGATTCACGCTCAAGAAGGTCATGGCGAGAGTTTGCCATAGCATGCTGTGCGGACGCGGCGTATGGTCAACAATTCTGAATCGCTGTGCCAGCCAAGCGCGCTGTGGTGAAATAACGCCATGCCGGTAGCCGCAGCACGCAAACTGCTCAAGTGCCTCGTGTGTCTGGCTGCGGCTTGGGGCACCAGTAGTTTGGCTGGGCCAAATTCCGACAGCACTTCGGCCGCAGTCGATGCCAGCGGCGTACCGATGTTGTCGCGCTTCAACGCCGAGCACTACAGCGTGATGCCGCAGCACAGTTCCATCGTCACTGACGCCAACGGTCGCGTCTTCGTCGGCAATGTCGAGGGCGTGCTGCTGTACTCAGCCGGTCGTTTCGAGCATCTGCATCCGGCCCAAGAGATGTCGGTTCGCTCGCTCGCCTTGAGTGACGACGGTGGTGTGTTGGTCGGTGCCTACGACCAGTTCGGATGTTTCCGCGAACAGCCCGATGGTGAATGGACCTACACCGATCTCGACGAACAGTTTCGCGATGTTCCGGATGCACATCCGCTTGGGCGGATCTGGCTGGTGGCTAATCTGCCGGATGGACAGTACTTCCTCGCCGAACGCCGGCTGTTTCGCATCGGCAGCAATGGCGAGAAGCAGAGTTGGCCGATTCCGAGCAACGTGCTGAACGGAGTGCTTGTTGGCAACGAAATCTGGGCCCGTGTCGTCGATCAAGGCTTGATGCGTTTCGACGGTAAGGCGTTCGTTAGCGTCCCGGGTGGTGAGGAATTCATTGTATTTGGCGTGCAGAGCGCCGCGCCGCATCCAGAGGGCACCTTGTTCACGTCGCGGGCAGAGGGTTTGTATCTCGGTGATGCCAAGCACGGGCTGCGACATATCGATACCGCTTACGACGCGTGGATGCTGCAAACCCAGGTGTATTCGGTTGCGGCACTCGCCGATGGCAACTACGCGCTTGCGACCTTGTCCGGCGAAGTCGCGATCATCGATGCCTCGTTGGCGTTGAAGAAGCAATACCGAATAAGCAATTTTCCGATCACTGACATCGCGGCGAGTGTCGACGGCGGCTTGTGGTTTGCGACCGAAGGCGATCTGGTGCGCATGGAATGGCCATCGCCATGGACATTCGTTGGTGAGGAAGACGGTCTGTTCGGCGCACTGAATGACGCCGAATGGTTCGAAGGGAAGCGTTGGGTTGCAACCTCGCTTGGCCTGTTTCGCTCCGATCGCGACGATGACGGGCGAGTGCGGTTCCATGCGCTGCCGTGGGCGCGTGACGAAGTCTGGGACCTGCAACGGATCGGCGACGACCTGCTGGTCGGTGAACGCAAGAGCGTCCAGGTGGTTCATGCCGGCGAAGCGACACGCCTGATCGACAGCGATGGCGTATTCGAACTGATCCCATCGACGTTTGTTCCAGGCCGCGTGTTGGCGCTGGAGGATGCCTCGATCCTCGAACTTGATCACACGGCGTCATGGCGTGTGAGCGTGCGCCATGATCTCGGTGAGGTCGCGATTTCGACCTTGGTCGAACTCGCCACCGATCGCTGGTTGATTGGCAACTGGCGCGGCTATCCGCAACTTGTCACACGCACGTCGGGTGTCGACGGCCCACATATCGTGGTCCAGCCGCTCGGTCCCGAGTATGGCTTGCCCGAACAAGTAGATGCGGGCAGTAGCGTTTGGAAAACGGGCGGCAAGACTTTCGCGACGATTGGCGATGACCTTTACGAATGGCGCGGCAATCACTTCGTCGCGCAGCCGGATCATCCGTTGGTCAAGCTCGCGGGCACGCGCCTCAACGAAATCGAGTTTCGCGGTGGCGAAAAGCACCAGTACGCATTCACCAGTCGCGATATCTGGATCGAGCAGGACGGTCAGTGGCAAACGTTGAACTTGGAGTCGCGCCGGGCGCTCGGAATGACCGAGTTATCGCTCGCAGACGACGGTCGTCTGACCGTGGTCGCGTGGGGTGGGCTGCTGACCTATGACCCACGTCTCATCGATCATCAGGACGCGACATTTCATCTGCGGATGCATCGCGTCTGGCTGACCGACTCGGGCCGACAGACGCGACTGCTCGACCGCCGTGGTCAGGTGATGCTTGAACTGCCGCCACTGGAAGGGCTGCGTTTCGAATACGGCATTGACGGCCACGACAGCGCGGTCGAATACCGCAATCAACTCGAAGGCAATGACGGCAGCGTCGAGTGGAGCGAATGGTCGACTGCGCAAGTGCGCGAGTTCAACCGACTCGCACCCGGCGACTATCACTTGCGTGTACAGGCCCGTACTCGCGCCGGTCACATTCCCAGCAATACGTTGGATTTCCCATTCCACGTGCAACCGCGCTGGTACCAGACGCGTGCCGCTGCTTGGGCGGTAGCCGCTTTGGTGCTGCTCGTCGGCTCGCTGTTGGCATGGTCTTGGGGCCGATTCCGTTCCCGCCAGTTGCACGATCGCAATCTCGAATTGGAACGCGAAGTCGCGGCGCATACGCGTGATCTCGAAATCGCCAATCAGCGTCTGTCACGGTTGGCAGTGCAGGATGGTTTGACCGGCATCACCAACCGTCGCGGCTTCGAGCAGTTTTACCAACGCACCTGGAATCGCCTCGCCGAACAACGTCAGACCTTGGCGTTGCTGATGGTCGATGTCGATTTCTTCAAGCAGTACAACGACCAACACGGTCATCTGCTTGGCGATGAAGTACTGCGCGGGATCGCGCGGCAACTGGAGCATGAAGTCCACGAACCGGTCGAAATGTTGGCGCGCTTCGGTGGCGAAGAGTTCGTCATCGTGCTGCCCGGTATCGACATCGAAGATGCGACGACGCGTGCCCACGCCGTCCGCTTACGTTGCGAGATCTTCGGCAAAGACCGTGACGTGACGGTCAGCGTCGGCGTTGCCGCTTGTGTCCCACGCGGTGGCCTGAAATCGGCGCAGTTGCTCGACGAGGCCGATGCCGCGCTCTATCGCGCCAAGAAGCTCGGACGCAATCGCGTCGAACGCGGCCGCCAAATCTGAAGCACTTCAGTCAGTCACGACTTCGCGTCGCTTCGAAGTATGCAGCAACCACAAGTTGCGACTGTAAATGAACAAGCCGGAAAACTGACCGAGTGTGAAGACCAGGTCGCGCTTCTGGATCGCATAGACGGTCAGCACCAGCCCACCGGCGAGCGACAGCCACCAGAAGATCGTCGGCACCACGACGCGTTTTGCGCGCTCACTGAACCACCATTGCACAATGAAGCGCGACGCAAAGATCGCCTGACCGAGAAATCCGATCGCGAGCCAGAAATTGAAATTGTGCGCCCAAGACGCAAAGAAGTCGGTCATATGATTCCTAAAACAGAGTTCGAGGCCGAGCCCCGAAACGATCGCGCAGCTTAGCGACTCAATCGTTAGAAAATTCGCGTACGCTGGTGCGCTTGGCGCGACGGATCAGCCATGCGACACCACGCAAGTCTGCGATGCCGACGAGCGCACGGTTGAAGTTGTTGTACTTCGAGACACCGGCCGCGCGGGCGCGGTGATTGACCGGCACGCTCACGGTCTGCCAACCGGCGCGTTGCATCAACGCCGGCAGATAGCGATGCATGTGATCGAAATAGGGCAGGTCGAGGAAGGCATCGCGTTCAAATAGCTTGATGCCACAGCCGGTGTCGGGCGTGGCATCGCGCAGCAGGCGGCTGCGGATTGCATTCGCGAACTTCGACGCCCAGCGCTTGCTGCCACTGTCCTGACGATTCACCCGCCAGCCGGCAAAGAGCTTGGTTTCAGGGCTGGCAGCGGCGCGTGCAGCGAGCAGCTTCGGAATATCGGCTGGATCGTTTTGGCCGTCACCATCAAGTGTCGCGATCCAGTTGCCGCGCGCCGCCTTAACGCCACTGCGCACCGCGGTGCTCTGGCCGCTCTGCGTCACATGCTGCAGCACGCGCAGCTCGGCCACCCGCGCCTGCAGTGACTTCAAGACCGCGAGCGAATCGTCACGACTGTGGTCATCGACATAAACGATTTCGAAGGCGATGCGGTCACGCAGCGCCGCGACGATTTCGTCGACCAGCGGCGTGACATTGTCGCGTTCGTTGAACACCGGAACGACGACGGAGAGTTCGGGGATGGACACGTGGAACCTGGCTCAATTCGCCGCGACGACAGCGACAACGCTGCGCACGCTAACCGATGCGGCGCGAGGCTGCCACCGACAATTGGTTTCAGGGCGCGCCGACCGCCATGCTGTTGTGGCCAGAAAATGCCAATTGAAACTGAGATTCAATCGCATCGAACTCGCGCGCATCGGCGGCCAGCAGAATCAGCGTGCCGTCGCCCATCGGCGCTTCACGGCCGCGCACACCGGTGCGTTCGAAATCGCGGCGTGCTTCGTGCAGCTTTGGCAGATACATCGCCGTGACCGGACCGCTCTCACGTTGCATCACCATGTGCGCCGACATCCGTCCACCGAGCGGGCAGCGCTTCAAGTAATGCACTGCGCCCGGGCTGTGTGTGATGGGTGTCCCGAGCGCCGTGAACAGCGCGCGCACATCCGAATTCGCCACCTCGGCGCGCGCCAATAACGCAAACGGTTCGTGCGCAAGATGTGCGACCGCGAGGTCAGTGGTTGCAGCGTTTGCCAGGAACGTGCGCCAGCCGGCGGTCGCCGCCAACGCAATGCCGATCACGCAGGTGGCGGCGATCGCCCACAGCGGCACACGCGGCATACGCGGTTCATGCAAGGCGGCCGTGGTCTGATGCAGCAGAATTCGCTCGGCGAGGTTGTCCGGCGTCGGAATGGCAGCGGCCAGCATCAGCGTACGTTCGAAATCGAGCGCGCGTTCATGGGCCTCGCCGCAACGCCGGCATTGGTTACGGTGCGCGTGTGCAGCACTGTCGAGGCCGCGCGGGTCGGTGCCGATGGCACGACGGAACTCAAGGCAGTTCATAGACCTTGCTCTCCTCGCCATAGCCACCGAGCGCTGCCTTGAGTTTCTGGCGGGCGCGGAATAACTGGGTCATCACCGCACCCGGTGTGGTGCCGACTTCGGCGGCAATCTCTTCGCAACTGAAGCCGCCGAGCACTTGCATCAGCAGCGGTTCGCGATACTTGGCGTCGAGTTTCGCCATCGCGCGCCGTACCAAGGCATCGTCACCGAGCTGGTCGGGCGACTGCAGATCAGACTCGGGCAGTTCGACCGCATCGATCGGCTCAAAGGCCGGTGTCTTGCGTTCGTACAAGCGTGCATGCTCACGGCGCAGGATGGTGATCAACCAAGCTTTGGCGGCAGCGGTTTCACGCAGGTTGTCGAGTGAACGCCATGCGCGCAGATAGGTCTCTTGCGTCAGATCGTGCGCCAGCGCTTCATTGCCGCAGAGCCAGAAGGCAAAGCGATACAGGTCGGCACTCGTCGCGCGAACCAAGGCATCGAACTGGGACTGTTTACTCACCATGCTCCCGAGACCGGCTCAGGGGTTCGATTCTTTCACCGAATCGAGTAGGAAGATCAGCGGATGCGTTCGAGAATGCCGTCGAGTTCGTCCAGTGAGTGATACACGATCACCAGCTTGCCGCGACCGTTGCGGGCGTGCTGGATGGCAACGCGGGTGGCGAGCTTTTCGGATAAGTCTTGTTCAAGGCGGGTGATATTCGGGTCGGTGCCGGACTTCTTCTTGCCATCGTTCTTGCCGCCGGTCTTCGCCAACTGTTCATTACGCACGCGTTCTTCGAGTTCGCGCACGCTCCAGCCGCCATCGGCTGCTGCCAGTGCGAGCGTGGTGGCGAGCGCCGAATCGAGGGTGATCAACGCACGCGCATGACCCATTTCCAAACGATGCTTTTCGAGCAGGGTGCGTACCGCTTCCGGCAAATCGAGCAGGCGTAACAAGTTGCTGACTGCGGCGCGCGATCGGCCGACCGCGTCCGCAGCCTGTTGATGAGTCAGATCGAATTCGCGGATCAGACGGCTGAGCGCCGCTGCTTCCTCCAGTGGATTCAAATCTTCGCGCTGGATGTTCTCGATCAGCGCCATCGCGATCGCGGCTTGGTCCGGCACCTCGCGGACGACGACCGGGACTTCGATCAAGCCGGCTTGCTGTGCGGCGCGCCAGCGGCGTTCGCCGGCGATGATCTCGTAGCGGTGGACACCGATGCCGCGCACCACGATCGGTTGGATCACGCCCTGCGCTTTGATCGATTCGGCGAGTTCGGTCAGGCGCTCCGGGTCCATGCCGGTGCGCGGCTGGTAACGACCAGGCTGCAACTGGTTGGCGGGCACCAGCCGGAACTCGCCGCTGGTCGCGGCCTCGTTGCCATCACCGCTGGTATCGATGCCGAGCAGTTCGTCGAGGCCCCGGCCGAGACCGCGTGGTTTCTTCTTGGTGGCCATCGCGGGCTCCGTCAGTTCGTCGGACCGGCAGCGGCCGGCTTGGCATTGCGTTCGTGGCGCAGCATCTCGCCGGCGAGGCCGAGGTAAGCAATCGCGCCTCGTGATTCGCGGTCATACATCGAGATCGGCAGCCCATGCGACGGCGCTTCAGCGAGGCGCACGTTGCGCGGCACCACGGTGCGGAACACCTTGTCGCCGAAATGCTTCACCAACTGATTCGAAACGTCGTTGCCGAGGTTGTTGCGCAGATCGAACATGGTGCGCAGGATGCCTTCGAGTTCGAGCTTCGGATTCAGTCGCGCTTTCACGGCTTTGATCGTGTTCAGCAGCGCTGTCAGGCCTTCGAGCGCGAAGTATTCGCACTGCATCGGCACCAGTACGCCATTGGCGGCGGTCAATGCATTCAAGGTCAGCAAATTCAGCGACGGTGGGCAGTCGATCAGAATGAAGTGGTACTTGTCCTTGACCGTTTCGAGGATGCTGCGCAACCGCGTTTCGCGTGCGATCTCGTCCATCATCCGGATTTCGGCGGCGGTCAGGTCAGCGTTGCCGGGCAACAGGTCAAAGCCGCCGGGCGTGGCCACGATGGCGCGCTCCACCGGCACTTCGTCCAGCAGCACTTCGCAACCATTCGGCTTGGCCGTGGATTTGTCGATGCCGCTGGCCATGGTCGCATTGCCCTGCGGATCAAGGTCGATCAGCAGCACCTTACGGCGGGCTTCTGACAAGGCCGCAGCCAGGTTCACGCTGGTCGTGGTCTTGCCAACACCACCTTTCTGGTTCGCGACAGCGATGATGCGGGTCATGGGCGGGACAGTGCCTACGCGCCGAAAGGCGCCGGGCCGCGAATGATACCTGTAGGAGCGACCCATGGGTCGCGATGCTCTTGGCTTTTCGCGGCGCGCGGACACGAGCATCGCGACCCGTGGGTCGCTACAACGAAAAGAATCGCGACCCGTGGGTCGCTCCTACAAAGTCGGGCGAGCGGGCGAGCGGGCGAGGCAGGCGAGGCAGGCGAGGCAGGCGAGGGCAAGGCGTCAGGTGCGCGCCAGTTCCACCACCACGCGTTCGCCGTCGAGGCCGGGCACGCTTAGTGGATGCACGTTGATAAGCGTGTATCCGGCCGGGATCGTGGCCAGTTCCTCGCCGTAACCGGGGCCCTTCATCGCCAGCAGGCGGCCACCTGGCGCGAGCCAGGCGCGGCACCAGGACGCCAGTTCCGAGATTGACGCGACGGCACGTGCAGTTGCCGCCTGCATTGGTTCAGCCGGATGAAAGGCTTCGGCGCGCGCCCCGACCACATCGACCCGTTCCAGCCCGAGCGACCGCTTCACCTCGCGCATGAAGCGCGTCTTCTTGCCATTCGATTCGATCAGCACCACGCGCCGCTCGGGATGCAGGATTGCCAGCGGCAGGCCAGGCAGTCCGGCACCGGCGCCCATGTCGGCAAGCTCGGTTTCTGTCCACAACGACGCCATCGCCAAGGAATCCAGCAAATGCCGCGTCAGCATCTCGCCGGGTTCGCGGACTGCGGTCAGGTTGTAAGCCTGATTCCACTTCGCCAGCAGTTCGAGATAGGCAAGCCAGTGGCCGACGCGAACCTCGTCCTGCGGCAGTCGCATCGCCACCAGGGCATCGATTAGTTTCGGCCGCAACGCGGCAATCGGCGGAGACAGTTCCATCGCCGCAGTATGCCGGCGCACGGCCATCTCGTCAGCCGGGCAGCGGACAACCGTTGTCGTCGCAGCCAGCAGCGGCTGATGCGGTGGCGGCCGCAGTGGCGATCGCAGCTGATTCACCGACCAAGGCCGCAATCTGCGCGCCGATCGCGAGGTCGCGCAGGCGACCGAAATGCTGCAAGCGCAAGCGTCCGGCACGGTCGATCAGAATGGTTGTCGGCGTGCCCTGCATTGCATAAGCCTGCATCGTCGCTGGCGTCGGTGATCCGGGCAGCACGGCATCGACGCCCACCGGAAAGCCGATGCGGTATTCGTGCAGGAACGCTTCCAGCCCAACCGGCGTCATCGCCGCATGGTGCTCGAACACGCTATGCAAACCAATCACGGCAACATCGTCGCGCGCGAACGTCTGGGCAATTTCGAGCGCCTGCGGTAACGCATGTGAAACGCAGCCCGGGCACAGCATCTGGAACACTTCCAGCACGACGACGCGGCCGCGCAGGTCCGCCAGTTGCAGCGGCGGTGAATTGAACCATTGACTCGTGTGCAGTGGCCGAGCGAGCGGAAATTCCTGATTCATGGCGGTTTCCAAGTGGTGTCCGACGCATGGTCGCGCCAGTGCTGTGCGCGGGCAAGCACACGCCGGCTGAATGCTGTGCTCAGACCGCGGAAAAGTTCAGGATGAATTCACCCCGTTGCGCCACACTCATATCGTTCATCACGGGGAATGCCATGAAACGCCTTGTCGCTCTTGCCCTGACCGCCGCTGCCAGCCTGTTGTCCGGCTGCGCCACTTACGATGACTATTCGTACTATGACCGTGACGGTTACTACGAGGATGACTATTACGGCAATCGCGACGATTCACGCCGTTACTACTACGACGAATACGGCAATCGCGTGTACGGCAACCCCTACGATGTCGCCAGTCGCTATGGCGCCAATTATGGCAGTGCTTCGTGGGGCTATCCCGACTATATCCGTTACAACAGCTACTACTCGGCGTTGTGGCCGACCTATCGCTACTACTACGACCCCTACTGGAGCCCCGGCTTCTATTACGGCGTGACCTATTTCCCGCGCACCTACTTCGGCTTGAATCTCAGCTGGTACAGCTGGCCGTACTACCAAGCCTATTCGCCGTACCGCAACAGCTACGGTGATCACTACTACGACTGGCGCGACGACTACAGCCGCAGCCGTGCCGGGCGCATGCAGCAATATGGCCAAGCGCCGCGTTACGGCAGTGCCCGCAACGAGGCGCAATATCTCGCGCGCACCAGCGGTGCCCGCGGCGCAGCCCAGACCTATTACGGTGCGTCGACACAACCGGGCGGCATCATCGATCCGATCCAAGCACGCCAGACCCGTGCTCGCGGTGGTGCGCTGCCGTTCGAACGCAACACGCGCGACTGGAACGTTGACCCGTATGGCCCCGACGGTCGTGGTTACGGCGGCTTCACCGGTCAAGGCAGCGCGCCGATGACACGCTCCTCGCGTGGTTATGACCGTGGCCATGGCCGCAACGATGGCGATGTTGCGCCAGTGCCGAACGGTCGCAGTCGTTCGCGCGATTCGTTGCGTGATCAGCGATTCGAGCCATCGCAGGAGATCGATGCGCCAGAGACACATCGTGTCTACCGCGGTCGCACCAATCCGGGATCAGCGGATGCGTCTTCGCGTGAGTTCATGCCGCGACAGACGCGCGAGCCATACAACCCGATCTTCGAGCCACAGGTCGAGCAAACACCGCAACGGCGTTCGCAACCGCAGTACGAACCACGCTCCCGCGAGGTCTACCGCAGCCGTGAGATTCAGCAGCGACAGACGTATCAGCCGAGCGAACCGGTGGAGCGCAACTACTCGCGCCAAATCGATCGTAGCGAACCGACCATTCAGCGTAGCGAGCCGCGCTATGAGCGTTCGGCGCCGACCATGCAGCG
>Ga0073899_10003850_pt1 | contig 13219 bp, 8 predicted proteins | sample KloWWTmetaKNB5Ph_FD_88975 | JGI IMG/M metagenome (GOLD analysis project Ga0073899, IMG submission 88975) | Active sludge microbial communities from Klosterneuburg, Austria, studying microevolution and ecology of nitrifiers - Klosterneuburg... | ecosystem: Engineered > WWTP > Aerobic digester >... | reverse complement strand
CCGAGCAGCACCAGCCAGTGCAGCGTGTTCAGGCTGTAGTCGGAGAACTGGATCTCCGGGATCGCCGTCGCGCCCGGGTGCAGCGCGAAGCCGAAGGCCGAGCCGACGATCAGCGGCTCGTTGATCGGCGCGTCGCGGACCTGCTCCGGGAAGCGGTCCCACAGGCCCTTGGTCGCGACCATCACGCCGCCCTTCTTGGCGACGTCCTGACCATAAAGCCAGGTCATCGGGTTGTTGCGCAGGATCGCCTGCATCGCCGAGCGGATCGCACCGTTGAGCGAGATCGCGGTCGGGCGGCCCTGCGCCGGCTGCTCGGTCACCGAGGGGAAGGGCGCCCGGATGTGCTCGAAGATCGACTCGTAGGTCGGCTCCGGCTCGCCCTCGCAGATCCGCATGGTCTCGACCACGTAGTCGTCGGCCTGCTGCGCCAGCGTGCCGAAGTCGTGGCGGCGATAGTAGTCCTTGCCCTCGCTGACGGCGTTGCGGCGCAGGATCTCGCCCGGCTCGACGATGCCGCGCTCGACCAGCGCCTGGCCGAAGTCCAGCAGCGGGTCGTAGCTGTCGAAGTCGAAGGTGAAGTCCGCCGCCGACGAGTGGTTGTTGAGACGCGAGAGGTTCTTGACCCACACCATCGCCGGCTTCTGCTGGCCGATGCAGTAGCCCGCGGCCTTGCGCGTGGTGTCGTAGCACTGCAAGAAGTCGTTGCCGTCGCACTCGAAGAAGGCGAAGCCGAAGGCCCGCGCGTAGGCCTCGAAGTCCTTGATCCCGCGGCCGTCCTCCGGCGTGACGCTGATCGCCACGTTGTTGTCGGTGACGTAGATCAGCACCGGCAGCTCGAGGATCGACGCGCCGGTCATGCCCTCGTGGAGGTCGCTCTCGGCGCAGGTGCCGTCGCCGATGACCGCGACCACCAGGCCGTCCTCGAAGCCGCGGCGGCGCATCCCGAACGCGTAGCCGACCGACTTGCCGAGCTGCATGCCCAGCGCGCTCTGCACCGGCAACATGTTGTAGCGCATGTCAGCGAAGTGCGCGGTCATCAGGCGCCCGCCCGTCCACGGGTCGGTGGTCCGGCACAGCTGCTGGCGCATGTGGTCGAGGTGAAAGTCCTCGTAGCCGCGCAGCCGGGCCCACATCGACAGCAGCCCCGCCGACCGGTAATGGCCGATGATCCCGAAGGCCTCGGGGTTGACCAGCTCGGACAGCGCCAGCGCCTCCGCCGCGCCGTGCACCTCCTCCCCCGAGCCCCAGATCGAGAACTTGATCGTCCCCTTCGCGCACTCCTGGACCACCCGCTCGACGTGGCAGCGGGCCGTCAACATCTCGCGGTAGGCCAGCCGCAGCAGCTCCGGCGTGAGCTGCGGGTACAGGTCCAGCGCGCTGAGGTCGTGACGGAGGGCGGAGGGCGGCGTCGGGGTATCCATGGCAGCGCCGAGAAGCCTATGCGACTCGCTCCCATGGGTAAACCCGGCCGCGACCGCAGGCGCGGGGACTTTCTCACCCGGCCGCGCGCCACAGGCTCGCTGGCGAGCCGCCCGCGAGGCGTGACCTGGCGCATGCGCTGCGCGGGCGCTGTGGCGGCGCATCTTCCACCTGTCTCATCGGACAGGCATACCCGCGTCGACGCGCACACGCGAAGAGAGGAACATGCCCCATGGGACATGTTCCTCTCGCCAGGGCCAGGGCCAGGGCCAGTCCCGGTCCCGGGCTCAGGCGCCGGGCGGCAGCGCGGCGGCGAGGCGGGCCCGGGCCTCGCCCTCGGGGTCGCCGCCCTCGAAGCGACGGCGCAGGTCGAAGTACATCGCCACGCTGAACGAGGCGAAGTACGCGACCATGATCGCGGTCATGGTGTTGATCCACAGGCTCGCCAGCAGCCAGCCGACGGGCAACATGCCGAGGATCCACGCGACCAGGTAGTTCACCAGCGTGGCGACGATGGCGAAGCCGAACACCGCCCCGAGGATCGGGACGAGGTGGCGGCCGAGCAGGTTGAAGTTGCGCGAGATGACCTCGCCGAGCTTCTTGCCCTCGACGAAGTAGATCGGCCCCGCGAACACCCCGAGCACCAGCGACGGCACGAAGCAGTTGACGACCACGTCCTTCGCGTTGGCGACCTGCACCTTCACGTTCGCCACCAGGTCGACCGGCTCCCCGAGGTACGCGCCGAGGATGTAGCGGTGCAGCGACGGCAGCACGATCGTCAGCGCCGCCAGCTGAGCCAGCGCCAGCAGCAGCGTCAGCACCCCGGCGACCCCGAGCGGGAGGAACTGCAGGAAGATCTGTCCGAGCAGCGCGAGCGGCACGAACACCGCCGCGACCAGCAGCGTCGCACCGGCCGCGACCGGCGTGAACACCTCGAGGCCGCGCAGCAGCGCGTGCTTGATCGCCCCGACCACGTCCTCCGGCGCCGCGGCGACCCCCCCCTCGGGCATCGCGCCATCATTCGCCATCGTCGACGGCGTCGCCGGCATCATCGAGGCCGGCGCCGACATCGGTGCCGTCGGTGAGCCCGCCATCGTCCCGGGCGGCGGCCCAGGCGGCGGCCCAGGCGGCTGCGGGACCGGCATCGGCTGCGGCGCAGGGATCGCCTGCGGGGCCTGCGAGACCGGGCTCGGCTGCGACGCCGGCATCATCGGCGCGGGCGCCATCGGAGCCGGTCGCCCCGGCGCGGGCGCCATCGGTGCGGGCGCCATCGGGGCCGGTCGTCCAGGCATCCCGCCCGGCGGCACCGGACCTTGCATCTGGGCGGTCGGCGCAAAGGCGAAGGCGCCCGGCGGCGGCCCAGGCACCGGCGCGGGGATCGGGCCGCCGGCCCGCGGGACCGGCGTGGCCCCGCCCCCCGGCGGGGCCGCACGCATCGGCGCCGGGAATCCTGGCGCCATACCCGGTCCGGCGATCATCGTCCGGCCCTTTCCGGCTACATTGGGCGCGTCGATGACCTGCACGGTGATCAACGAGTTACCGAGGCGCAGCGCGATGCCCGGCGTCAGCTCGATGTTGGCGACGCGCTGGCCCTGCAGCAAGAAGCTGCCGTTGGTCGACCCGACATCGGTGTAACGAAGGGTCCCGTTCTCGAAGATGATCTCGCCATGTCGTCCGGAGACCTGGGTGTCGTGCAGCACGACATCGCCGCTGTCGCGGCCGAACGTGACCTTGGCTTGGGTGAAGGTCCGGGTCTCTGCGGGACGGTCGACGTATTGAATGTGGAGCGTGTACGAGGCCATCGAGGTCTCCGGTTCGCGGTAGGCTGAGCACAGTGTCACAAATGCCCGCCCCTAGGCGCAACAATCGCGCCGATGCCCTCACCGAACAAGTCGCCCCGCCAGCGTGGGGACCCGGGGAGATCCGCGCCCTGCAGGACCGCCTCCAGGTGGCCTCCGGGCGCCCACGCGCGACCCACCCGGTGGGGACCGGCGACCCGCCGGCCACCGCCCCGGCGGCGCCCTCCGCCGTCTGGGACCTGCTGGTCGTCGGCGCCGGCATCACGGGCGCCGGTGTCGCCCGCGACGCGGCCATGCGCGGCCTGCGGGTCCTGGTCGTCGACGCCCGTGACCTGGCCTTTGGCACATCTTCGCGCTCGAGCCGACTGATCCACGGCGGCGTCCGCTACCTCGAGCAAGGCGAGGTCGGGCTCGTCTACGAGGCCCTGCGCGAGCGCCGACGCCTCTACAAGATCGCCGGTCACCTGGTCCAGCCGAGCCAGTTCCTGTTCCCCGCCTACCGCGGCGACCGCCTCCCCCTGTGGAAGCTCCGGGTCGGCCTGACCCTCTACGACGCGCTCAGCCTCTACCGCAGCCGCGGCCATCGCACCCTCGGACCGGCCGCCGCGCGCAAGCTGGAGCCCCTGCTCGCCCCCGACGGGCTCCGCGGCGCGGTCACCTACGAGGATGCCGTCACCGACGACGCCCGCCTGACCCTGACCACGCTGCAGGACGCCCGCCGCCACGGGGCCGAGGTGCTGACCTACGCGCCGGTGCGCTCGCTCGGCCGGGACGGCCCCGACCACGTCGCCGAGCTCGGCGACGGCACCCGGGTGCGGGCCCGCGCCGTATTGGTGGCGGCCGGGCCCTGGACCTCCGAGCGCCTGCTCGGCGTGGCCGGCCGCGAGCTGCTCAGCCTCTCGCGGGGGATCCACGTGGTCCTGCGCGCCGAGGACCTGCCGGTGCGTCAGCCCGTCGTCGTCCAGGCCGCGAAGGAGCGGCGGATCCTGTTCGTCGTGCCCTGGGGCGCCCGGACTTACCTCGGCACCACCGACACCGCCTACGAGGGCGACCCGGGCGCCGCTGGCGTCACCCCGGCCGACGCCGACGAGCTCTTCACCCTGATCGGCCGCATCATGCCGAGCGCGGGGCTCCGCCACGACCGCATCGTCAGCGCCTGGTCCGGCGTCCGGCCCCTGGTGCGCGCCGCGGCCGACTCCGGCGATTCGACCGTCGAGCTGTCGCGCAGTCACCGGCTGATCGAGACCGAGTCCGGCGTGCTCGCGCTCGTCGGCGGCAAGCTGACCACGTACCGGGCGATGGCCGAGGAGGCCGTCGACCGCGTCGAGTCGCGCCTGGGGCTCCGACTGCCGCGCTGCACCACGCACCGGCGGCCGCTGGCGCCCGGCGAGCCGCTGTCCCCGGCCGAACTCGGCATGCCACACATGGCCGAGCTCGCGCACCGCCACGGCCCCTTCGCCCGCGAACTCGCCGCGCAGATCGAGCGCGATCCCGCGCTCGGGGAGCGCCTGATCCCCGACCTCCCCTATCTCTGGGTCGAGGTCGACCATGCGATCGCCGCCGAGGGCTGCGTGCACCTCGAGGACATCCTGCGCCGGCGACTCCCCCTCGCGCTGACCGACGCCGACCTCGGGGTCCGCGTCGCTCGCCCGGTCGCCGAGCGCATGGTCGACGCCTGGGGCGCTTCGGCCCGGACCGTCGACGAGGAGATCGAACGCTACCGCGAGCTCATGCACCGCGAGACCGGCCGGACCCTCGCCCGCTGTTGAGCACCGGACCTGTCCCCGAGCACAGGTCCGTCAGGACCGACCACCGAGCCAGCTAGAACAGGCCGACCACCCATCGCACCGAGCTGGTGACCCAGCCGTCGGGATGGTTCGCGCCGACATAGGCGCCCGCGAGGAAGATCCCGCCGAAGAACAGGGTCGGCGTGACGACCCAGCCGAGCAACCATGCGAGCCGCGACTGCGGCGCCGCGGACTCGGCGTCGTCCGAGCTGGACGCGTGGGCGGGGAGACGTGTGGGCTGGGCCATGGCTTAGAGCTCCTCGTCCTTGTCCTTGACGGACGGCAGCGGACGATGCGGCTGATGCGACTGATGTTGCTCCGAGGGGGCGGCCTCCTCGACCTCGTCCGCGGCCGCCTCGGGGGCCGCTTCGTCCTCGGCGGGCGCCGCTTCGGGCAGCCCCTGGAAGGGCAGCCCCTTGCGCTCGAGGATCCGCCGGCGGCTGTCCGCGTCGAGATCGATCGGGCTGCGATCGTTGATCAGGACGTCGCCCATGAAGGTGCCGGGGCCGATCACCGGCCTCGCCCCGAGCGCCGCTCCGATCGCGTGCAACATGCCCCGCAGGTGCGGCGCGCGCGAGCCGGGGTTGGCCCCGGCGACCACGAAGCCGAGGTTGACATCCTCCGCGACCGCCGGCGCCGGACCTCCCGCGAAGCTGCGGCTGCTGAGACCGATCAGCAGGTCCGCGCCGTCGCGCTCGCGGTTCTGCAGGTCGGCCAGCAACGCGGCGGTGTCGCTGCCGCTCGGGCCCGGCCACACGACCACGCCGCGCAGCTCGAGGTGCACGCCGACCTGGCGCTCGAGCACCTGCGAGGCCCACGCGACGTGCCGCTGCGCATAGGCGATCCAGTCCGGGCGCCGCTCGACGAGTTCGGTGTCGACCAGCACCTTGACCCGCACCCGCACCGGCTGGGCCAGGCTCGCCTGCAGATCCGCGGGCAGCGGGGTCGCCTCGGCGATCGCCAGCGGCGAGGGCTCGGTCACCACACCCACGGCGGCGGGCGAGACCGGGGCGAGCGGCTCCGGCGTCGTGACGGGCGGCGTCATGACGGGCGGTGTCGCGACGGGCGGCGTCGTGACGGGCGGCGTCGTGACGGGCGGCGTCGTGACGGGCTGCGTCGTGACGGGCGGCGTCGGCGAGACCGGGGATGCACCTGGCTCGGGCCTCCCCGGCGCGACCGGAGGCACCTCGACGTCCATCCCCAGCCAGTCGCGCTCGAAGGCGAGGATGCCCCCGCGGTGCTGATAACCGCAGTGGACCCCCGCGCCGAACAGCCCGAGCAGCAGCGCGACGGGGACACCGAGGAGGAGCGCCAGCTTGCTGAGACTCTTGAGACGCGACGAAGTCATGAGGCTGGGCCAGTATACTGCGCTCACTCGGAACGCCAGACCGGACGCAAAGATTCCCGGCCTGAGCGCGTGGCGAGACCCCGGAGCCGCGGGCGCCGATCCGCCCCCCGGCGCTGCGCTGGTGCCGGTCGCCGCGATCACGCCCGCGCGCCATACCGGCGTCGACGCGGCTATCCTGCGGCATGCCTGAGTTTCAGGTCCGAGTCGTCGGGGTCGGCGACGCCTTCACCGCCTGCCACTACAACGCCTGCCTGCTGGTCGAGGCCGGCGACCTGCGGCTGCTGATCGACGCCCCGCCGGCGCTGGCCCGGGCGCTGCGCGACCTCTCGCAGGCCAGCCGCATCACCGTCGGCCTCGACGACATCGACCACGTCCTGATCACGCACCTGCACGGCGACCACTGCGGCGGCCTCGAGCAGCTGCTGTTTTGGCGCCGCTTCGTCACCGGTCGCAAGACCACGCTGCACGCGATCCCGGAGGTCCTGGCTGGCCTGTGGGACACCCGGCTGCGCGGCGGCATGGACACCTTGATGAACCCGGACGGCTCGTTCAGTCGGCTGGAGCTCGGCGACTACGCCGACGTGCGACCCCTCGGCCCCGGCATCACGCGTCTGGGCCCGCTCGAGCTCGAGTGGCGGCGGACGATCCACCACATCCCGACCTCCGCCCTGCGCATGCGGGTCGGGAACCGGAGCCTGGGCTACAGCGCCGACACGGCCTTCGACCCGACCTTGATCGCCTGGCTGGCCGCGACCGACCTGTTCTTTCACGAGACCAACTTCGGCGTGCACACCCCGCTCGCCGCGCTCGTCGGCCTCCCGCCCGAGCTCCGTGCGCGCATGCGCCTGATCCACTACCCCGACCTGCTGGACCCCGACGCCGCCCCGATCTGCTGCGCCCGCGAGGGCGATTGCGTCGCCCCATAACTCCCCGGCCCGGCCCCTGCGCGACACACCTGGGCACACGACCCCTGATCGCAATGTCGCGGTCCGGCAGCCCGGACGCTCCATGAAAAACCCCGCCCGCCCCTGGCTTCCGGCGTGAGACCGGAGGAAAATGGTCGGCGATCAACCCTATGCCTCGCTTCGCGGCCCTGGCCAGCGACTTGCAAGGCATCGGCCGCGAGCGACCCCATGACCACTCCGCGCTGGCTCCTCTCCCTGCTGTGTACCCGCCCCGAACTTCGCCCCGGGCGCGCCCTGCTGACGCCGGCATGGCTCGCGTCGCTGGCGGTCCTCGGGGTCAATGACCACCTGCTCAAGGGCGCCGCGCTGCTGCCGGGCACCGTCACCGGCAAGCTCAGCGACCTCGCCGGCATGGTGGTCGCGCCGGCGCTGCTCGCCGCGCTGCTCGGCCTCCGCAGCCGCCGCGGCCTGCTGCTCGCGCACCTGGCGATCGCGGCCGTGTTCGCGGCGATCAAGCTCTCGCCCGCCGCCGCCGACGCCTGGTCGTGGGTGATGGGCCTGGTCGGCGTGCCCTGGGTGATCACCGTCGACCCCACCGACCTCCTGGCCCTGCCCGCGCTCGCGCTCGGCTGGCGCGCCCTGATGCCCGCGATGCGTCGCCCCGCGTTTCAACCGCTGCGACCGCGCCTCGCCCAGGCCGCCGCGCTCACCACCGGCACCCTGCTCTGCGTCGCCACCAGCGCGCCCAACCGGCAGGACGAGGGCGAGGGCGACTGGGGCGAGGAGGCCGACTGGGGCGATACCGGCAACACCACCGACATCAAGTACCAGGAGATCCAGGCCGACGTGTACCTCAGCAACAACAGCCAGCAGGACATCATCGTGCGCACGCGCGACCTGCTGGCCGAGGTCCAGCTCGACTGCCTCGAGGTCGCCAAGGACCCGGGCCTGCTGCTCAGCGAGTCGCTGTTCGGCGCCGGTCGGACCTGGACCATGCCGCCGAGCACCAACGCCGCCGCCCGCGACATCGCCAACACCGCCGGCCGCGACTGCTACGCCGTGCGCGTCGAGGGCGACGCCCTGAGCGAGCCCTTCGTCCTGTTCTGGCAGGCCGCCGACATCGCCGTGACGACCGTCGTCGGCGACATCGACGACCCCTCGCAGCACACCAACGGCGCCGTCATCCTCGCCGCCGATCCCGACAGCCGCATCAGCGTCCAGGAGTCGAAGAAGGACATCGTGTTCCCGATCGACCTGATCCCGCCGGCCGACGCCGCCCTCCCCGGCCTCGACGTCGAGCGCCTCGCCTGGAGCGCCCCGCCGATCACCACCGACGCCCTCCAGATCACCGAACTCGACCAGGGCCCCGACGGCTGCCTCGGCGTCGAGTTCGACGACGGCGCCGACTTCTCGCGCTGGTACTTCTGCCTCCCGGTCGACGCCTTCCCCTTCGCCCTCGACCAGTGGGTCCAGGTCTCCAGCTTCGCCGGCGGCGACGTCGTCACCGTCACCCGCGTCGCCGACCCGTCGGCCGACCCCCCGGAGTCCGTGCCCACCGTCGAGCTGGTCGCCTCGCGCGGCCGCACCCTGCCCGACCTCGCCGACACCGTGCTCGCCGCCAAGACCGACTACAACGTCAGCCTCGCGCCCGAGCCGTTCTGCGGCACCGTCGCCCGTCCGAACAGCATCAGCGCCCGCTACGAGGATGCCCTCACGCAGGTCGTGGATGTCGGCGCGATGGCGACCTTCGTGGGCGTCGACACCAGCCTCTCGCTGTGGGTCGCCCACGCCGAGGATCGCGTGGTGTTGAACCCGGTCTGCGCCGAGGGCCCCGACGAGCTCGGCGCCGACCTCGAGATCGTCGCCGTGCGCGCCCCCCTGAACCCCTGAACCTTGATTTAATTTAGCGAGACAACGCCGAGGACCACGCCATGAAGACCACCACGCATCCCCACCCCTGGATCGGACTCGCCGCGCTCTGTGCCCCGCTGCTCGCGGCCTGCAGCGCCAGCGACAGCGCCTACAATGAGGACGGAGCCGGCTCGGCCTCCGCCGGCCTCAGCGGCGGGGACGAGGGCCAGGCCGAGGGCGGCGCCGAGGAGGGCCTCGGCGTCGGCCAGGGCGGCTCGCAGGACTTCGGCGAGTTCAAGCAGATCCTCGAGGACGGCGAGATCCCCGGCCCCGGCACCCTCGACGACCTCGGCTTCTTCAACGAGCACAAGCTCGTGCTGCCGACCCCGAGCTGCCCCAACGACGTGTGCCTGCACGGCCTGTTCGGCCAGATGGGCAACATGATCACCGGCTCGGACTGCATCACCGTCCTGGTCGGCATGAACACCGCGATCGACATCTCCAAGCTCGAGCGCCCGCCGCTCAACCTCGGCCTCGTCATCGACACCAGCGGCTCGATGGACGGCCCGGCGATCAACTACGTGCGTGAGGGCCTGCTGCGCATGCTCGACGGCCTCGAGGCCAAGGACCGCATCTCGCTGATCACCTTCGCCGGCGGCGCGCACGTCCAGGTCGAGGCCGTCAGCGGCGACGCCCCGGAGCTGATCAACGCCATCGACGCCATCGTCGCCAACGGCGGCACCAACATCTACGACGGCCTGCGCACCGGCTTCGAGGTAGTCGACGCCCACCGCCTCGACGGCGCGCAGAACCGCGTCGTCTTCCTCTCCGACGGCATGGCCACCGACGGCATCACCAACGACGCCAAGATCATCAGCATGGCCGCCGGCTTCGCCGCCCAGGGCTACGGCCTGACCACCATCGGCGTCGGCACCAGCTTCGACGCCGAGCTGATGCGCAGCCTCTCCGAGCAGGCCAGCGGCAACTTCTACTTCCTGCAGGACCCCGCGGCCGTGCAGGAGGTGTTCCACGAGGAGGTCACCTCGTTCCTGGTCCCGCTCGCCGAGGATGTCTCGATCGACGTCGACATCGGCGACGCCTACGTCCTGCGCGGGATCTACGGCACCAAGCTCTTCGACATCGCCGCCGGCGCCGGCAGCATCGAGATCCCCAACCTCCAGCTCGCCCACCGCACCGGCGTCGACGACCACGAAGACGGCGGACGGCGCGGCGGCGGCGGGGCGATCCTGCTCGAGCTGCTGCGCAAGCAGGGGCAGGCCGCCACCCAGGCCGTCGGCGACCTCAAGCTCCGCTACCGCGTCCCCAACACCGACACCTACGTCGACGAGCAGGTGGCGATCAAGATCCCCGTCGCGCCCGACCAGGTCGACCTCGAGCAGGGCACCTTCGAGGATGTCAGCGTCCAGAAGGGCTTCGTGATGCTCAACATCTTCATCGGCTTCCAGATGGCCGCGACCCGGGCCGCCCAGGGCGACCTCACCGGCGCCCACCACGTCCTCGACGGCCTCGACAAGAACGTCGAGGGCTGGCTGGCCCAGAACCCCGACTTCGACATCGAGGACGACCTCAAGTACATCCGGCTGTTCAAGACCAACCTCCTGAACGCCGGCGCCGCCGAGACCCCGCCGACCCAGCCCGGTCAGGAGCCCCCGCCGCCGAGCGAGCCCTGGCCCAACGACTGACCCTCGCCGGGCTCGCGCCCTCGGGCGCTCGCGGTGACCGCGAGCGCCTTTTTCCATGCGCCCGGAGGCCGGCGACGGGCCTCAGAGCATGCTGCAGTCGACCGCCTCGTGGATCACGCAGGGCTCGCTGATCGCGGCGCCCTCCAGGCGCGCCTCGACCCAGTTGAGCACGAAGGGGATCGAGTCGGTCGCCGCCTCGACGTGGCCGGCGCCGGCGCACTCGAAGTGGTCGATGACGTAACCCGCGTCGCACAGCTTCGGCAGGTCGACGCGGACCACCGGCGTGTACACGAGGTCGTCGGCCTCGCCGAGGACCACGAGGGTCGGCGTGGCGACCTCGAGGGGGATCTTGCTGGTGCGCAGCGTCGCCCGCTCGAGGATGCAGCCGACCTCGCCGAGCGCGTCGACGTCGTCGGCCGCGAGCGCGTCGATGAAGGCCTGCTGGTAGACCTGATTGGTCTTGGTGATCGTGTCGGGGATCGCTATGTCGCAGGTCTCCGCCATCATCTTCGGCAGCTCCACCGACACGTCGAAGGCCGGGTCGTCGCTCAGCACCTCGCTCAGCGGCGTCTCCAGCCGGTGCCACATGTGCCCGCCGACGACCGCAGCCGCCAGCGCGCCCGTCGTCGGCCCGAACACCGTGGTCCCGTGCGCCGTCAACGCGAAGGCGTCGGTCGGCGGCACCGAGGCGACGTTCGCGGAGATCTTGAACTCGGGCGCGTAGAACGGCGCGTAGCGGTCGGCCCACAGCGTGGCGAAGCCGCCCTCCGAGATGCCGAACAGGACGATGTCGGCGCCCGGCGTCGCCGGCACGGCCTCACCGGAGTCGGCGGCGAAGCGAGCCAGCGCGCGCAGCGAGTCGAGGCTGGCGATCGCGGTCGGCTCCGGGACGATGTAGGGGTGCAGGGACGCGGCCGGGTCGCCCCAGCCGTTCATGCCGATGTAGTCGGGGGCGACGGCGACATAGCCGAGCGCGGCGAGGATCATCGGCACCGCGAAGCCCATCGGGTCGGCCGTCGGCGCGCACTTGTCCGAGAAGCCGGTCGTGCCGTGCGCGTACATGATGACCGGGCGCTCCTCGGGCGCAGCGAGCATCGGGAAGCTGACGAAGGCGGTCGCCTCGACCGCCTCGCCGCGGTCCTGGGTGATGTAGCGGATCTTGTACACGCGGGCGCCGTGCTCGACCGGCACCAGCATCCCGAAGCCCTGCGACTCGAGCAGCCCGTTGATCGTCTCCGCGTCGAACTCGACCACCATCTCGTGGTCCAACACCTCGCCCATGTCCGCCGCGTCGAGCATCGCGTACGGCGGCAAACCACAGCCGCCGAAGTTCCCGTCCTCGCCGGTCTCGCCGGCGGTGCTCTCGCCCGCCGTGCTCTCGCCCGCCGTGCCCCCGGTGGGCTCCTCGCCGGTGGTCGGCTCGCTCGCCGCGCTGTCCACGCCCGTGCTCGCCGTACCACCGTCGTCGGTGTCACCGCCCTTGTCGTCGCCACACGCGGCGGTGAAGGTGAAAACGCAGAGGCTGAGCGAGAGGTGGCGGCGGGTCATGAGCGAGCATCTTCGCAGAAGCGAGCGCGGCGCCGCCAGGCCCCGGGCGCCCACCGCCGCCATGACTGGGCGCACGAGCGCCCATGCAGGGCAAGCCCGGACTCACTTCGCCCCGCCTTTGGCCCCGCGTTTGACCCCAGCCCAGGCCGGGCCTCGAGCCACGCCTCGGAGCTCGCCTGACGCCCGTCCCGGAGCCTTGCCGCCCCCGCGCGCGCCTGCGATCCTCGCGGCGCATGGCGATGATCTCGCGCAAGAAGCGGAGCTATCGCGTCTCGGAGGGCCTGTTCGGGTTCTTGCGGCGCCACGGTCGGGCCGCGGAGCTGCCGGTCAGCTACAGCGACCTCACCCGCTACGACGACAGCACGCCGGTCTACGACAAGCGCGGCCGGGACACGCTGTGGCAGTCGGTGCTCTATCCCTCGAGCGTGCGCGCCGAGATCCACCGCGACCTGGTCCGCACCTACGCGAGCTTGCGGGTGATGGGCAACACCTCGCTGATGAAGCACCTCGTGACCGACAGGGTCGACGTCTGCACCTACGGCAACACCCAGCCGTTTCGCGTGCGGATCCTGAACACCCTGAACGAGAACTTCGACTACTTCTACATCAAGCACGCCGACGCCTCGCGGATCTACGGGCTCGAGCTCGAGGACCTGCTCTCCCCCAACCGCGTCGACTTCCTGTGCGACGGCCAGAGCCTGGTCGAGGAGCACATCTCGGGGATCCCCGGCGACCAGTTCATCCGGGATCACCTGAAGGACAACCGCATCGAGGAGGTGCGCCTCGGCAAGGAGTTCGTCAAGTTCAACGAGCGCTGCTTCCTGCGCCTGCTCGGCGACATGCACTCGAGCAACTTCGT
>Ga0073899_10003849_pt1 | contig 13219 bp, 9 predicted proteins | sample KloWWTmetaKNB5Ph_FD_88975 | JGI IMG/M metagenome (GOLD analysis project Ga0073899, IMG submission 88975) | Active sludge microbial communities from Klosterneuburg, Austria, studying microevolution and ecology of nitrifiers - Klosterneuburg... | ecosystem: Engineered > WWTP > Aerobic digester >... | reverse complement strand
CTGGACGCCCTGCCCGCGCCCGCGCTGCAAGAGCTGCGCGCCAGTGGCCTGCGCCTGGGCGTGAGCACGCATGGCTACGCCGAAATGCTGCGTGCCGACGCCGTGGGGCCGAGCTACATCGCCATGGGTGCGGTGTTCCCCACCACGCTCAAGCGCATGGCCACGGCGCCGCAGGGCGTGGCGCGGCTGGCGGCCTATGCGCGGCTGATGCAGGCGTCCTATCCCTTGGTGGCCATTGGCGGCATTGCGCTGGAGCAGTTTGCCGCTGTGCGGGCCACGGGCGTGGGGTCGATTGCCGTGGTGCGTGCGCTGGTTACTGCACCCGACCCCGAGCGCGCCGCTGAGCAACTGATGAACGCCTTGAAAAATTGAAGGTTTTTTGGTCTCTGGCGTTTGCTGGACAAGCGCAATAAGCTATGATTTTTATAGCAAAAAGATCGCTGGGCTCTTGGTGAATGCCCCCGCATCCCCCCGGGCACAGTTGCGAGGCTTCATCAGCCACCGGTTTTCGGCTTGTCGAAGTCCGGGTCGTGGCGTGCCTCGAAGCGGTCGTTGTGGGCGCCGAAGCCCACCGCCTGGCCGGGCGCAGGAGCCGCGGTGGGCGGCACCGGCGGCAGGTCGCTTTGCGTCAGCGGCGGCAATGCACCGGATTCGGTGACGCCGGACTCCGAGACATCGAAGTCGATCAGAGAACTCGGGGCAAAAGGACGCCGGGGCGGGACTTCTGCCTGTACGGGCAAATCCTCCAGCCAGCGGGAGTCGAACTCGATCAGATTGTCGTCACCCACCGCTCGCCTGGAGGGCGGCGGCTGCGAAGTGGCGAGCAACGGGTCCTGGACTGGTTCAACCGCATGGTCGACCACGCTCACGGCGGGCGTGGTGCGCTCGCGCGGAGGTGGCACGCCGCGGGCAGACGGTGGCGTGGTGCGCGCAATTGCATTGAGCAGCAGCAAGTCGTCGTAGGCGGCCAGATCAAAACGCTCGGGCGGGGTTGCGCTGCGCCGGAACAGCAGCTTGTCGAGCAGCGGCAGCACCGACTCGTCGCTCCAGATGGCCTCGATCTGGGCAAGAATCTCCGGGTAGGTCAGCAGCGGCCTACCGGGCCGGTTGAAGGCGCTGAACTCGGGCACCCGGGCGTTGAAATGGCGGTGGAACTGCGCACGCAACTGGTTGAAGTCGTCCACCCGGCTGAGCGAACGGTACAGGCGCAGCAGGTCCAGATAGGCCACGGGCGCCGTGGTCTCGTTGTCGGCGATGTATTTCTTCATCACCTCGATGGCCTGGTTGTGCTCTCCCACCGAGACAAAAAACTCGGCCTGCTGCTGCAGGTCGAACAATTCCTCGGGGTTGATCCGCAGTTCCGGCGCCGGCGCCACGACAGGCGGCACAAGCTCGGCAACTGGCCCGGAGGGCGGTGTAGTAACGACGGGCTCGGGCACAGCAACCGGCTCGATTGCAACCATGGCGGTGGCTGGTGCAGCCAGCGGCGCTGCACCAGAGAGCGGCTCTGCCGCTGCCAAAGCGGCAGGCACCGACCGTGGCGCCGGTACCGGCCTGGCCGCCACTGGCGGTGGCGCGGGCTCCTGTGCCGCTGCCTGCGGCGGCCGCACCATGGCACGCTCCCAGTCCTGTCGTGCCTGGGCCGTGGCCTGGCGCTGGCGCAGGGCCATCCATGCCACCCAGGCCAACGCGGCCAGCACCAAAGCCACCAGTGCATAAACCACGGTGGCAGAGTAGCGCTGCTCCTTTTCTTGTTGCAGTTGCTGCTGCGCCTGCAGCGCCCGACTGCGTTCGCTTTCGGTCAGGGCGAGCGCCTGGGACAGCTCCTGCCCCAGGGCTGCCATGCGGGCGCTGTCCTGCTGTACATCTTCCGGCCGCATGTTCAGCGCCTTCCATTCGGCCTGGGCCTGGGCGCGCCGCTGCGGCGTCGCGGGTACCTCGGGCAGGTTCAGCTCGGTGGACAGACGCAGGGTGGCAGGGGTTTCGCCCAGCCAGTCTTCGAGGGGCTCCATCACCAAGCGCGACTTTGGCAGCTCTGCCTTTGCAGGCAGGGGCGCGGGTTTTTTGGCTGGCGCGGCCTTGCGCCTCGGCCGAGGCTCAAGCAGTGCCGGCTCGACCGCCTTTCGAGCCGCGCCCGGCACTGCCGCACCGCTGCCCGCCGCCGAGGCTCGTTCTGCCACAGGCCGTGCACCCGCTTTGGCGCCTGGTGCATCGGTCGATGCTGTTGCCGCCGCTCCCCTCGGTGTCTGGCCCGGCTGTTGCAGCGCGGCAATCTCGATGGGCCGCGCCGTGGCCACCGTGCTCTCCGGCAGATCGGCCAGGAAGGTGTAGGTGCGGGAGGTCTTTCCGGAGCAACCCGCCCGCAGGGTTACGCTGAGCACGGGCTCGTCGGCAATCGCTGAAGTCTGCACCCTGACTGCCGGAGCACGACCCGTCACTGCGGGCAGGGGAAGCACGCGCACCCGGGGCAGCGGCTTGTCTCCCGAAACCACCTCCGCAGTGATGCAGGAGTCCTCCAGGGTCTTGCCGGGGTCGGTATGCACATCAAAAGCGAGATCAATCGCCCGCCCCAGCACCACGACGCCCCGGGAGTTGCCCAAGGCGAGCGCAGCCGCATTGCAGGCGGCGGCCCCGAGGCAGACGGCGATGAGCGCTTTGCGAATGACCACGCTTACATTCTTTTTAATAATAACTTGGGATTCTTGCACAAAACCTATCGGGTTGACGACAGCGATAATCATGCTATGAATAATCTATTTCCTGTGGTAGGTGTGGTGGGCGCGGGCGCCATGGGCCGGGGCATCGCACAACTGGCTGTGCAAGCCGGAAGCCGAGTGTATCTCCACGATACAAACGCAGAAACGGCGGCTGCGGCATGCCAGGCCGTCGTTGGGCAGTGGCAACACATGGCCGAAAAAGGGCGCATCGACGCCGCCCGGCTGCAGGCCTGGACGGGCCAGCTGGCTCCCGCTGATGGGCTCAGCCGCCTGGCCGACTGCAACCTGGTGATCGAAGCCATTGTCGAGCGACTGGATGCCAAACAGGCGCTGTTGCGCGACCTTGAAGCACTGCTGCCCCCCGGTGCGGCGCTGGCCAGCAACACTTCGTCGCTGTCTGTCACGGCCCTTGGCGCATGCCTGCAGCGGCCGCAGCGGCTGGCGGGGCTGCATTTCTTCAACCCGGCACCGGTGATGAAGCTGGTGGAGGTGGTGCCCGGCCTGCGGACCGATGCCGCACTGTGCGACCAGCTTGCCGACTTTGTGCGGCAGATGGGCCACACGCCGGTGCGTGCGCAGGACACGCCAGGGTTCATCGTCAACCACGCGGGGCGGGGTTACACCACCGAGGCCCTGCGCATCGTCGACGAGGGCGTGACCGACTTTGCCACGGTGGACCGCATCCTGCGCGACCAGGTGGGCTTCAGGCTCGGGCCGTTCGAACTGCTGGACCTGACGGGACTGGATGTCTCGCACCCGGTGATGGAGGCGATTTACCACCAGTACCAGCAAGAGCCGCGCTACCGCCCCAGCGTGGTGACCGCGCAGCGTCTGGCCGGCGGCCTGCTGGGGCGCAAGACGGGCGAGGGCTTTTTCCGCTACACCGGCGGCACGGCCCAGATCCCGCCCGAGCTGGCGGCCCCCGTGGTGGACAGCATCCCGCCGGTCTGGGTTTTGCCACGCGCCGCGCGGCGCGCCGAGATCTACCAGCTGCTCAAGAACCTGGGGGCCAGCATCGAGACCGGCTCTGCACCCTCGGCCAGCGCCATCATTCTGGTGGCGCCGCTGGGCTTTGACATCACCACCGTGGCGGTCGTCGAACGCCTCGACCCGGCGCGCACCATCGGCATCGACATGCTGGTGGAAGAGGCTGCCACACGCCGCCGCGTGCTGGCAACCAACCCGATCACGCGCGTCGACATCCGCAACGCCGCCCACGCGCTGATGGCGCGCGACGGCAAGGCCGTGAGCGTGGTGCGCGACAGCGGCGGCTTTGTGACCCAGCGTGTGGTGGCGACCATCGTCAACATTGCCAGCGACATGTGCCAGCAACGCATCTGCACCCCCGGCGATCTGGAAACCGCCGTCACCCTGGGCCTGGGCTACCCGCTGGGGCCTCTGGCCATGGGCGACCGCTGGGGCCCGACCAACATACTGGAAGTGCTGTTCAACATGCAGACCGTGTATGGCGACCCACGCTACCGCCCCAGCCCCTGGCTGCGCCGACGAGGCGCCATCGGCCTGAGCCTGCTACACGAAGAAGAATAGGCACCCTCGCGCCCGCTCCGCGCCTGCGGGATAGGCTGCCGTACCATCAACCACAGCACACGCCGCACCAACGAGCCTCAAGCACCATGCCCTCAGAACTCCGCAGCACCGGCCACGGCCAAACCCTGGTCCTGACCCTCAGCAACCCCGGCTTGCACAACGCCCTGGAGCCAGCGCTGTATGCCGCGGGCACCGAGGCCTTGAACGTGGCCGAGAACAGCCCGGAGGTGCGCAGCGTCGTGATCACGGGCGAAGGCAGCATGTTCAGCGCCGGAGGTCATCTGCAGCGTCTGCAGGCCCAGCGGGCACAGGGTGCGCAGGCACAGGAGGAAAGCCTCGATGCGCTGCACAACTGGATAGAGACCATCCGCGCCTACCCCAAGCCCGTGATTGCCGCCGTGGAGGGCGCCGCTGCCGGTGCAGGCTTTGCCCTGGTACTGGCCTGCGACCTGGTGGTGGCCTCGCGCAGTGCGCGCTTCGCCATGTCGTACAGCCGGGTGGGGCTTTCGCCCGACGGAGGCGCAAGCTGGAGCCTGGCCCACGCCCTGCCCCGAGCCTTGGCCGCCGAGCTGCTGATGTGCGGCGATCCGGTTGCTGCGGAGCGCCTGCACACGCTGGGGCTGGTGAACCGGCTGGCCGAACCCGGGGGCGCGCTGACGGCGGCGCTGGAGCTGGCGCAAACGCTGAACGAGCGTGCACCGAATGCGCTGACCAGCATCAAGGAACTGCTGAACGAAGCCCGCCACAGCACCCTGAACGCCCATCTGGGCCTGGAACGCCAGCATTTTGTGCGCAACCTGCACCACGCCAACGCTGGCGAGGGCATTGCCGCATTTCTGGAAAAGCGCCCGGCGCGGTACTGACAAAGCCCACCGTCCCAACAGGGAAATCTCGCAGTAACACCTTGTTGCTATCATAATAATAGCTACAAACGCTTATCCAATAAGCGATAAGGCCTATTTTTTAAGAAAATAGCCCACCGCAGGTCTGCCTGCGCAGGCAGACCTGCGCCCCGCCCACGCGGCGCCACGGCACAGCACCCACCAGACGCTCAGGTGACAACCCCCATGCCATCGGCGGGTCCCTCACGCGACAATGGACGCGTACTCAGTCACCCAAAAGACAGGCCATGGACGACCCCATTCTTACCATTGACGAACGTGAAGCGATCAACTCCGGTCGCTGGTTTTCTTCCCTTTCTCCCTCGCTTCGACACGACATTCTGCGATGTGCCTACGTGAAACGCTTCAAGGATGGCGGCCTGATTGCCGCCCGCGGCGACCCGCCCGAGGAGTGGATCGCCTGCGCCAAGGGCGCGGTGCGTGTGAGCTCAACCTCGATCTCGGGCAAGCAGATCACGCTGACCTACGTGGAGCCGGGCATCTGGTTTGGCGACGTGGCGATTTTCGACGGGGACCGGCGCACGCACGATGCCTATGCCCATGGCGACACCACCATCCTGTGCGTGGCCAAGGCCGATTTCAAAAAAATCCTCGCCCAGCATGTGGAGTTGTACGAGGCCATGTTGCGCCTGCATGCACGGCGCATCCGCCAGCTCTACGGCCTGGTGGAAGACCTCAACACCCTGCCGCTGCGCGCACGACTGGCCAAGCAGCTGCTGCACTTGGTGCGCAGCTACGGCATTCCCAGCCTCGCGCACGGCGACGAGATGCGCATCGGCCTGCAACTGGCGCAGGAGGAACTCGCGCAATTGCTGGGCGCCTCGCGCCAGCGCGTCAACCAGGAGCTCAAGGCCATGGAGCGTGAGGACATCATCCGCATCGAGCCGGGCGGCCTGTTCGTGCGCGACCGCGACGCTCTGATGAGCATCACCGAAACCGACAACTGACAACAGACCCCTTCATCATCCATGAGCAATTTCGACCATTTCATCGGCACCCGTGCCGTGTCCGGGCAGCACGCGTTCGACACCGCGGCCCTCAGTGCCTGGCTGGAAAAGCACCTCGAGGGCTTCAAGGGCCCCCTGAGCGTCGAGATGTTCAAGGGCGGGCAGTCCAACCCCACCTACAAGCTCATCACACCCGGCCAGAGCTATGTGATGCGCGCCAAGCCCGGCCCCGTGGCCAAGCTGCTGCCCTCGGCCCACGCCATCGAGCGCGAATTCGCCGTGATGAGCGGCCTGCAAGGCACCGACGTGCCCGTGCCGCGCATGTACGCACTGTGCGAGGACGAGTCCGTGATCGGCCGCGCCTTCTACGTGATGGAATTCATGCAGGGCCGCGTGCTGTGGGACCAGTCCCTGCCCGGCATGACACCGGCCGAGCGCACGGCCATCTACAACGAATCGAACCGCGTCATCGCCGCGCTGCACAGCGTCAAATTCGCCGAGCGCGGCCTGGCCAGCTACGGCAAGCCCGGCAACTACTTCGAGCGCCAGATCGGCCGCTGGAGCAAGCAGTACACCGCCTCGATCACGCAGCCCATCGAAGAGATGGACCAGCTCATGGCCTGGCTGCCCGCAAACATGCCGGCCAGCGCACGCGACGAGAACCGCGTCTCCATCGTGCATGGCGACTTCCGGCTGGACAACCTGATGTTCCACCCCACCGAGCCACGCGTGGTCGCCGTGCTGGACTGGGAGCTGTCCACCCTGGGCCACCCGCTGGCCGACTTCAGTTACCACTGCATGGCATGGCACATCCCGCCCGGGCATTTCCGCGGAATCGGCGGGCTGGACCTGGCTACGCTGGGCATTCCTTCCGAGCAGGAATACATCCGCAAATACTGCGAGCGCACCGGCCTGGCCACACCCGAGGAGCTGGCCGCCGACTGGAACTTTTATCTGGCCTACAACCTGTTCCGCCTGGCCGCCATCCTGCAGGGCATTGCCAAGCGCGTGGAGACGGGCACCGCGTCCAGCGCCCAGGCCAAGGCCTCGGGCGACGGCGCACGCCCCCTGGCGCAGATGGCCTGGGCCTTTGCCCAGCGCAGCTGAAAAATGAACAACCCCCTGTGGCGCTGTGCGCCTTCCCCCTTCTCTCGGCTATCGCCGGGAAGGGGGACGCCGCCAACGCAGCGGGGCGGCCCTTGCGCGGCGGCCACTGGCCTGGGCTGCGCCAGTGCGATGCACCCGGATGACACGCAGCGTCATGAATGACTGACACGATTACCAACGGAGAATCCCATGGACTTTGACTACTCGCCCAAAACCAAGGAACTGCAGGCCCGACTGCTGAAGTTCATGGACGAACACATTTACCCGGCCGAGGCGGCTTACACCGCAGAACTGGCGGCCAACACGGCAGCGGGCAAACGCTGGACGCCGCTGCAGGTCATTGAAAACCTCAAGCCCAAAGCCCAGGCTGCCGGGCTGTGGAACCTGTTCCTCCCCGTGGACACGGCAGAAGCCTCGGGCTACCACGGCGCGGGCCTGACCAACGCCGAGTACGCCCCCCTGGCCGAAATCATGGGCCGCGTACTGTGGTCCAGCGAGGTGTTCAATTGCTCCGCCCCCGACACGGGCAACATGGAGACCATTGCACGCTACGGCTCCGAACCGATCAAGGCCGCCTGGCTCAAACCTTTGCTGGAAGGCCGGTTCCGCTCCGCGTTCGCCATGACGGAGCCGGATGTGGCTTCGAGCGACGCCACCAACATTGCCACGCGCATCGAGCGCCAGGGCGACGAATACGTCATCAACGGCCGCAAGTGGTGGACTTCGGGCGCCATGGATCCACGCTGCAAGGTGCTCATCACCATGGGCAAGACCGACCCCGAGGCGCCCCGGCATTCGCAGCAGAGCATGATCGTGGTCCCCGCCGACACTCCCGGCGTGAAGATCGTGCGTGCGCTCAACGTGTTTGGCTACGACGACGCGCCCCACGGCCACGCCGAGGTGGTGTTCGAGAACGTGCGTGTGCCTGTCTCCAACATCCTGCTGGGCGAGGGCCGCGGCTTCGAAATTGCCCAGGGTCGCCTGGGCCCCGGACGCATCCACCATTGCATGCGCCTGATCGGCCTGGCCGAACGCGCCCTGGAACTCATGTGCAAGCGCGCCATCTCGCGCGTGGCCTTCGGCAAGACGCTGGCCCAGCAGACCGTGACGCAGGAGCGCATCGCCGAGGCCCGCTGCAAGATCGACATGGCCCGCCTGCTCACGCTCAAGGCTGCCTGGATGATGGACGTGGCCGGCAACAAGGTCGCCAAGACCGAAATCGCCATGATCAAGGTGGTGGCGCCCAGCATGGCCTGCCAGGTGATCGACTGGGCCATCCAGGTGCACGGCGGCGGCGGCGTGAGCGACGATTTCCCGCTTGCGTTTACCTACGCCCAGGCGCGCACCCTGCGCTTTGCCGATGGCCCCGATGAGGTGCACCGCAACTCCATTGCCAAGATGGAACTGGGCAAGTACCAGCCTCCCAAGGCGCATTGATCACACCGTCCCGGCAAAATGTCCGGGAACCGCAACCATCCTGCCTAGCCTGCCACTGCGTCAGCGACCCACCACCCTGCTGCGCCCTCTTCAAAAAATGCTTCTCAGCCGGGTGGAGGCAATGTGGCGGGTTCGGAGTCTTCGGATGGAGGCAGCTGGTGAGTTGCCACTGTTGCGGCAGCCAGAAACAGCGCCATGGCGTACTCCAGGTCAGGCAGGTGGCGCGGTCTGGTCTGCAGGCGCAGTGTCACGCGAGCGTCGCCAAGCATCAGCACCAAAGGAGTCTGCCCGGGCAGCACCCCCACACGCTCCTGGAGCAGGTGCGAGACCACCGTGGCGTTCACCCAGCGCTGCGCGCGGTCAGCACGGTCGCCCAATACCGCGTAGTTTTTTGAAAACGATGCCGGCAGCTGCGGCCAGGTGATTTCTTCGTAAATGGAGAGCCAGCGCATCTCTTGCGGCAAGCGTTCGTCGACCGCGGTTTGCAGGCTGTCGGTAAGGGTGCTGTAGAGGCGGCTTTCCAGCGCGTCCTTGAGAGGGCGGCTGATGACCATGAGGCATGCCTCGGGCGCAATGCGCAAACCCGCACGCACCCGCAATTCAGCCTCCTGAATGTAGTCACGCGTTGGTGCACCGCTTTCCAGCCGCCATGGCTGGTCCAGCACCGCGCCACCCAACTCGAAACGCGCCGGGTCGCCCAGATAATTGAAAGACCAGCGCTGTGCACCCGCCCACAGTGCCAGCTGGCCCGGGGTGGCGATGCCCTGACTCGCAGCGGGGCCCTGGTCGCGGGCAAACACTTTGCGCAGACGTTCAAGCATGGCATCCCTCAATGATCGAAGGTGAACACATTATTCGCCAAAATCTGTCCAGCCGGTGCACTGAACAAGACCTTCTCCCGGGGCCAACTGCCAGACGGACGCCATCCGGTTACTTGCGCACTCAGCGCCCCAACTGCATGCTGCTCCCTGCGACACGGAAGTCGAGCACCGGAGCGCCTGCACCAAAGGGCATTCCCAGGGCAATCTGACCCGATCCGTGGAGCAGGCAGGTATCACGACGCAGAGGCACGGTGCTTTTGCTGCCCTCAAACAGCACCCAGGTGCCGAAACTGCTCAGGTCTGTCAGCGTGAACGACCCGTTGTGCCAGTCGATACGGGCATGGGTCCGCGACACGCGGGGATCGGCAATGCTCAGGTGCACGGAACTGGAACGACCAATGTTGACCGGCACCTGGGCTGATGAAAACTGCAGGCTCTCACCGTTCCATGTGATCTGGATGTTGCCCAAAAACGAATCCAGGGGCGCGATGGAGCTGGTCAAGGCAGCCTGCATGGTCAGCATGTCGGGAGACTCGATATCGCGCCACTCGGCCTGGTAGATGACCTGGGACTCGGACTTGCCTCGGATATCGAAGGCACCAAGGCGGCGGAACCGGATGTAAGGCACGGCGCCCGCATCAACCGCTGTGGAGTCGGTGGTCCAGATTTCGCCCGGACCCGCTTTTTCGCACAGACGCGAAGCGAGGTTGACGGCATCGCCGTAGGTGTCGCCATCGACCTCGAGCACCTCGCCACTGGCCACGCCGACGTGCATTTCCATGCGCACCGCAACGGGCCAGCGCTGGAGGTGAATCTGGTGACTGCGCTGCAGTTCACCAGCGGCACCCACCGCCTGGTTGGCGTTGCCAAAAACCCCCAGCACACCGTCGCCCAGTTTCTTTACCACCCGCCCACCATGAGCCTGCATGACCTCACCGATCCACTGTGTCAGACGCGAAACCACGTCTGCAGCGCGCTCGTTTCCCAGATTTTCGTAGAGCGAAATGCTACCCGTCAGATCAGCAAAGACCACCGTGGAAATGGAACTCATGGATGGTGCGCGGTGGCGTTGGACATATGGTTAAGTTTAGATCAATTGCACTTTTTCTCCCATGGCAGCCACGCAGAACCTGGAACCAAGGTGCCCGCGCCATCGCCAGACAGTCTCCATGCGGCCCAGCTCCAGCCCAAGGCACTGTTCATCGCCGGAGCCAGCCTGCAGCGCCTCGCCCGGCGCGCGCACCGGTGGCCATGCACGCCGTCAACAAATAGCCGCCTGTGGGAGCCTCCCAGTCGAGCATTTCTCCTGCGAAAAAGACCCCTGGCTGGGACTGCAGCATCAGGTGCGCATCCAGTTCGTCCAAGGCCACGCCTCCTGCGGTGCTGATGGCTTCATCTACGGGCCGGGCAGCCACCACCGTGATTGGCAAGGCCTTGATCGCATTGGCAAGGTGCCCTGCATCGGCCATCTGGTCTTTGCTCAGAATTTCATGAAGCAGGCCCATCTTGATTCCCTCCAGCCCGAGTCTGCCCTTGAGATGGCTCGACAGCGAACGGGACCCCCGGGGATGGCTGACCTGCGCCTGCACACGTTCGATGGGCAGGTCCGGTAACAGATCGAGGTGGAAGGTGGCACGGCCCCGAGCCTCGATCTCGTCGCGCAGCAACGCTGACACGGCATAGACCAGGCTTCCCTCCACACCACGCGCAGTTGCCACAAATTCGCCCTTGCGACGAAAGCTGTGCCCGGCCCGGTCGGTGAAGACGATGGCCACCGATTTGAACGGCTGCCCGGCGTGCCGCTCTGCAAAATGCGCCGTCCAGCCCGTTCCACCCTCCGACCCGGGCATTGCTGGCGTGGCACTGACCTGTGCCGGACTCAACACCTCGAAGCCGCAATTGGCCGGACGCAGCCGCTCGACGCGAACCTTGCGCGACTGCAGCAAAGGTACCCAGGCACCGTCCGAACCCAGCCTGGGCCAGCTCGCGCCGCCCAGCGCCAGCACCACGGCTTGCGCCTGAACCACCACCCGCCCTGCGGGCGTCGTGAAGTTCAGCGCGCCATCGTCATCCCAGCCACTCCAACGGTGGCGCATGTGAAACCGCACCCCCATGGAACGCAGCCGATGCAGCCACGCCCTCAGCAGCGGAGCGGCCTTCATGTCTTTAGGAAACACCCTTCCGGAGGTTCCGACAAAGGTCTCCACTTCCAGCCCATGCGCCCAGGAACGCAGGTGCTCGGGACCAAAATCCTGTAGCGCAGGCTGCAGGTGCTCACAGGCTGTCCCATAGCGCTGCATGAACACATCAATGGCCTCAGAGTGGGTGAGATTCAGTCCGCCTTTGCCCGCGAGCAAAAATTTGCGGCCCACTGAAGGCATCGCATCGAAGAGGTGCACCTGCACCCCTGCACTGGCAAGCTCCTGGGCCGCCATCAGCCCTGCGGGCCCACCGCCAACGACGGCCGCTTCACATGAAAAACTCTGCATTTACTGGTTCTGGTTAGGGGTTGGCAGACGACACACTGGCACAGAGTGCAAGCATCGAAACAGCGTGCTTGCACTGCACGCAGCGCCCGGAAAGTTGCATGCTTTCAGGGATCGCTTTCTGCTATGGGAGCCATAGCGCAAGCCACTCTCGGGAACGGCAGGGCCATGGTTGTTTCTGTCACAATGGACGGACTTTATACGTACCAGTCCATCACAAGTAAGGAAAGCGCATGGCAAGCGAACTCATCAAACATCTTTCTGACGCCAGCTTTGAGGCCGATGTACTGAAATCGGCGACCCCGGTGCTGGTTGACTACTGGGCTGAATGGTGCGGCCCCTGCAAGATGATTGCTCCGATTCTCGACGAAGTCGCCGGAACCTACCAGGGCAAGCTGCAGATCGCCAAGATGAACGTGGATGAAAACCGTGAAGTTCCGGCCAAGTTCGGCATCCGCGGAATCCCCACGCTCATGCTCTTCAAGAACGGCCAGCTCGCCGCCACCAAGGTGGGAGCCATGAGCAAGGCCCAGCTCACCGCATTCATTGACCAGCAACTGGCCTGACCACCCTCTTCTCCTTGCGCCTGCACCTGGGTCCGCTGCGCAAGGAGGGGTTCTGATACCGCCGCCCGCCCCACCCACTGAACCCATGGCATTCGGGCCCTTGCGTTTCCTGTCATAATTCCCCCCGATCACTGGCCAGCACGCATTGGCGGCCAGCCTGAGATCCACGGCACGCCAGGGCTGCAAACAGCAGCCCGATCGGCAGTAACAGCCTCCCCCCAGATTCATACCCGCTCCGTCCAGGAGTCACCCCATGCACCTCAACGAACTCAAGGCACTTCACGTGTCTGAAGTCCTCAAACAAGCCGAAGAACTCGAAATCGAAAACACCGGCCGCATGCGCAAGCAGGAGCTGATGTTTGCCATCATCAAGAAGCGTGCGAAGACCGGGGAACAAATCATTGCCGACGGCGTGCTGGAAATTCTGCCCGACGGTTTCGGCTTTCTGCGCAGCCCCGACACGAGCTTTACCGCCAGCACGGACGATATCTACATCAGTCCTAGCCAGGTGCGTCGTTTCAACCTGCACACCGGCGACATGATCGAAGGTGAAGTCCGTACACCCAAAGACGGTGAACGTTACTTCGCACTGAACAAGCTCGACTCCGTCAACGGCGGCCCGCCGGAGCAGAACAAGCACAAGGTGATGTTCGAGAACCTCACGCCGCTGTTCCCCAAGGAACACATG
>Ga0073899_10003846_pt1 | contig 13224 bp, 15 predicted proteins | sample KloWWTmetaKNB5Ph_FD_88975 | JGI IMG/M metagenome (GOLD analysis project Ga0073899, IMG submission 88975) | Active sludge microbial communities from Klosterneuburg, Austria, studying microevolution and ecology of nitrifiers - Klosterneuburg... | ecosystem: Engineered > WWTP > Aerobic digester >... | reverse complement strand
TGGGCGGCGGATTTACCTGGGGCGCGGCCCTGATCGATTTCTGATTCCTTATTCTCGTTTTTTTGACAGGCGGAGAGCAGGCATGGCATTTGCGCTGATTTTTCCCGGGCAGGGTTCGCAGTCGGTCGGCATGATGAACGCGTATGGCGAGTCTACGGTCATTCGCGAGACCTTTGCCGAGGCATCCGATGCGCTGGGCGAAGATCTGTGGGCCATGGTGTGCGAGGGGCCGGCCGAGCGTCTGGCGCTGACGGTCAATACCCAGCCGCTGATGTTGACGGCGGGGGTGGCGACCTATCGCGCCTGGCTGGCTGCAGGGGGCGCGAAGCCCGCGCTGGTCGCTGGCCATAGCCTGGGCGAGTATTCGGCGCTGGTCGCCGCAGGCGCGATGAGCTTCGAGGATGCCGTGCCGCTGGTGCGTTTTCGTGCTCAGGCAATGCAGGAGGCGGTGCCGGCGGGCGAGGGCGCAATGGCGGCGGTGATGGGGCTCGAGGCCGATGCTGTTATCGAGGCCTGCGTCGAGGCTGCGCAGGGGCAGGTGGTCGAAGCCGCCAACCTCAACGCTCCAGGCCAGATCGTTATCGCCGGGGCGAAGGCTGCGGTCGAGCGCGCAGGTGAGATTGCCAAGTCGAAGGGGGCCAAGCGTGCCGTGCTGCTACCGGTGTCTGCGCCTTTCCATTGCGCGCTGATGCGCCCGGCGGCAGAGCGCCTCGCTGAGCGCCTGGCTGGTGTGAGCATTACCCGACCGGAAATTGAGGTCATCAACAACGTCGATGTCGCCGTCTACGACGATCCCGAGAAAATTCGTGATGCGCTGGTGCGGCAGGCCTATTTGCCGGTACGCTGGATCGAACTGATCCAGGCAATGGCTGTGCGTGGCATGACGCACGTCATCGAGTGCGGCCCCGGCAAGGTGCTGGCGGGAATGACCAAGCGCATTGCCAAGGAAATGGAAGGAGGGTCGGCGCACGACGCGGCGAGCCTCGAGCAGTCGATTGTGGCGGTGAGGTAAGGCATGACTTTTTCACTGGATGGGCAGATCGCACTGGTGACCGGCGCGTCGCGCGGCATCGGCCGTGCGGTGGCGCTTGAGCTCGGCCGCCTCGGCGCTACCGTGGTGGGCACTGCAACTTCCGATTCGGGAGCAGCCGACATCGACCGGACGCTGGCGGACGCCAGTGTCAAGGGCGCCGGGATCGCGCTCAATGTCACCGATGCGAACGCCTGCGAGGCGTTGATCGGCGAGGTTGAAAAACGCTTTGGTGTGATCGGTATTCTGGTGAACAACGCCGGCATCACCCGCGACAACCTGGCGATGCGCATGAAGGATGACGAGTGGGATGCGGTGATCGACACGAATCTGCGCGCAGTCTTTCGCATGAGCAAGCTGGTGATGCGCGGCATGATGAAGGCCCGCAGCGGGCGTATCATCAATATTACTTCGGTTGTGGCCAGTGCCGGCAATCCCGGTCAGGCCAACTATGCTGCGGCCAAGGCTGGCGTGGCTGGCATGACGCGAGCGCTGGCGCGCGAACTGGGTAGCCGCAACATCACGGTCAACTGTGTGGCGCCCGGCTTCATCGATACCGACATGACTCGTGCATTGCCGGAGGCAGCGCGCGATGCGCTGCTGGGCAACATCGCGCTGGGTCGTCTGGGGCGTCCGGAAGAGATCGCCGCTGCGGTCGCATTTCTCGCTTCACCTGCCGCTGCCTACGTGACCGGGACCACCCTGCACGTGAATGGCGGCATGTACATGTCCTGACGAACGGTCAGGATAGCGGTTTGGCCGGCTTTTGGTAGAATACGCCGGCTTTTTCAATATACCCGTCACCCTCAGGGAAGGAGTTAGTTCATGGAGAACATCGAACAGCGCGTCAAGAAGATCGTTGCTGAGCAGCTTGGCGTGAATGAATCGGAGATCAAGATCGAATCTTCGTTCGTCGATGATCTTGGCGCGGATTCGCTGGACACCGTGGAGTTGGTTATGGCACTCGAGGAAGAGTTCGAGTGCGAAATCCCGGACGAAGAGGCCGAGAAGATCACCACGGTCCAGCAGGCGGTCGACTACGTCAACGCCCACCTCAAGAAGTAATTCGCTTCTCTCTTGAGTGCACGCGGTCCGGATGCCGCTGTTGCGGTGTCCGGACCTATCCATTTCATCTCATTGATTCCAACGGAGTTGCCCGTGTCGCGTCGTAGAGTCGTCGTCACCGGTCTGGGCGTGATTTCGCCGGTCGGCAATACTGTTCCCGAGGCCTGGGAAAACCTGCTTGCCGGCAAGAGCGGCATCGGAACGATCAGCCGTTTCGACGCGAGTGCGTTCTCGGCCCGAATTGCGGGCGAAGTGAAGAACTTCGACGTCACCGATTACCTGTCCGCCAAGGAAGCGCGCCGCATGGATGTGTTCATCCACTACGGCATGGCTGCAGGCATTCAGGCCATTCGTGACTCCGGCATCGAAGTCAATGAGAGCAACGCCGACCGCATCGGCGTAAACATCGGTTCCGGCATCGGCGGCTTGCCGATGATCGAGGAAACGCACGACGATTATCTCGCCGGCGGTCCTAGAAAGATTTCGCCCTTTTTTATTCCCGGCACGATCATCAACATGATCTCGGGCAACCTGTCGATCATGTTCGGCATGCGCGGACCCAACCTCGCGGTGGTCACGGCCTGCACCACCGGGCTGCACGCGATTGGCATGAGTGCGCGCATGATCGAATACGGTGATGCCGATGTGATGGTCTGCGGCGGCGCCGAATCGACCGTCACCCAGCTCGCGATTGGCGGCTTTGCTTCGGCCAAGGCGCTGTCCACCCGTAACGATGATCCCGCCACCGCCAGCCGGCCGTGGGACAAAGGGCGCGACGGCTTCGTGCTGGGTGAAGGTTCGGGTGTGATGGTGATCGAAGAGTACGAACATGCCGTGCGGCGTGGCGCCAGGATCTATGCCGAAGTGGCTGGTTTCGGCATGAGCGGCGACGCCTACCACATGACCGCACCCGATACCGACGGTCCTCGGCGCAGCATGCTCAATGCGATGAAGAACGCAGGTGTGACGCCTGATCAGATTCAGTATCTCAATGCGCACGGTACTTCGACCCCACTCGGTGACAAGAACGAGAGCGAAGCGATCAAACTCGCGTTCGGCGTCGATGCGGCGAAAAAACTGGTGGTCAACTCCACCAAGTCGATGACCGGCCATCTGCTGGGCGGTGCGGGCGGTCTCGAGTCGGTGGTCACCGCGCTTGCGGTGTACAACCAGATTTCACCGCCGACGACGAACATTTTCGAGCAGGACCCGGAGTGCGATCTGGACTACTGTGCAAATGTCGCGCGCCCGATGAAGATCGACGTCGCGATGAAGAACAATTTCGGCTTTGGTGGCACCAACGGCACCCTGGTGTTCCGCAGGGTCTGACGCGGAAGGCAGCATGGTGATGCCATGCATTTTCCGCTGACGATTCCGCTGCGCCCCTCAAGGCGTTTCATGGCGTCAATCCTCGTTGCGCATGTCGCAGCAGGGTTGGCGCTTTTGCATGTGCCTGACCTGTCTTCGCCACAAGCCGGCTTACCCTGGACCTTGCTGCGTGTGCTGGGCCTCCTGCTCTGGTTCAGTCTGGCCGGTTCGCTGCTGCTTGCTATTCGACAGGAGCGTGCGAAGCAGGGAAGGGTGCTGGTTTTGCGTGCAGATGGGGCGCTCGTGTTCGCAGGCACTGGTGGGGCAGAAGTGGATCAGTACTGGCTTGCCGTCGGCTCAACTGATTTTGGCTGGGCGGTCTGGTTGCCGCTCACGAGGCTATCGCCAGCGCCGAATTCGGCGCGCTGGCAAGCCACGCGCAGACTGATGCTGTTGCGGTCAAACATGCCTGAGAGTTACTGGCGGCCGATGCGGATATGGTTGCGCTACAAGTCTGGCCCAAGCCAGCACGACTGATTAGATCCCATCACGCTTGCCGGCGGGGCGAAGAATGGTATCGCGTGCCCGTGGCAGCAGCTTGGGGTAGTCGCGTGAGTGATGCAGACCACGACTTTCCTTGCGCTTGAGCGCGCACGCGACAATCAGGTCGGCGGTGACGACCAGGTTGCGCAGTTCTATGAGGTCGTTGGTGACGCGAAAGTTCGAGTAAAACTCATGGATTTCCCGCGTCAGCAGCCGGATGCGATGCTGTGCTCGCTTGAGGCGCTTGGTGGTGCGAACGATGCCCACGTAGTCCCACATCGCCCGTCTCAATTCCGCCCAGTTGTGGGAGATCACGACTTCCTCGTCAGCGTCGGTGACGCGGCTTTCATCCCAGGCGGGCAGGCTGGGCGCCGGCTGCTTCGGCTTGGCGAGGATGTCCTGGGCGGCGGCTTCTCCGAACACCAGGCACTCGAGCAAGGAATTGCTGGCCAGACGATTGGCGCCATGCAGGCCTGTACAGGCCGACTCGCCGACCGAATACAGACCCGGGACATCCGTCCGTGCTGACAGGTCGGTGACGATGCCGCCGCAGGAGTAGTGTGCCGCGGGGACCACTGGAATCGGCTCGCGGGTGATGTCGATGCCCAGTTCGAGGCAGCGCGCGTGGATATTGGGGAAATGCTCGCGCAGCCACTCTGCCGGCTTGTGGCTTATGTCCAGATAAACGCAGTCGAGACCACGTTTCTTCATCTCGAAATCGATGGCACGGGCGACGATGTCCCGGGGCGCCAGCTCTTCGCGTGGGTCGTGCTCGGGCATGAAACGCGTACCGTCGGGCAGCTTCAGCAGTCCGCCCTCGCCGCGCACCGCTTCGGAGATCAGGAAGGACTTTGCCTGGGGGTGATAGAGGCAGGTCGGGTGGAACTGGATGAACTCCATGTTCGCCACCCGGCAACCGGCACGCCAGGCCATTGCCACGCCGTCGCCGGTGGCCACATCTGGGTTGGTCGTGAACAGATACACCTTGCCCGTTCCTCCGGTCGCCAGCACCGTATTGCGTGCGGCGAAGGTCACGACCCTGTCGGCTTCGATATCGAGCACGTAGGCGCCAAGGCAGCCTTCACCGGGCGTGCCGACCTTGTCGCCGAGCACGAGGTCCACCGCGATGTGGTGTTCGAAGATGTCGATGTTCGGGTGCGACCGTACCTGCGCCGACAGCGTCGATTGCACCGCAGCTCCGGTGGCGTCGGCAGCATGGATGATGCGCCGGTGGGAATGCCCACCCTCGCGGGTCAGGTGATAGCCCAGTTGCGAGTCGGCTTCGCGGGTGAAAGGGACGCCGCGGTCGATCAGCCACTCAATCGCGCGCTTGCCGTTCTCGACGACGAATCGCGTTGCATCGGAATCGCACAGCCCGGCACCTGCGGTGAACGTATCCTGAACGTGGGCTTCGATACTGTCGGCCGTGTCGAGGACTGCGGCAATGCCACCCTGTGCCCAGTTGCTGGCACTGTCGGACAACTCGCGCTTGGTGACGACGGCGACACGCAGGTGCTCCGCGAGCCTGAGCGCGATGGATTGACCGGCTGCGCCGCTGCCGAGAATGAGTACGTCGTACTGTTTCACCAAGATGTCGCTCGGGCTCGTGGGAAGAGGCAAAAATATAGCACGCATGCGCTCGAGCACGACGGGTGCGGCAGTCGTGTCGGGATTACGGGTCGATGGGCAAATGACCTTGCCGCCGTATGAACTAATCGAAAAGCCTTGTGTCAGTGCCTGTGTCTTCTACTTTTTGGTGAGAGTTGGGGTGCTCGCATATAATCCGGGTGCTTTGTCATTTGAATATCCGGAAAGAACGAACACTCCATGACCGATCGTGAAATCGATCAGCAGCTCGTCGAGCGCGTGCAGCGCGGTGACAAGCAGGCTTTTGGCCTGCTGGTCTCCAAGTACCAGCGCAAGCTCCAACGCCTGCTGTCCAGACTGATCCGCGATCCAGCCGAGGTCGAAGATGTGGCGCAGGAAACCTTCATCAAGGCTTACCGTGCGCTGGGATCGTTTCGCGGGGACAGTGCGTTCTACACGTGGTTGTACCGAATCGGTATCAACACGGCGAAGAACTATCTGGTCTCGCTGGGACGCAGGGCACCGACTTCAACGAGTTTCGACTCGGAAGAGGCGGAAACCTTTGAAGATGGTGATCAACTGCGTGACATCAATACGCCCGAGAGGCTGATGATGACGCGGCAGATTGGTGAAACTATTGAAGAGGCGATGGCAGCTCTACCCGAGGAGCTGCGGACGGCCATCATGCTGCGCGAACTCGAGGGTCTGAGCTACGAGGAAATCGCCAGCATCATGGAGTGCCCGATCGGTACGGTGCGCTCACGGATATTTCGTGCGCGTGAGTCGATTGCAGAACGTCTGCGGCCTTTGCTTGAGACGGCCCCGGACAAACGTTGGTAGGTGTAGGCATGAAGGACAAACTGTCGGCCCTGATTGATGGAGATCTGGATGAGTTCACGATGCGCCCTGTTTTTGACGGGCTGCGCCGAGACGATTCACTCCGAAGGGATTGGGAGACTTACTGCCTGATTGGTGACCTGATTCGCGGTGATCGCGCTGGATCCGCGGGTTTCGTTGAGCGCGTCATGGCTGGTCTTGACGCCGAGCCCACAGTATTTGCGCCGGCAGCGTCCGCGGTGGCTTCGACCCGTCGCAGTGCGCTGCAGAGCTTGATGCCGATCGCCGCATCGGTGATGGGCGTCGCCGCGGTCGGGCTTGTCGCAGCAACGCTTTATTCCCAGGGGGCTTCGGCGCCTGCGACGGTCGCGGTACAGCGCAATTCGGCACAGCCGGTCATGGTGAGCAGCGTACAGTCGGGTGCGATTGCGGCCCGCGTCAAGGGCAGCGGCGACGATGCGCTGCGCGAGTACGTTTTCGCGCACCAGGGTGTCAGCGGCGGGCCGATGCCGGCGGCGGTGCAATATGTGCGGACCGTGTCGGCTCAAAACGAAGGTGATGGTCGATGAGGCGTTTTGCCGCTGTCGTTGGCCTCTGCGCCGCACTGCTGCATCTGCCCGCGTTTGCCGAGGCGCCTGATGATCCTCTGTCCTGGCTAGGCCGCATTGCATCCGCAGGGCAAAGACTGAACTACGTCGGTACGTTCATGTATCAGTCTGCGGGCCATGTAGAGACTTCGCGCATCGCGCACAAGGTCGATACGGGTGTCGAGTACGAACGTCTTGAGGTGCTTGATGGCAGTCCGCGTGAAGTGATCCGCAAAGGGGCAGAGGTGCGTTGCGTGCTGCCCGAGCAAAAGACCGTCATCATTGATGAAACGGCGGGGCGGCGAGCTTTCCCTGCACGGCTCCCGGTCTCGCCTGTTGGCTTGGCAGAGACCTATCGCATCCGCAAGGGTGAGGTCGTTCGGGTGGCGGGCATTGAAGCACAGGCACTGGTGCTCGAACCCCGGGACGATCTGCGGTATGGCCACACATTGTGGGCCGATATCCAGTCCGGATTGTTGCTGAAGGCACGTACGGTGGATGCGGCCGGGCAGGTCATGGAACAGTTCGCCTTCAGCGACGTGCGCATTGGCGGTGAGCTGAGTGACGATCTGTTCACTCCCAGGTTTCAGAGTGTCGAGGGCTGGCGGATCGTCAACGCCCGCGGTCATGATCTGGCGAAATCGGACAGTGGCTGGATAGTGGCCGACGATGTGCCTGGCTATGTCCTGACTTCCGTGATGCGCAGGCCGCTGGGGCCCGATCGTGGGCAGGCGGTGCACATGGTTTTCAGTGACGGACTGGCGTCGGTGTCGGTTTTCATCGAACCCGTTGCTGATGGCGCTGCACTGGGACTGGGTCCGCTGGCCAGTGGTGCGATCAATATTTACAAGCGTTCTGTCGATGGCCACCTGATTACCGCGCTCGGCGAGGTGCCCGAGCGTGCCGTTAAACGTATCGGTGACGCCATTCGTCCCGCGGTGCCCTGATGCAGGCTCTGGCACAGGTCAAGCGCGTCGAGGCTGGACAGGTCTGGCTGCGCGTCTCCGACGCCGGCGGTGGTTGCGGCCGTTGTGACGAGCCCGGTGGTTGCCGCTCGGTGCAGATCACCCAGGCCTTTGGGTTGCCGAAATCCGAGTTTGCCTTGCCGACCAAGCTTGGGCTCAAGGTTGGCGACGAGGTCGTCATTCGCATTCCCGACGGCGCGGCGCTGAAGGCTGCGATGGCAAGTTACGGGCTCGGCGTCGTGTTGCTCGTCGCTGGCGCGGTTCTCGGTAGCGCGCTGTCTACCGCCGGGTCCGGTGATCCAGGGGCAGCGCTGGGGGGTGCCTGTGGTCTGATCCTGGCGTTTGCGCTCAATCGCATGCTGTTTCGCAGCCGTGGCTGGCGTGCGCAGTTACGGATGGAACTTGCCCCTCAGGCAGCCTGCCTGCAGTCGCTTCAGGATATTTGATGAATTTCGCTGCCGTCGCAAACGCTTTCGCCTTCGTTGCGACCTTTCTGTTTGTTCCCCTTGCATCGGCTACGAGCCTGCCGGACTTTACTGCGCTGGTCGAGAGGCAGGGGTCGGCAGTGGTCAATATCAGCACCACGCAGGTCCGTGCCGAGAGGCCCCAATCGCCGCTGCCCTTTCCTGGGATCGACGAGTCGGACCCGATGTTCGATTTCTTTCGCAAGTTCATACCCAGGCATCCCGAGCTTCCGGGCGCGGACCCGGACAATCAGTCCCTGGGATCGGGCTTCATCATCAGCGCAGACGGCTACATTCTGACCAACGCCCATGTCGTCGAGGAGGCGGAGGAAATCCTTGTCCGCCTTGCTGATCGGAGCGAATACCAGGCGAAGGTGATCGGGGTCGACGTGCGCAGTGATGTGGCGCTGATCAAGATCGAGGCGAGCGGGCTTCCGCAAGTCACGCTGGGTGACCCGGATCGGCTCAAGGTGGGCGAATGGGTAGTGGCGATCGGTTCGCCCTTCGGGTTCGATCAGTCTGTTACCGCCGGCATCGTCAGTGCCAAGGGGCGTTCGCTACCTGATGAGAACTTTGTACCCTTCATCCAGACTGACGTTGCCATCAACCCGGGGAATTCGGGCGGCCCGCTGTTTAACCTGAGGGGTGAGGTCGTCGGCATCAATTCTCAGATATATAGCCGCACGGGCGGTTTCATGGGGCTTTCGTTTGCGATCCCGATCGATCTGGTCATGGATGTGCAGAACCAGTTGCGCACCAAAGGGAGGGTGCGACGTGGGCGCATCGGTGTGGCGATTCAGGAGATAACGCGCGATCTGGCCGATGGCTTCGGGCTGCCACGCGCGCAGGGTGCGCTGGTGAGTTCGGTGGAGCCTGACGGCCCTGCAGCCCGGGCCGGCTTGCTGCAGGGGGATGTGATCCTGCGTTTTTCGGGCAAGACGGTTGATGTGTCGAGCGATCTGCCGCGCATCGTGGCCGGGGTTCAGCCAGGCTCGGCGGCGGCTGTCGAGGTCTTTCGCAATGGCGCGCCGATGGCGCTGGAAGTGACGGTTGGCGAGTGGCAAGACCCGAAGGAGGCGCCAGTAGCCGGCGCCGCGCCGCGCACCCTGCCTGCACCGAACAAGCTTGGGATGGTTTTGTCTGCACCGACTGCAGCCCAGCGGCGCGAGCGCGACATGGACGAGGGGCTCATCGTCGAGCGCGTGCAGGGCGTTGCAGCGCGAGCCGAAATCCGCCCGGGCGATGCCATCCTTGCGCTCGTGATTGCGGGCAAGCAGTCCAGGCTGTCGTCGATCGAGGAATTCAACCGGCTCGTGGGTGGTATTCAGGTCGATCAGCAGGTGACGCTGCTGGTCAAGCGTGGTGACGCCACATCCTATGTCAGCGTGCGTGCCGGTAAATGAGCAACGCGGCGGCACGCTACCAGTTCACCGTCCTTAGCCGCGAGTGGTGTCACTTGTGCCACGAACTCGTCGACGCGCTGGCGCCGATCGCCGTCGAGTACGGCTGGTCAGTCGAAGTGGTGGATGTGGATCACCATCCCGAGCTCGAGGCGCGCTGGGACGAGCTGGTTCCGGTGCTGCTGCACGGCGACCACGAGCTCTGCCACTACCACCTTGATGAGGCCGCAGTGCGCGCTTATTGCCGCGGTTTTCCGCTAGAATCACGGGCTTGACGACGCCAACCATTCCGAAAACGGGTGCTGCAAGGCACCCTTTTCGTTTCGCATGAACCATATCAGAAACTTCTCGATCATCGCCCATATCGACCACGGCAAATCCACCCTGGCCGATCGACTCATCCATTTCTGCGGCGGTCTGTCCGACCGTGAGATGGAGGCCCAGGTGCTTGACTCGATGGACATCGAGCGCGAGCGGGGCATCACCATCAAGGCCCAGACGGCGGCGTTGAGCTACAAGGCGAAGGACGGTCAGGTCTACAACCTGAACCTGATCGACACCCCAGGACACGTCGACTTCTCCTACGAGGTCAGCCGTTCGCTATCCGCTTGCGAGGGCGCGCTGCTGGTGGTCGACGCCTCGCAAGGCGTGGAGGCCCAGACGGTGGCCAACTGCTACACCGCGCTTGAGCTCAATGTCGAGGTGGTGCCGGTACTCAACAAGATCGACCTGCCCGCGGCAGACCCCGAAAGTGCACGCGCGGAAATCGAGGACGTGATCGGTGTCGACGCCTCCGAGGCGATCCTGTGCTCGGCCAAGTCCGGTCTGGGCGTAGAGGACGTGCTCGAGGCCGTCGTGGCCCGCATTCCGCCGCCGGTCGGCAAGCCCGAAGGGCCGCTGAAGGCGCTGATCATCGACTCCTGGTTCGACAACTACGTTGGCGTCGTGATGCTGGTGCGGGTTGTGGACGGCGTACTCAAGCCCAAGGATCGAATTTTGTTGATGTCCTCCGGCGCGCAGTATCCCTGCGACCAGGTGGGCGTATTTACCCCGCGCTCGGTCGGCCGCGATCAGTTGTGTGCGGGTGAGGTGGGTTTCATCATCGCCGGCATCAAGGAGATCGATGCCGCCAAGGTAGGTGACACGGTGACACTGGCGAACAAGCCGGCGACCCAGTCCTTGCCCGGCTTCAAGGAGATCAAGCCGCAGGTGTTTGCCGGCCTGTATCCGGTGGAGTCGTCCGAATACGATCAGTTGCGCGATTCGCTGGAAAAACTGCGCCTCAACGACTCCTCGCTGCAGTTCGAGCCGGAAGTGTCGCAGGCGCTGGGTTTTGGCTTTCGTTGTGGCTTCCTCGGCCTGTTGCACATGGACATCGTGCAGGAGCGGCTTGAGCGCGAGTTCGAGATGGACCTGATCACCACCGCGCCAACCGTAGTGTACGAGGTTGTGCTCAACAACGGCGAGATCATCCACATCGAGAACCCCGCAAAACTGCCGGAGGTCGGCAAGTACGCCGAAATCCGCGAGCCGATCATCACCGCTACGATTTTCCTGCCGCAAGACTATGTCGGCCCGGTGATCACGCTGTGCAACCAGAAGCGGGGCGCCCAGGTGGACATGCGCTACCACGGCCGCCAGGTGCAGCTGACCTACGACATTCCGATGAACGAAGTGGTGATGGATTTCTTCGACAGGCTGAAGTCGGTGTCACGCGGCTATGCCTCGCTTGATTACGAGTTCAAGGAATACCGTTCGGCAGATCTGGTCAAGCTCGACCTGATGGTGGGTGGCGAGAAGGTCGATGCCCTGTCGGTCATCGTGCACCGCGCCAGCGCGCAGTATCGTGGTCGCGAGCTGGCGGCCAAACTGCGTGGTCTGATCCCGCGCCAGATGTTCGACGTGGCCATACAGGCGGCGATTGGGGCGCACATCATCGCGCGCGAAACGATCAAGGCGCTGCGCAAGAATGTGCTGGCCAAGTGCTACGGTGGCGACATTTCGCGCAAGAAAAAGCTGCTTGAGAAGCAAAAGGAAGGCAAGAAGCGCATGAAGCAGGTGGGCAACGTGGAGATTCCGCAGGAAGCCTTCCTTGCGGTCCTGCGCACCGACGAAGGCAAGTGACGGAAGGCGCATGAACTTTGCATTGATTCTTTTTCTGCTGCTGCTCGTCAGCGGCGCCCTGTGGTTCTTCGATTACTTTCATGCCCGCAAGCAGCGTTCAGCCAGTTCGCCATCACCGTGGTGGGTCGAATACGGTGCGAGTTTCTTTCCCGTCATCCTGATCGTATTTGGCTTGCGCTCTTTCGTTGTCGAGCCCTTCAAGATTCCGTCGGGCTCAATGATTCCGACCTTGCTCGTCGGTGATTTCATTCTCGTCAACAAGTGGACTTACGGCATTCGTCTTCCGGTGATCAACAAGAAGATCATCGACGTGAATCTGCCGCAGCGTGGTGACGTGATGGTGTTTCGCTACCCCGCCGACCCGTCGCTCGACTACATCAAGCGCGTCGTCGGCCTGCCCGGTGATCGCGTTGAATACCGCAACAAACGCCTGACGATCAACGGCGAGGCAGTGACAATCGAGGAGTCGGGCACTTACCTGCATCCGGATCGGCTGTACTACTCGCCGCAGTTCTCCGAGAAACTGGGTGAAGTCGAGCATTCCGTGCTGATCGAGCGCGACGCGCCGGCCTTTGTGCCGCAGGTGATGAACTTTCCGAACCGTGAAAACTGCACTTACACGAGTAGTGGCGTTGCGTGTACCGTTCCCGCGGGTCATTACTTCATGATGGGCGACAATCGCGATGCGAGCAGCGATAGTCGGGTGTGGGGCTTCGTGCCGGAACAGAACATTGTCGGCAAGGCCTTTTTCATCTGGTTCAACTTCAATGACATGAAGCGTATCGGCGGCTTTCACTGAACATGGGTGAATCATGAACTTCAAGCGTCAATATGGGTTGAGTCTGGTCGGCGCGCTGCTGATCGGGATCCTTGGAGCGTTCGTGCTGCTGATGGCCTTCAGGGCCGTACCGGCGGTTACGGAATATCTGGCGATAGAGCGTATCGTCGGTGTGCTCGCCGTCGAAGGCGACAATGGGGCATCGGCGACGGAATTGCGCCGCAGCTTTGATCGTCGCGGCGAGATCGACAACATCTCGTCGGTGACGGGCGCAGACCTGGATATCGTCAAGGATGAGAACCAGACCGTTATTGAGATCGACTATGAACGCACCGTGCCCATGGTCGCCAATGTCAGTCTGCTGATCGCGTTCCAGGTCAGCAGCAAGGCACGCTGATGGGCATGACACTGGACGCGTTTCAGCACCGGCTGGGATATCGATTCGCGAACAGCGGATTGCTTGCCGAGGCTTTGACGCATCGCAGCTTCGGGCAGCCCAACAATGAGCGCTTCGAGTTTCTTGGCGACAGCATCCT
>Ga0073899_10003845_pt1 | contig 13230 bp, 9 predicted proteins | sample KloWWTmetaKNB5Ph_FD_88975 | JGI IMG/M metagenome (GOLD analysis project Ga0073899, IMG submission 88975) | Active sludge microbial communities from Klosterneuburg, Austria, studying microevolution and ecology of nitrifiers - Klosterneuburg... | ecosystem: Engineered > WWTP > Aerobic digester >... | reverse complement strand
TAGCGGGGATCGCGCATGGGCCACCTTCAACATCGAAGCTGGCATTGTAGGAGCGACCTGCGGGTCGCGACGCTCTAGCCACCCATTGCGAAAAACAAAGAGCATCGCGAGCCGGGGCTCGCTCCTACTCTGTTTCGGGCGGCCCATCCCAGCCGCCGCCCAGCGCTTTGAACACCGCGATCAGGCTGGTCGCCGACTCGGTATGCGCCTGGATCAGCGCATCGTCGGCGGCGAGGCGGGCGCGATCGGCATCGAGCACGCTCAGGAAGTCGGTCAAGCCGTTCTCGTAACGCAGCCGCGACAGGCGCGTGGCTTCCGCCGAAGCAGCGGCGGCGCGCTGCAGATGATCGCGTGCGACGGCCGACTGCTCGTAGGCACGCAACGCACCATCGGCATCTTCCAGCGCCAGCAACACCACCTGTTCGTAGCGAGCGAGCGCGGCCTCGTGACGCGCACGCTCGACGCCGACGTTCGCGAACACGCGCGGCAAGTCGAAGGCCGCCCACTGCAGTTGCGGCGCGAAGCTCCAGCGCGCGGTGCCGCTGTCGCCGAGATCGCCACTGCTGGCGGCCGAAGTGCCGACGCCGCCGATGAAGAAGACGCGCGGGAACAACTCGGCGAGTCGATACCCGATCATCGCGCTGCGTCCGGCGAGGTCGCGTTCGGCGGCGAGGATGTCCGGACGTCGCCGCAGCAGATCGGCCGGCGTGCCGACCGGGACCAGATCCGGCAGTGCCGGCAGCTCCGCCACCGCGGCAAGGCGCTCGTCGAGGGCCTGCGGCGTGCGTCCGGTCAACACCGCGATGCGATAGATCGTGCGGGTGATCGCGGTGTCGATGCGCGGCAGGGTTGCCAGCGTGGTTTCATGTTGCGCGATCGCGCGCTGGCGGTCGAGTTCGCTGCTGCGGCCAGCGTCGACGCTGGCTTCGGCGATGGCGAGCGCGGCCTTCTGGCTCTCGGCATTTTGCACGACCACGTCGCGTCGCGCCTGCAGGCCGCGCAGCTCGAAGTAGTTGCGCGCGAGTTCGGCGGTGACGGCGACCTGGGTACCCCAGAGATTCGCGATCGCGGCGTCGCGGAACGCGTTCTGCGCCTGCACGCCGCGCATGCCGCGACCGAACAGGCTGACTTCCCAGCTGGCGTCGAAACCGGCATCGTAGAAATCGCTGCGCAGCTGGTCGGCCGGCACGCCCGGCATTTCCTCGGGTGAACGCTTGGAGCGATCTCGCTTCGCGCTCGCGGTGACGAGCGGGAACAGATCGCTCAGGGCAGCGCGGCGACTGGCGCGGGTTTCACCGAGACGCGACTGGGCAATGCGCAGGTCGTGGTTCGCCGCGAGTGCCTCGGCAATCAGCTCTTTCAGCAGCGCATCCGGAAACGCGTCCCAGTAATGCGCCAGCGCGTCGCCGCGGTTCAGGCCTTCGGCATCGACCTGCGCGAACTGCTCCGGCAGCGGCAGGTCGGGGCGGGCGTAATCGGGGCCGAGCATGCAGCCGGACAAGATCATGGTCAGCGCGAGCGCGAGGGGAAGCTTACGCATGGCGGGACTCCTGGGCGACTGCACGACGTTCGCTGAAGCGGCGAATGACGACATAGAACACGGGCGTGAAGAACAGCCCGAAGAAGGTCACGCCGAGCATGCCGGCAAATACGGTCACGCCCATCACGTGGCGCACTTCCATGCCCGCACCATGCGCGAACACCAGCGGCAGGACGCCGGCGATGAACGCGAAGCTGGTCATCAGGATCGGGCGCAGGCGCAGGCGGCAGGCTTCGATCGCGGCCTCGACGATGCCCATGCCCTCCTCTTCAAGATCGCGCGCGAACTCGACGATGAGGATCGCGTTCTTGCAGGCGAGCCCCATCAGCACGACCAGTCCGATCTGGGTGAAGATGTTGTTGTCGATCATCACCAGTCCGAGCCAGGCACCGAACCAGGTGCCGCTGAGCCAATTCAGCAGCCAGATGCCGCCGATCGCCGACAACATGCACATCGGCACGATCAGGATCACCGCCAGCGGCAACGACCAGCTTTCGTACAGGCCTGCGAGCACGAGGAAGACCAGCAACACGCAGATCGGGAACACCAGCAGGCCCATCCCGCCTTGCGTGACTTCCTGGTAGGTCAGTCCGGTCCATTCGACCTGCATGCCTTGCGGCAGCACGGTCGCGGACAATTGGCGCATCGCCTCGATCGCCTGATGACTGGACATCAAGGCCGGATTGATGCCGGCGGTCAGGTCGGCGGCGGGATAACCGTTGTAGCGAACGACCGGATCGGGTCCGAAACTGGGCTGGATGTCGACGACCGAGCCGATCGGCACCATGCCACCGGCGGCATTGCGCACCTTGATGCGGGCAATGTCGGCCACATCGTCGCGGAACGGCGCATCCGCCTGCGCGTACACGCTGTAGGTGCGACCGAACAGGTTGAAGTCGTTGACGTAGGCCGATCCGAGATACACCTGCAACGCCGCGAAGATGTCGGTCAGCGCCAGACCCTGCTCCTTCGCGCGCACGCGATCGACCCGGGCATCAAGCTGCGGCACGTTCGCCTGGAAGCTCGAATAGGTCGTCATCGGATCGAATCCGGGCGCGCCGCGCAAGGCATTGGCCAGGGCCTGCGTCTGCTGGTCGAGCTGGCCGTAGCCGGCGCCACTGCGATCCTGCACGTAGGCCTCGACGCCGGACGAGTTGCCGAGCCCCAGCACCGGCGGTGGCGTGGCCGAGAACGCGAGGCCGTCCTGGATCGCGGCAAACTTCCCGTTCAACAGGTTGTTGATCTCGGCCGCCGTGATCGTTCGTTCGTGCTGCGGCTTCAGGCCGACGAACATCAGGCCGGTATTGCTGGTGTTGACGAAGTGCGCACCGTTGAGACCGGGAAACTGCACGACATCGGCGACGCCCGGTGTCTCCAGTGCCATCTTGCCCATGCGCTGCATGGCCGCTTCGGTGCGCGGCAAGGTCGCACCTTCGGGCAGGAACAGCACCGCGAACAGGTACTGCTTGTCCTGGACCGGGATGAAGCCGGACTGCACCTGGCCGAAGCCGACGACGGTCAGCACGATCAGGAACACGTAGGTAACAAGCAAGCGCGGTGCACGCGCGATCGTGCCGCCGATGCGGCCTGAATAGCGCGCGCTGGCGCGGCCGAAGCGGGCGTTGAAGGCCGCGAAGAAGCCACCGAACACGCGATGCAGGCCGCGACCGAGCCGGTCCTTCGGCGCATCGTGCGACTGCAGCAGCACCGCCGACAACGCCGGCGACAGGGTCAGCGAATTGAACGCCGAGATCAGCACGGCAGCCGCGATCGTCACTGCGAACTGGCTGTAGAACTGGCCGGAGACGCCGCCGATGAAGGCGAGCGGGATGAACACGCTGGCGAGCACCAGCGAAATCGCGATGATCGGCCCCGACACTTCCTGCATCGCCTTGTGCGCGGCGTCGCGCGGGGTCATGCCGTCCTGGATGTGGCGCTCGACATTCTCGACGACGACGATCGCGTCGTCGACGACGATGCCGATGGCGAGTACCAGCGCGAACAAGGTCAGCACATTGATCGAGTAGCCGAGCATCCAGAGCACGGCAAACGTGCCAATGATCGATACCGGGACCGCGATCAGCGGAATGATCGACGCGCGCCAGGTCTGCAGGAACACGACGACGACCAGCACGACGAGGGCGACGGCCTCAAGCAGGGTGGTCACGACCGAATCGATCGACTGCCGCACGAACACGGTCGGGTCGTAGGCCACTTCCCATTCCACGCCTTCCGGGAAACCCTTCTCGAGTTCGGACATCTTCGCGCGCACGGCATTCGACAGTTCGATGGTGTTGGCGCCCGGCGCCTCGAAAATGACGATCGCCGCCGCTTCCTTGTTGTTCAACAGCGAATTGATCGTGTAGGCATTCGCCCCGAGCTCGACCCGCGCGACGTCGGCCAGGCGCGTGATCTCGCCGTTGGCGCCGCTCTTCAGCACGATGTCGCCGAATTGCTCGGGACTGTCGAGGCGACCCTGGGCATTGATCGAGAACTGCATCGGGCTGTCCGGATGCGGCGGCCCGCCGATCGTGCCGGCCGAGACCTGCACGTTCTGCTCGCGGATCGCGTTGATCACGTCGGTCGCGGTCAGGTCGCGGGCGGCGACCTTGTCCGGGTCGATCCAGACGCGCATCGCGTAGGTGCCGGCGCCGAACGCGAGCGCCTGGCCGACACCCTGCAGGCGAGCGAGCTCGTCGCGCACGCGCAGGTTGGCGAAATTATTCAGATACAGCCCGTCATAACGCCCGTCCTTGGAGACGAGGTGCACGACCATGGTGATGTTCGGCGAGGACTTCACCGTCGTCACGCCGAGCTGGCGCACCGCTTCGGGCAGTCGCGGCACCGCCTGCGCGACACGGTTCTGCACCTGCATCGCGGCGAGATCGATGTCGATGCCGCTGCGGAACGTCACGGTCAGCATCATCGTGCCGTCCGAACCGGCGGACGACTTCATGTAGATCATGCCTTCGACGCCGTTGACCGCTTCCTCGATCGGCGCCGCGACGGTATCGGCGATCGTCTTCGGGTTCGCGCCCGGATAGATCGCGCTGACTTGCACCGACGGTGGCACGACGTCCGGGTACTCGCTGATCGGCAGGTTCGGGATCGCGATCAGCCCGGCCAGAAACACGAGCAGGGACAGAACCGCCGCAAGGATCGGGCGGTCGACGAAGATCTTCGAAAAATCGGAATGGGCCATGGCCGTCTCAGCCCTGCTTCGCAGGCGCTTGCTTTGCACCCGGTTCGGGCGGCACGAGATTCGGTTGGTCCATCGGCACATCGATCGGCTGCAACGGTGCACCCGGGAAGAAGATCTTCTTCATCCCGTTCACCACGACGCGGTCGCCGGGCTTGAGGCCGGACGCGACCACGCGCAAACCGTCGACCGCGGCACCGAGCGCCACATCACGTCGTTCGGCGCCGTTCTTCGCGCCGACCACATAGACGTATTTGCGGTCCTGGTCGGTCAGCACGGCCTGGTCGTGGATCAGCAGCGCCGGATGCTGGCCCGAACCGAGCAGCTGCACGCGCGCGAACAGGCCGGGCGTGAATCGACCGTCCGGGTTCGCCAGCAGGGCGCGCGCGGTGATGGTGCCGGTGGCCGGGTCCAGTGCGTTGTCGAGGAAGTCCATGCGGCCCTCGTGCGGGAAGCCCTGTTCATTCGCGAGGCCGACGCGCACCGGACTGCGCGCGTCGCTCGAATCGGCGCGGCTGCCGTCGCGGCCCATGGCCTGGTAGCGCAGATAGGCGCGCTCGTCTCCCTGGAAGACCACATGCACCGGATCGACCGATACCACCGACGTCAGCAGCGACTCGCCGGGCGCCACGAGGTTGCCCGGCTTGATCAGTGCCGCACCCGCACGGCCGGAGATCGGCGAGGTGATGCGGGTGAACGACAGGCTGAGGACGGCCTGGTCGAGGCGCGCTACCGCGGCGACCTGGTCGGCGCCGGCCTGCTTGAGTTCGGCACGGCGGGCTTCCGCCTCGCCCTGCGAAATGGCCTTGGCCTGGACCAGCCGTTCGGCGCGCTCGGCTTCCTGTCGTGCCAGCTGCACGCGCGAATCGGCGCGTGCCACGTCGGCTTTCGCGGTCGCCTCGGCGGCGCGGTATTCGCGGTCATCGATGGTGAACAGCAGGTCGCCCTTGCGCACCATGCCGCCCTCCGTGAAATGCACGCCGGCCAGATAGCCGGTGACGCGCGGGCGGATCTCGACCCGGTCGGTGGCCTCGATGCGGCCGGTGTATTCGTCCCACTCGGCCACGTCGCGGCCGATCACGGTCGCCACGTTCACCGGAGTCGGCGGCATCTGCATGCCTGCGCCGCCGCCGCCACCACTACACGCTGCCAGGCCGAGCACGGCCAGCACTACCCATCCACGCACCATCATTGATTGCTCCCCGACCGGCCACGAATGGGCGGCTAATTGTTCGACAAGTATCGAACAAGGGGCGGGCTGGTTGCAACTGCCATGAGCATGGAACAATTCAACCGCATCCTGCCACTGCCTGTCGTCATGCCGCCCATCCTTCGCCCCGCGCCGCAACGCCGAACCATCGCCCGCCCTCGGGTGGCGGCCGAACCCAAGCGCCGCGAGCTTCGACTGGACAAAGTGCTGGCGGCCCTGGCCGACCCGACCCGGCTCGACATCGTGCAGTACCTGGTGTCGGCCGGCGATGAGTTGAACTGCGCCGCCTGCAGCTGCCCGCAGCGCTCGAAGAGCACCATGGCGCACCACTTCAAGGTGTTGCGCGAGGCCGGCCTGCTCGGCACCCGCGAGGAGGGCACGCAGATCTTCAACCATGTGCGTCGGGCCGATCTCGATGCGCGCTTTCCGGGCTTGCTTGATGCCGTGCTGAAAGCGGCGCCGTCGATCCATCGTTGATCATTCCATGCAACCTCGACCTGGCCTGAGGGGCGTGTCCCTGGTCACGCTTTGACTCTATGCTCGGGCCGCTGATCGTGGTGCCGCGTCGCCGGCGCAATGCGGTCGACGCAATCAACCGACACATGGGGAGATGTGCGCGTGTTGTTCAACTCGCTGACCTTCGTCGCGTTCTTCGTCGTGGTCGTGGTGCTGCATTACGCGCCGCTGCCCTGGTGGCTGAAGAAGTCGAACCTGCTGATCGCCAGCTATCTCTTCTATGCGGCCTGGAATCCGCCCTTCGTGATCCTGTTGTGGATCTCGACCTTCCTCGACTGGTGGGCGGCCGGGCGCATTGCGACGGCCAGTTCGGCGTTGCGGCGCAAGGCCTGGATGCTGGTGTCGGTGGTGGTGAATCTCGGCCTGCTCGCCTACTTCAAGTACGGCGGCTTCGTGCTCGAGAACGTCGCGGCGCTGATGCAGGCAACCGGTACGAACTACACGCCCCCGGTCTGGGACATCGTGTTGCCGGTCGGCATCTCGTTCTACACCTTCCAGACCATGTCCTACACGCTCGACGTCTATCTGGGTCGCGCCAAGCCGACTCGGTCCTTCCTCGACTTCGCGCTGTTCGTGACCTTCTTCCCGCAACTGGTCGCCGGCCCGATCGTGCGCCCGACCGATCTGGTGCCGCAGTTCGCGAGTCCGCGGGTGGCCACGGCGCGCCAGTTCGGCTGGGGAATGATGCTGATGGTGCTCGGCCTGTTCGAGAAGATCGTGCTCGCCGACGGCGTGTTCGCGCCGGTGTCGGACCGCGTCTTCGGCAGCGCCGAATTGCTGCATCCGCTCGACGCCTGGATCGGCACGCTCGCCTTCTCCGGGCAGATCTTCTGCGACTTTGCCGGCTACACCACGTGTGCCATCGGCATGTCGCTCGTGCTCGGCTTCGCCTTGCCCGACAACTTTCGCTATCCCTATGCGGCGATCGGCTTCTCGGACTTCTGGCGACGCTGGCACATCTCGTTGTCGACGTGGCTGCGCGACTATCTGTACGTGCCGCTCGGCGGCAACCGCAACGGTGCCGCACGCACCTACGTCAACCTGATGCTGACGATGCTGCTCGGCGGCCTCTGGCACGGTGCGGCCTGGACCTTCGTGGTCTGGGGTGGCTTGCACGGCAGTTATCTCGCCGCCGAACGCTGGTTGAAGCCGCGGCTCGGTCACCTGGATGTGTGGCGAACCTGGTTGGGCCGCATCGCGTTGGCGGCGCTGACGTACTTCCTCGTGAACCTGACCTGGGTGTTCTTCCGAGCCCAGGATTTCGCCACCGCCGAACGCATGATCCGCAGCATGTTGCTGATCGAACGCAGTGGTGCGCCGGTGCTGACCCACTGGTTCCTGCTCAGCACGAGCGTCGCGATCGCGGCCCTGCTGATCGCGCATTGGCGCATGCGCGACGCCATGTTGCACGACGCCGTCTCGCGCTGGCCGGCGGCCCTGGTCGGACTGACGTGGGGCGCAATGTTGTTCCTGATTGCGATCACCCAGGGGGGCGGCAATGCCTTCATCTACTTCCAGTTCTGATCGCGAACGCCGACTGGTCGATGGCGCGGCGCTGATGCGTCCGGGCCAGCCCGGCGATGATCCGGATGTGGTCGATGCCTATGTGGAGCGACCGTTGCCGAGCCTGAACCTCGGCGTGACCTGGATCACCGCGTTGGTCCTGGGTGTCTGCGCCCTGATCGCGTGGGAAATGTACTGGCGCGACTTCGGCGCCCGCCCCGGTTATCGCAACAGCGACGGGCAATGGACGATCCAGCGTCGCCGCATCGACCACGGCGACCACGACGCCACCGTCGTCATCGGATCCTCGCGACTGCTGTTCGACGTGCAGCTCGACCCATGGCAGCAGGCCACCGGTGCCCGCCCGATCCAGCTCGCGCTGGAAGGCACCTCGCCGATGAACGTGCTGGAGGATCTGGCGAAGGACCAGGACTTTCGCGGCAAGCTCATGGTCGGCGTGACGCCCGGCCTGTTCTTCACGGGGCGGGGTTTTCGCCACGGTGTCGTCGATTACGTGCACACCGAGACGCTGTCGCAGCGTGCCAGCGAATGGCTGTCGATGCACTGGCTGGAACCGAACCTGGCGTACTACAGCGACGCCGACTTCGCGCTGTTCACCGTGCTCAAGCGCCAGCCGTGGCCGCCGCGCGACGGCGTGCGCGAGCGCGTTGCGGTGCGCAAGTTGCAGGAGAGCGGCGCCGACCGCGCCAGCTGGATGTGGGACAAAGTCGAGCACGATCCCGCGTATCTCGCGATCGTGCAGTCGATCTGGATGCAGAACTTCATGCCGGCGGCGACCGACCCCGCCAAGATCGAGGCGCACTGGCAGACGATCGACGCACAGATCGCGCGAGCGGTCGCCGCGGTGCATATCTTGCGCGACCGTGGCGTCCCCGTGCTGTTCGTGCGTGCGCCGAGCAGTGGCCCCTACCTCGACAACGAACGCCGCGACTTTCCGCGCGAACGCACCTGGGACGTGTTGCTCGAACGCAGCGGTGCGCGGGGCATCCACTTCGAAGACCACGCCGAGCTGCAGGGCCTAAACACGCCCGAGTGGTCGCATCTCGGCCGCGCCGACGCGGAGAAGTTCACGCGGGCGCTGACGGCCATCATCGAGCGCGACGGGCTTTGGCGGACCACATCGCCCTGACGGTCAGGGTGGTGCGGCCAGTCCGTGCCGTGCGAACAAGTGCTGACGTTGTGAGGGTTGTGCGTTGATCCGCTCCGGATCGCGGCCGACCATTGCGAGCAGGCGCGGGTCCATCACCCGGAACCACAGTGGCGGCACATAGGACAACAGGAACATGCCGAAATAGCCGGTCGGCAATTGCGGTGCCTCGTCGAAATGGCGCAGGCACTGGTAGCGCCGGGTGGCATTCGCGTGATGGTCGGAATGGCGTTGCAGGTGGAACAGCGCCCAATTCGAAACCAGGTGGTTGCTGTTCCAGGAATGCTCGGGCTTGCAGGGTTCGTAGCGGCCGTTCGGCAGGCGCTTGCGGGCGATGCCGTAGTGTTCGATGTAGTTGGCGCTGGTGAGCTGGAAGTTGGCCCAAAACGAGGCCGCGATCAGGAAGGGCAGCACGCCGATGCCGAGCCACGCGATCAGCGTCGTCCACAAGGCGAGCGTGATCAGGCTGGTCTGCACGATGTCGTTGTGCAGGCTGAAGCGGGAGCGGCCCAGACCCTGCATGCGTTCGCGTTCGAGCCGCCAGGCGCGTCGCCATGCACCGGGGATTTCGCGGACGACGAAGGCGTAGATCGATTCGCCCATGCGCGACGAGGCCGGGTCGTCCGGCGTGGCGACGTCGCGATGGTGGCCGCGGTTGTGTTCGACGTGGAAATGACCATAGCCGGTCGGTGCCAGCACCAGCTTCGCCAGCCAGCGCTCGAACGCGCCGCGCTTGTGTCCGAGCTCATGGCCGATGTTGATGCAGAACCCGCCGACCACGCCGGTCGCGATTGTCGCCGCGATCAGGCCGTGGAGCGGCAAGTCGTGACGCATGACGAACCAGGCTGCGAACACGAAGGCGACCCACAGCAGCGGCACCATCATCCACGCGATCATGCGGTAGTAGCGATCGGCATCCAGGCCGGCCATCGCCGATTCCGGCGGGTTGCTGCGGTCCTCGCCGACCAGCAGGTCGGCGATCGGCAGGCCGATGTAGACGAGCAGCACCGGCAGCCACAAGGTCCATGCTGCTGCGCTTGCGAGATACAGCAGAGGGCCGGCCGCAGCGAGCAGGGGCACCGCCATCGACAGCAGCCAGGTGGCGCGTTTGCGATCACGGTAGGGCATGGATTCGATGACAGCGCTCATGGCGGGCTCGCAATTCGGGACCGCATCAGCTTGAAAGGAACAAGGACGTCGAAACACCGATGCATCCGCCAACGATTCGTCATTTTCTGCCAAATCTGCTTGCCGGGCGTCCGGACGCCGCGCATGATCGGGCGCAGTTTCCCGTCGGAGTGCAGGTCATGGACATGAGCAACGGTTCCTACTTCGTCGGCTGGGGCACGCTGTCCCTGGTCAATGCCGGACTGGCGCAAGGCAAGGGCCGCAGTGGCCTGAACTGGTGGCTGTTGTCGCTGTTGCTTGGGCCGGTGGCGACCTTTCTGATCGTTTTCCTCGATCCGCTCGTGAAGAAGTCGGACTGAGCGACGATGCGCGCCGGCGGGCGTCGCGACACGACGACGGGCGCCAACGCACCCGCGTTCCATCCCATCTATCTGCGCGTGCTCGGGGCGGTGCTGGCACGGCGTGCTGTCGAGATTCCGGCCCTGTTGCAGGCCTCCCGGGCGCCGATTCGCGACGAGGACGCGATGTTGCCGCTGGCGCCGGCGCGCGAATGGATGGCTGCGGCGTTGACGGCGACCGCGACGCCCTGGCTCGGGCTCGAGCTCGGTGCCGCCGCGCAAACCCATACGCATGGTCTGGTCGGCAGCGCGGCCTTTGCGAGCGGCACCCTGGAGGAAGCGCTGCAGACGATCGCGCGCTTCGCACCGCTGCGTACCCGCGCGCTGCGTTTCGACTGGCGGCCGACGCGTGCCGGCGGCGAGCTGTCGATCACCGATGCGCTCGATCTGGGCGAGGCGCGCGGCTTCGTGTTCGACGCGATGCTGGTGATCATCGAACGCGTCCTGCAATCGCTGTCCGGCACCAGCATGCGTGACGCGTGTTATCGCGTGCCGGGACTGGCGCCAGCTTGGCTGGAACGCTATCGCGACCATCTCGAAGGGACGGTGCACTTCGTCCGCGGCGATGTGCTGCGCCTGCAATTCCCGGCCGAACTGCTGGCGCGAAGTTGCCTCACCGCCGATGCCCGCAGTCACGCCCGCGCTGCGGCAGAGTGCGCGCGCCTGCTCGAAGCCCATCAGCAGCGCCGGCGCGTCGGCGAACGCGTGCGCATGCTGCTGGCCGACAGTGCCGATCGCCTGCCGGGCGCGGAGGAGATCGCCGCGCAACTGCATCTGTCCACCCGCAGCCTGTTCCGGCGCCTGGCCGACGAAGGCCATAGCCTGCGTGCACTGGGCGACGAACTGCGCAGCGAGCGCGCCCGCTTCTGGCTGCGCGATACCGACCTGCCGATCGAGCGCATCGCCGAACGCCTCGGCTACGCCGATGCCAGCAACTTCGCGCGCTGCTTCAGGCGCTGGACCGGCGTGACGCCCGGTCACTATCGCCAAGGTCCAGCGGTATCAGGCCATCGTGATTCAGGCACGGCCCGCTAGACTACGTCCATGCTCAGTTTCTCCAATCTTCGCCTGCGGCGTGGGCCGCGGGTGCTCATCGATGGCTTGTCCGCGACCATCCACCGTGGCCAGCGTGTCGGTTTCGTCGGTCGCAACGGCACCGGCAAGTCCAGCCTGTTCGCCTTGATCCAGGGCGAGATTTCGGCCGATCAAGGTGACGTATCGCTGCCGCGCAACCTGCTGATCGCGTCGGTCGCGCAGGAGATGCCGCACACCACGGCGCCGGCGATCGAGTACGTGCTCGACGGCGATGCCGAGTTGCGCGCGGTCGAGGCGGATCTGCGCGAGGCCGAAATCGTGCACGACGCCGACCGCATCGGTCATGGCCACGAACGCCTGCACGCGATCGGCGGCTATGCCGCGGCGGCGCGCGCGGCGCGCATGCTCGACGGCCTCGGCTTCAAGCCGGACACCATCAACAACCCGGTCGATTCGTTCTCCGGCGGCTGGCGCATGCGCCTGAATCTGGCACGCGTGCTGATGACGCGCGCCGACCTGCTGCTGCTCGACGAACCGACCAACCATCTCGACATCGATGCCGTGGTCTGGCTGCAGAACTGGCTGCTGGCCTATGAAGGCACGCTGCTGCTGATCTCGCATGACCGCGAATTCCTCGACGCCGTGTGCACCCATACCCTGCATCTGGCCGAGAGCAAGGCCACGCTGTACACCGGCAACTATTCGCAATTCGAACGCCTGCGCGCCGATCGTCTGGCGCAGCAGGCGGCCGTGTCGGCCGCACAGCAACGCACGATCGCGCACCTGCAGAGTTTCGTCGATCGCTTCAAAGCCAGTGCCGCGAAGGCGCGCCAGGCGCAGTCGCGCGTCAAGATGATCGAGCGCATCAAGCTGGTCGCGCCGGTCATGGCCGACAGCGAATTCAGCTTCGATTTCCCGCAGCCGGACCGGTTGCCCTCGCCCCTCATCCGCCTGCACGATGCCGCGGTCGGTTATGGCGAACGCACCGTGCTCTCGCGCATCAAGCTCAGTCTCGAACCGGGCCAGCGCATCGGGCTGGTCGGCCCGAATGGCGAGGGCAAGTCGACTCTGGTCAAGCTGCTGGCCGGCGAGCTCGACATCCGCGACGGCGAGATGACCCGCCATCCGGATCTGCGCGTCGGCTATTTCGCGCAGCATCAGCTCGAGCAGTTGCATCCGAACCTGTCGCCGCTCGAACACTTCAAGCTGCTCGACCCGAAGAAGGGCGAACAGGAACTGCGCAGTGTCCTCGGCAGCTTCAACTTCGTCGGCGACCGCGTGTTCGAATCGGTCGCACCCTTTTCCGGCGGCGAGAAGGCCCGCCTCGCGCTGGCGATGGTCGTGTATCGCAAGCCCAACCTGCTGCTGCTCGACGAACCGACCAACCATCTCGATCTCGACATGCGCCAGGCGCTGGAGCTCGCGCTGCAGGACTTCAATGGCGCGGTCGTGCTGGTCTCGCATGACCGCCATCTCGTCGGTGCCACCTGCGACCAGTTGATCCGTGTCTGCGACGGTGCCGTGGGCGAGTTC
>Ga0073899_10003843_pt1 | contig 13231 bp, 15 predicted proteins | sample KloWWTmetaKNB5Ph_FD_88975 | JGI IMG/M metagenome (GOLD analysis project Ga0073899, IMG submission 88975) | Active sludge microbial communities from Klosterneuburg, Austria, studying microevolution and ecology of nitrifiers - Klosterneuburg... | ecosystem: Engineered > WWTP > Aerobic digester >... | reverse complement strand
CTGCAAAGTATCTGGCACGTCTTCGAGTTGGGCATAGAGCGGCGTTGTGCCAATGATCCGAGACGCCACATCGTGAGAAAACAAGGTCTTCAGCACATCCAGGGACCGCTTTTGGCGCCATGTGCTGGAAATCACCAGCTCCACCTGAGGGGCGGAACGCATTACGGTTTCAAAAGTATCCCGGTGCATAAAGTGCTTGGATTCGTTACAAAACTCAGGATGCATCACCCCGTCGAAATCCAGGAAAAGAATCTGTACTGCTGGAACTGCCCCTTTGCCTGGGCTTGAATAGAGCATGGTGTTGCATCGAATTTGTGATGCACCCAAGTCTATCCAGACTGGCTTAGGTCTGACTCCCTATGTATCAGGAATCTGCGAGGCCTTTTCAAGGCTGTTTTTCTAGCTCTGATAGCTGAGCAGAAACCTGTGCCAAGAGTTTGTCCACAGAAGATGTGTCTGATTTACGAAGGTAGGACATGGCAAGCAGCGTCAGGGGGTGAACTCCCATGACTTCCGCCAGGGCATCCACCTTGTTCAGCGTTGGCGATTGGATGTTCCTCTCCAGGGTGCTGACATAGGTCCGGCTTGAAACAAGGCCAAAAGACTCTTGGCTCAACCCCTTTGAGCGACGAATGGCGCGAAGTGCAGTTGCGAAGTTATTTCGAGGCTTGTTGGCATTTGACATGCACTCCGATTAATTAGCAATGAACTCTATAGAGCTACAATCTATAGTGTTCATTTTGAGTTCATATGTTCCTCACTCGCGCCGCATTTCGCTCCCCTGTTTCAAACTTGTTCTGTGAACGCGACGAGACTGTATGGACAGCAACTGAGCTTGCCTTGCAGCAAACGTGGTTTCTGGCCTACTTCGAGCAGTTTGAAGCACCTGGAGATGAGGAGTTCGCCTGCGGTCGCACCATGCTATTTGCAGATTTCAGTGGAGTGGAACAACTGATCAACATGGGGCCGGAAAGCGGTATCCATTTGAAGTCTGTGCACATTCTTACCCCTGGACATGTGAACGGGACCGACACCTGGAAAATGGATCAGGTTGGCGTGGTCTGGTCCGGACGTGAGCCGCATACCGAGTACATACCCATGGATGTCTTTGAAACGACGACTGGAAAGAAATATTCTGCTTCGTTTGTTGGTCTCAACGCAGATGAGTTTCAGTTGGATGCGATGAAATTCAAGTTCACCAATTGATCTTTTGGGGTAGCTGCTAAACTCGCTCGCATGTGACGTTGGCTTCTGGTCTTTCTATTGGTGCTTTTGCCCTTGCAGCTGACATGGGCTGCAGTGAGTACCTATTGCCAGCACGAGAGCAAGTCCTCAATCCAACACATTGGTCATCACACTCACAAACACGCCGGTTCCCTCTCGGATGATGATGGTGTTGTTTCCTCAGAAATTGGATCTCTTGAAAACGACTGCGGAGTTTGTCATGCGAATTGTTCCGTCGCGTTTCATAGCTCGTCGCAAACTTTGCGACTGAATGCAGAACCCCTGCGGATCGTTGTCAAAGCCACTTTGTATTTGGCCAGCTACCAAGACTTACCCGAACGCCCGCAATGGGTTTCCCTGGTTTAACCAGGGGTGTTTGAGTTGAAGCATTGACCGGCACCTTGCCGGTCTGCGTACCGTAACTTTTCTTCCCCTGGATTCTTGATCCGGCGATTTCGCCGATTGTGATTGAAGCCTATTGGAGGAGTTGTTTGTGGCGCAAGCTTTTTGGCGCGTTTATCCGCGTTGGGTCTGGACCGTTGTCGTGCTGGCGTTGATCTTGTTGGATCAAATTACCAAAGTTTTCTTTGCTTCAATCATCCCGTTGGGGGGCTCAATTGAAGTCACCTCGTGGTTTAACTTCGTACACCTTCTCAATACCGGGGCGGCGTTTTCCATACTTGCCGATGCCGGTGGATGGCAGCGCTGGTTCTTCATCTCTCTCAGTGTCTTGGTGGTGGTGCCAATAACGGTGCTGTGTCTACTCAAAAAAATCGACCACGCTGAACGTTGGATCGGTGCTGGAGTCGTAGCCGGTGGTGGTGGGAACTTGATTGATCGCGTCCAGTCAGGCGCCGTCGTCGATTTTCTGGATGTCCACTGGAGATCGTTCCACTGGCCAGCGTTTAACTTGGCAGACGTATTCATTGTCTGTGCCATGGTCGCATGGGTCGTGCTCTCAGTCGCTATTTCAAAGCGCAAAGCAACTGGTCTACGTGAGGAGAATCCATGAAGTCCACATGGCCACTACTCCTGACGGCCTGGCTGTTCGCTATTTTGTCGACAGCTGGAGCTCTCTTCATTGGTGAAGTGATGCTGATGACGCCCTGCACCTTGTGCTGGTACCAGCGTATTGCGATGTTCCCCTTGGCTCTGATTCTGGGTATCGCCAGTTACAGCAATGACCGTCAAGGTGCGGTCTATGCCTTGCCTTTGGCTTTGTCCGGGGCCCTGATTTCCGGCTACCACACGTTGCTGGTGGCCGGATGGATTCCGAAAACATGGATTCCCTGCGGTGCGGGTGTCTCGTGCGCGAATCAAAAGTTGGAAATTCTCAATGGTGTGCAAATCCCTTGGCTTTCCTTCGCGGCTTTTCTTTTCATCACCGTTTTGGTCTCCATTTATCTCAAGAAAACTTCCAAATGAAATCAAAAAAACTAACCGTTGCAATTCTCGTGGGTATCGTTGCAGCCTTCTTTGCGTTCGGTATGTACGTCTACCAGCAGCGTGTCCAGAACTCCCAAATGGACAAAGTGAGCCAAGCGGCAAGCTCGCTGATTCGTCCCAACTCTACGGTACTTGGGCCCGTCAATGCCCCCGTCACCATCGTCGAGTTCTTTGATCCCGCGTGTGAGACATGCAGAGCCTTTTACCCACTGGTGAAAGACCTGATGCGCAAACACCCTAGCGACATTCGCTTAGTGCTGCGGTATGCGCCGTTTCATCAAGGATCCGACCAAGTGGTCAAGCTGTTGGAAGCGGCCAAGAATCAGGATAAATACTTACCTGTTTTGGAAATGGTCCTGGCAGCGCAACCCATGTGGGCGGATCACGGAAAGCCCAATCTGGAAGTGGCCTACCAAGCTGCTGAAAAAGCCGGACTGAACATTCAAAAAGCCCTGATTGATGCAAAGTCCAGCGAAATTGAGGCTTTGTTGGCACAGGATATACAGGACTTGACCGCATTGGAGGTCACAAAGACACCAACGTTTTTTGTGAACGGTCGAGGCCTGCCCAGTTTTGGTCCTGAGCAATTGCAGGCATTGGTGGCTGAAGAGCTGGCCAAAACTAAGAAGTGAGCCAGCGATGATGAACACTCACAATGGACATGAGCACACCGACATTGCACGACGAATTATGTTGGGAGGGCTGTTTGCGGGCTTGGTGTCGCCTGCATTAATTGCCTGCACCCCCGAAGCACAGACCTTCAAGAGCACGGACATCACTGGGGCGACTTATGCACGGGACTTCCACCTACAAGACCACCATGGCAAGCAAAGAGGCCTCGTGGAATTTCGGGGCAAAGTAACTGTGGTGTTCTTTGGGTTCACACAGTGCCCGGATGTTTGCCCGACTTCCATGACCACGATGGCGGAAGTGAAGCGACTTCTTGGAGAGCAAGGTGATGCGTTGCAAGTACTGTTCATCACCGTAGATCCAGAGCGCGACACTCTGCCGCTACTTAAAGAATACATGTCAAATTTTGATCCGACTTTTCTGGCACTGCGGCCCGAGCCGGCTGAGCTACCTACTTTGGCAGCGGAGTTCAAGCTGTATTACAAGAAAGTCGAGGGAAAGACACCAACTTCTTACAGCATGGATCACTCGGCTGGAAAGTTCATTTTTGATACACAGGGGCAGGTACGGCTGTTTTCTCAGTACGGAACCGAGGCAAGTGTGCTCAAAGACGATATTCAGAAGCTGCTGAAAGTCAGCTGATAGGGCTAGGTATGCGTACTGGAATTTCTCTTAAACACGTCATTGTTATGTTGATCTGTGCAGCGATCGCAGTGCCAGCATCTGCACAAACACGGTCCAAACCCAGCAATGCCAAATCAACCAGTCCCGCAAGTTCGGACGGAATAGCGGAAGCCCGCCTCATTGAAATCTACCGCCTGATCGGGACAGCGGACACCCGTGAGGCACTGGGTAAAGCCGAGGCGCTTGTGAAAGCGTATCCACATTTTCAGTTGGCGCAATTGGTGTACGGGGACTTGCTGACTACCCTGTCGCGTCCGATTCGCCATATTGGTGATGTTCCCAATGATCTGGAGCAGGCAGCGGCAAACAAACTGCAAGCCTTGAGGGCGGAGTCACAGTTGCGCATAGCGGCTTTGCAGCAGCGTCCTCCCGTCGACGCCATACCTGCCCAGTTTGTGGGACTGTCCAAAAGAAACAAGCATGCCATTGCAGTAGATACCGCCAAGGCGCGTCTGTATCTTTTTGAGAACGCTGGCAACAGAACCCGTTTGCTGGCCGACTACTACATCTCCGTTGGTAAGGCGGGTGTAGGTAAAAATGTTGAGGGTGATCTGCGCACCCCACTGGGGGTTTATTTCATAACCAGCAGTCTAGATCCCAAGAGCCTGCCCGATCTGTATGGGACGGGAGCACTGCCCGTTAGCTATCCCAATGTGTTGGATATGCGAAGAGGCAAGACTGGCAGTGGCATTTGGCTTCATGGGAATCCGTCGAGCCAGTTCACACGAGAGCCCCAGGCCACAGAGGGCTGCGTAGCGATGGCCAATCCTGATCTGGATCGTATTATTAGCACGGTGGAAATTCGAACTACCCCAGTACTGATAGGCAAGAACTTCAGGTGGGTTCGGCCGACTGAGCTCCAGTCAGAACGCCAACAGTTGGAAGGTACTTTGCTGAGCTGGGCCACTGCCAAAAGCTCAGGAAATGCGCGTGAGCTTATGAAGTACTACGCCAGCGATTTCAGCGCGGATGGCAAAGATCTAAATGCATTTAGCAAGGGCGTGCAAGCTGAAATGATCAAGCTTGGCCGAAAGCCGATTCAACTCAACGACGTGTCGTTGATCCGCTGGACGGATGAGGCTGAGATTTTGGTGGCCACTTTCGGAGAGTTGGTGCAGGGCGAACGTACTGGGCGCACGGTCAGGCAATACTGGCAGAAACGCTCGGAAGCCTGGAGGATTATTTACGAGGGCGTGCTGGGATAGCCGACTTTTTCTTTGAGGATCGGCTTGGGTGCCGGTGCCTCTTTGCTCTCTTGGTGGCGTTTTTTGCTTACTGAAGGATCGGGAAACCGAATCTGCTGCAGGTTTAACTACGGCTACTTTTTTTTGTGCGGGGATGTATTTGCTATCGGCGCATGAACGTATACGGACTCACGTTTACCGTCGCTGCCTTCAAACACCAGCGTTATTTGTGCCTCAAAGCCAGCGCGTGCTGGTTGCTTGAGATCCATGAACATCAAGTGATAGCTGCCTGCCTTGAACTCCACAGGTTCGCCAGCGACATGGCCCCAACGGTCGATCTTGCGGAATACTGGCCCCTCGGTCAGGTCAGCCAGGTCGATCCAGGCATTAAAAGCCGTCACCGGGCACAAGCGGGACAAGGCCGGACATTTGAAAACGCGGCCCTCCAGCTGCCTGTCGCCTTTGCTGCGGCCCAGGTAGCAGGCCATGCCCTGGCCCGGCGTAACCTCGGTGTTCTCAACGCGCAGGTGGACCAGTTCGTCGGAGCGAAAGCCGCGCCAAAACCCCAGCAACATCAGGCTGCGGTCGCGCGTGTGGCGCAGCAAGGCCGGCCGGTCGCCGGACCTCAGGGCGTTGCCGATCGCCACATCGAGCCACTGATCGATCTGCTGGAGCACCGCCAGTTCCAAGGGGCGCGCGCGCCTTTCTGGCACCGCGTGAATCGCGCGGATGCCTTTGAGGACCTGGCGCACCAGGGGTGACTTGGTAGGGTCCGCAAAACCTTGGTCGATATGCCAGCGGGACAATGCCGCCAGCCGCTGGCGAAGGGTGTTAATGGCCAGGGAAGCCGCGTGGTCGGCCAGGTAGCGGGAAACGGCGTCGGCCGTCGAAGGTAACAGGCCTTTCCACTCAATCTCAAAATGCCGAATGGCCGAAGCGTAGCTCCGGCGAGTGTTGCCACGCTCGGCGGCCTCAATATACTGGGCAAGACGGGTCATGTCACTGTCGTTGAGGCGTGCTTCTTTGCCGGTATGAAGGAAGGGATGCTGAACACGACAGTAAGCGACGCCGGAGATTTTCAACGAGAGTACACGATTTGGGGTAGCTCTGGAACGCCTGTTCAGCAGCGTATCTGGTAAATAAATTTTGGAGATCCGATATGAACACGCGAAGGAATAAGGGCCGGATTTACACCCTGTTTTATCACCGCTTCCACGGCGAACGCTTCTGGAGATCGAAAGAAGAGCAGGCTTGGCTCGATGTGGCCCCGGTGGGCCGGGAATTCGGCAGCCCGGACTATGAGCGTCTGCAGATCCTGGACCTGTACGCTGGGGGCCTGATTATTGGTGAGGACGCCATGCGAAAACTAGACTTGGACAGCTTGGAGGAATTGCATCAGCTGGTACTGGCGGCGGATCTGATTGTTCCTCACGATTCGCCGTCAAAACGGTGCCCCTCTGCAACGTCATACGAGTGGTGTGAACCGGCATGAAGGCGAATGTGAAATTAGGCAGTAGGCTCAGCACACTCAGGCAAACTGCAGCTCAATTTTGCCAGCGCGCCGCCGCACGGGGCCGACCACGATTTTCACATCGTGGCCCAACCTCGCTACCAGTTCGAGTAGCTTGGCTTCGCTGACGCCCCGGAACTGGCCGCGCGTGATGCGTGAGACCTTGGACTGGTCGATTCCCAGCAACGTAGCCGCATCTTCCTGCGTCAGGCGGCGCGCCTTGATCGCACGGGCGATCTCACCGGCCAGTTGGGACTTGCGCTGCATCTCGGCCGCGTCGGTGTAACCCAGGTCGGCGTAGACGTTGGTGCTGCCTTCTTCGATGGTGATGTCGCTGTGCTCATTCATTTGCGTGCTCCTTGCTGTGCCTGCCAAACTTCGAAATCCTGTTTCGCGGCCTTCAGGCGGGTGTTGATCAAATCCAGGTCCGGCTTCGGCGTGGCGATGCCGCTTTTAGACTTCTTTTGGAAGCAGTGCAGGACATAGACCCAGCCGGCAAACTTGACGGTGTAGACGGCCCGGTAGGTGTCGCCCTGGTGGTCCTCGACCACCTCCAGCACGCCCGCCGAACCGAAACCCGTCATCACCTTGGCATCCTGGTGCTTGCCACCGGCCTGGGCCAGGTCGATGGCATGGCCAAAAACATCTTTGACGTCTTCCGGCATCGCATCCAGATCGCGCTTGGCAGAACTGACCCATTTGACGGGTTTGCGAGGCTGTTTGGACATCGCTTTAATTATGCCTGTTTAGGCATATCGTCGTCAATTCACCGAAGGCAAAACCTTAGGCAACGGCGGATTTTCCACGGGGACGCTCCGGTATGCGCGCGAAAGGGCTGCCGGCGTTCGCAGGCCAGATCGGCCGCCTCAAGACCGTGGAGAGGAGCTCGCAGAGGAGCGATCATGCAAGCCAATCCGGCGCAGGGCACCACCGCAGTTAGCTACAGCGGCAGGACATCGACCTCATGTGCTTGCTTCGCGTTGAGCCGTTGCCGATGCCTCGCGCAGAATCTCCCGTCCGCCGTTCGCTGCGATCCCGGCCACAACAAGACCGAGCACCAGGTCAGGCACATTCGATCCCAGCCACATCACGAGCGCGCCGGAAAGCACAATGGCTCCATTGACGATGGAGTCATTGCTTGTGAAGATCGCCGATGCCTTGAAGTTCACATCCTCCCCGCGATGACGGCGCAGCAGCCTCAGGCACACCAGGTTCAAAGCCGCGTTCACAGCGGCCATGGCCATCATGGCTGGCCCGACAGGCTCCTCCCCGCCAGCAAAGCGGCGCAGGACCTCTACCAGCAACAGCACGGCAAGGCCGATGAGCAAGAAGCCCGACAAACGCGCCGCACGCACCTTGACCATTGCCGCCCGCCCCACGGCGTACAGGCTAACCGCGTAGACCGAGGCATCGGCGAGGTTGTCCAGCCCGGCGCCCATCAGCGCGGTGGAGGCAGCCCACATGCCCAGGCCGATGCCGGCACCGGACTGCCCCAGGTTGATCAGCAACACGGTTCGCAGGATCTTGCGGTCGGTCGCGTTGCTCGCGTCTAGCCCGCCGAGCTCGTCGTCTTCCTCGATTTCAGCCATGTGTTGTTCCTTTAATGCTTTAGCATTCTGAAACCTCTAGCGACTGGAGTGTCAAGTGCTATGGAGCGAAGATGCTGCGGCGTAACTCGAGACGGGGGGCGAGAGACGGTACTACCGCCGATGAAGCCGTTGCCACCGGCACGGCCGAGAGAGCCTCTCGCAGTTCGGACCGGCTCAGTATCTCCGAGAGAATTCGCGGAGCAGCGTTTGAGCTGTAGAGCACATATAGCGGTACGCCGTTGCGACCCAGCGCGGCCAGTGCGGCGGTAATCGCGGGATCGCGCAGCGTCCAGTCCGCGCGCAGCAGCGTGATGTCCCTGGCGGCGAGATCGGCGAGCACCTCAGAGTCCTGCAGCACCGTTTTCTTGTTGTACTGACAGGTGACGCACCATGCCGCGGTGAAATCGACAAACACAGGACGTCCGCTGGCCAGCAGTTGCTCCACCCGGCCCGGTTCCCAGGCCTGCCAGACGCTGTCGCTCGCCGCTACAACCCGCGGTAGTGGCGCTGCGGCGAGCTGGCCACCGAGAAGCCAAGTGAAGCCGGCCGCCCAAGTGACCGCGATCACGCCCACGATGACTCGCGCGCGCCCCGCCAAACCCATGCTCCAGGCCAGCATACTGATGGCGATCAAGACCACCAGCAGAGCGCTCGCCGCATCAATGCCACTTTGCTGGCCCAGCACCCACAACAGCCACACCACTGCGGCGAACATCGGGTAGGCCATCAATTTGCGGAAGGTCACCATCCACTCGCCAGACCGAGGCAGCATGCGTGCAACTGCCGGAACCCAGCTGGCAACCAGATACGGCAGGGCCATGCCGAGGCCCAACGCCGCAAAGATCAGCAGGGCTTGGATGGCCGGAAGGCCGATGGCAAATCCCAAGGCTGCACCCATGAACGGCGCGGTGCAGGGGGACGCCACCACGACGGCCAGCACGCCGGACAAGAAAGAGTTCAGGACGGGATGGCTACTCTGGAGAGATGCCAAGCGAGAGGGAATGAACTGGCGGAACTCGAACGCGCCTGCCAGGTTCAGGCCGATCAGGGTGAACAACACGGCAAGTGCAGCGACCACACCAGGCATCTGCAACTGAAACCCCCAACCGAGCTGCTGCCCCGCACCGCGTAGCGCAATGACTAGCAGCCCAAGTGCCGCAAACGAGGCAATGACTCCAGCGGAATACGCGACCCCGTCGAAGCGCCGGGCGCGCTGATCGCCAGCATGCTGGGTGAATCCGACTACTTTGATCGCGAGCACCGGGAAGACGCAAGGCATCAGGTTCAGGATCAATCCGCCGAGCAATGCGCCCAGCAAAGCCGCCATGAACGTGAGCCCGACGCCCGGTTCGGCTGCGGCCGCGTTGCTGCGAAGCGCTTCTTGCAATGCTGGAGACAGAGCCACCGGCGCAGCAACAGCAGGCCATGTGCCTTGCACCCGAGCGTCAATGCTCCACCCCTGGTCCCCCTGCGTCAGCACGATAGGCATCACGTCCGGACTTTGGGTGCGATTCGGGGAGAGCGGCACCTGCGCGGTCCAGGTCTTACCATCCCAAGCCTGGCTCCATGGGGCAGAAGTTTCGATCACTTCTGATGTCTCTGGAAAGAACTCCATCGGTTTGCCTCGAAGGCCTGCAGGGAGCCCGCTGACTCGCAGCCGCAAGGCTTTTCCATCAACGGTAGCTGTTGCCTGGCCCGCCAGCGGCTTGGGCTGCGCCGCGAAGCTCGCCAGGAAGATAGGGCCGTGCAGCGCCGTCGCGCTCCTGACAGGAACCGAGAGCGAGAATTCGCCTTCCTCCGGAATGCACTCCTTGCGGCACACCAGCCACTGCGCCTTGAGCTTGACCTCCAGCGCTCCAGCCACGAGCGACGGCTTGAATTCAGGCGTGACGGTTAGCGGCACCGGCAGCATCACCGTGTGCTCGTAGCCATAATTGATCAGCGTGCCAATCGGATATTTGCGAGGCATCGGCCAAGCGATCTCGCCCGCCAGTACCCCGGCGGGCAGCTTCCACTCCAGTTTGGTGGGAAGCCCGGAGTCACCGGAATTTTTCCAGTAGGAGTGCCAGTCGGGCTGATGCGCGAGCTGCAAGCCGACCCAGACCGATTTCCCCGGCTCGACGCCCTCGGGCGCATAAGCCAGCAGCTCGGCGCGGGTGCGCTCGGTCGTCACCACACCTTTGCTTCCAAGCTGGGCCCATGCCGTGCTTCCCCCCAGCAGGATCAGCAGCATGAGTAGGCGGGCGGTGCGAGATACAGATTGCATAGAAATGGATTGGAGTACAGTTTTTCAAGGCGGCAGACGGGTCGCCGTCGGGGGACTATAGGCCCATTCCGGGCAAGACCAGTCAGCAGCCTTGGCTCGCCAGGGGCCTCTTTTTGCTCCGCTTGACTCTACTGTAGCTAGAGGGTTCTCAATCGCAATCAAATCATTGTCAGGACTGGAAATGGAAACGAAAAAGCTATCCTTCATTGAAACCTTGATTCGCTACGGCAGTTACCCGCTGATCCTGGGCGCAACGGCCATGGTGCTTTTTGGCGGACTTGCTGCCGGCTGGTCATATTTCCCTACAGTGCCGCTCACGGTTGCCGCCGCCCTTGCCACCGTCGCCTTGCTGGAGCGGCAGTTGCCTTTTCATAAAGCCTGGCAAAGGGACCACCGGGACAGCGCTTGCGACGCAATCCACGCGGTGGTGAACCTCGTAGTGCTCCTCGCCGTCCACGGCATCGTGTCGGCCTTGGCACCGTTTTGGTCCGCCGGTGCGTGGTGGCCGGATCAGTGGCCACTGTGGGCGCAGGCCCTTGCCGTCGGTGTGGTGCTCGATTTCAGCCTCTACAGCGTCCATTGGGTGAGTCACCACGTGGCCTGGCTCTGGCGCTTCCATGCGATTCACCACAGCTCGGAACGCTTGTATTGGCTCAATGGCGAACGCCGGCATCCGCTGCATGCCGGCATGATGGCCGCACCTGGTCTGGTTGCCGTAGTGCTGATGGGGGCGCCGGCTCTGGCCGTCGGCGCATGGCTCGGCCTGCTCGCCGTGCATTTGGCGTTCCAGCACTCCAACCTGGACTATCGGGTCGGGCCGCTGCGCTTCCTGATCGGTGCCGCCGAAGTCCACCGATGGCACCACAAGCGCGAGTACGAGGATGCCCAGGTCAACTACGGGGAATTCTGGATGCTCTGGGACCACCTCTTCGGTACCTTCCGCCTTCCAAAGCATCAACTGGGGGCCAACGAAGTGGGCTTGAAGGAGACGGACTTTCCGATGGACTACGGTTCCCAACTGATCTATCCCTTCAGTCGTCAACCAGCCACGGCCGACACTTCGGCAGGTCCCTACGCGCTCGCCCGCGCCGCATTCCTGCGCGAGACCGGTCTGGCGGCTTCCGGCGAGGCCGATGGGGACTTGCATGCCGCGTGGCGCGCCCATGAGCTGGGACACATCGTGTCCCAGCCCTATCTTGGGCTGCACCTGAAAAGCCACATCGCAATGCTTGGCTTGGCGTGGAGGACTCGCGACTATTCGGAAGTGCTGGCTCAAGTGCTTCGTCTCGCGCTGGCCCCAGCAGGTCACGCACTTGGCCGCACGCCGCCTCAGAACGTGGGTACCGGGCGATTTGGGGTAATGGAACATGGCACGTGGCCGTCCGAACTGGATCCCCTCACTTTCCAGCGCCGATAAAATCTCCTTCATGACAGAAGACCAGAGCCGCATTGCCTCCGAACTCGGCGTCGACCCGCACTTCGACGTGTCAGCGGAGATCGGCAGGCGGGTGCAGTTTCTCTTGGAGTACGCGCGAGCCGCCAATGCAGCATCGCTTGTGCTCGGAATCAGCGGTGGCGTGGATTCGTCCGTCGCCGGCCGTCTGTGCCAAATCGCGGTAGAGCAACTGCGCTCCTCGGGGATGCAAATTCGCTTCATCGCGGTGCGGCTTCCCTATGGGGTGCAGGCAGATCAGACCGACGCAGAACGGGCACTCACCTTCATCGCCCCGGACGAGACCCTGGTAACGGACATCAAGTCCGCCGCTGACGCCATGCTCGCGCAGTTGACAACCAGTGGACTCAAATTCAAAGATCAGTGGCAGGAAGATTTTGTGCTCGGCAACATCAAGGCACGGCAACGCATGATTGCTCAGTACGCGGTTGCGGGCGCAACGGGCGGCTTGGTGGTCGGAACGGACCACGCAGCTGAGGCGGTCATGGGATTTTTCACCAAGTTCGGCGACGGTGGGTTCGACCTGAGTCCGCTGGGTGGCCTCACCAAGCGGCGCGTCCGAGCCCTGGCTGTGGCCCTCGGAGGTGACGAGGGTTTGGCTCAGAAGGTTCCGACTGCAGATCTGGAATCCATGCGCCCCCTGCGCCCCGATGAAGAAGCACTCGGCGTCAGCTACGACATGATCGACGATTTCCTGGAGGGCAAAGAGGTAGATTCGGCAAGCGCGGAGATCATTGTGCAGACCTTCCGCCGCACCGCCCACAAGAGGACGCTGCCTGCTGTCCCTGCTCCCTGGCGCCCCCTTTTGATCTTCAGGCAGGCTCAGCCAAGCTGCTGAGAATGCCGCACTCGCCCGCAGTGCGAGCGGAATCGCAGGAGCTCCGCAGGTCCATCAATTCACGTTCCAATGCGCGCAATTCCTTGATCTTGGCCCGCACCTGGACGATATGAGAGTCCACCAGCGTATTCACTTCACCGCAATCCAAATCCGGTCGGTCCCGAAAGCTCAGCAGTTGCCGGATCTCATCCAGAGTCATGTCCTTGGCCCGGCAGCGCCGTATGAACAGCAAGCGCTGCAGATGCACGTCGTCATACAGCCTGAAGTTGCCCTCGCTGCGGGCAGGTGGGGGAAGCAAGCCCTCGGACTCATAAAACCGCACCGTCTGCACAAGGCAGCCTGCCTTTTTGGCCAATTTACCGATTTGCAGCATGCTCAGCCTCCTAAGCCTTGACTCTATACCAACT
>Ga0073899_10003842_pt1 | contig 13233 bp, 10 predicted proteins | sample KloWWTmetaKNB5Ph_FD_88975 | JGI IMG/M metagenome (GOLD analysis project Ga0073899, IMG submission 88975) | Active sludge microbial communities from Klosterneuburg, Austria, studying microevolution and ecology of nitrifiers - Klosterneuburg... | ecosystem: Engineered > WWTP > Aerobic digester >... | reverse complement strand
TCCCTTTCGCGCCACTTTTCCCCTCAAGTGGATGAAATCTGGCGCGAAAAGGAACCGTCCCCCATTGAGCCACCAACGGTCCCTGAGCTCGTCGAGGGGTCCAGGGCCGCCTTCTCCGCCGTGGGCGAACCCGGCAAGACGACCCGGCGGTGCCCCGGGCAGCGGGGGTTGCCCGGGGTACAGTGGCGAAGTGCTCGATCCGCGGCTGCTCTACTCCCTCAACCCCCAGGTGTGGGGTTCGCTGGAGGCCAACGCCCCTGTCCTGATCCACACCCTCGACGGCTACATCGACGCCGGGGGCGTGACCCACGGGGTCGGCTCCTACCTGCTGGAGCAGTGCGAGCATGAGGTGATCGTCGAGTTCGACCACGACCAGCTGCACGACTACCGCTCGCGGCGCCCGCACATGGTGTTCGACACCAACCACTGGGCCGGCATGACCGATTACTCGCTGGTGATCCACAAGCTGCTGGACGCCCGCGGCGAACCCTTCCTGCTGCTGCGCGGCCCCGAGCCCGACACCCAGTGGAACCGGACTGCCGCCGCGGTACTGGGCATCGCCGAGCGGCTGAAGTCGGCCGCGCTCGTGACGGTGAGCGGCGTGCCGATGGCCGTCCCGCACACCCGTCCGACCCTGGTCACCGCCCACGCCACCGACCCCGACCTGGTCAGTGGCAACCCGGTCTGGATCGACCGGGTGCAGTTGCCGGGCAGCTTCTCGCACATGCTGGAGTACCGCGCCGGCGAGTCCGGCCTGCTGGGTCGGGGTTTCGTCGCCCACGTGCCGCACTACCTCGCGCAGGCGACGTTCCCCCAGGCGATCGCCGCCGTGCTCGACCGGGTGGGGGAGGCCACCGGTCTGGTCTTCCCGATGCAGGCACTGGCCGGTCGGGCGGCAGAGAACCTCGCCTCGATCGACGCCGAGACCGCAGAGGACGCGGACTTCCCCACCGTGGTCGCGGCGCTGGAGGAACAGTACGACCAGTTGCGCGAGAGTGGCGCCGCGGCGCTGCCCTCGGCGGACGAGATCGGCGCGGCCGTGGAGCAGTTCCTCGCCGAGCAGGATCCGCCGCCGGACTTCCGGCGCTGAGGGAGACGGGCCGTGCCAGAGACCGTCGCGGAACTGCTCGACATCCTCGAGGTCGAGCAGACCGGGCCAGGCAGCTTCGTCGGTCGCGACGCCGACTCGCCGCGGCAGCGGGTGTTCGGCGGCCAGGTGCTGGCCCAGGCGCTCACCGCCGCCTACCGGACCGTCCCGGCGGACCGGATCGCCCACTCCCTGGGCGCCTACTTCCTGCGGGAGGGGACGGCCGGGGAACCGATCGGCTATGGCGTGGAGACCACCCGGGAGGGCCGCAGTTTCTCCACCCGTCGGATCACGGCCTCGCAGGGCGCCCGGGTGATCTTCTCGATGGTCGCCTCGTTCCACCTGCTGGAGCCTGGTTTGAACCACTCCGACACCGCGCCGCAGCACGTCCTGCCACCCGAGCAGTGCCCCACGCTGTCGGAGGTGCTCGGGAGACGGTCCCGCCGGGTAGCGGAGGCCTGGGAGCAGGAGTGGGGAGTACTGGAGACCCGATTCGCCTCCGACACCGTCCGGCCTCCAGCAACCGGGGACGGGACCGTCGCGCCCGGCGGCGACGCGGAGATGAAGGTCTGGCTGCGGACGGCCGGGCCGCTGCCCGGTGACCATCGCCTCCACCAGGCGGTGCTGGCCTACGCCTCGGACCTGACCCTGCTGGCGGTGAGCACCGTTCCCCACCCGGTCGAGTTCGCCGGCCCGGGGATCCAGGCGGCCTCGATCAACCACTCGATGTGGTTCCACCGCCCTGCCCGCGCCGACGAGTGGCTGCTCTACGACCAGTTCTCGCCCTCTGCCTCGGCGGGGCTCGGGTTCTCGTTCGGACGGCTGTTCGCCGGCGGTCGTCTGGTGGCCTCCTGTGCCCAGGAGGGGTTGATCCGGGTGACCGACCCGGTGGCGCTCACCGCAGCGGGTCGCGGCTGAAACCGTCGGGTCGTCCCGCGTCGGAACCGTCCCCGGACAGCACCAACGGGCGCCCCTCCCAGATCGGGACGCCCGCAGGTGTCGTCGGTGGCCGACGGCTCTCAGGTCAGGCCGCCGCCTCCGACTCGGTGCGCAGCTTGGTGATGGCGTGGCGCTCGATCTGGCGGACCCGCTCGGCGGTGATCCCCCAGATCGCGGCGATGTCGGCGAGCTTCGCCTGGCGGCCGTCCATCAGCCCGTAGCGACGGCGGACGACGTCGGCGGAGCGCTCGTCGAGGCTTCCCAGCATCGCGTCGAGCCGGGCGCGGTCCTCTGCGTCGAGCACGACCTCGTCCGGGCCGGGCGACATCTCGCGGGCGAGCAGGTCGCCCAGCGCCGTGTCGCCGTCCTCCTCGACCGGGGCGTCGAGGCTGACGTGGTCGCGGGCGAGCCGCAGCAGGTCGATCACCTGCTCCTCGGTGAGGCCGAGTTCGTCGCCGATCTCGATGAGTTCGGGCTCGCGGCCGAGGCGGCGCTCCAGGGTGCGGCGCACCGCCGAGACCTGGTTGACCTGCTCGGCGACGTGCACCGGGAGCCGCACGATCCGTCCCTGCTGGGCGATGCCCCGCGAGATCGACTGGCGGACCCACCAGGTCGCGTAGGTGGAGAACTTGAAGCCCTTCATGAAGTCGAACTTCTCCACGGCGCGGATCAGGCCGGTGTTGCCCTCCTGCACCAGGTCGAGCAGCGGCATCTGCGCCCGACCGTACTTGCGGGCCACCGAGACGACCAGGCGCAGGTTGGCGGTGACGAAGCGCTGCATGGCTGCGTCGCCCTCGGCGACGAGTTGCTCCAGTTCGGCGCGGGAGGCCTTCGCCCGGCGCAACCCGAGCTCGTCGGGGGTGAGGGTCTCGGCCAGGATCGCGCGGGCGTAGAGCCCGGACTCGATCTGGCGAGCCAGTTCCACCTCCTCCGGCGCGGTGAGCAGGGGGGTCTTGGCGATGCCGTCGAGGTACAGCCCCACAGCATCCTTGCCGTCGATGCCGTCGTTCATGCGAACCCGGTGTGCCGTCGAGATCAACGTGGTTCCTTTCGCTCTCCAGTAGTACAACGCCCGAGGAGGCCGGTTTTCTGCCCACGACGCCCCGAGATGACCCTGAGCACACCGCGGCGAACCAGATCGAGACCGTGGTTGTACCCGGGGTGGCACTCTGGTTGACACCCGCTGTACGAACCTTCAGGAAGGCGTCAGGAGGCTCTCAGGGAGCGCGGACGAGGGTCGCCGCAACCCCGCCCGACCTGGGGAGCGTGCCCGGCCGGTGCTACGGCAGCAGCGGCAGGACGTCGACGGGCCCCCCGGTGGCGGCGACCAGCCAGGCGAGTTCGAAGGCGGTGTCGCGCCAGGAGGCGTAGCGTCCCGACGCGCCGCCGTGGCCGGCGACAAGTTCGGTGCGCAGCAGCACCTGCTGCCCGGCGCCGGTGTCGTGGCGGAGCCGGGCGACCCACTTGGCGGGCTCGGTGACCTCTACCCGGGTGTCGTTCAGGCTGGTCGTCACCAGCAGCGCCGGCAACCCGTCCGCCGGCAGGTTCTCGTAGGGGGTGTAGGCCTTCATCCGCCGGTAGGCCGCCGCGTCGTGCAGGGGGTCGCCCCACTCCTCCCACTCGGTCACCGTGAGCGGCAGGGACGGGTCGAGGATCGTGGTCAGGGCGTCCACGAACGGGACGGCCGCGTGGGCCGCGGCGAACGCGTCGGGCGCCTGGTTGAGCACGGCTCCCAGCAGCAGCCCGCCGGCGCTGCCACCCTCGGCGGCCAGCCGCTCCGGCGAGGTGTAGCCGGCCGCCACGAGGTGCCGGGCACAGGCGATGAAATCGCTGAAGCTGTTCTGCTTCGCCTCCAGCCGTCCCTGCTCGTACCAGGACCGACCGAGTTCGCCGCCACCCCGGACGTGCGCGAGCGCGTACACGTAGCCGCGGTCGAGCAGGCTCAGCCGGGCGATCGAGAACGACGGCGCCACGCTCACCTCGTAGGCGCCGTAGCCGTAGAGCAGGCAGCCCGCGGTGCCGTCCAGCGGGGTGTCCCGGCGGAAGACCAGCGAGATCGGCACCCGGGTGCCGTCGGGGGCGGTCGCCCACTCCCGGCGCTGCACGTAGTCGCTCGGACGGTAGGCGCCGAGCACGGGGTGGTCGAGCACCGGCCGTTGCCGCAGGACCCGGCGCTCGCCGGTCTCCAGCAGGTAGTCGAGCACCGTGTCGGGGGTGACCATCGACTGGTAGCCCAGCCGGAGCCGGTCGGTGTCGGGGTCCTCGCCGCCGTCGGCCTCGACGGTGAACAGGGGCTCGTCGAACGCGAGCTCGACGGCCGGGGCGAGCCTGCCGTCGGGGCCGCGGCGGTGCACCAGTACCCGGCCGAGGCCGTCCTTGCGGATCGAGAGCACCAGCGCGGTGTCGTAGGCCGACACCCCGAGCAGCCGCACCCCCGGTTCGCCCGCTCGCAGTTCCTGCCAGTCCTGCGCGGAGTGGGAGTCCAGCGGCGCCCAGGCCAGCGCGAAATCGGGTGCCCCGTCGTTGTGCACGATGTACAGCCGGTCGGAGCCGACCTCCACGTCGTACTCGACCTCCGGGCGCCGGGCCGCCACCACCTGCGGGACGGCGTCGGGGTCTCCGGCGGGCAGCAGCCAGGTCTCCGACGACGTCTTGCTCGCGAGCGCGATGCTCACCCACTTCCGGTCGCGGGATTCCGCCGCGCCGAGCCAGAACCGCTCGTCGTCCTCGTGCAGCAGTTCGACGGCACCGCCGCCGAGGGTGTGTCGCCAGCAGGTGTCGGGCCGCCATGCCTCGTCCATGGTCAGGTAGACGAACTGCTCGTCGCCGCACCAGCAGCCGCCCGCGGCGATCTCGCCGAGGTCGTCCGGCAGCGGCTGCCGTGTGCGCAGGTCGAGGAAGGTGGCACGGTAGCGCTCATCGCCGCTGGTGTCGACGGAGTACGCCAGCCGGTTGCCGTCGGGTGAGACCTCCAGTGCGCCGAGGGCGAAGTAGGCCTCACCGGCCGCGAGGGCGTTCGCGTCGAGCAGGGTCTCCTCACCCTCGGGGTGGTCCAGGTCGGGGAGGGCGTCGGGGCCTCCCGCCGGCATCCGGTGGTAGCTGGCGTAGTCGAGGCCCTCGGTGGTGCGCAGGTAGTACCACCAGGCCCGGCCGTCGCTGTGCCGGGTGAACTCGGGCACGGTGAGGTCGGTCTGCCGCGTCCGGGCGGAGATGTCGTCGTAGATCGACTGCCGCGCCGGCTGCTGGTCGGCGGTCACGGCCGCCGTGAACGCGTTCTCCTGCGCCAGGTAGCCGAGCAGGTCGGGGTCGGACGTGTCGCGCATCCACGCGTACGGGTCGTCCACGACATCGCCGTGGACGGTGCGCTGGTGGGGTCGGCGGGGGGCGAGGGGAGGCTGGCTGGTCATCTCCCGACCAGCTTAGGCCGCCCCCGGCTTGGGTGCGCGCCGGCTTCGTGGCACAATGGAACGCGAGTGATTGACAACCCCCGGTTGTCCTATGCCCGAAAGCGCTCTCGCCCGCACGTTTGTTGAGAGGTTGCCCGTGTCACCACGCGCCCAGGCCGCTGCCACATCCGCCACCGGAACCGCCCCGGCCACCCCGGCGAAACGGAACCCGAGGACCGCCGCGAAGCGGCTCGCCGTGGCCAAGACGGCGCCGGACCCGCTGGCGGAGAAGGCCTTGGCCGAGAGCCCCGACGTCCTCGCCGCTGATGTGGAGCCGGGCGAGCTGGACGATGAGCTGGACGTGGTCGTCGACGAGACGGTCACTGTGGAAGAGGTACTCGTCCCGGGTAGCCGGGACGTGAAGTTCGAACGGGAGGGTGACGACGTGGTCCTCACCGTGGGTGGCCGCAAGCGCACTCTCGACGACGTCGACGAGAGCGGTTTCGAGCCGGCCGAGGTGGCCAAGGTCGAGAACGAGTTGGTCGAGGACGAGGGGTTCAGCCTCTCCGACGCCGACGACGCCGACGAGCCCGAACAGCAGGTGATGGCGGCCGGCGCGACCGCCGACCCGGTCAAGGACTACCTCAAGCAGATCGGCAAGGTCGCGCTGCTGAACGCCGAGCAGGAGGTCCAGCTCGCCAAGCGGATCGAGGCCGGCCTCTTCGCCGACGAGCGACTGGCCGAGGGGGAGACCAAGCCGGCGCTGGTGGAGGACCTCGAATGGATCGCCGGCGACGGTCGTCGCGCCAAGAACCACCTGCTCGAGGCGAACCTGCGGCTGGTGGTGTCCCTGGCCAAGCGCTACACCGGCCGCGGCATGCTGTTCCTCGACCTAATCCAGGAGGGCAACCTTGGCCTCATCCGGGCGGTCGAGAAGTTCGACTACACCAAGGGCTACAAGTTCTCGACCTACGCGACGTGGTGGATCAAGCAGGCGATCACCCGCGCGATGGCCGACCAGGCCCGCACGATCCGCATTCCGGTGCACATGGTCGAGGTGATCAACAAGCTCGCCCGGGTGCAGCGCCAGATGCTGCAGGACCTGGGCCGCGAACCCACCCCGGAGGAGCTGGCCGCGGAACTGGACATGACCCCGGAGAAGGTCGTCGAGGTGCAGAAGTACGGCCGCGAGCCGATCTCGCTGCACACCCCGCTGGGCGAGGACGGCGACTCCGAGTTCGGTGACCTGATCGAGGACTCCGAGGCGGTCGTCCCGGCCGAGGCGGTGAACTTCACCCTGCTGCAGGAGCAGCTGCACGACGTCCTCGACACGCTCAGCGAGCGCGAGGCGGGCGTGGTGAGCATGAGGTTCGGCCTCACCGACGGCCAGCCCAAGACCCTGGACGAGATCGGCAAGGTCTACGGGGTGACCCGGGAGCGGATCCGCCAGATCGAGTCCAAGACGATGAGCAAGCTCCGTCACCCCTCCCGCTCGCAGGTGCTGCGCGACTACCTCGACTGACCGCGGCGCCCGTGTCCCGGGCCTGCGGCGACCAGTTCCGCGGCGTCACCTCCGGCACCGTGGAGCTGGGATAGGGTGCGGCCATCAGCCCTTGTGGGGCCGGAGGAGGTCGTCATGCGTCTTGGTCTGGTCGGGTACGGTGCCGGGGGCCGTTTCTTCCACGCCCCGTTCATCGAGGCGGCGGCGGGCGTCGACCTCGTCGGCGTGGTCACCCGCTCCCCGCAGCGGCGCGCGCAGGTGGCCGCCGACCGTCCCGACCTGCCGGTGTACGACTCCCTGGCCGACCTGCTCGCCGCGGGGGTGGACGCCGTCACCATCACCACCCCGCCGGAGACCCGGCGCGACCTCGTCCTGGAGGCACTCGCGGCCGGTGTCCACGTCGTCGCGGACAAGCCCGTCGCGCCGTCTGCCGAGGCGGCGCGTGAGCTGCTCGCCGTCGCGTCCGAGGCCGGACTTCGACTGGGGGCCTACCACCAGCGTCGTTTCGACGCCGACATCCAGACCGTGAAGGGCCTGCTCGAGACCGACCGGCTGGGCGAGGTGTGGCGGTTCCATTCCCGCTTCGACCTCGACGAGCCGCAGGGGCTCGAACCGGGGCCGTTCGGTGGGGTGCTGCGCGACCTCGGCAGCCACCTCGTCGACCAGGTGCTCTGGCTGTTCGGCCCGGCCGTCCGGGTGCATGCCCACCTCGACCACGTGGACCTGCCCGTCGGACGGACCGACTGCGGGTTCGTGGTCTGCCTCGACCACGCTGGCGGCACCACGTCGTACCTGAGCGCGAGCAAGCTCAACCACATCACCTCCCGCACGCTCCGGATCTACGGCTCGGACGGCTCCTACCGGGCCACCTCCTCCGACGTCCAGGCCGGTGACATCGGACTCGGACGCAGCCCGGCGCTGGACGCGGAGTCGTGGGGGTACGAGCCGCCGCAGCACTGGGGGCAGCTGGAGACCGTCGCCGGAACGCAGACGATCCCCTCGGCGCAGGGCCGCTACCAGGACTACTACTCCCGCTTCGCCGAGGCCGTCGCCACCGGCGGTCCGCTGCCGGTCGAGTTCGAGGAGGCCGCCGCGGTGCTGGACGTGCTCGACGCCGCCCGGCTCAGCGCGGCCGAGCAGCGGGTCGTCACCATCTGAGCCTGCGCCGTCCCTCAGGCGGGGACGAAGCCGTGCACCTGGGCCAGGAAGGCGAGGCTCTCCTGCGCGACGGCGATGATCGAGTCGGCACGACGGAAGCCGTGCCCCTCGCCCTCGAACATCCGCAACCGGACGGGGAGGCCCTTGGCCCGCACCGCGGCGGCGATCGCGGTCGCCTGCTCGGGCGGCACCACGACGTCGTCGGTGCCCTGCAGCACCAGCATCGGGCAGCCGAGCCGGTCGAGGTGGTGGATCGGGGAGCGGTCGAGATAGGTCTGGCGGCCTTCGGGCCACGGGGCGACCAGTCCGTCGAGGTAGCGGGCCTCGAACTTGTGGGTGCCCCCGCCCGGCGCGTCCGGATCGGAGGTGAGCGCCTCCAGGTCGCCGATCCCGTACAGGCTGATCCCGGCCGCGAACGTGTCGGTGCCAACGAGCGCGGCCAGGGTGGTGAAGCCGCCGGCCGAGCTGCCCCGGATCGACAACCGGTCGGGGTCGGCCAGCCCGGCCGCGACCAGTGCCGCGGCCGCGCCGGCGCAGTCGGCGACGTCGACCAGCCCCCAGCGGCCGCGCAGTCGCTCCCGGTACGCCCTGCCGTAGCCGGTCGAGCCGCCGTAGTTGACGTCCACGATCCCGATGCCGCGGCTCGTCCAGAATTGCACGGCCAGCGAGAAGTCGGGGCCGGAGTGGGCGGTCGGGCCGCCGTGGCTCCACACCTGTACCGGCGGCAGCTCGCCGGTCGGCGCCCGCCAGCCCGGGTTGGTGGGCGGGTAGTACCAGGCGTGCACCGGGCCGTCCTCGCCGGGGAAGGTGAGCGGGCGGGCCCGCGACACCAGCCCGGGGTCGGCCGGCGGCTCGGCGACCGCCCGCAGTTCCCGGGTGGCGCCACTCTGCCAGTCCAGTTCCACCAGCGCGGCCGGACGGTCGGCGAAGCCGAGCACGGCCAGGCAGCGGGAGCCACGCCCGCCGAGTTGGGCGGTGACCGCGTCGCTCGGCAGCGGGTGCAGCCGGGCCGGGCCGGGGCCGCCGAAGTCGAGCACCCCGAGCCGGACGACGCCCTCCACCGTGGCGCAGCAGCCGATCCGGTGGTCGTCGATCACGGTGTACGGGGCGGGTGCCATCGTCCACAGCGGGCCGCAGAAGTCGTACGGAGCCGGCAGCAGCCCCCGGGCCCCGTCGCCGTCCCAGCGCACGAAGTTCCAGAACCCGCTCGCGTCGGCCAGGAACAGCAGGGCGCCGTCTGGGGCCCAGGCCGGGTAGAGCGCGGAGACGCCCGGCCCGCCGGCGACCACGCGCGTGGCAGTGGGGTCGGCGAGCGGGGCCACGACGATCCGGGTCTCGTCCCAGGGCATCGCGGGCTGGTCCCACTCGCACCACGCGAGCAGCCCCGTGGGGCCCAGGCTCGGGTGGGCGTAGAAGTCGGCGCCGGAGGCGAGCACCCGGCCACCGGCCGGGTCGGGGTGGTCGAGGTCGAGGGCCACCACGGTGGTCGTCTCGGGGGCGTCGGGGTCGGAGTGGTCCTCGCGGACGGCGAACAGCAGCCGCTGCCGCGGGGCGAGGCTGAGGGCGGCGTACCGGAACGGCCCGCCGGGGGCCAGTTCGACATCCCGGCCGGCCTCGATCAGGCGCACTCCGCCGTCGGGCCAGGACGTGTAGGCGACCAGGCCGTCGGCCGCGGTGAAGTCGCCGCCGCCGTAGGTGTTCACGCCGTTGCGCACGTAGCCCTGCGGGGTCAGCTCGGTGCGGGTGCCGTCGCTCGCCTCACGCCACAGCCCGACCCGGCCGGCCTGTTCTGGATGGCCCTCGGTCCAGTACCGCACCGATCCGTCCAGCAGCCCGCCGGGGAGCCGCAGCCCGCCGCGGACGAGGTCGTCCGGGGCGATCGGGGAGGGCCAGGAACCGTAGGGTGCGACGGGCATGGGGCCCACTCTAGGTTCCCCCGTCGGTGGCCCTGCGGCGCCCGGTCGGGTTCGAGAGGCGTCGACATGCTCAGCCGTCGGTTCGCCGCTCGGTGGACTCCCCGATCCCTGAGCCTGTCGAAGGGTCGGGTGTGCTGCCCCACCACGCAGCAGGGCCCCGGCGGCTGCCGGGGCCCTGCCTTGCTGCGTTGGTCAGGAGAGCCTGGCGGTCTCGTCGTGGATGGCGAGGGCGACCTGGCTCAGCTTCTCGCTGTGCGCGCGGCCGTGGTGCCCGCAGAAGAGGAGCTCGCCGCCTGAGGGCAGGGTGACGCGCACGTACGCCTGGGCGCCACAGCGGTCGCAGCGGTCTGCGGCGGTCAGGGTGTCAAGGACGGGTGTGCTCATCGTTCTTCCTCTCGCTCATCGGTGCTCACCTGGCTCGTTCGCCTGTTCAAACCGTGTCGTGGCCCGCTTTGTTCCACCGACCGGGTCGAACCGGTACCCCGAGTGTAGAGGGCCCTGGCGACAACCCCACGGCACAGCCCTACCCGTCCCACGACCTCCGCCAAACTGTTACACCGTCGAGATAATCTCTGCCGGTGACCACGAAGAACCCCGGCGCGGCAGAGGGCCGCGACTACGAGGCCAGGCACCTGCTGGTGCTGGAGGGCCTGGAGGCCGTACGGAAACGGCCCGCCATGTACATCGGCTCCACCGACACCCGCGGTCTGATGCACTGCCTGTGGGAGATCATCGACAACGCGGTGGACGAGGCGCTGGCCGGGTACGGGGGCAGCATCGAGGTGAGGCTGGGTGCCGACGGCAGCGTGACGGTCGTCGACCACGCCCGGGGCATCCCCGTCGACATCGAACCCCGCACCGGCCTGACCGGCGTCGAGGTCGTCTTCACCAAGCTGCACGCCGGCGGCAAGTTCGGCGCCGGCAGCTACAACGCGACCGGTGGCCTGCACGGCGTCGGCGCGTCGGTGGTGAACGCGCTGTCCGCGCGGCTCGACGTCGAGGTGGACCGCAACGGCCGCACCCACCTGATGAGCTTCCGGCGCGGGGCCCCGGGGCAGTTCGACGGGGACGGTCCGGATGCCCCGTTCACCCCAGGCGGTGGCCTGCGGCTGGGCGGACGGGTGCCGCGCGGCACCACCGGTACCCGGGTGCGGTACTGGCCCGACCGCCAGATCTTCCTCGTCGACGCCCAGTTGTCGCTGCGGCACCTGCTCGACCGGGCGCGCCAGACGTCCTTCCTCGTGCCCGGGCTGCGGTTGGACGTGACGGACGCGCGGGCGGGCGAGCCGGTGGTCGAGGTGTTCGAGCACTCCGGTGGCATCAGCGAGTTCTGCGACTTCCTCGCCCACGACGCGGGCGTCAGCGAGATCGTCCGGCTGCGGGGCCAGGACCGGTTCACCGAGACCGTGCCGATGCTGGACGACAACGGCGCGATGACACCCACCGACGTCGAACGCGACCTGGAGGTCGACATCGCACTCCGGTGGGGGGCGGGGTACGACTCGGTGGTGGCCTCGTTCGTGAACATCATCGCGACCCCCAAGGGGGGAACCCACGTCACCGGCTTCGAACGCGGTCTGACCAGGGCGTTCGCCCGTTCGTTGGAGGGCACCAGGCTGCTGAAGGCCGGCGAGGAGGTCAGCAAGGAGGACATCCTGGAGGGCCTCACCGCCGTGGTCACCGTCCGGCTCGCCGAACCGCAGTTCGAGGGGCAGACCAAGGAGGTGCTGGGCACTCCGCCGGTGGCGCGGCTCGTGACCCGGATCGTCGAGGCCGAGCTCGCCGACTTCCTCACCTCGACCCGGGCCGCACTGCGGAGCCAGGCCAGGGCCGTGATGGAGAAGGTCGTCGGGGCGGCCCGGACCCGGGTGCAGGCCAGGGCGCACCGGGACGCGCAGCGCCGCAAGAACGCGCTGGAGTCGTCCTCGCTGCCGGCCAAGCTGGCCGACTGCCGCAGCACCGACCTGGATCGCACCGAACTGTTCATCGTCGAGGGCGACTCCGCCCTCGGCACGGCCAAGCTGGCCCGGAACTCGGAATTCCAGGCGCTGCTGCCGATCCGGGGCAAGATCCTCAACGTGCAGAAGGCGTCGGTCGGCGACATGCTGAAGAACGCCGAGTGCGCCTCGATCATCCAGGTGGTCGGGGCCGGCTCGGGTCGCAGCTTCGACGTGGACGCCGCCCGCTACGCGAAGGTGATCTTCATGGCCGACGCCGACTCCGACGGCGCCCACATCCGCTGCCTGCTCACCACCCTGTTCTTCAAGTACATGCGGCCGCTGGTGGTCGCCGGCCGGGTGTTCACCGCGGTCCCGCCGCTGCACCGGTTCGAGCTCACGAACCCGCGCAAGGGCCAGGAGAAGTACCTGTACACGTACTCGGAGGCCGAGTACCGGCGCAAGCTCGCCGAGCTCACCAAGAAGGGCCAGTCGTTCAAGGAACCCCAGCGCTACAAGGGCCTGGGCGAGATGGACGCCGACCAGCTGGCCGACACGACGATGAGCCCGCGGCACCGCACGCTGCGCCGGATCACCGTCGACGAGGCCGAGGCCGCCGAAGCCGTCTTCGAGAAGCTGATGGGCAACGACGTGGCCCCGCGCAAGCAGTTCATCGTCGCGGGCGCCTTCGCCCTGGAGGCCGACCGGATCGACGTTTGAGGGCCACACTCGGGCGGGCTCGCTAGGGTGGACGCATGTTCGACGACCTGCTGGCCGCCAATCAGCGGTACGCGACCTCGGCGCCGCGGAACTTCGACGGGTACGCGCACGCCGGGGTGGCGGTGGTGACCTGTATGGACTCCCGGTTGCAGCCGCTGGAGATGATCGGCCTCTTCCTCGGCGAGGCCAAGATCCTGCGCACGCCGGGCGGGCAGGTGACGACCGACGCGCTGAACGGCTGCATCCTCGGGGTCAGCCTGTTGCGGGTGCGGCGGATCCTGGTGGTCGCGCACACCCGGTGCGCCATGGCCTCCGGTGATGACGCCGAAGTCCGCGAGCGAATCGCCACCGCGACCGGGCGGGATCCCGGAGACCTGGCGGTGGGCGCTGATCCCGACCAGGAGGGACGGCTGCGCGCCGACGTCGCGAGGCTCGCCACCCACCCGTTGATCATCGGACGCGCAGAGGTCGGCGGTTTCAGCTATGACGTCGACTCGGGACTGCTCACCCAGGTCTGCTGACCAGGCCCGGCGCTTCGACGGGTCGGAAGGTTGGCGCGGAAGGGGACGGTTCCCTTTCGAACCACCGG
>Ga0073899_10003840_pt1 | contig 13235 bp, 6 predicted proteins | sample KloWWTmetaKNB5Ph_FD_88975 | JGI IMG/M metagenome (GOLD analysis project Ga0073899, IMG submission 88975) | Active sludge microbial communities from Klosterneuburg, Austria, studying microevolution and ecology of nitrifiers - Klosterneuburg... | ecosystem: Engineered > WWTP > Aerobic digester >... | reverse complement strand
GTGCCATCGTCGGCCTTGATGCGGCCGACGATCTCGCGATAGATCGTGTCCTGCAGCGGCCGCGTGTGCGCGAGCATGGCATCCGCGTAGGCGTTCTCGGCCGCGAGGTGGGCCAGCACCTCGGGGTTCGAGCGGGTGTCGTCGCGCAGCCAGTAGTACTCGTCGATGCGGTCGCCGTGGGGGGAGGTCACGGTGTGGGGCAGCTGTGCCGCGACGGGTGGGCCGGCGGGGGCCGTGGATGCGGATTCGCTCGCCGGGACGCTGGCCGGCGCAGCGCCATCCGGCTGCATGTCGCCGATGGAAGTGCAGGCGGCGACGGCGACGGCAATGGCCGCCCAGATCGCTGGCCGCAGGCTATGAACTCGCGTCACGTGGGGCTCCGGGGCTGGCAGCCGGGATTCTATGCGGTCAATGGGCGGAGCGCGCTGCGATGCAGGTTTGCTGCAGCCACTTCCCATGCGGCGTCCTCCCGTACGAGGAGTCCACCGTGACCAACCCCGCCCGCTTCGCCGTGCGCCTGAATGCCGCCGACACGGCCCGCATCGCGCGTGTCGCCACCCTGCGCGGCGTGCCCGTGTCGGCATTCGTCCGCGATGCCGCGCTGCGCGAGGCCGACGTGGCGATCGCCGCCGAGCTGGCCGTCACGCTGTCGGCCGAGGAGTCGCGCCGATTCCTCTCCGCGTTGGACAATCCGTTCAAGCCCAATGTGCGGCTGACGAAGGCGATGGTCGGCCCCGCCAGCCCCATGCCCCGGCGCTGATGCCAGCGCATGGCGCTGCAGTTCGACCTGCTGGGCGCCCGCCTGCACGACTGTGCAAGCCTTTTTCCGAAGGTACGCCCACCTTGATGGTCACCTGCAGCAGTAGGCAGGCCAAGACCAGCGAATGCGCTCATCCACGACGGCTCTACCAAGTAGCGGGTGGCCCTAAGAACGCGGGGCAGGTCACCCCTGTACAGCGGTCCGGAGCTGGGCTGGTCGATGTCCCCGGTCCAGGATCGGAACATGGTAATCAAGGCCGTGCTGATGGCCTGCTGGCAACGGACCGGCCAGGAGCAGGTGATCCTGCACTCGGACCGAGGCACGCATTTCACGAGCCACGAGCACCAGCGGTTCCTCAAGGACCACAACATCGTCAGCAGAATGAGCGAGGTCGGCCACTGCGGCGACAATGCGCCGGCCGGAGGCTTCTTCGGGATGTTCAAGCGTGAGCGGACCAACCGGCGCCGATACCGCACGCTGACCGAGCCCCGGGGCCGACGTGTTCGACTACATCGAGCGCTTCCACAACCCTAGGATCCAGCGCAGGCTCGCTGCCCGGGATCGGGAGTTCAGTGCCTTAACTCAACCGTCCGCGAAAACAGGGTTGTACCCGCGGTTTCACGGCATGAAAGGGTCACGATCCTGTCTAGAATAAACCCATTCGGGATATGCATCGTACTCTGCGTAGTAGATCAGGAGGCTAACTACCTCTTCCGCAGTTGGCGGAGGGTCCCTTAGAACTCCAAGCACTTCCTTGGCGGTTGGCACGTCAATAAAGTACTCGAATCCCGCGGCCTTTACTTCCGGCGGAACGCTCAGGTGCGGTTCGACGAGTGCAGTGGCGACGCAATCCGCCTCGGCCGTCCAGGGCCGTCGCGCACAGATAGAGATCTCGTCTCCAAGTGACGGGAGCCGATCAATGGCTTCTCGCAAACGCATGACTAGTAGTCCGCTCCCCATTGATGGAAGCCACCCCTTCCATCTGGGTGGAAGAGTCTCCGCCAAGGCGCACCTTCATGCTGCACACGAGGCACGAGTTGCAACACGCCGGGCGAGTCCTTCACGTGATGCCAAGTCCACCCATCCGGCGACATTCCAAACACTTTGCCTCCTGCGGACTTCGGGATCCGAATGCCTAGCGTTGCGAACGCAGCTGCAACATCAGGGTCGGCGCGCATGCTGGCCAGAGCCAACTCGTTGGCCTGCCGGAAGTGAGCGGGCCGAGTTCCAACCCCAAGTTTCTCGATAGTAGTTTCGAACGCAACAGAGTACGCGTTCGCGCGATTGACTAAGCCAGTGCCCGCTGTTGCAAGTCCGCCACGCACCAGCGATCGGAGCGGTGCCGAAACGAATCCAGCCACATCGAATGCCGCTGCCCCCTCCAACTCCTCATCGGCAATGTCGAATACCGGCCCCTGGTAGTCACGGTTGGCAGCCATATCTTGGAACTCGCCAAGAAGGTTGACTGCTGCCTTCCCCCATCCCACTGCCCGATCCGACCATGAACCCTTTGCGCCGCGCTCCTCTAACGACGCAATGTTTGGCGTTAGAATCGATGCTGCTTGTGACCTTAGAGACGTGCCACTTGCGCCGATCGTTGCCGGACTCGACGCGCCAGATCGCGCGCCAGACTGCGCGCCGACAACCGACATTCCATCGGCGCCGTTGATCACCCCGAAACTGACCGCACCACTCAACGTCGACAGGTTCCTGCTGCCCCCAACCGCCACGCTGCCGTTGTTGCCAACCGAGTAGCCGATCTCGGTCGTCTTGCCGCCTTGCATGAAATCGCACGTGCCAGTACTGGGCCTGTCGACGCCGACGTCACCACACGCGATGTAGCCCGTCGGATCCGTGCCGCTCAGCGGATTGTTTAGTATGTAGCTGTACGGGTTGAGGGATTGGCTGTTCTCCGGGAACTGGATGACTGGGTCAACACCGTAAAACCGCCCCAGATTGAAGTCAAACATCCGCCCGTTCATGTGGATGAGCCGGAACGAATCGAGGTGCTCGTGCGTCGTGAATCCGCGACGGTTGCGCGGGGCGTTGGTGGGTGGTGTGTTCAGGGCGTTGTCGCCGGTGTTGCCCCAGTCGTTGCCGTCGCGGGGCTTGCCGAACGGATCGAAGCCTCGCTGCTCGATGACAGTGCCCTCGGCGTCCGTGACGACGGTGATCGATCCCAGGCGATCGGCGTGCAGGTAGCTGACCGTCGACAGACCGTTCTGCTTGACGAGTAGAGCGCCTCCGGGCAGGTAGTAGCGCTCGATCACGCCCGCCGATCCGACCTCACGCTCGTATGACTTGCCGGAATAGACCAGCTCGGTCGGGACCATGTTCGCGGTCAGGCGTTGCACTTGGAGGTAGCGGCTGCCGTCTGGACGATGCGAGAAGGTGGCGCCTTGAGCGGTGTCGCTCCAGTCCAAGGCGCGCGGCCGGTTGTCGATGTCGTAGTGAATCGTGGTCGCATACCCGGTGGGGTAGTTCTGGCGCTTCGTGAGGTTGCCGTTGGCGTCGTAGACGTAGCTGACGTCCGCGGTGGATCCGCCCGGCCGTGAAACCCTGGAGACCGCGTAGGGCTTTCCGGCGGTGCTGTACACGTAGGCCGAGTCGCTGTCGATGCTGAAGTCGGTCTTCTTCTTCAGGTTGCCGATGGCGTCGTAGCCATGGCTGGTCACGTCGCCAGTCGAATCGCCGCCGCGGGCTACGGTCGTTACCCGGAACAAGGGATCGTAGGCGTAGGCCTCCCGCAGCCTTGTGGTCGCCGGGGCACCCAGCGGCGTGAGGTGCAGCCCGACGTCTTGCGTCTGCGTGAGATTGTCGTAGACGTCGTACCAGTAGGCGATGTCGGCGATCTTGTTGGTCGCGGTCATCGACGATGCCGGTGCGGAACAGTTCGCAACGTCACCCGAGAGGCGCACGCAGATGGAGCGCAATCGCCCCGTACCCTCGTCTACGGATTGGGTGCGCACCATGGCGGGGGCGTAGCTGCTGGCACTGGTCGGCCGGTTGCCGAGCAGGCTCTCAGTCGCTTCGCCGGCCGCATTCATGGCGGTGACCTTGCGGTAGTAGCGGTTCTGGACGCTGCCGTAGGCGACAAAACCGACTGCATTGCCCTCCTCGACCAGGTGGCCGCGCGGGCCATAGGCCGCGTAGCTGGTCACGAGCCCGGGCAACTCGTGGCTCTTGAGTCGGCCGAAGTTCGAGTCGTACGCATAGCGTGTCGTCAACGCGTCGGACTGGTTGCGCGCATGTCGATAGACCAGCTCGTAGCGTTGCTTGGGACGGAACAGCGCGTCGTAGGTGAGCGCCTCCTCCACGCGCTCCAGATCAGTCGCCTGGCAGGCACCATCGGAAACGGCGCGGATCGTCCGTCGGCTCGTGGCGAGCAGGCCGATGCCTGAGGTGTCGTAGGTCCACTCATCGCGACCACAGTCTGCGGCCGAGCCGGTCGCTTCCTTGCGTTCCTGCCACTCGCGCGAGATCGGCCTGCCCAGGGAGTCGTAGGCCTGCTTCCACGCGTAGAGCCCGGCGCTGTAACGGGCATCGCGCTGTTCGATTACCTGGCCGTAGCCGTCGTAACTGAAGGTCCAGTCTCCCCGGTTGGGGTCCTTGGTCAGCGTCCTTCGGCCGAGGTCGTCGTAGCTGGCCTGCGTGTGGTTGCCCATGGCATCGGTGATCAGCACCGGGTTGCCGGCACCGTCGTACCAGAAGCCGGTGGTGCCGTTGCTGGCGTCGACAGTGCTCAGCACGCGCCCTGCGCTGTCATGCGTGCGCTTGACCGTCACGGCGGGCACTTCACCGACCGAGTTCCCGCCCTCGCGCTGCAATGTCAGCGTCGCGCGGGCACCCCGGTAGGCATACGTGGTCTTCAATTTCGTCGTGGCTCCGGCGGCGGCACCGACCGCAAGGTCAAGCTTGGTCCATTCGCGCGACTGGGGACGACCCAGGGCGTCGTGGCCCGCGAAGGTCGTGTAAGTACCCGCATCGACCGTCGACTGGTTCCCGGCGGCATCGAACGTGGGCGTCTCCTTGATCAGCAGGCCACGTCCGTTGTACTGGCGCTGGACCGCGGACCAACTTCCTTCGGCGAAGGCCTGGGCCTCGGAGCGCACCGTTCGGCCGCGCAGGTCGAGGAAGGTGCGCGAAACCGGCGCCCCCTGCTGCTGCGTGATCACGCGCCAGGCTGCCGAAGCGCCGATGGCGCTACCGCACCGGCTCGCGCCACTACACCACTGGCGCGTCGTGACCAGCGACGGCGCCGAGGCGAGCCCTGCGGTGACAGGGAACAAGCGACGCTTCTCCTGGCCCCATGCGTCCAACTCCATTCGCGTCTGGAGACCATTCACGTCGGTCACGAGGTCGACTACACCGAATCGCGGGTCGGTCGACTGCTGTCTGACATGCTGGACGACAGTGCTGCCGGACGAACTCAGCACGTGCTGCGTTGTGCTGCGCTGGAAGTACCCGGGACTCTGGTCCCCTGAAAGCCCAAAGCTGTGCTCGACCTTCCGGCGCTCGCTGAGCAAGCCACTGCTGCCCTTGGCCAGCTCGGAGACTTCGGTCACGTTGCCGTAGCTGTCGTACTGGATGACCTGCCGGTGGTAGGTGCCCGCGGGCGGGCTGTCCAATGCAGTCCCGAGCGCCGCGCAAGCTGACGTAGCGCTGGCGTTCCTCGGCAGGGCAGGTGCGATGCCTTCTACGGCAAATGTCGCCGTCGGAAGTTGACGCGCGCAGGTGCCGTCGCTGTAGATCGGAATCCGGGTGATGCTGCGCGATAGCGAAGGCAGGACGATGGCCGGTGCATGCCCGCTGGCATAGCTGACGCTGGAGCTGGTGACCGATCGCGTCAGCATCGCGGGCCACCACTCGGATGCCGTGGTTCGCTTCAGGAAGGTCGACGTCGTCGAATGCGTCCGCGTCGAAGCAAGGACTGAAATCCCGACTGCCTCGCCCGGAACGTAGTCTTCGGTCGTCTTGACCTCCAATGTCACATTGCCGTGATCATCGAAGCTGCGGGCCGCGCGCTCGACGGCGATTTTGGCGCGGTCGGCCAGGTCATTGGTGGTTGTCTCGTCTGCCGTCGCGTGGAGGTGCCAGCACTCCACGCCGGTCGTGAACGGGCACGCCGCACTTCGGATTGCTTCCCAGTCCGTCACGGTCTGGCGGAGCGGCCTCGGCGTGGCGCCGTCAGTGCAGGCTGGCAGGCCGGCATCGCCAAGGCGCACTACGCTGTGGCATTCCGCCGCGCCGGAATAGGGGTACTTCTGCTTGAAGTCGGTCACGGCCCTTAGGCCGTCGTCCAGATTGTCCTCAACGATGCGGGCGAAGCCACGGAAGCCACGGCCCGCGTTGTTGTACAACGCCTCGGCATAGCTGTAGCGGCGAGTCAGCATCGTCGCGGCATCTACGCCCGCGCTGATCCTGAATTCACTGACGACCGGCATCGACGAAGTGAAGTAGAAGTGCCGGTTGTCGGCCTGCGAGGCGTCCGAGTCGCGTGCAGGGATCGAGTAGAGCGGCAGGCTGCGGCCAGACTGAACCTCCATCAGTTCGGTTGAGTCGATCGAAAGCGGGTGATGGCTCCAGCGCGAAACTGACGTCTGTCCTACTCCCGCGGGCAGGACGTCCTGCGATGCAACCAACATGTCTGGAGGCATGGGGCTCTCGATACGCGTTGCGCCGTCGAGCAAGACGCCCGGATTCTCGGCGATGAACAGCCGGTACCCGGCAGCCGGATTGAAACCAGCGGGGAGGTCCGGAAGGCCCGGCCAGCTCCCTGGCGGGATATAGCAGCGCGCGTAACCGGCTCCTATCTGGTCCTGCCATCCACAGCCGATGCGCCCCAGCACGTCGACGAGTCCGTCGCCATAGGCGTCCTCGATTTGGCTCCCCGTCAGGCGCGATCGGATCCCCGTTTCCAGTTCGCGTCCGGTGTACTCAGGTTCGGCCGTTGCGCCCGGGGATTCGATGAACTGCAGGGCCGACATCTCGTAAGTCGAGTCGTCCCAATTGCCCCGCATCTGCGAGTCAAAGCCGTAGAAGGGCCGGAACGCAGGAAATCCGTTGACCACGAAGCCAGCAGTCACCTCCTGCCCGGTGACTGGGTCGACCGGGCAGTAGTAAGCCTCGTTGCAGACGTCGTCCGGTGAGGCAGTCGCGTTCGTCGGATCGCCAGGGCCGGAACCAGGAACCGGGCTCTGGTCGCACACAGGGCTGGCCGTGAGGTGATATCGGCAGACGGGGATAGCCACCGATTTGGGCATCAGGAGTTCCTGGCGCCCGTCCGCATCCACGTCGATCGCACGCATCCCGTGGGCGTACCGGGGAGTGGACACGCTCGACACGGATGAGGGCGCGAGGAACTCCAGGCCACGGCGGGACCCCGTGCAACGGCGACTCCCGAGCTTTCCGCCCTGGTTGAGCCGGATGGTCCAGGTCACCTGCGCGGATCCACCGCAGGCTGCAGGGAACAGCCAATCGTCCAGGCCATCGCCGTTGACATCCATCCACATGCGGAACAGTCCGTCATTCGAATCCGCCTGCCGATGACTATCGCTGCTCCCACCGGCAAAGAGCTGCTCGGGATCGAGACGCTCGACTGCGAGATCTCCATTTGCGGCACGCCGAAGCAATGCAAGGTGCTTGATCTGCGTCGTGCTCGTCGCTGTGCTTTCGCTGACGAATAGGTCGGGAATTCCATTGCCATCGAAGTCCGTCACGCGGCTGACGAACTCCCGGTGGTAGGGAGTTGCCTGGTCGTCCAGGCACATGAGATGTCGCGGGGCTTCGAAGAGCTGCGTATCCGGCTTCGCCGTCGAGCGCAGATAGAGCACTACATGCCGTTCGTTGGCACATTGCTCGATCGTAGGCCCGACCCGGGTCAGGTTCGAGTAAGGCTGCTCCACCAGGAGGTCGGTCAATCCATCGGCATTCACATCCGCCAGGTCGATCAGCTGCGCGCCTGCCGGAAGGACCGTGACGCTGTCCTGGACGACGTCGAAGCCGCTGGTGGACCACGACCTCCAGTAGCCGACCCGCGGGCGGCCCTCGAGGATCCCGAAGAGGTCGGTCCGACCATCGCCGTTGAAGTCGACTGGGCGCGCATCCAGTCCGACCAGTCCCAGTTCCGATCCTTCAGGCCCGAGCTCGATGTACCCGCGTATAGTGCGCGACGCGGTGGTAGAGACGAGCAGGCGACGGCCATCGCGTAGAACTACGCGCAACTCGCGCGAGCCGTCTCCATCGTAGTCGCCGTCTGGCCTGATCGATGCGGGGTCAATTTCTTCGTCCCCTGCTAGCGTCGCCAACGATGCGAGCTCGGTCAGTTCGCGTGGCTTGGCGTAGCGCTTCGCAGGCAGATCCTGGGACCAGGTGAATGTGCGCGCTGGCAGGCACGAGCTATCGGCCGCGCAGACCGACACCGACGCCAGCAAGCTGCGGCCTGTGTAGGCGCTTTGCGCATAGGCAAGCGTGTACGTGCGAACAGCTGCCGAGCCGACAGGTGGTGCGTAGGTCGCGATCGACTTGAGCCGCTTACGCTGTCGCGTCAGGCCACCCGAGAGATAGGAAGAGCTGATGTCGTTGGCTGCGGCTCCGGAGGGGCGATCCTCGTACGTCAGAGACACCCGCCGACCGCCCCGCTCGATCGAAGCGCCGGCAACAGTGCCTGTGTAGTGGATCGCTGTGGGCAGCACCTCACCAGCACCGAAGTCGGAATATTCGACCTCCATGGCGTTGCCAGACCGGTCCTCGCGCGTCACCAGCAACCAGGACAGCGGTGCAGGCGCACCCGTCGGCGTGATGCGCCCTAGCGGGCCCGCGCCTGCTGGTCCCGCGCCGTAGTAGTGAACCTCGCCGCTGCGGGTCTCTACCTTGAAGTAGCTCGAAGCCGCTGCAGCGCCGTGGATCGGGCCCCCGAGCTGCGTGACCCGGGCGTAGCTGTCGATCTCAGTACGGTACTCGGCGTTGGCATTGCCGTAACTGGCGGCGGAGTTCGCGGCGACGACCAGGCGCTGGCCGTCCAGGCAAAGGTGGTCGTTTGCGCCATACTGCACGACGCCCGCAACGCCTTCCTTGTCGATGATCGACGGACAGCGGTGGACGCTGGATAGCCCCGCCAGCGAGAAGCCCATGCCCGCGATGCCGTTTCCGGAACGGCTGCTGTAGTTCAGCGCGAGACTCGGTTGGATGCCCCTGCGGCCCGGGGGGACCACAATCGGTATGGACAGCGAGGCGGCGCCACCGTGGACGCCCGCGTCGGCCTCGATCAGGCCTACCGCAAACGTACTGGCGCCGGTACCGGAGCCGTTGTCGCTGGCGTATTGGGGATCCGGCTTCCAGCCGGCGCTCAGCGCGGGGTCGTCGACCTTGTAGGTCGGATCGTCCGGCACCTCGGGGGCGGAGAAGCGAAAGTCAGCCCCGATCACTTGACTTGCAGCACAGTCGCTGAACAGCTGCACGGTCCAGCGAAATCGGCGCGACAGGTCACCGAAGGCGTCCAACGAGACGGGAACGGTGTACGGGCTACCGCTGGACGTGTGCGTGCCGATGTAGTCCTGCACGACCTCCCACACACCCGGCGCGCTCTCGGCCATGAACTTGGCGCGATAGCGGATCATCTGCCCCGCATTGGCAGTGGTGAAGGTGAAGCTTGGCGCAGCCAGATTGACGACCGCGTTATTCAGTGGCGCACTGATCGCCAGCGCCAAACTCGCGTGCGGGGTACAGACACTCGAGAACAGGGCATTGACCTGACGTGACACTGCAAGCAGCTCGCGACGCGAGCGATCACTCCAGAGTTCGTAGCGGAACTGATCGCCCGAAAGCCCATGATCGAACGTGACCCCGAGCGAAGCCGTACGCGGCTTCGACGTGGCGACCGCGGAGTACTCCGGAGGGCTACCCTGGACTTTGAACAACGTAGCTCCCGGGTACGCGCCCTCCGTCAGCCAGTGCAGTTGGAGCCTGCACATCGCGGTCTGCACGAGGGCGTGGCACTCCAACGCGGGGCCGGCGCCGGCATCGGGGGTACCTTGGCCTGCCTGGCCCACCCGAATCTCGCTGGCTCCGTTGCGATGGACGATGTCCGTGGGCTGCTGCAAAGGACGTACGCCGTCGACCGCCCGGGCAGCGAACAATGGGAGGTTCGGGTCCAGTGGCGTCACTTGGACCTTCGCCATCGTTTGCCCGCTCTGGGTGATGGTGTGCGACAGCCAGCCCACGCGCGTCTGCGCCGAGGCGGACTCCGGTTGCCAACTCGCGGCAGCCGCCGTGTTGTTGGGCGCATAGCCGTTCACGCGCAGCAAGCAACGGTGCCGCCATGTTCCTTGCCAGGCGACACCGGGTGGCGCGCTGGTTGCGCCACTTGCCGCACACGCGTGCGCCGGGGGCAGGCTCTCCGTGATCAGTGGCGCATGCGTCCACCGGGGCGTGGCGAGGTTCGCATCGCCATCGAAGTAGAGCAGCAGGTGTTGCTCGTAGGAGCCATAGAAATACGCCATCAGCAGCCAAAACGTCTGGCTCTGCTGTGCCCAGGCGCCGGAGAGGTTGTCGAGGACGCCTGAACCCGGTGGGTTCGCATCGGGATTACCGAAGCGCCGCAAGCAGGTCCTGTCTACGGCGTAAGCGGAGTTGCCGGACTCGGCGGCGAGCTGCCAATGCACGCCGATGGATTCCGCGTCGGGCACCGGATTCGCGTCGGTGAAAGCGAGACGGACCGTTCCCACGGGTTCCGACACGACTCCGCTGTCGCCACCGCCCTCGAGTTCGACAAACTGGGCGCTGTCGCGCGGAATCTGTCGATAACGGCGCAACTCCCCATCCCAGCCGATGCGGCGCGTCGGGTCTGTCGGATCGAACCGGAATCCGAAATCGAGGCCAGTGCCCACGGCGCCATACCAGACAGGCTTCCAGCTACCGCCCTCAAGTCGGTGCGTGTAGAAAACGACAAACAGACGCTGGTCTGATGGATTGCTGCTTGCCGACCCGTTTGGCGTGTACCAGAAGAAGTCCCAGCCGTGGCCGCCTCGCGCGGGGTCCCAGTAGCGGCCCGGGGTGAGCTGCTGCGCGCCTGGTACAGGGGTATTCGGCGCCAGCGGTCCGTTCGCGTTCGCGCAGGCTTGAGTCAGGTCTCCGAAGTCCGGTGGCGCGCCCTGCGCGACGCAGGGCCCGCCCGTGAATAGGGCGGCTGCCAGTACGACTGCGAAGGCACGCAAGCATCTGCGGCCACGTTGCCACGGCCCGTGGTAAACGGTCGACAGGAAATTCATGCAGCCCCCAGTTTCGACGGCACGCTCGCCGTCCCCCCTTTGCGCTCGCAGCCTGCCGATCTCGCGCTGGATCAAGGCCTCGATCACAGCGCGGCAAGGCAAGCCCCCTTGGGCCGGATTCCAAGGCAGCACCAGGTGCTGCACTCGGGTCGAGCGCCGCAATCTGCGGCGCCGGGTTCCCCAACCATCCGGCCTGGCGCAATCCATAACCCAGATGATGGGTCACGGACAATGGGCGTTTTCCTACAAGAATGATAAGTATCGCTGTTCGTCAGGCGCACCCCCCTGACTTATCCACAGGGGCAGGATCAGAAGTTTCGGCGTGCCGAAATCGCTCGGATTCGGCTGAAAATCAGGGCCATTCGGCACTAGTGAGGGCCAGCGGGCAGTGCCTAGGCCGGCCTACGATGAACAGCGATACTGTTCATTCGTAGAAATTTCATGAATTCGCGAGTTCGCCGCCCCTACGACGCCGGATTTCGAAGCGCCGCCGACATCAGTACGGCGGCGACACGAGAACGCGCGCTCTGGGCTGGCGCGGGAATCAGGGCCCCTACTTGCGCTTGGACCGCAGCGCCAGTGCCTGCTCCACTTCGATCGCCGCGCTGCCCGGCTCCTCGCCATGGCAACTCTTGACGTCGGTGATGGTGTAGAGCGCCTCCGGATCGAACTGCCGCACCAGCGCCAGTAGTTCCGGCATGCGTCGCCGCGCCGCCACCACGTACATCACCTCGACCGGCTCGTGGTTGCGCCGGGTGCCGTGCAGTTCCACCACCGGCCAGCCCCTGCGGGTGAGTTCCTGCGCCAGCGCCGAGTCCGGCCGGTAGGAGATGATCCGGGCCAGTTCGCGCCCCACCGCCAAGCGGCGTTCCAGCGTCAGCCCCAGGTAGTTGCCGGCGGCGAAGCCGCCGGCGTAGGCCACGACCAGGTACCAGGCATCGAGGTGCTGGATGACCTTGCTTGCGGCCACCACCCAGATCGCTGCCTCGCAGAAGCCTATCGCTGCTGCCAGGAGGCGATAGCCGCGGAAGCCGACCAGGATGCGCACGGTGCCCATCGACACGTCGGCGATGCGGGCGAGGAAGATGCCCAGCGCCAGCAGCATCGGATAGTCGTGGACCAGGTTCATGCGGGACGGCGGGCCGCTCGGGACGCGATCGGGCGAGCGTATCGCCAGCCGGCGGCGCCGTCCTCGTAATAATCGGGCAAATCGGCGACACGGCGGAATCCCGCGCCCTCGTAGAGCGCGACGGCAGCCGCATTGTCCTGCCGCACCTCCAGGCGCAGTTCGCGGCAACCGCGTCGTCGCGCCGCGGCCTCGGCCGCGGCCAGCAGGCGCGCGCCGACGCCGCGGCCGCGGGCCGGCGCCGCCACCACGATCGAGTACAGGCGCGCCACCCGGCTGCCACGGCGGAAGAACACCAGGGCGTTGCCGGCCAGCAGCCCGTCCCCCTCGACCACCGCGAGCCAGGCCGAAGGGCTGCGCAGGTGATGGCGGAACTGGCGCGCGCTGAGGCGATCGCCACGAAAGGCGCGCTGTTCCAGCGCGAGCAGCGCCGGCAGGTCGGCGCGGCGGGCCGGTCGCAGGCGCAGGCGGGGTTGCTGGCGGGTCGTTGGCACCGGACCGCAGGCTAGTGGGGCGTGGCAGGCGCCGCAATCGGACTGGCGGCGCATGGTGGAGCAGCGCCCTGCATGGCACACTCCGCGCCGCCGATGGACCCTTCCCCCCGACGAACCCCGAGCCGCGCGCGCCGCGCCGTTGAGGCGCCATGAGCCGCCTCGTCATCGTGGTCGAGAAGGCCTCGGACTGGGGCTCGTTCTACCCGTCCGACAACGTCGTGACGGCGATGGATTACCTCAAGCAGCCGATCGGCGGCGAGGACGAGGAGCGCACCCAGGTCATCAACCTGTGCCGCACCTACAAGTACCTTGGCGTCGGCTACTACGTCTCGCTGCTGGCCGAGGCGCGCGGCCACCGCGTGATTCCCTCGGTGCGCACCATCAACGACCTGCGCAAGCGCTCGCTGTATGGCCTGGACATCGACGACCTCAACCAGAAGCTGACCAAGTACCTGCCCGAGGACGGCCGCGACACCACCGACTTCGGCCTGCTGGTGTACTTCGGCACGACCCAGTACGCGCCGCTGGCGGACCTCGCGCGCCAGGCCTTCGAAATCTTCCCCTGCCCGATCCTGCGCCTCGAGTTC
>Ga0073899_10003837_pt1 | contig 13242 bp, 11 predicted proteins | sample KloWWTmetaKNB5Ph_FD_88975 | JGI IMG/M metagenome (GOLD analysis project Ga0073899, IMG submission 88975) | Active sludge microbial communities from Klosterneuburg, Austria, studying microevolution and ecology of nitrifiers - Klosterneuburg... | ecosystem: Engineered > WWTP > Aerobic digester >... | reverse complement strand
GGCGGCGCCGTCGCGGCCGGCGCGGTCAGCCGTGTCGCCATGGCGGCCTTGCCCGAGCCCGTCATTCAGACCAGCCCAAACACCATGGCGCCACTGATCCCCGATTCGGGCCGGCCGTACAACCCCGTGGTCACGCTCAACGGCTGGACGCTGCCTTGGCGGATGAACCAGGGCGTCAAGGAGTTTCATTTGGTGGCCGAACCCGTGGTGCGCGAGATGGCTCCGGGCATGAAGGCCCACCTGTGGGGCTACAACGGCCAGAGCCCCGGCCCGACCATCGAAGTGGTGGAGGGCGACCGCGTGCGCATCTTCGTCACCAACAGGCTGCCCGAGCACACAGCCGTGCACTGGCATGGCCAGCGCCTGCCCAACGGCATGGATGGCGTGACCGGTCTGACACAGCCGGCCATTCCGTCCGGCAAGACCTTTGTCTACGAGTTCGTTGCGCGCCGCCCGGGCACCTTCATGTACCACCCGCACGCCGACGAGATGGTGCAAATGGCCATGGGCATGATGGGCTTCTGGGTCACGCACCCGAAAGCCAAGCACCCGCTGATTGATGAGGTGCAACGAGATTTCTGCTTCCTGCTCAGTTCATATGACATTGAGCCAGGCGCTGCAACGCCGAAGGTCTCTGAAATGACGGATTTCAATCTGTGGACATGGAACAGCCGTGTCTTTCCTGGCATCGACTCCTTGAATGTCCGTCTCAATGACAAGGTTCGTATTCGCATCGGCAATCTCACCATGACCAATCACCCGATGCATCTGCATGGCCACGAGTTTGCGGTGACGGGTACTGACGGCGGTCCTACGCCCAAAAGCGCACGCTGGCCCGAGGTGACCACCGACGTGGCGGTGGGCCAGATGCGCCAGATCGAATTCGTCGCCGACGCCGAAGGCGACTGGGCCTTTCACTGCCACAAGAGCCACCACACCATGAACGCCATGGGACACAACGTGCCCACGCTCATTGGCGTGGACCACAGCGGCCTTGCCAAGAAGATCAACAAGCTCATTCCGGACTACATGGCCATGGGCGAGCGCGGCATGGCCGACATGAGCGAGATGGAAATGCCGATTCCCGACAACACCATCCCGATGATGACCGGTGAAGGACCGTTCGGATCGGTGGAGATGGGCGGCATGTTCAGCGTGCTCAAGGTGCGCCGTGACCAGAAGCCGGGCGACTACAAGAACCCGGGCTGGTTCAAGCATCCCGCCGGCACGGTGGCGCATGAGTACACCGGCCCCATGGCTGAGCCGGCGCGTTTCAGTGCGGAGGGCGGCCAGTCCATGCCGCGCGAGCGCAAGCCGGCAACGCCGACCGAAGTCAAGGTGCGCAAGCCCACTTCGCATGGCGAGCATTGAATCTTCCCTTCGATTTTCAACCTGAGAACACCCATGAAATTCACGCGATCCACTATTTCTCAACTCTTCGCCATGCTTGCGCTGGCCGCATCGGGGGCAGCGTTTGCCAGCGGCAACCATGCGGGCGGCCACGGCCATGATGAGGGGGGTGAGACGGCCATTGGCAAGCCCGGCGTCGCCGCCAAGGCCAGCCGCACCATCACCATCGAGATGAGCGACAAGATGCGCTTCACGCCCTCCGACCTGACGGTCAAAAAGGGCGAGACCGTGCGTTTCATCGTCAAGAACACTGGACAGGTCAAGCACGAACTGAGCCTCGGCACCCAGGAGGAACTGCTGGAGCACCTGGAGCAGATGAGGAAATTCCCCGACATGGAGCACGACGAGCCCAGCAAGATCACCTTGGGGCCGGGAAAGCAGGGCGAGATCGTCTGGCAGTTCACCAAGGCGGGTGTCGTCGATTTCGCCTGCCTGATACCGGGCCACTACGAAGCCGGCATGAAGGGCGCCATCAAGGTGGGCCGCAAGTGATGGCCTGAACACCGTGCACCCCGCCACGGCCGGGCCATCCCAAGCTATCGATCCACCCATTCACCCAGAGGTCACCATGAACACCATCCAACGTCTGCTCACCATCTCCGCCCTGGCCATGGGCCTTGCCCTGCCGATGGCGGGCCATGCCCAAGTCAGCCCCAGTCCAGGCCAGGTGGCGGCGCCTGCGTCGGACTCCATGACCGATGGCGAGGTCAAGAAGATCGATCTGGACAACGGCAAGATCACCCTCAAGCATGGAGACATCAAGAACCTGGACATGCCCGGAATGACCATGGTCTTCACCGTTCGCGACAAGGGCCAGCTCACAAAGCTCAAGCCCGGCGACAAGGTGCAATTCATGGTCGTCCAGGAAGGCGGAAAGATGGTTGTCACCGACATCCAACCCGCGCGCTGAGCAGAGTCACAACCGCGCCGAGCCGCCGGACGCAGCAGGCTTGGCCACCCGCTCCACCGCAAGAATGAAAACAGGGCCCATGCCATGGCATTGAAACCGCTGGTCTTGGGGGCCGCAGGATTGCTGGCCCTGCTGCTGGTCGCAGGGGCAGGTTACTTTTCCCTGCGCGACAACAACCGGCAAGCGGCGGCGCCGCTGCACAGCCTGCGTCCCGATGACCCCCAGGTGCTGCGTGTCGGTGCCCGCATCTATGCCCAACAATGTGCTGCCTGCCATGGCGCCGAGGGCGAGGGCCAGCCCAGTTGGCGTGATCGTGGGCCCGATGGCCTGCTGCCGGCGCCGCCGCACGACGCGAGCGGCCACACCTGGCACCACCCGGACGAGCAGCTGTTCGCCATCACCAAGCAGGGACTGGCCCAGTTGATCAATCAGCCCGACTACCGTACGGCCATGCCGATCTACGGTGGCGTGCTGAGCGACGACGAGATCGTGGCCGTACTGTCATGGATCAAGGCGCAATGGCCGTCCGAGATACGGCGCCGCCACGATGAAATCAATATTCAGTACCGCAAGTCTTTGTCCCGATAGCCATCCGGACGTGCGACGGACGGGATGCGTGAAAGGGGCTTGACCTTTCCATGATGGCAAGGTCAAGAATCGATCCAACTCTAAGGCACAGGCATGAACGATCATCTACATCACCACGGCCATGCTGCGGGCGAACAGGCCCGGGCGGGCACCATCTACACCTGCCCTATGCATCCCGAGGTGCGGCAGGATCATTCCGGCAACTGCCCCAAATGCCACATGAACCTGGTTCCAGAGGGGCGGGCGGTTTCCGGCCACCATCATCACCACCACGACCATGCCGTGGGCGAGCAGGCCCCGATGGCCGCGGCCGCGCCGCTCCAGGAGGTTCCGGTGGGTACCATCTACACCTGCCCCATGCACCCCGAGATCCGGCAGGACCATCCGGGCAATTGCCCCAAGTGCGGCATGACGCTGGAGCCCTTGATCCCCCTGGACGAGGAGGACAACAGCGAGTTGATTGACTTTCAGCGCCGCTTCTGGTGGACGCTGCCGCTGACCATCGTCGTCACGGTGCTGGCCATGTTTGGCCATCGCCTGGGCTGGTTCGCCATGGCGACCTAGAGCTGGATCGAGCTGGTGCTGTCCCTGCCCGTGGTGCTGTGGGCCGGCTGGCCCTTCTTCGTGCGCGGCTGGCAATCCATCATGAAGCGCAGCCCCAACATGTGGACGCTGATCGGGCTGGGCACGGGAGCGGCCTTTGTCTACAGCGTCGTCGCAACCGTGGCGCCGGGCGTGTTCCCCGCTTCGTTCGTGGCCATGGGCCGCGTGGCCGTGTATTTCGAGGCGGCCGTGGTCATCATCTCCCTAACCATGCTCGGCCAGATCCTGGAACTGAAGGCGCGTTCGCAGACCTCGGCTGCCATCAAGTCCCTACTGGGCCTGGCGCCCAAGACCGCGCGGCGCATCAACGCCGACGGCGGCGAAGAGGATGTGCCGCTCAGCCATGTCCATGTCGGCGATGTGCTGCGCGTGCGTCCCGGCGAGAAGGTGCCCGTCGATGGCGTGGTGACCGAAGGCCGGAGTGCCGTCGATGAGTCCATGCTGACCGGCGAGCCCGTTCCCGTGACCAAGCGCGCGGGCGACAAGCTGATCGGCGCCACGCTTAACACCAGCGGCGCGCTGGTCATGCGCGCAGACAAGGTCGGCGCGGCCACCGTGCTGTCGCAGATCGTGCAGATGGTGGCCAATGCGCAGCGCTCCAAAGCCCCCATGCAGCGCATGGCCGACGTGGTGGCGGGCAAGTTCGTCATGGTCGTCGTGGCGATCGCCATCGCCACCTTCTTCGTCTGGGGCCTGTTCGGGCCCGAGCCGAGTTGGGTGTTCGGCCTGATCAACGCGGTGGCGGTGCTGATCATCGCCTGCCCCTGCGCGCTGGGGCTGGCCACGCCCATGTCGGTGATGGTGGCCACGGGCCGCGCGGCCACGCAGGGCGTGCTGTTTCGCGATGCCGGCGCGATCGAGAAGATGCGCGAGGTGGACACCCTGATCGTGGACAAGACAGGCACGCTGACCGAGGGCAGGCCGGCCTTCGACACGGCCGTCGCCGCCTCGGGCTACACCGCGAACGAGGTGCTGCGCCTGGCGGCCAGCCTGGACCAGGGCAGCGAGCACCCGCTGGCCGACGCCATCGTCAGCGCGGCGCGCGAAAAGGGCTTGCAACTGGCCAAGCCGACCGACTTCGAGTCGGGCAGCGGCATCGGCGTGCGCGGCACGGTCGAGGGGCGGCGCCTGGCCTTGGGCAACACCGCGCTCATGGAGCAGGAGGGCCTGGACGTGTCCGCCTTGAAGGCGGACGCCGAGCGCCTGCGCGGCGAAGGCGCCAGCGTCATGCACCTGGCCGTCGATGGCCGGCTGGCCGGCCTGCTGGCCGTGACCGACCCCATCAAGTCCAGTACGCCCGAGGCCATCCACACCCTGCACGCCGGCGGCCTGCGCATCGTCATGGCCACGGGCGACGGCCTGACCACCGCCCAGGCGGTGGCCACCAAGCTGGGCATCGACGAGGTGCACGGCGAGGTCAAGCCCGCCGACAAGCTGGCACTCGTCGAAAAATTTCAGCGCGAGGGCCATGTGGTCGCGATGGCAGGCGACGGCATCAACGATGCGCCGGCGCTGGCCCGGGCCGACGTGGGCGTGGCCATGGGAACGGGCACCGACGTGGCGATGAACAGCGGCCAGGTCACCCTGGTCAAGGGCGATCTGCGCGGCATCGCGGCGGCACGCCAGATATCCCTCGATACGGTGCGCAACATGCGGCAGAACCTGCTGTTCGCCTTCGTCTACAACGGTATCGGCGTACCGATCGCTGCGGGCGTGCTCTATCCCATCACGGGCTGGCTGCTGTCGCCCATGATCGCGGCACTGGCCATGAGCCTGAGCTCGGCCTCGGTGATCTTCAACGCGCTGCGGCTACGGCGTGCACGAGGCTAACCCGCATCGAAACAATCAAAGAAAGGTTGCACAAATGAGCCCATCGACCGCTGCAGACAGCGCAGGGGTACTCGCCCCGGCGCCAGTGTTCTTCGGCGTCGCCGTCGCAGTTGGCTACGGGATCGAGTGGTTCTTCCCCACGTCTCTGTTGTCCTTCCCTTATGCGGCTGTTCTCGGCGGCTTCCTGATTGCCGTATCTGTCGCTCTTGTGTTGTTCGCAGTCGTGCCCCTGTTACGCGCGCACACGGCGTTCGACGCACGCAAACCCACCACCCGGATCGTTACCACCGGGGCGTACAAGGTCAGCCGAAACCCTGTCTATCTGGCGCTGGCGCTCCTGCAGGCCGGCCTTGCGTTTGCATCGCACTCCCTTTGGCTTCTTCTCACGGCCGCTGTCGCCGTAGCAATCACGCATTGGGGCATCATCCTGCGAGAGGAGCGCTATCTTGAAGGGAAGTTTGGTGATGAGTACCGCAGCTATGCAGCCAATGTTCGCCGTTGGCTTTGAAGGCGTGCGGCCTAACAATTCATTGCACCCGACTCGCTACAGCGGGCTTCGCTTGCTTTCGCAAGCGGGTGAACTCAAAGGTTACCGATCATGATGAACGGAATGTATATGAACGATATGGCGTGGTGGTTTGGCGCCCACTGGTTGACGATGTTGCTGGGTGCGGTGGTGATCGTGCTGCCGTTCTGGAAGATCTTTGCCAAGGCGGGCTTTTCCGGCTGGCTCGGCTTGCTGATGATCGTCCCCATGGTCAACCTGATCGCGCTGTACGTGCTTGCGTTGTCGGACTGGCCGAGATCGAGACGCGCCGACAAGTTGGATTCCGGTGAAATGAATCCAGGGTCTCGGTGACCTCTCATGCGCGGTGACTGGGCCGTCGCGGGTAGATGAGCCATGGTGGCACTTCTTTCCCGGGACGACTTTCTGATCCGCGGCAAGTTGTCACACATCCAGCACAGCGAACATCCCACCATGGTTTCCATCCGACGCATCGTCACGCAATGGGGCCACCGGATCGTCGGCGGCCTCATCGTGGCCTTGCTGTTCTCGCAGATGGCGCTGGCGATGTATGCCTGCCCCAGGCAAGCTGCGGACGCGCACGCGGCATCGATGCAGATGGCGGACATGGCCATGGACGAAGCCACCGGCATGTCCGCCATGTCGGAATGCCATGCCATGCCAGGGACGATGGACGACGAGTCCCCGCAGTTGTGCCGTGCCCATTGCGGCGGTGACGGCAAGCCCGCGCCGTCTCCGCAAGGACTGGACGTTCCATCTACTGCGGCGGCCCATGCGGTCTGGGTTGCCTACCTGCTTCCCGTGGTGCCCGACCTCCAGTCATCGACCGGCTCCAGGGCTAACCATGCGCGGCTCGACTACCGAGCCGGTTGTCCTCCCTTCTATCTCACTTTCCAAGTCCTGCGCAATTGACACACCAAGTCGTGCCCGCCGTGCATTGACGCGGCACAACACGTGACTTCGTGGCTATCAATTTCGAGGACCATCATGCTTATTTCTTCCTCCGGCGCTCCCGGCGAGCGTCGCCCCGCGCCTGGCCGTGGCGTAGTGCGTGCGATCTCGTGCCGCATATGGATACATCGACTGAGCATCTGGAGCATAGCCTTGGCTGGCAGCATGCTCGTTTCCAGCCGGGCCTACGCGCTCAACTTTGCCGAGGCGCGGGAAATCGCGGAACAGCAAAGCCCGCGCGTTTCCGCGCAGCGATTGCAGATCGATGCGGTCGAGTTCGCGCGAAAGGCCGCCGGCACGCTGCCGGACCCCAAGCTTTCCATCGGCCTCGAAAACTTTCCCATCAGCGGCATGGACCGCTGGAGCCTGACGCGCGAACCCATGACCGGGCAGCGCCTGGCCCTCATGCAGGAAGTTCCGAACCAGGCCAAACGCGACGCCAAGGTCGCCAGCGCTCAAGCCCGCGTGGAGCGCGAGCGCGCTGCGCTGGTCTTGCAGCGCCTGCAGATACGGCAGGAACTCGGCCTGGCGTGGATTGCCGCGCAGGCCGTGGAACAGCGTGATCAACTGCTCGCGGAACTGTTGGCCGAGAACCAGCGCCTGCAGGACAGCCTGCCCGCGCGGGTGGCGGGCGGATCGGCCCAGGCGGGTGACCTGCTGGCCGCGCAGCAGGAGGCGCTGGCGCTGTCGGACCGGCGCGACGATCTGCAGCGCGACCGGTCCAAGGCGCGAGCCATGCTGCGGCGCTGGGTGGGCCCGCGCGCCGACGAGGCGCTGCAGGGCGACACCGGCCCGCTCATCCATCCCGTTGCGCAGTTGCGCGCCGAGCTATCCAGCCACGCCGAGCTGGCGCTGTACCCGGCCATGCAAAGCATGGCCCGGGCGGAGTCCCACGAGGCGCAGTCGGAATCGCGTGGTGACTGGTCCTGGGAAATTGCCTATAGCCGGCGCGATCGTCGATGGGGCGACATGGTGTCGTTCCAGGTGACGTTCGATCTGCCATGGCAAAAGGATCGACGCCAGACGCCGATGATCCAGGCCAAGCAGCGCGAGCTGGAGCGCCTGGAAGCCGAGCAGGAAGACGTGTCCCGGCGGCATTTGCAGGAGCTTGACGACAGCGCGGCCGAACTGCAGGCCCTGAACAGCCAGATCGAGCGCCTCAAGTCCACCGGGCTGCAGTTGGCGCAGGGGCGAGCGGAGCTTGCGCTGAGCAACTACCGGGCCGCCAAGGGCGACCTGAGCGCCGTGCTCGGCGCGCGTGCCCAGGTGCTGGAGACGCGCCTGCGCCTGATCGACCTGCAAGCCCAGCGCGACGGCGTGACGACGCGCCTGAACAGCCTGATCGCCGATTAGTGGAGCCCATCACCATGAACAACTCTCTGAAAAAATCCCTCGTGGGCCTGACGCTGATCGCCATGGGCGTGGCCGCGGGCTGGGGCCTGGCCCAATGGCGCACCGACTCCACGCACGCTGCGAACACGACAGTGCCCCATGCCAGCGCGGCGGCCGAGCGCAAGGTGCTGTACTGGTACGACCCCATGTCGCCGACGCAGAAGTTCGACAAGCCTGGCAAGTCCCCCTTTATGGACATGGATCTGGTGCCCAAGTACGCGGACGAGGACGCCCAGGGCAGCACAGGCATCAGCATTTCCGCCCAGACCATGCAGGCGCTGGGCCTGCGCACGGCCGTGGTGGTGCAGCGCGCCATCGGCGCTGACGTAGACGTCGTCGGCAACGTCCTGCTGAATGACCGCGATGTCAGCATCGTGCAGGCACGCTCCGCGGGCTTCGTGGAGCGGGTCTATGCGCGCGCGCCGGGCGACGTGATCGGTGCCGGCGCGCCGCTGGCAGACCTGCTGCTGCCCGAATGGGTAGCGGCGCAGCGCGAGTTCCTGGCGGTGCGTGCGCTCAAGGATGAATCGCTGACGACGGCCGCCCGCCAAAGGCTGCTGCTGCTGGGCATGCCTCAAGCCCTGGTGACCCAGGTGGAGCGCACGAACGAACCCAGGGGCATCTACACCGTGACCACGCCCCAGGGTGGCCTGGTGGCCGAACTCATGGTGCGCCAGGGCATGACCGTTTCCGCTGGCGCAAGCCTGGCGCGCGTGAATGGCCTGGCCACCGTCTGGATCGAAGCCGCCGTACCCGAGGCGCAAAGCGGCCCGCTGCAACTAGGGCACGAGGCCCAGGTGCGCTTGGCGGCGTTTCCCGGCGAAGTCCTGAAGGCGCGCATCGTGAGCATCCTGCCGCAGGCGAACAGCGACACCCGCACGGTGCGTGTCCGGTTGGAGCTGGCCAATCCCGGCCAGCGCCTGAAGGCCGGCATGTCCGGCCAGATCACGCTCAAGGGCCGCGAGCAGCCCGCCCTGCTGGTGCCCAGCGAGGCCGTCATCCGCACCGGTAAGCGCGCCCTGGCCTATGTGGTCGATGGCCCGGGCAAGTTCCACCCCGTGGACGTGCAGCTGGGTGCAGAGATCGGTGACCAACTCGTGGTGCAAGGCGGGCTGGAGGCCGGGCAGCAAGTGGTGGCCTCGGCGCAGTTCCTGATCGACTCGGAGGCCAGCCTGCGCGGGGTGCTGCCTGCACAGTCCGGCGCCTCCACACCAGTACAGGGACACGGCGAGCATGGCGCCTCCGCGTCCTCGGCCGCCGCGGCCAACGCCTTCACGGTACGCGGCGTGATCGAGGAGGTTTCAGCCACCGAGCTGACGCTGGCCCACGACGCCGTGCCGGCCCTCAAGTGGCCGGCCATGACCATGGGCTTCAAGCTGGCCGATCCCCGCCTCGCTGCGGGCCTTGCGCCCAAGCAACCTGTGCGCTTCACCTTCTCCAAGCAGGGCGAGGACTACGTGATCACCGCCATCGAAAGGGCCAAGCCATGATTGCGAAACTGATCCGCTGGTCGGTGGCGAACCGCTTTCTGGTGCTGCTGGCCACGGCCATGCTGACGGCTTGGGGGGTGTGGGCCGTGCGCAGCACGCCCGTGGATGCCCTGCCGGACCTGTCCGACGTGCAGGTCATCATCCGCACCAGCTACCCCGGCCAGGCGCCGCAGATCGTCGAAAACCAGGTGACCTATCCATTGGCCACACCATGCTGTCGGTGCCGGGAGCCAAGACGGTGCGCGGCTTCTCGTTCTTCGGTGACTCGTTCGTCTATGTCCTGTTCGAGGACGGCACCGACCTGTACTGGGCGCGCTCGCGGGTGCTGGAGTATTTGAACCAGGTTCAGGGACGCCTGCCGGCCACGGCCAAGCCGGCCCTGGGGCCCGATGCGACGGGGGTGGGCTGGATCTTCCAGTACGCACTGGTGGACCGCACGGGCAAGAACGACCTGGCGCAGCTGCGCGCGCTGCAGGACTGGTTCCTGAAATTCGAGCTCAAGAGCCTGCCCAACGTCGCAGAGGTGGCGTCGGTGGGCGGCATGGTCAAGCAATACCAGGTCGTGATCGATCCGATCAAGCTGGCCTCGCACGGACTCAGCCAAGGGCAGGTGCGTGATGCGCTGGTGAACGCCAACCAGGAAACCGGCGGCTCCGTGCTGGAGCTGTCGGGCGCCGAATACATGGTGCGCGCCAGCGGCTACCTCAAGAGTCTGGAGGACTTCCGCGCCGTACCGCTGGTGGCGCGCGGCGGCGTGCCGGTGCGCCTGGGCGACGTGGCCACGCTGCAAGTCGGTCCGGAGATGCGCCGCGGCATCGCGGAGCTGGATGGGGAGGGCGAGGTCGCAGGTGGCATCGTGATTCTGCGCTCGGGCAAGAACGCCCAGCGGACGATCGCCGCCGTCAAGGCCAAGCTGGCCGAGCTGCAGGCCAGTCTGCCCCAGGGGGTGGAGATCGTCACCACCTACGACCGCAGCGCACTGATCGAACGGGCCATCCGCAATCTCACAACCAAGCTGGGCGAGGAGTTCCTGGTGGTGGCGCTGGTCTGCGTTTTGTTCCTCTGGCATCTGCGTTCCGCGCTGGTGGCCATCATTTCCCTGCCGCTGGGGGTGATGACGGCGTTCCTCGTCATGCGCCACCAAGGGATCAATGCCAACATCATGTCGCTGGGAGGCATCGCCATCGCCGTGGGCGCCATGGTCGATGCGGCCGTGGTGATGATCGAGAACGCGCACAAGAAGCTGGAGGCTTGGCAGCACGCGCATCCGGATCAGCGGCTGCAAGGGCAGGAGCGATGGAAGGTGATCACGCAGGCCGCAGAGGAGGTCGGGCCGGCGCTGTTCTTCTCGTTGCTGATCATCACCTTGTCCTTCATTCCCGTCTTCACCCTGGAAGCCCAGGAGGGACGCCTGTTCGGCCCGCTGGCGTTCACCAAGACCTACGCCATGGCGGCAGCAGCTGGGCTGTCCGTGACGCTGATCCCGGTGCTCATGGGCTACTGGATTCGCGGCCGCATTCCCGACGAGCAGAAGAACCCCATCACACGCATGCTGATCGCGGTGTACCGGCCCAGCCTGGAATGGGTGCTGCGCTGGCCCAAGGCGACATTGCTGATCGCGGTGCTGGCATTGGCGACCACGGCCTGGCCGCTGGCCCGGCTCGGCGGCGAATTCCTGCCCCGGCTGGACGAGGGGGATCTGCTCTACATGCCCTCGGCCTTGCCGGGGCTGTCGGCCCAGCGCGCGGCCGAGCTGCTGCAGATCAGCAACCGCATGATCAAGACGGTGCCCGAGGTCGAACGCGTGTTCGGCAAGGCCGGCCGCGCGGAAACCGCGACCGATCCCGCGCCGCTGGAGATGTTCGAGACCACGGTGAAGCTCAAACCCAGGGAGCAATGGCGTGCCGGCATGACGCCCGAGAAGCTCGTCGAGGAACTGGACCGCGCCGTGAAAATCCCCGGGCTGTCCAACATCTGGATTCCTCCCATCCGCAACCGCATCGACATGCTGGCCACGGGCATCAAGAGCCCGATCGGGGTCAAGGTGACGGGTAACGACCTGCACGTGATCGACCGCATCGCGGCTGAAGTGGAGCATGTCGCCAAGGGGATTCCCGGCGTTTCGTCATCCCTGGCGGAACGGTTGACGGGTGGCCGCTATGTGGACGTGCAGATCGATCGCGTGGCGGCAGGGCGCTATGGGCTGAACGTGGCTGATGTCCAGGCGGTCGTCGCCGGTGCTGTCGGCGGCGAAAACGTGTCTGAAACCATCGAGGGTCTGGCCCGCTTTCCCATCAATTTGCGCTACCCGCGCGAATGGCGGGATTCGCCGCAGCGACTGGCGCAACTGCCGATCTCCACCCCCATGGGGCAGCAGGTCACGCTGGGCACGGTGGCGCGCATCGCCATCACCGATGGCCCGCCCATGCTCAAGAGCGAGAACGCCCGCCCGTCCGGTTGGGTGTACGTGGATGTGCGCGGGCGCGACCTGGCCTCGGTGGCGAACGAGCTGCGCGATGCGGTCGGGAAACAGGTCAAGCTGGAGCCGGGAGTGAGCATTGCGTACTCGGGACAGTTCGAGTACATGGAGCGGGCCAATGCACGTCTGAAGGTCGTGGTGCCGGCGACTCTGTTGACCATATTCGTCTTGCTGTACCTGACGTTCAGTCGTCTCGACGAAGCCGGCCTGATCATGGCTACCTTGCCATTTGCCCTCACGGGAGGCATTTGGTTCCTGTACCTGATGAACTACAACCTCTCCATCGCCACGGGCGTCGGCTTCATCGCCCTGGCGGGCGTTGCAGCAGAGTTCGGCGTGGTAATGCTCATCTATTTGAAGCACGCTTTGGATGAGCGTTGCCCCGACGGCCGACGGCCAGCGCAGGAAGAACTGCTGGAGGCGATCCGGGAAGGCGCTGTGCTGCGCGTGCGACCCAAGGCGATGACTGTAGCGGTCATCCTGGCAGGCCTGGTGCCCATCGTCTGGGGCAGTGGCACGGGTTCGGAGGTCATGAGCCGTATTGCGGCGCCGATGCTCGGTGGCATGGTGACAGCGCCGTTGCTGTCGCTGTTCGTAATTCCTGCGGCTTTCGTCTTGATGCGCAGGCCGCGCTAGCTTGAAATACCAACAGGATTGACTCATGGAACTACGCCACCTTCGCTGCTTTGTCGCAGTCGCAGAGGAGCTTCACTTTGCTCGCGCGGCCGAAAAATTGCATATCGAACAATCACCGCTGTCGCGGGCTATAAAGGAACTGGAAGAAGAACTGGGCGTGATGTTGTTCGCCCGCACCACGCGCAGCACCCGGCTGACTCGCGCTGGAAAGTTGTTCCTGGAGCATGTGCAGCGTGTCTTCACGGCTTTGGAGCAGGCGCGCGACAGTGTGCAGGCCGCAGCCAACGGGTTCGACGGTCAGTTGCGTATCGCCTTGTCCGACGGCATCACTCCTTCACGTCTTCCGGCCTTGCTCGCGCGCAGCCGCGAAGAAGACCCGGAGGTGGAAATCCGGCTGTTCGAGGTGCCTTTGGCCCAGCAGATCAAG
>Ga0073899_10003836_pt1 | contig 13243 bp, 9 predicted proteins | sample KloWWTmetaKNB5Ph_FD_88975 | JGI IMG/M metagenome (GOLD analysis project Ga0073899, IMG submission 88975) | Active sludge microbial communities from Klosterneuburg, Austria, studying microevolution and ecology of nitrifiers - Klosterneuburg... | ecosystem: Engineered > WWTP > Aerobic digester >... | reverse complement strand
CCGGCAGGCGCGCCACCCAGTCGGCGTCCTTCTCGCGTTCGAGGATGATCGCGCGCACGCGCTGCAGCGCGGCGGCGATGGCATAGACCCAGAAGGCCGCCACCATCAGCAGCAGGCCCGCCAGCATGATGCTGGCCATGCTGGGTGCGCGCGTGAGGTTGATCGTCGAGCCCTGGTGCAGCGTATTCCACCATTGCACCGAAAAATAGATGATGGGCACGTTGACCACGCCCACCAGCGCAACGATGGCGCCGGCACGGTCGGCGCGGCGCGGGTCGTCGGCGGCTGCCTGCAGCGCCATGAAGCCCAGGTACAGGAAGAGCAGCAGCAGCTCGCTCGTCAGCCGCGCATCCCACACCCACCAGGTGCCCCAGGTCGGCTTGCCCCACAGCGCCCCGGTCCACAGCGCGATGAAGGTCATCAGCGCGCCGGTGGGCGCCAGCGCGGTGGCCATCATCGAGCTCAGCCGCGTAGTCAGCACCAGCCCCAGCCCGGCCCAGAAGGCCATCACGACATAGATCAGCATCGACATCCAGGCCGCCGGCACATGGATGAAGATGATGCGGTAGCTGTCACCCTGCTGGAAATCGGTGGGCGCGACGACCAGGCCGACCCACAGCCCGGCTGCCGCCAGCACGGCGGCCAGGCCCCACAGCCAGGGCAGCAGCCGGCCGGCCAGCGGATAGAACTGCTGCGGCGCGGCGTAGCGGAACCAGCGGACCCGGTTTCCGGCATCGGGCTTGGGGGCGAGGGCGGCAGGCGGCACGGGTCGGGACAGGGCGAGGCGGAGATCGGGCGGGCAGTCTTGACTCTAGCGCCTGACTCAGATCAATTCATTGACCTGGGGCGGTGGTCGCGATGGATGTCTTCACCCGCGCTCACTCGCAGGCGATGCGCATCGCCTGCGCCAGCGCAAACGGCACCGTCACCAGCCCGATGGCCAGCAGCGCGCCCAGCACGGAAAACAGCCCGGCCACCGGCAGCCCGGCCATCTGTGCCTGCACCACGCCGCTGCCGAAGATCAGCAGCGGCGCATTCAGCGGCAGCACGATGAGCGCCGTCAGCACGCCGGCGCCGCGCAGGCCCAGCGCCAGTGCCGCCGCCACCGCGCCCAGCAGGCTGAGCACCGGCGTGCCCACCAGCAGGCTCAGGGCCAGCACGCCGATGGCCTCGGCAGGCAGGCCGTATTGCAGGCCCAGCAGCGGCGACACCAGCACCAGCGGCAGCCCGGTGGTCAGCCAGTGGCCGGCCACCTTGGCCAGTGCCAGCAGGGCCAGCGGCTGCGGCCGCAGCAGCAGCTGTTCCAGCGTGCCGTCGGCATGGTCGGCGACGAACAGGCGCGGCAGCGACAGCAGGCTGGCCAGCAGCGCCGCCACCCACACCACGCCGGGGCCGATCTCGCGCAGCAGCCGCGTCTCGCTGCCCACCCCCAGCGGAAACAGGCTGGCGACGACGACGAAGAAGACGAGGCCGGTGACGGCATCGGCGCGGTGGCGCGCGGTGACCAGCAGGTCACGCTGCAGCGTCGCCCACAGCGCGCGGCGCAGCGACGGCGTGGCGGCCGTGCCGCTCATCCCAGCCTCACCGTCTGCAGCCGCGCCGGCGACACCGGCAGCGGCATGTGGCTGGTGACGACGGCCAGGCCGCCGCCGGCCACGTGCGATTCGATCAACCGGCCCAGCTGCGCGGCGGCGTCCACGTCGAGGGCATTGAAGGGCTCGTCCAGGATCCACAGCGGTGCCGGCGACAGCGTCAGTCGCGCCAGCGCCGCGCGCCGCTTCTGCCCCGCCGACAGCACGCGCAGCGGCAGCGGCGCCTGGCGTGCGATGCCCCAGTGCGCCAGCGCGCCGGCAATGGCCGCCTCGTCGACTGCCGGGGTGCCGGCCAGCGCGGCTTCGATGCGCAGGTTTTCCGCCGGTGTCAGCTCGTCCTTCAGGCCGCCCAGGTGGCCCAGGTAGTGCAGGGCCTGGGCATAGGCCTCGCGCTGGCGGCGGATGGGCTGGCCCTGCCAGCGCACCTCGCCGGCCGCCGGCAGGCCCAGGCCGGCCAGCAGCCGCAGCAGGCTGGTCTTGCCGCTGCCGTTGGCGCCTTCCACACGCAGAAGCCAGCCGGGCTCCAGGCGCAGGTTCAGGTCGCGGAACAAGCGGCGGTCGCCGCGCAGGCAGGCCAGGTCCAGGGTTTCGAGCACGGGGCCGATTGTGCCGACGCGGTGTGCGGGCTTCCTTGAAGCGGTTCAGGATGCTCGCGCGGCCGGCTTGATATCGTGCGCGCCATGAACTGGCTGCTGGGAATCGGAATCGCGCTGCTGCTGCTGCTGGCGCTGGGGTGGCTGCTGCCGGGCCTGCTGCGGCCGCGCGGCGGCCGTGCAACGGCGGCCGCCGGCGCCAACGCCGCCGTCTACCGCGACCAGTTGCGCGAGGCCGAGCGCGACCTGGCCGCCGACCTCATCACGTCCGAGCGCTTCGAGCAGCTGCGGGCCGAGATTCAGCACCGGGTGCTGGAGGACACGGCGATGGCGCCCGCCCCTGCGGCGGCGGCATCGCCGGCGCGGCGCACGGCCCTTGTGCTGGCGCTGCTGCTGCCCGCGGCCAGCGTGGCGACCTATCTGGCGCTGGGCCAGCCCGCGGCCACGCTGGCGCCGGCCGCGGCCGACAGCGCCCGCCACGAGGTGGGCGCCGAGCAGATCGAGGCCATGGTGGCCAGGCTCGCCGAGCGCCTGCAGGCCGAGCCCGCCAACCCCGAAGGCTGGCAGATGCTGGCGCGCAGCCAGGCCGCACTGGGCCGCCATGCCGATGCGGTGGCCGCCCTGCGCCAGCTCGATCGCCTGCAGCCCGACAACCCCGATACGCTGGCCGACCTGGCCGATCTGGTCGCCGTGGTCAACGGGCGTCGGCTGGCCGGGGAGCCGGCGCAGCTGGTGCAGCGCGCGCTGGCGCTGAACCCCCTGCACCCGAAAGCGCTGGCGCTGGCCGGCACCATCGCCTTCGACGCCGGCGACTACGCCGCGGCACGCGACCAGTGGCAGCGCCTGGTGGCGCAGTTGCCCGCGGATTCCGAACTGGCGCGCAACCTGCAGGACAGCATCGCCGAAGCCGATCGACTGGCAGCGGCCGGCGGCGCGTCCGCGCCTGCGGTGCCGACGCCGGCTTCGGCGCCTGCGGCGGCGTCGACCCCGGCGGCCGCCGGCCTGGGCGGCGAGGTCGTCGTCAGCCCCGAGCTCGCCGGTCGCGTGGCCGCCGGTGACACGGTCTATGTCTTTGCGCGCGCGGCCGATGGCCCGCGCATGCCGCTGGCCATCGTGCGCCAGCCCGTCGGCAGCTGGCCGCTGCGCTTTGCGCTCGACGACCGCAGCGCGATGACGCCGCAGTCGCGCCTGTCCGCCGCACGCTCGGTGGTGGTGGTGGCGCGCATCAGCCGGAGCGGCGATGCCCTGCCGCAACGCGGTGACCTGATCGGCGAGAGTGCGCCGCTGGGCCCGAATGCCCAGGGCGTGCGCATCGTCATCGACCGCGTGCAGCCCTGAGGGGTATTTTCGCGAGATTGGTGCACTGCAGCATGAATCTTGCGGCAGCGCAATCGCGGGTGGGGTCATGACACACCGCCCGGCCCCCGGCTGGCCTATGCTCGACCGTTGATTCGTCGTACCAAAGTCGCTGCCGTGGACCGCCACTTCCTGAACCCGTTGTTTGCCCCGCAATCGATCGTCGTCTTCGCCGGCGATCCCGACGCGCCCGAGGCGCCCACGCCGATGGCGGCCACGCTGCGCCGGCAGCTCCGCGATGGTGGCTATGTCGGCCAGGTGACGTGGCTCGACATCGCGATGACGGGCACGCTGGCCGATCTGGCGCATTCGCGCGCCGATCTGGCGCTGATCGCGCTGCCGTCCGAGCAGATGACGGCGGCGCTGGAGATCGTCGGCCGCATCCGCTGCCGTGCGGCGCTCATCCTGTCCGCCGGCTTGCCGCCGGCGCTGTGCAACGAGCTGCACCAGATCGCGCGCCGCTACGGCGTCAACCTGCTCGGCCCCAACAGCCTGGGCTTCCAGCGCCCGCAGCTCAAGCTCAATGCCAGCGCCCTGGGGCCCTTGGCGATGCCGGGGCAGCTGGGGCTGGTGTCGCAGTCGGGCGCGCTCACCGCGTCCATCCTCGACTGGGCACAGCACAACGGCGTCGGCTTCTCGGCGGTGGTGTCGCTGGGGCCCAATACCGCGGTCGAATTGCCGCAGGTGCTCGACTTCCTGGCCAACGATGCCGGCACGCAGAGCATCCTGGTCTACATGGAAGGCATCCGCAGCGCGCGCCGCTTCATGAGCGCGCTGCGCGCGGCCGCCTATGCCAAGCCGGTGGTGGTGATGAAGGCCGGGCGCCGGCCCGCGGGCAGCAAGGCGGCGCTGACGCATTCGGCCAGCATCGTCGGCAGCGACGATGTCTTCGACGCCGCGCTGCGCCGCGCCGGCGTGGTGCGCGTGCGCGCCTTCACGCAGCTGTTCTCGGCCGCCAAATGCCTGGCCAGCCGCTTCCGCCCGGTGGGCAAGCGGCTGGCCATCGTCACCAATGGCGGTGGCCCCGGCGTGCTGGCGGCCGACTGGGCGGGTGACATCGGGCTGGACGTGGCCCACCTGGGCCAGGCCGGCATCGATGCCCTGCAGCCGCAGGTCGCTGCCGGTGCCGTGCTCGACGGCGTCATCGACCTCGGCGAAGACGCCACCGGCGCGCACTACCGCGCCGCGCTCGAAGCCTGCGTCAAGGACCGCAACACCGACGGCGTGCTGCTCATCTACAGCCCCAAGGCCGATGGCGACCCGACGGCCATCGCGCAGGCGGTGGCGGGTTCGTTCTCGCCTTCGGGCAAGCCGGTGCTGGCCTGCTGGATGGGCGACGCCACCGTGCGCGAAGGCCGCAGCGGCCTGGCCGACGCCATGCTGCCGAGCTTTCGCACGCCCGAGGCGGCGGTCGACGCCTTCAACAGCATCGCCAGCTTCTACCGCAACCAGCAGCTGCTGCAGCAGACGCCGCCGCCGCTGTCGGAGCTGCAGCAGCCCGATACCGAGGGCGCGCGGCTGCTCATCGAAGGCGTGCTGGCCGAGCGCCGCAAGGTGCTGACCGAGATGGAGAGCAAGGCGCTGCTGGCGGCCTTCCACATCCCGGTCACGCGCACGATGCTGGCGCGCACGGCCAACGAGGCGATGCTGATCGCCAGCCAGCTGGGCTACCCGGTCGCGCTGAAGATCGATTCGCCCGACATCAGCCACAAGTCCGATGTGCAGGGCGTGGTGCTCAACGTCGGCAGCGCGGCGCAGGTGCGCGATGCCTTCAACGACATGAAGGAGGCGGTGGCGCGTGCGCAGCCGGCGGCGCGCATCAACGGCGTCACCATCCAGCCGATGGCGGGCTTCAAGCGCGGGCGCGAGGTCTATATCGGCCTCACCACCGACGACCCGTTCGGCCCGGTGATCACCTTCGGCGCCGGCGGCACCATGATCGAGCTGGTGGCCGACCGCGCGATGGAGCTGCCGCCGCTGAACCAGTTTCTGGCGCGGCGGCTGATCGAGCGCAGCCGCGTGGTGGACACGCTGGGCGAATGGCGCGGCGCGCCGCCGGCCGACATCGAGGCGCTGGAGCGCGTGCTGCTGCGCGTGTCGGAGATGGTGTGCGCGCTGCCGCAGCTGCGCGAGATGGACATCAACCCCATCATCGTCGACGACAGCGGCGCGCTGGCGGTGGACGCGCGCATCGTCATCGACCATGCGCCGCAGGCGTCGGCGTCCTCGCCGGGCGCCTACAACCATCTCGCCATCCTGCCCTACCCGACGGCGCACGAGCGCGAATGGCCGATGAAGGGCGGCGGCCTCTACACCATCCGCCCGATCCGCCCCGACGACGCCGACATGCTGCAGGCGCTGGTGCGCGGCCTGTCCGACGAGAGCCGCTATTTCCGCTTTGCCAGCACCATGCCCGAGCTGCCGGCGCGCATGCTGGCGCGCTATACGCTGATCGACTACGACCGCGAGATGGCGCTGGTGGCCGTGCACAAGGACCGCCACGTCAGGGACGACGGCAGCATCGGCGAGAGCGAGCGCATCGTCGGCGTGTCGCGCTACATCACCAACCCCGACCAGACGAGCTGCGAATTCAGCCTCGTGGTGGCCGACGACTTCAAGGGCCAGGGCCTGGGCTCGCGGCTGATGCTCAGCATCATCGACGCCGCGCGCGCCAAGGGCCTGGCCGAGATCGACGGCCTCATCCTGGCCAACAACACCAACATGCTGCGGCTGATGAAGAGCCTGGCCTTCACCATCGGGCCCTTCCCCGAAGACCCGGACTTCAAGCTGGCGAGCAAGGCGCTGTAGCGCGCTGGCGCCCGAGCAGATGCGGCATGTGGCGGCTCGCCAGCATCGCCGGCAGCCCGGTCACCAGCACCTGGTCGATGCTGCTCGCGCACACCAGCGTGAGGCCGTTGCGCAAGACGCCGACCCCCAGCGCGCCGATCAGACCGGCTGGCCGCCGGCGTCGAACAGGCCCTCGAACAGCGCCGAGCTGAGGTAGCGCTCGCCGCTGTCGGGCAGGATGACGACGATGGTCTTGCCGGCGTGCTCGGGCTTGTGCGCCCAGCGCAAGGCGGCCGCGGTGGCGGCGCCGCAGGAGATGCCGCACAGGATGCCCTCCTCGCGGATCAGCCGGCGCGCGGTGTCGATCGCCTCCTCGTTGCTCACCGTCTCGATGGCGTCGACCAGCGACAGGTCCAGCACCTCGGGCACGAAATTGGCGCCGATGCCCTGGATCTTGTGGCCTGCCGGTTGCAGCGGCCGGCCATTGCGTGTCTGCGTCAGCAGCGGGCTGGCGCTGGGCTCCACCGCCACCGTGGTGACGGCCTTGCCGCGCGTGTGCTTCAGGTAGCGCGACACCCCGGTGATGGTGCCGCCGGTGCCCACACCGGCGACGAAGATGTCGACCGCGCCGTCGGTATCGTCCCAGATCTCGGGGCCGGTGGTCCGCTCGTGGATCGCCGGGTTGGCCGGGTTTCTGAACTGCTGCAGCAGCACGTATTTCGCCGGGTCGCTGGCGACGATGGCCTCGGCACGGGCCACGGCGCCGTTCATGCCCTTGGCGCCTTCGGTCAGCACCAGCTTCGCGCCGTAGGCCAGCAGCAGCTTGCGGCGCTCGATGCTCATCGTCTCGGGCATCGTCAGCGTGATCGGGATGCCGCGTGCCGCCGCCACGAAGGCCAGCGCGATGCCGGTATTGCCCGAGGTCGGCTCGACGATCTCCTTGCCCGGCCCCAGCAGGCCGCGCTGCTCGGCGTCCCAGATCATCGCCGCGCCGATGCGGCATTTGACCGAATAGGCCGGGTTGCGGCCCTCGATCTTGGCCAGCACGGTAGCCGCTGCGCCGTCGGTGACGCGGTTCAGGCGCACCAGCGGGGTGCGGCCGATGGACAGCGAGTTGTCGGCGAAGATGGTGCTCATGCCGGGGCCTCTTCCGTTGCGCTGAGGGCGCGATTGTGCGCACGGCGCACGCGCCGGTCTGCGCCAGGGCAAAGACCGGCGCGCCGGGCGCTCCGAAACTGATCGTGCAGGCCGATGTCCGGCCGCTTGCAGGTCCAGCCCATGTCCCACTCGACCCTCCACACCAGCACCGTCTTCAGCGCCGACGCGCAGCGCCTGGTCGACGAACTCGACGCTGCCGTCGAGGCGCACCTGGGCTGGACGCGGCGCGTGCTGCGCTGCGCGGTGCTGCACACGCACCCGGGCGACGACGTGCTGGCCGCCGACGCCCACCGGCGCTGCCGCTTCGGAAGCTGGTTTCTGGCGCAGCAGGATGACTTCGCGGCCCTCGACGCCGCCGCCACCGCGCGCGTGTGCGAGCAGCACGAGCGCATGCACGACGCCGTGCGCGCCCTGTGCGCGGCGCTGCTGGCGGGCCGACGCGGCGAGCCGGCCGACCTCGATACCTTCGAAGCCACGCAGTCCAGCCTGGTGAACGGACTGGCGCAGCTGAAGACGCGGCTGCTGGCGCACAGTGCGCGCCACGACCCGCTCACCGGCCTGCCGCTGCGCTACGGCCTGGAGGACGAATACGGGCGCCACCTGGCCCTGGCGGCGCGCGGGGGGCACCGGCTGGCGCTGATGCTGGCCGACGTCGACCACTTCAAGCGCGTCAATGACCGCCACGGCCACGCGGTGGGCGACCAGGCGCTGCGCCACATCGCGGGCGTCCTGCGCGGCACCGCCCGCGCGGCCGAACCCGTCTTCCGCTTCGGCGGCGAGGAATTCCTGCTCTTGCTGCACGCCAGGGATGCAGGCGCCGCCGCGCAGGCGGCCGAACGTGTGCTGCGGGCCCTGCGCGACGCACCGCTGCAGCTGGCCGACGGCACGCGGCTGGACCTGCGCATCAGCGCCGGCCTCAGCCTGGCCGGTGACGACGAGACCATGGCCGTTGCGGTCGAACGCGCCGACCGCGCGCTCTACGCCGCCAAGCAGGCCGGGCGGGATCGCTGGTGCTGGGGCGAGGCGGGGGCTCCCGCCCCCTGAGCACATCGACGCCAGCCTGCGGCCCGTCACCGCCGGCGCTTCAGCCCGAGCCGACGGCCCCAGCCATCGCCGCCGGCCGGCTGGCCAGCCGCGCCACGTCACCGACGACGACGATCGCCGGGCTGGCCAGGCCGTGATGCGCCACGTCGGCTTCCAGCGCGCCCAGCGTCGTCACCCGTTGCCGCTGGCGCGGCGTATGCGCGGCGCTGACCACCGCGGCCGGCGTGGCTGCGCTCAGGCCCCCGTCGCGCAAGGCCCGCACCGTGGCGGCCAGGCGCGCCACGCCCATATAGATCACCAGCGTGAGGCCGCTGCTGGCCAGCGCCGCCCAGTCGGGGCCGCGTCCACCGTCCTGCGCATGGCCGGTGACGAGGGCGACGCCGGGCGCATGCCGGCGGTCGGTGACCGGGATGCCGATCGCCGCCGGGCCGGCGATGCCGGCGGTCAGCCCGCTGATCACCTCCACCTGCAGCCCGGCCGCGCGCAGCGCGTCGCATTCCTCGCCGCCGCGGCCGAAGACGAAGGGGTCGCCGCCCTTGATGCGCACCACGCGTTCGCCCCGGCGCGCCTCGGCCACCATCAGCTTGTGGATGAAGGCCTGCGGCGTAGAGGCGCAGCCGCCGCGTTTGCCGACCGGGATCACGCGCGCCGAGCGCCGCAGGTAGCGCAGCACGCCGGGATCCACCAGGTCGTCGACCAGGGCCACGGTGGCGCGGCGCAAGGCCCTGACCGCCTTGATCGTGAGCAGCTCGGGGTCGCCGGGGCCGGCGCCGAGCAGGGTGACGGCGGGGGTCATGGTCTTCATGCGATGACGGCCTCGGTGGCGGGGTGTCGCTGCAGCAGGGTCTTCAGCGCCGGCACGCAGCTGCCGCATTGGGTGCCGCAGCGCAGCCGGCCCTGCAGCTGCTGCAGGCGTTGATCGGCGCTGCCGGTGCACTGCGGCGCGGCGGCGGCGATGGCCGCTTCGCCGACGTCGAGGCAGTTGCAGACCTGCGGGCTGCGCGCCGCCAGCGCCTGTGGCGCGCGCGCGCTGGCGGCCAGCAGCGCGCGGCCGAAGGCGGCCGCCGGGCGGCCCTGCTGCAGCAGGTCCAGCACCCAGCCCTGCGCGGCGGCGTCACCGGCCAGCACGAAGGCCTGCAGCGTGCCGTCGGCGGCCAGCTGCATCGCGCGGCACTGGCCGGCGCGTGCATCGGCATAGCGCAGCACCGAAGCGCCGTCGATGCGCAGCGCGGCCTCGACCGCCGCCACCACCTCGGGAGCCACCGCCGCCGGCGCCGCGGCACGCAACAGCACACCGACACGCGCAGCGGGTTCGCGGCCGAAGGGCAGCGCGGTGGCGAAGGCAAAGTCGGCATAACGATCGCGCAGCCGCGCCAGCGTGGTCAGCGCCTCGTCCGCCGGCAGCCAGGCCGCGGCCACCAGTTGCCAGGGCAGCTCGGCCTTCGCGAGCCGCACCGCCGTGTGCTTGAGCTCGGGCTGCCGGCTCTGCGGGCAGAAGGCCGGCGTGGTGAGCGCATTGACGCCCAGGCCGGCCAGCCATTCTGGCCCCCAGTGCATGGCGACGAAGGCCTGCGCCGGCGCCACGCTGTCGGTGCCGCGCACCGGCAGGACGGTGCTGCCGCGGCGGGACTGCACCTGCACCAGGTCGCCGTCGCGCCAGTGGCGGCGCGCCAGTTCCTGCGGGTGCAGGTCCAGCGTCGGGCCGGGCGCATGCGCAGACAGCCGGCCCAGCGTGCCGGTGCGGCTGCCGCCATGCCACTGGTCGCGCAGCCGGCCGGTGGTCAGCGCGACGGGAAAGCGCGCGTCGCGCGGCTCGGCGACCGGGCGCCAGGCGGGGGCGACGAAGCGGGCGCGGCCGTCGGCGGTGGCAAAGCGGCCATCGGCATAGAGCCGCGGCGTGCCCTCGCGCTGGCCCGCGGGGCAGGGCCAGGTCTGCGGGCGGTCGAGGTCGGCCCAGGTCAGGCCGGTGATGTCGAGGTCGCGCCCGCGCGTGCTTTCCTGATGTTCGAGCCAGACCGACTCGGGCGTCTCGAACGGGAACAGCGTGCCACCCTCGGGGCGCCGCGGCGGCAGCCGGCGCTCGAGCCGGCGCGCCACCTCGACGGCGATGCGCCAGTCGTCGCGCGCCTGGCCCGGCGGCGGTATGGCGCGGCGCACGCGGCTGATGCGGCGTTCGCTGTTGGTGACGGTGCCGTCCTTCTCGCCCCAGGTGGTGGCGCTCAGCAGCACATCGGCATGGGCGGCGGTGGCGGTGTGCCCGTACGCATCCTGCACGACGACAAACTCGGCGCGCTGCAGCGCGCGCTGCACCAGGCCGGCATCCGGCAGCGAGGCGGCGGGGTTGGTGCAGACGATCCACAGCGCCTTCACCGCGCCATCGGCCGCGGCCTGGAACAGCTCCACGGCCGACTTGCCCGGTGTCGCCGGCAGCTCGCCCACCCCCCACAGCCGCGCGACCTCGGCGCGGTGTGCGGGGTCGGCCGCCTCGCGGTGGCCGGGCAGCAAGTGGGCCAGTCCACCGACCTCGCGCCCGCCCATCGCATTGGGCTGGCCGGTCAGGCTGAAGGGGCCGGCACCCGGCTTGCCGATCTGCCCCGTGGCCAGGTGCAGGTTGATCAGCGTGCTGTTCTTGTCGGTGCCGCTCGTGCTCTGGTTCAGGCCCTGGCAGTACAGCGACAAGGTCGGACCCCTGCCGCCGGAGGCGTCGTGCAGGCCCGCGAACCAGCGCGCCGCCTGCACGATGTCGGCCTCCTTCAGCCCACAGACCCTGGCGGCATGCGCCGGGGTGAATTCGCGCACGCGGTCGCGCAGCGCGTCGAAGCCGCGGGTGTGCGCGGCGACATAGGCGGGGTCGGTCAGGCCTTCCCACAGCATCAGGTGCAGCAGCGCGTGGTGCAGCACGACATCGGTGCCGGGCAGGATCTGCAGGTGCAGGTCGGCGACCTCGGCGGTCTCGGTGCGGCGCGGGTCGACGACGATCAGTTTCGCCGCCGGGTTGGCGCGCCGCGCGTCCTCCAGCCGGCGGAAGAGCACCGGGTGCGCCCAGGCCATGTTCGAGCCGGTGATGAAGACGGTGTGCGCCAGGCCGATGTCGTCGTAACACGCCGGCGGTGCGTCGGCGCCCAGGCTCTGCTTGTAGCCGGCGACCGCGCTGCTCATGCACAGGCGCGAATTGGTATCGACGTTGTTGGTGCCGATCAGGCCCTTGGCCAGCTTGTTGAAGACATGGTAGTCCTCGGTCAGCAACTGGCCCGACAGGTACAGGCCGACGGCGTCGGGGCCGTCGCGTTGAATGACCGCGGCGAAGCGCGCGGCCACGGTGTCGAGCACGTCGTCCCAGTCCACCGGCCGCAGCGGCTGGCCGCGCGCCGCGCGCTGCATCGGCTGCAGCGCACGCACCTGGCGCTGCACCGAGGCCGCTGCCGTCAGGTGCAGCGTGCTGCCCTTGGTGCACAGGCGGCCGAAATTGGCCGGGTGGTCGGGGTCGCCGCGCACGCCGGTGATGTGCGCGCCATCGTGCTCGACGAGCACCCCGCAGCCGACGCCGCAGTATGGGCAGGTCGACCGTGTCTCAGCCATGGGCGTGGGCGCAGGGGCCGGCAACGGGCGCCTTCAGGTCCAGCGCCTTGCCGGCCAGCTCGTCGGCATCGAGGAAGACCTGACCGCCCTCGACCTTGCAGGCGAAGGTCGGCGTGCAGCCTTCGTCGGGCGCGCGCGCCCGGCCGTCGGCGAAGGCAATCGTCCAGTTGTGCAGCGGGCAGGCCACGCTGTCGCCGAAGACGATGCCTTGCGACAGCGGGCCGCCCTTGTGCGGGCAGCGGTCGAGCAGCGCGTGCACGCGGTCGCCGGCGGTGCGGAACAAGGCCACCGGCAGGCCCTGCCCTCGCGCCACGCGGCGCGAACCGAGCAGCGGGATGTCGTCGACGCGGCAGATGGCGGTCCACTGTGTCATGCCAGCTCCTTCGCGGTGGGCAGCGGCGAAAACTGCCGCAGATCGACCTGCGCCTGCTCGAATTCGAACCAGGGGTCGGGCTCGCCGTCGAGCGCGAACTGCAGCTGTTCCCACAGCGCACGTCGGCCCTCGGCATCTTCGAGGATCTTCCTCTTCACATGATCCAGCCCGACGCGGGCGACGTAGTGCACCGTGCGTTCCAGGTACCAGCCCTCCAGGCGGTACAGCTGCAGGAAGGCGCCGCTGAATTCCAGCACCTCGGCGGCGGTCTTCACCTTGCACAGGAATTGCGCCACCTCCGTCTTGATGCCGCCGTTGCCGGCGACATAGATCTCCCAGCCGCTGTCGACGCCGATCACGCCGACGTCCTTGATGCCGGCCTCGGCGCAGTTGCGCGGGCAGCCGCTGACCGCCAGCTTGACCTTGTGCGGCGCATACATGCGCCACAGCGCGCGCTCCAGGTCCTTGCCCATCTGCGTGCTGTCCTGGGTGCCGAAGCGGCACCACTCGCTGCCGACGCAGGTCTTCACGGTGCGCAGCGCCTTGGCATAGGCGTGGCCGCTGGGCATGCCGATGTCCTGCCACACCGCGGGCAGGTCCTCCTTCTTCACGCCCAGCAGGTCGATGCGCTGGCCGCCGGTGACCTTGACGGTGGGGATCCGGTATTTGTCGACCGCGTCGGCGATGCGGCGCAGCTCGTCGGCCGTGGTCTCGCCGCCCCACATGCGCGGGATCACGCTGTAGCTGCCGTCCTTCTGGAT
>Ga0073899_10003835_pt1 | contig 13245 bp, 11 predicted proteins | sample KloWWTmetaKNB5Ph_FD_88975 | JGI IMG/M metagenome (GOLD analysis project Ga0073899, IMG submission 88975) | Active sludge microbial communities from Klosterneuburg, Austria, studying microevolution and ecology of nitrifiers - Klosterneuburg... | ecosystem: Engineered > WWTP > Aerobic digester >... | reverse complement strand
GGCAGCGGGCCGCGCTTTGAGGTCGGCCAGGAACTCCTGATGTTCCTCCAGAGCCAGGTGCCGAACGACCTGGCGGGCTATCGAGGCGTCGGCGTGGGCGCGACGGGAATCTTCTATCCGACGATGCCCGAGCCGGACCGCTGGCAACTCCCCGACGGAACGCGCGGCGGCATGTCCCTGGAGGAAGCCATCGTTGTCATTGAAGGTGCCGTGGCCGGTCGGCCTGCTCTTGTCGTGCCATCGCCCGAGCCCACACCCGCGCCGGTTACTTCCGAGGGCGAATTGGCCGGCGAAGACAACGCCACCAGCGTGTGGTGGTTGCTCGTCGCCGCGACTGTTGCCGGAGCGGCCGGGGGCGCCGTGGCCGCCATCGGATTGGGGCAGGTCAGACGGTCACCTCGTTGACCAACGGCTCGCCCTTCGCCATGCGGGCGAGATTCGGGAGGAAGTACTCGGTGGCGACGCGATGGTCGTTCCCCAGGGCGGCAGCGGAGTTGTGCGGCGAGACGATCACATTCGGCATGTCCCAGAACGGCGAGTCCGGCGGAAGCGGCTCCTTGGAAAAGACATCCAGGTAGGCTCCGGCGAGGTGCCCGGACTGCAGCGCCTCGATGAGCGCAGGCTCATCGACTACCTCGCCACGGGCGATGTTCAGAACGTGCGCGCCCTTCGGGAGAGCCGACAGGACTTCGCTGCTGACAAGGCCGCGCGTCTCGTCGGTCAACGGGCAGGCAAGGACAAGCCAGTCGGTGCGGGGGGCGACGGAGAGGAGCGCGCTGGGTGGGACGAGTTCGCGGACAGGGTCGCCTTCGCGCCACGGACTGCGTCGCACCCCGATGACGTCGAGGCCGATGGCAGCGGAGATGCGCGCTATCTCCGCGCCGATGGCGCCGAGGCCGACGACGGTCATGGTCTGACCAATGAGGTCCGCGGGCGTCGCCGCGCCGCGGATCGGCTCCCAGGCGTGCCTGCGCTGCGAATCTCCCCAGGCGAGGAATCCGCGCGAAAGCATGAGCATCCCACCGATCACCGACTGGGCGATGGGCTTCGCGGTGGAGCCAGAGGACGTCGTCATGCGGATGCCCTTCTTCAGGAGTTCCTGGAACACCCAGTTGTCGACGCCCGCACTCATCACATGGATCCACCTCAGGTTGGGGGCCGCGCGCACCGTGGTGAAGAACGACCGCGACGAAGCGGGGTAGATATCGGTCGAAAAGAATGCGTAGTCGATGCGGGCGCGAGTCTCGTCGTCGAGCGGCTGGTCCGAGTCTCCCGGGAGGATGAGGGTCTCTATACCCGGGAAAGCTTCAGCAATAGGCGCGCCGTAGCGCTCGGCAACGGAGTGGGAGACGAGAAGTGTCGGCATTCGCGAATTGTGACGCGTTCAGGCCGGCGCGAACAGGCGGCGGCAGATGAAAACGGTGCGCTGGCTCCCGATCGTGGTGAACAACAGCGTCACCGGGTCGCCCTCGAGGCGCCCGAGGAGCTTCCGCATCTCGTCCGGCTCGACCGGGAAGGCGCGCCGCCGGATTTCGTCTGCCCGCCAGCGTCCCTGGCGCATCCGCTCCTTTAGTCGCGACACCGAAAACGGCAACGCGTCGAGCACCTGGAAAGTAGCGGCCAGCGGAGAGAATGCCAAGGCATCAGCCGAGAGGTAGGCGATGTGTGGATCGAGCATCCAGGCGCCAAGACGGTGGGCAAGTTGGCGCACAAGGGTCGACCGCGTCACGCAGGACTCAGGGTCGAACAGGAAGGTCGCGGGTGCGCGCGGCTCCGGGGGGGCCTCCGGCTCGGTGGATTCGAGCGTTTCGCCCGCGGGAAGCAGGACCGCTCGCCGGATTCCAGGTTCCGCGCCCTGGCCGAACCAGATGGTCAGCTCCCGCATCGACGTCCCCAGCTGCACCGCCTCGAGTTTGATGCCCGGTGGGATGTAGCTCGCGTCGATGCCCGGCTGAGCCTTGATGACACCCGCCGCGGCCGAGGTGGCGATGGCCACCGCGGCATCCCATCGCGGAGAGTACGCCGCCGGATCGAAGGTCCGGGACGTGCCCGCGCGGCGGGACGGGTCGAGCACGACCGCGAGCCGCGCGACATCGAAAGGTGGATGCGCAGCGTCCCCCCGCACGACCGGGACGCCTGTGTTCGCCGCCGCAAGAAGCGCGGTTGCAGGCTCCCGCTCGAGCCCGGCGCAGGGGACATCGCGTGCGGCGACGGCATGGAGGTCTCCGCCAAGTCCAGCCGTGAGGTCCACCACGTCGCGCTCGTAGACCACCAGGCGGTCTGCCCTCCGTGCCGCGACAAGCGGATGGGTCATCATCTCCAGGCCCTCGGCCGTGTAGAGGAACTCCCGCGAAATGCCGTGATTGCGCGAAGCACGGGCACGAAGCGTGAGTTGTTCCGCCAGCGCCGATGCTTCGGCTGCCGGGAACGTGCGCCGCAGCGCGGTCGCGAGCCGCCCAGGGCTCTCCACCGGCAGGCCGGCCGGGAGGCTGGCGAGCGCGGACTTCCCGGCCGGGCTAACCAGATAGCGGGCGCGGGCAAGGTCCATGGGAAGGAACCTACCAGCTTTCGCACGTCCGCGGGCAGCCTCTGTGCGAGACTTGGGGCATGGCCAGAGTCCTCTGCCTCGACTTCGATGACACCATCGTGATGGAGAACACGGCCAGGCTCGTGTTTGAACGCTTCGCCGCGCCCGCATGGCGCGACCGCGAAGCGGACTATCGGGCCGGAAGGCTCACCGTCGAGCAGTTCAACGCCGCGGCACTCCTCACCGTCAGCGCGACGCGAGACGAATTGCGGACGTTCTGTGCGGATGCCGTGACTCTGAGGCCGGGATTCCTGGAGGCGCTCGACTGGGCGCTGTGGAACGGCTGGACGCCGGTGGTTGTCAGTAACGGGTTCGACTTCTATGTCGATGCCGTCCTCGACAAGGCGGGTGTGGACCGGGTGGCCCGCCATGCCGGGCGGACCAGATTCGACTATCGCTGGCAGGTGACCTACCTGAGTCCCCGGGGAATCGAATTGGAAGCCGGTTACAAGTTGAGCTACGCCGCCGCGTTCAAAGGAGTCGGCGACTTCGTGGCGTACGTGGGCGATGGAGCCAGCGACATCGAAGCGGCGAAGCTCGCCCGGGTCGTCTTCGCGCGCGACGCGCTGCTGCGAACGCTCGAAGGCTCCCACCCACGGGTCTACGCGTTCGAGACGTTCCACGACGTGATCGCCGTACTCGAACGCGAGGCTCCCGCCTGGGCGGAGGACGCCGCTAGTTCGTGATCGACTGCTCCTGGAAGCTGGCGATCTGCTCGGCGGTGAAGCCAACCTCGGCGAGGATGTCGGCGGTATGTTCGCCGAGGGCCGGCGCCGCGCGCTGGATCCGCGTCGGTGTCCCGGTCATTCGGATGATCGGGGCGGGCCCGCGCAACGGCCCGAGGAGCGTGTGGTCGTACTCTTCCAGGAACTCGTTGGCCACGACCTGCGGGTCGTCCCACATCTCTTCGATGAAGCGCACCGGACCGGCAGCAATGTCCCGCGAATCGAGGAACGGAATCCAGTAGTCGTTCGGGTGTTCCAGGAACTTCGCTTCACAGGTCGCGACCAGACCCGCCGCCACTTCCTTCAGGCGGGCAGGGTCGAAGTCTGCGTCGTAGCGCGGGTCGTGGAACTGAAGGGCCTCGCGGAACCGCGCGCGCGGCCCGGGCCCGAGACAGCCAACGGCGATGTACGAATCCTTCGTCTGGTACGGCCGGTAGTAGACGTTCCCCGCGAGTTCTGGCATGAGCGCGCGTCGCTCAGCGTAAACGGTCTCGATGTTGGCTCCGCGCGCCCGCGCGGCCTCCACTGCGCTCCGCCGCCGCTCACGAGGCTCCTCGTCCATCGCGAGGATCTCCTTTGAACCCGCCTGGAGCGTCAACGCCGTGAGCAACAGCGATGTGTTCAACGCCTGGCCCTCGCCCGTCTTCTCCCGATGGTAGAGGGCCGCGGTGATGCCCCAGGCGAGCGCGATGCCACTCATCACGTCCGCGGGCGCGAAGCCGACCTGCATCGGCAGGCCGTTCTGCAGGTTCGGGTTCGAAGTCGTTAAGCCGCTCATGGCCTGCGCCACGATGTCGTAGCCGCGCCGGTTGGCATCCGGCCCAAGCTTCCCGAACGCGGTGTTCTCGGCATAGATGATGTCCGGACGGATCTTCCGTGCGGACTCGTAGTCGATACCCAGGGATTCGGGCACGCCGGGGCGGTAGTTCGTCAGAAGCACGTCGGCCCAACGGATCAGCGCGTCGCGCACCGGGGCGGCGCCGGGCGCTTTGAAGTCGAGGGCGAGTCCGCGTTTGCCGCGGTTCTGGGAGAGGTAGGCCTTGCTCTCCTTGGGGATGATCTCGGCCTGCAGCCGCCACGGCTCGCCTTCGAGCGGCTCGACCTTCACGACGTCGGCGCCCATCTCCGAGAGAAGCGACCCCGCGAGCGGACCCGCGATGATCTGTGTGCAATCAAGGACGCGAACGCCTTCAAGGGCGCCTGGCATAGACGTACTCCGGGGGTGAGATGTATGTGGGCGCGACTATACGGTGTGGCGACAATGTGGGAATGCGCAGGCGGGACCACTGGCGGCAAACGGCTCGCCGTTCCAGACGTATCCCGGGTGCCCGTGGTGCTCTGCGAGGGGATCCGAAAGACGGGCGGCGACTGGACAACACGATGAGATTCGCCCGATGTCAAGGAAAAGACTGGTGTTTCTGTAAAGTGTTGTGGTACTGTACGCGTCCGGCTGAAAGTGGGGTAGCTACCGGCGGGGTACCCGACGCGAGATGAAAACGGGGCTTGATGCCATCTCCCATTGCATCAAGCCCCATGCTTCCCGAATGCTTCGGGTGAGCGTCCTTCCGGACTAGTAGCGCGCTCGGTTAGGTAGCTACCTCCTTTCAGCCAACCTCGCCACACTCCCGTCTCCCAGCGGCCTGCTCGAATTCAACGAGCGAATGTTCCGCCGCAGGAACGCGGGCAGTTCAGCGTCATCCATGTTCGAAACGCCCGGCAGCCCGTAGTCACGGATGCTGCGCGTGATTTCGAGGCCGTCGTCGATCATCGCCGCCTTCGGCGAGAACCCGGTCGCGATCACGGTCATGTGGATCTCTTCCCCAACACGCGGGTCCACCACGGTGCCGAAGATGATGTTCGCCGAAGGGTCGACCATCTCCGCGATGACGCGCGCCGCGATATCGAGTTCGCGGAGCTGGATGTTGCCCCCGTGGGTGACGTTGAAGAGCACGTTCTGTGCGCCGTCGATCGACTGATCGAGCAACGGGCTGGTGGTGGCGGCGCGCGCTGCCTCGGCCGCCCGGTTCTCACCAGAAGCGCGGCCGACCGCCAGCAGCGCGGGGCCGGCTTCGCTCATCGTCGTTCGCACATCGTTGAAGTCCAGGTTGATGGAACCGTTCTGGCTGATGATGTTCGAGATGGATTGGATTGCCTGGCGGAGCACGTCATCCGCGGTCTCGAAGGCCATCTCGATGGTTGCGTCGGGCGGGCAAATCTCGATGAGCCGGGAGTTCGGGATCGCGATCAGGGTGTCAACCTTGTCGCGCAGCCGGGCGAGGCCTTCCTCCGCCTGCTTCATGCGGCGGGCGCCTTCCCAGGCGAACGGCTTTGTCACGACGCCGATGGTGAGCGCGCCGCAGTCCTTCGCGATTTCGGCCACCACTGGCGCGGCGCCGGTGCCGGTGCCGCCGCCCATACCCGCGGTCACGAACACCATCTCGGTGCCGCGGAGGATGTCGTAGAGCTCGTCTCGGCTCTCATCGGCGGCGCGTTCGCCGCGGGTCGGGTCGCCGCCGACCCCGAGGCCCTTGGTCAGCTTTTCGCCGATCCGGAGACGCGTCGTTGCCTCGGAGGACATCAGTGCCTGCGCATCGGTGTTGCAGGACACGAAGGACACTCCGGGGATCTTGGCGCGGACCATGCGGTTCACGGCATTGCAGCCGCCTCCGCCGACGCCGACGACTTTGATATCGGGCAGGAGTTCTGTGTCGTAACGAATACTCATGGGACCGGTTCCTTTCGCGAATGAGTCGAGACTGCGGGGATCGTCGTTGGGGCTCATTCCCTCTCCTTCGAGGTTTACTGGGGCATCAGCGCCCTCCCGAAAGATGCAAGCCGGCGGAACAACCCGCCGACGGGCACTTCGAATGAGGCTCCTCCTGCGCTTTCGAGTACGCGCTCACGGCCGCTGAGCGCATACTCAACGAGGCCGATAGAGGTGGAAAAAGCCGGCGTCCCGATGAGGTCGGAAAGGCCGGAGTAGCGCGCCGGCTGTCCGAGCCGGGCAGGGATGCCGAGACGAGCCTCGGCCACATCCGGGAATCCGCGCAGCTGGCTCGTGCCGCCCGTGAGGACGAGACCGGCGGCGAGCCGGTCGTAATAGCCGACGCGCTTCAGCTCGACAGCGACCATCTCGAGGATCTCCTCGCTCCGAGCCTGCAGGATCTCGCAGACGTGGCGGACATCCACGGACTTCTTGGCCTGCGTGCCGAACGCCTGGATCTCGACCGTCTCGTGCATCGAGGAATCCGCGTACGCCGCGCCCACGGTGCACTTGAGGTGCTCGGCCGCTTCCCACGGACACCGGAGGACCCGGGCGAGGTCGTTGGTCAGTTGGGAGCCAGCGATCGGCAGACAGGCGGTGTGAGCGATGCTGCCTTCGTCGTAGACAGCAACGGATGTCGTGCTCCCGCCGATGTCGACGAGAGCAACTCCCTGCTGGCGCTCCTGGTCTTCCAGCACGCTGGTCGCGCTGGCGATGCACTCAAGGACGATATCGTCGACCTGGACGCCGGCGCCTTCCACGCACTTCGTGAGGTTCTGGATGGCCGAAACCGCGCCCGAGACGATGTGCACTTCGCAATCGAGGCGTCCCCCCCACATGCCGACCGGGTCCGAAACGGGTTCGGTGCCCTCAATCCAGTAGCCCCGCGGGACAACATGGATCACCTGGCGGTTGGTCGGGATTGCGACCTGGCCCGCGCTATCGAGCACGCGTGAACGGTCGTCTTCCGTAATAGCACGGGACCGGTCCGGGATGGCGATGATGCCCCGGTTGTTCTGCGATGAGATGTGGCCGCCGGAAATGCCGACGACTGCGCTGAGGATGCGCATGCCACAGGCCTGCTCGGCTTTCTCCACCGCCACCCGGATCGCCTCGCGAGCACTCTGGATGTTGTCGATGACGCCACGCGAAAGGCCGGCAGCGGGAGTGACGCCGACCCCGAGGATGCGCGTTTCCCCCTGGTCCCCGATGTCGCCGACGATGACGGCCACCTTGGTGGACCCCACATCGATTGCGGCAACCGTACTCCGACGTCTCATGTGCATGCTCCTTACTGCAGTACCGGCCGGTTGCCGTAGCGCAGGTCGATTGTGGTGTAGTTGATCCGCTGGGCCTGTGCTTCGGACTGAAGCGCGGCCCAGACGGAAAGCTTGTAGGGGATCGAGGACGAATCGCCGAAGAGCGCCGTCTGGTTGTTCGTAGTCGTCACCTGGACGCCCTTGCCGGTGATGAAGGCAACCTCGGCGACCGTGGTCCCAAGCTGCCGCGGGAGCTTCTCGTAAATCTCCGCCGTCGCATCGACTGCCTGGTAGTCCACATGGTCACCAGTGATCCGGTTGCCCGGCTCGGAGCTCTTGATGACGGGAGAACCCTCCGGAGCGGCGCCAACGCCGAGGACGACGCCCTCGCGGTCGATGGTGTAGCGCACGCCCGATTGCTCCCACGTGCCCCAGGCCTTGCGTTCCTCGACCACGATCCGGATGGAGTGCGGCCAGTCCCGTTCGATCTTCACCGAGTTCACCAGCGGCTGGGCGTAGAGGGCCTCCTGGGCTGCCGCCAGGTCCGCATCGAACATGCTCTCGCCGAGCAAGTCGACGGCTTCGACGACCGTGGTGTTCGAGATACGCTGGTTCCCAACTACCTGGATATCCGAGACCTTGAAGAACGGCGAAGTCCAGACCCAGTAGCCTCCGTACACCGCCGCGGCCAGTGTCGCGACGGTGGCAGCCGTCCAGAGGAGCGCCTTCGAAGGGCGCCACGAGAAGCCCGGCCTGTGGAATCGCGGTCCGCGCGGCCCGCGCGGACGCTCGGGCGGGCCGCCGACAACTACGCCGCGGTGGCGTTTCACGATGGTCTTGCCGATGACCTCACCGACCGCGGGGCGGTTGCGCTTGATGATTCGCCGGCCAGGCGAAGCCTTCGGCGGGCGATTCCGCTTGATGATCATCTCGACCTCCGCTGGTGGCGAGCCAGGGCGAGCTCGAGGATCCGCGTCAGCAAATCCGGGTAGGGTAGCCCGGAGGCTTCCCAGAGCTTGGGATACATGCTGATGCTGGTGAACCCGGGGATGGTGTTCACCTCGTTCGCGATGAGTTTGTCGGCCGGCGTCAGGAAGAAGTCGACGCGGGCATAACCTTCACAGCCCATCACCTGGAACATCCGGACGGCGAGACGGCGGATATCGCGTGCTACCCCCTCCGGGATCGGCGCCGGGATATAGAGCTGAGTCGTCGACTGCTGCGAGTACTTGCTGTCGTAGTCATAGAAGTCCCGGTCCGGGACCACTTCGCCGACGATGCTCGCCTCGGGATGCTCGTTCCCAAGGACTGAGCACTCGACCTCGCGGCCAATCACGGCCTGTTCTACGACCGCCTTGTCGTCATAGGCGAAGGCGGCCTGGAACGCATCGGGCAAATCTTCACGCGAGCGGGCGCGGCTGACGCCGACGGAGGAGCCTCCATTGGCTGGCTTTACAAAACAGGGGAAGCCGATCGCCTGGTCTATGAGAGCCATCGAATCATTCTGGGCAAGTGTATACTCCCATGATCTGATTACGGAATAGCGTGCGACAGGAATTCCGGCCTCGCGGAACAAAGCTTTCATCAACGCCTTGTCCATGCCGATGGCACTGGCGGCAACGCCGCCCCCCGCGTAGGGGACCCCGGCGATTTCGAGGAAGCCCTGGAGTGTGCCGTCTTCACCGTATGTGCCGTGGACCAGGGGGAACGCAACGTCGCACGAAGCGAGCGCAGCCAGCGCTTCCGAGGCGGCGAGCACCGGTGCGCCCTCCTCCGTGAAGGCGCGCTGGCCCGCATCGAGTGCGGCAACGGTCTCCCCAGGCGTCAGCCAGTTCCCGGACCGGGAGATCCCGACCGGCACGACATCCCAGCGCTCCCGATCCAGGGCCGCGATCACAGAGCGGGCGCTCGTCACGCTCACTTCGTGTTCCCCGGAACGGCCGCCAAGGATGACCGCCACCCGTTGCTTCGCCATCACCACGCCCCCACAAATTCGACTTCGGGTTCGAGCGCGACGCCGAACTGTTCACTGACACGGCGCTGGGCCTCGGCGATAAGCCACGCGACATCGGCTGCGGAGGCGTTGCCTTCGTTCACGAAGAAGTTGCAGTGCTTGTCGGAAATCGCCGCTTCGCCGCGTCGCATGCCCCGCATCCCGACGGCGTCGATGAGCTTCCACGCAGGCGAATCCGGGGGGTTCTTGAAGGTTGACCCGGCGTTGCGACCGCGCGGTTGCGCGCCCAGCCGCTTCTCATCGAACGCGGCCGCCCGGGCAAGGAGCGTCGGGGCATCGCCGGCCGAAAGCTCTACTTCTGCTTCAAGGACGGCTTTCCCACCAACCTGCCCACGCGTGAAGGCACTCCCGCGGTAGACCATCCCGAGGTCAGCCGCATCGACCCACTGGTCGCCATCACCGGGGAGCTGGAGGCGCACACGGCGCAGGACATCGGCGAGGCAGCCGCCATAGGCGCCGGCGTTGTAGACGACAGCGCCGCCGATGGTGCCCGGGATGCCGACTGCCCAGGTGAGACCTTCGAGGCCGGTCCGGCACATCTTGCGGGCGAATGCTGCGAAACTGGCGCCGCTCTCAATGCGGACGACGAGGTCATCGTGCGCTTCGCCGCGAGCACGGTTGTCGAGCACCAACCCCCGGATGCCCGCATCGGCAACGAGGATGTTGCTGCCGCTGCCGAGGACGAAGACGGGCACGCCGGTGCTGTGGGCGGCATTCGTCGCGCGAGCGAGCGCGTCGGCGCTGCGGACCGTGAGGAAGAGGTCGGCCGGGCCACCGATCCCGAACGTCGTGTGCCTCGCGAGGTTCTCCGAGCGGCGCAGTTCGCCAAACGGCGAAAGTGTCGTTGCCAGCGTCTCGATGGCGCTCATGGGAAGAGCTCCAGCAGTTTCGGCCCAACTTCTACGACATCGCCCGCGCCAATCGTGAAGACCACGTCGCCGGGACGGGCGAGCGCGCGAGCCTTGGCCGCAGCATCGTCGAAGTCACTGGCGTAGACGGTCTCGACGCCTCGGATCGCCGCCGAGAGGTCGGCGGCCGAATACCCGGGTAACGGCTTCTCCCGCGCTGCGTAGGTTTCCAACACCACAAGCGCGCTCAGTCCGCCCCAGCAGGTTAGCCAGTCGTCCCAGAGGTAGGAGATGCGGCTGTAGGTATGCGGCTGGTGGACGCCAATGATGCGCCGTTCAGGGAAAGCGCGCAGGGCCGCGGCGATGGTCGCCTTCACCTCGCTTGGGTGGTGGGCGTAGTCGTCCATCACCAGCACGCCCCCGGCCTCTCCGATGCGCTCGAAGCGCCGCCGCGCGCCACGAAAAGTCGCGACCGCGGCGGCGATGGTGTCGAACGGGACATCGAGGTGGAGGCATGCTGCCGTCGCGGCGAGTGCGTTGCGGACGAGGTGCTCGCCGGGGACTTTCGCGTGCATGCGGCCGATCGGTGTGCCGCCGCGCGTCACCTCGAAGTCCGCGCCGCCGTCCGACATGCGGACTTCCCCGGCCATCCAGTAGCGGACGCCCTCAATGCCGTACGTCTCCTGGCGGATCGGGTCGTCGAAGAGGATGTCTGAGACTTCGCGCGCTCCGGGGTCATCGGCACAGGCGAGGATGATGCCGCCTTCCTTCACCTTCTTTCCAAACTCGACGAACGCCTGCCGGTAGGCGGCCGCGGTGCCGTAATAATCGAGGTGGTCAGGCTCGACATTCAGGATGATGGCGATGTCGGGCGTGTACTCGTGGAAGGCTCGCTTGTACTCGTCCGCCTCGACGACGCATATGTCGCCCTTGCCCCAGGAGGCATGGCCGCCGAGGTCGAGACTTTCGCCGCCGAGGAGGTACATCGGTTCGCGGCCGGCACTGACCAGGATGTGCGCGATCAGGCTGGAAGTCGTCGTCTTTCCGTGCGCGCCGGAGACGGCGACCACCCGCTTCCCCTCCATCAACCGGGCGACCATTTCAGCGCGCAGGAGGACGGGGATGCCCCGCCGCCTGGCTTCGCCCAGTTCCGGGTTGTCATCGGCGGCGGCGGCGGTGGTGACAACCAACGCCGTACCCACCGGCACGTTCGCCGCCGCATGCCCATAGGCGACCGTTGCGCCCATTGCGGCGAGCTTCTCGGTCAGCGACGAAGGCCGGAGGTCGCTCCCGGAAACGGCGACACCCTGCTCGCGCAGCAATTGACCGATCGCCGACATGTGGATGCCGCCGATACCGATGAGGTGCACGGGGCCACGAGTCTCGGTCATTTCCGGGCGACCTCCAGGACAACGCCGGCGATGGCTCCGGCCGCATCTGGCCGGGCGAGCGCCCGAGCGGACTCACGCATCGTTTCGAGGCGCTCCGGAGACAACAGCAGTTCGCTGACGCGGGAGGCGAGGCCCGCCAGTTCGGTTTCTTCCAGCACGATTGCGGCACCCGCATCGGCGAGCCAGCGGGCGTTGTTCCGCTGGTGGCCGCCCGCGTAGGTCGCGGGGATGAGGATCGAAGGCAGAGCGGCGGCCGGGACTTCGCCGAGCACCGAAGCGCCGGCGCGGAAAACACCGAGGTCGGCGGCGACCATGAGTTCGGGAAGATCATCGCGAAACGCGGCGACTTGGTAGCGGGGGCGGAGGGCGCTCGGGAGCGCCGCACACGCGGCTTGAGCAGCGGCCAACCCGGCGGCCCCTGTGACGTGGTGGACCACCGCCAGCGAGAGCAGTGATTCGAGCCCGGCGAGGACGGCGTTATTGATCGCGGTCGCGCCCTGTGTGGCCCCCGCGACGACGACCAGCCTCTCGGAGGGATCGGCTCCGAACTTCAAGCGGGCCGCGGCGCGGTCCGTCGCGAAGAAGCTGGCGCGCACCGGGTAGCCGGTGACGACCGTCTTCTTGCGCGGCAGGAACTCGAGGGCGGCCTCGGTGGTCGTGGTCATCCGGGTCGCGAGCAGGCGTTCGGCCTTCACCGCCCATCCGGGATGTACGTCTGGCAGGTAGACAACGAGCGGCCTGCGCAGGAGCCGGGCCGCGAGGCTGCCCGGGAAGCTCCCGTAGCCACCGGTGCTGAAGACCGCATCCGGCTTGAACGCCCGCAACGCGCGGGTGGCCGCGAACGCGCCCTGGAGAAGCCGCCATGCGGACCGCGCCAGTCCGAGCGGCCCGCGACCGCGCACAGCAGCCGAAGGGACCGTGACAAAACGGACGTGCGCGGCCTCGACACGGGCCCGTTCGCCGCGGTCATCCGGGCCGAAGAAACAGACCTCGGCCGTGCCGCCCAGGCGGGCCTGCACGGCCTCCATCACGGCCAGCGCCGGGATGATGTGGCCTCCTGTGCCGCCGCCGGTGAGTGCGAGCCTCAAGCGTCCGGCCTCCTGCGCACGACCCGGCGCGTATCCACCGGGTGCTTCTCGAAGTAGCCGCCGCGGTCGTTGCCGAAGCGGGAGATGCTCAACAGGACGCCGATCGCCAGCAATACGGACGCGAGGGCATTGGAACCGAAACTCAAGAACGGCAGCGGCACGCCGGTAAGCGGGATGGTGCGAGTGATGCCGCCGATGTTGAGGAGGGCCTGCACGGTGATCCACGTCGTGATCCCGGTAGCGATCAATTGCCCGAAATCATCACGGGCGCGCCGGGCGACCTGGAAACCCCGGATCATGAGGAGCATGTAGAGGCCGAGGAACGCCAGCGTCGCGATGAGGCCCAGTTCTTCGCCCACGATCGCGAAGACGCCGTCTGTGTGGCTCTCCGGGATGTAGAAGAACTTCGCTCGGCTCGCTCCGAGGCCGAGGCCGTGAATCCCCCCGTTGCCCATCGCGATCAGCGACTGGAGTGTCTGGAAGCCGTTTCCTTGCGGATCGGATTCGGCGCTGAAGAACGCCGACAAACGGTCGGCACGGTATCCTGCCGCGGTCGCCAGGAATGCCAG
>Ga0073899_10003834_pt1 | contig 13245 bp, 11 predicted proteins | sample KloWWTmetaKNB5Ph_FD_88975 | JGI IMG/M metagenome (GOLD analysis project Ga0073899, IMG submission 88975) | Active sludge microbial communities from Klosterneuburg, Austria, studying microevolution and ecology of nitrifiers - Klosterneuburg... | ecosystem: Engineered > WWTP > Aerobic digester >... | reverse complement strand
ATTCGCTTACACCGTCGCGAAAGAAGGCCTCTTTCTTTGCTGGCGTGTGCGTGGTGGACTGTCAGCACATTATTGGACTGCGAAAATCGGAGTGAAAATATGAAGAACTTACGACTGGCCGGCATTGCCGTTGCCCTGCTGGCGAGCTTGACGGCCTCGGCTCAGGCGCCGAGCCAACCTGTTGCCCCAACAGAGAAGGCTTATCAGGCCGCAGACTCGTCTCCCGTGGGCGCTATACCCATGGTACACAGCATAAATCCAAAGGCTCCGGCGATGAGTGTTGTCGAGTTTGATGAAGGGCGAAAAATTTACTTTGAACGGTGTGCGGGTTGTCATGGCGTTCTGCGCAAGGGCGCGACGGGCAAAGCGTTGACGCCGGACATTACCGTGGGCAAAGGTACAGACTACCTAAAAGTGTTCATCGCTTACGGATCGCCGGCCGGCATGCCCAATTGGCAAACGTCGGGTGAACTAAACGAGAAGCAAGTGGATCTGATGGCGCGATATATCCAGCACGATCCCCCGCAACCGCCGGAATGGAGCATGGCGGACATGAAGGGCACGTGGAAGGTTCTGGTGCAACCAAAAGACCGTCCAACGAGGAAGATGAACAACTTCAACATCGACAACATCTTCTCGACAACGCTTCGCGATACCGGTGAAGTTGCGTTGATCGACGGTGACACCAAGCGAATCATCAGTATCGTGAAGACGGGGTACGCGGTACATATCTCGCGTATGTCGGCATCGGGTCGCTACCTGTTTGTGATTGGTCGCGATGGCAAGGTCAACATGATTGATCTGTGGATGGCCAAACCAGACAACGTGGCAGAGATCCGAATCGGTCTGGAAGCTCGTTCCGTCGACACCTCAAAATACAAAGGGAAAGAAGGTGACTTCACCGACAAGCTCGTAATTGCTGGTGCCTATTGGCCACCACAATTTGTGCTCATGAAGGGCGACACGCTGGAGCCACTCAAGATCGTGTCCACAAGGGGTATGACTGTAGACACGCAGGAATATCACCCGGAGCCGCGCGTCGCATCCATCGTTGCCTCACACTTCAAGCCCGAGTTCATTGTCAACGTCAAGGAGACCGGCAAGACACTGATGGTCAACTTCGCGGACATGAATGCACTCCGCATCACTGAGATCGGGTCCGCACGATTCCTGCATGACGGTGGCTGGAACTCCACGAAACGCTACTTCATGGTGGCCGCCAACCAGAGCAACAAAATTGGTGTGATTGACGCCAAGGAAGACAAGCTGTCTGCGATTGTGGAAGTTGGCAAAATCCCCCATCCGGGGCGTGGCGCCAACTTCGTCCACCCGAAATTCGGCCCTGTGTGGGCGACCGGACATCTGGGTGACGAGACGATCTCTCTGATCGGCACCGATCCCGTAAAACACAAAGATCGCGCGTTCAAGGTCGTGCAAACGCTCAAAGGGCAAGGCGGTGGCGCACTCTTCATCAAGAGCCATCCCAAGTCCACACACCTGTATTCGGATACGCCACTCAACCCTGATCCGAAAATTTCGCAATCAATCGCGGTATTTGATATCGCGAATCTGGACAAGGGCTTCACGGTGTTGCCGATCGCAGAGTGGGCTGGTATCAAGGCTGACGGCGGCGCTCAACGTGTAGTACAACCAGAGTTCAACAAAAACGGCGACGAAGTATGGTTTGCCGTGTGGTCCGCCAAGGACAAACAGTCGGCGTTGGTCGTGGTCGACGACAAAACACTGAAGCTCAAGGCCGTCATCAAAGATCCGCGCCTCATCACACCCACCGGTCACTTCAACGTGCACAACACACAGCACGACATCTACTAACTAACGTCACTAATGTCGCGGGGGCCCTTTGGTGGCCTCTTCGGCATGAGGGGAGATTGCAATGAAATACTCACTGATTGCGGTAGCCGCATTGACAGCGTTCGGGGCACAAGCGGCAACGCCGGAGGAAGCGATGGCAAAGGCGGGTTGCGTCGCCTGTCACGTAAAAGATAAAAAACTTGTCGGTCCGTCATTCAAGGATATCGCCGCGAAATACAAAGGACAGGATGCAACGGCAAGGTTGATCGAAAAGGTTCGCAAGGGTGGCTCTGGTGTGTATGGGCCCGTACCGATGTCGCCCAATCCGCCTGACAAAATTAACGACGCAGATCTCAAGGCTGTCGTGGAGTGGATTCTTAAGTCATAGGACCAGACAGCTTGCGTGCAAAACGAACATCATTTAGCTGCCTTGCACTGATCGTCGTTTTGTCTGTTCCGCAGACGCTGCTGGCGACAGTCAGTTCAAGGCCTCATTGGTGCACCAACGCCGAACCGTATCTCGTAACGCCATCCAGAGACAGTCGCTGGCTAGTGATGACGACGCCGTCAACGTCGTCTCTTTCTCTTTTCGACTCGACCCTCAATCCCGTTCGTCGATACGCAGTGACCACTAGAGAAGGCAATGTCGCATCATCTGTCTATGCCATATACGACGCGCCCGCTCGCCTAAGCTACATCGTTGTGCCTCGGGACATTGCCGAATTGTGGGAAATCTCATACAACCCGAGGGCTGAGCCGATTTACGATGGGTTGGTACACGACTACCGCATGGGAGAAGCGATCGCCCAGTCAGGTTTTCTCGGTGTGCGACGCACAGTTTTGACGGAGCCGCTACGTGATCTGTTCTTCGATGTTGGCTATAGGCACGCGATCAGCATCAGTCGCAGCAAACTCGACGGCAAACTTTACGCCAATGTGATTAATCTGGATGTGCGAAGGAGTATTGGTAGTACCGTCCTGCACGAACCAGTGCCAACTACTGCGGGATTTGCCGTGACATGGGTCGGCGGAACCGTGACAACAGTACACGGTCCAGTCGAATCAAAAGAGGCAAGTGTCGGCGCTGTGCGTCGCTATTGCGCGCCGTAATTTGCGAGCCGTTGTACGTCAATAATGCGGATATCGCGCTTGTCTATTTCGATGAGTTTTTCGGATTCAAGCTCATGCAACACTTTCGAGAAATATTCTGGGGTTAACGACAGTCGCGACGCTACCGTTGCCTTGCTGACCGGAAGCGAAACGACAAAAGCCTCGCTCGTTCTTGCGTCCTCGGCCACGTGCTCGCGAAGCAAATACCCGATAACACGCTGCATGCCACTGTGCAGCGCGCCAGACTCGATGTCGTGCACCAATCCATGCAAGCGTCGCGAAATACCCGCCAGCATACGCAACGAAAATCTCGGGTCGCGCTCTATTTCTTCCAGCATCGCGCGCTTGCCCACTGTTAGCAAGATCGTATTGGTCAGAGCCTGCGCATTCAGAATGTAAGGCTTACTTGTAAACATGAGCGCTTCGGCAAAGCTATGGCCCGGCCCGACAAGCTCAATGACTTTTTCCTGACCTGCCGGAGACAGGGCGAACAGCTTGACCTGGCCGTTCACGACAACGTGGAACTCCTCGCACGGCTCACCGTAATGAAAGATCGCTTCGCCTCGGGAGAGTCGCCGGACCTGACAGCCCTGTGCTACACGCTGCAATTCGGCGGGAGATAAATCGCTGAACAGCGGTAGCACCGCCAGAAAGCGCGGAATGTTGAATGCCCCAACGTCCATTGGCCCTCTTTTTTCACGTACGAGTTCCACATGGAACGCGCCGATTGTAGTCGCAGGCACGGGCGCATTTTCCGGCCCGCCTCATGTTGCGACTCACCGACCGCCAGTAGATGATGGAGCGCTTTCTATTTGCTACGTGGGCTTATCACCAAAGGCAACTGGGTGTCGGAACCCCAGCGAAACCAGAGCAATAGCCAGCAACGGCGAAAGTAGGCCATGCAGAAACGCCAACCAGAGCGGGCGGACGTCCAGTTTCATCAGCGAGTACCCGAAAGCCAATTGCAAGACCAGTAAGACCACCAAGGCTGCGATACTGCGGCTTGCTGCCTGCTCGCTCCGCCGGGCGACAGTGACCGCAACAATTAACGCCATGGCGGGCATCAACAATGCCAGATGCAGAAAAGCTAGCCAGCGGATACCATGCATCTCCCCTGCACTCGTGGCCGCGCCGGTCGCCACATGCGCCAGAAATGCAACCAAAGCAAGCTGGCCAAGGCGATCTGGTGATCGGAACACTTCAGACGCCTCAATGGCAGCGCAGTCGCGTAGCGACCAGAATGCAACCAGCATGAGCATTCCAACCGTCACGTTCAGCACAGTGATGAGGCCAACACGGTAACCAGGCGTGAGCGGACCGATGACTGACAGAACAATCGTCGACACCACAATCCACGCGACAGGTGCGATCGCGTGACCAGCTGAGCGGCGGTGTCTCCAGCACAGCGCGGCGGTGCATAGCGTTAGCAGCGCAATGCCGGACGCGGACACGCGATGCAGCAGACGAGCCGCGTTTTCAACTTCAGGTGGAAGCGTTGAGATGGCGCGTCCGTCCTCGGTGAACACGGTTGCGATGCGCAATAGCATGCTGACCGCGAGAATCGTGAACGTCAGCACGGCACCTACCGCACCAAGGCGGCGCATCCAGTCGCGCGACAACGAGTTCATCCGCATCGGAGCGTCTGCAAGCGCGGTCACCAACGCTCTCCATACGCCTTCACTGACTTACGTAAACTACGCATCACGATCACCAGAAACATGATGCCTCCCACAATGGCCACCAGCCCGCCCAACCCCATGATTCCCATACCCCACGTTTCCTGACTTGAGCGCAGCACCTGTTCAGCGCCGGCGACCTTACGTTGCACGCCGTAACCGCCTGACCATACCAGTCCGACAATATGCAGCAGCTGACCACCGCCGAAGACATATGGTTGCAGCGCTGCAGATCTCGACCGAGGTGCAGCAAACCCGAGCTGCGGCAATAGCTGGTACACCATACCCATCATCGCCAGCGTGACCCCGACGATGCAGCCGTGGTAGTGTGCAGGGATGCGCACGTTGCTGCCGCTGATCATGAAGCCAATGATGCCGCCTGCCGAAAACAAGACCAGCGAAGCGATCAAACTTGAACGCAGCGGACGCGTCTCCGCAGGCAACTGTCGTAGCGGCCAGAGCGACCACAATACTGCAATCGCGACCGGTGGAATCACCAGTCCGCCGCCATAACGCATCAGTAAGGTCTGTGCCCAGTGGTGCTCGATCGACGTCACGTCATAGGCCAGGTAGGTGATCGGCGTCAGGAACACAGCTAGCAGCGCGATGGCGAACAGAAACGTCACCACTCGGGGCGACAGGTGGAGTCCATTTTCCAGCGATGAGGCCAACCAGATCCAGCCGACCAGCATCAGCAGCGTGTACGCAAACTGAAGGACATGACCGCCGCCCCAGAACACCAGCTCATAGTAAGCTCGAGAATCAATGCTGCATGGCACCACCGCGAGTGACCACGCGAAGGCAAAGGCTGCGACTGCCGTTGCGACCATTGCAGCGTTAAGTCCGAAGCGCAGGGCACCAGTGCCGCTGATTCGTACACCAACCGGTGACGCCGCCAGCATCGAGCGCACACAAAGCAGTGCGATACCCGAGCCGAACGCCAGTAATCCAGCCAAAAATACCTTGCCATCGAGAACCGGAACATAATTTGCCATCACGGGTGTGGCCGCTTCTACGAACGGGGCAATACACATTGTCAGCGTGCCGAACGTTGCAAGCGTGAATGCACACCACGCAAGTAACTTGAAGCGTGTAGTCCCACTCAAGGTCCACAGGGTTCCTCCGAACGCTAGAAACCAAACCAGCACCGACAGATCTACGTGCACTACGAGCGCAACGCGAAAGAAATCTGCAACCGGAAAAAGTGTCTGCAGTTGCGGCGTTCGTGACAGGACTAGCAAAACGGAGAACAAACCTGAGGCCAGTAACGCCATAAGCCCCAAGGCTAACCAAGCCATAGCCAGCATTTTTCGCGCGTCTTGTGGCACCGTCAGCTCGTAACGGAAAACAGTCCCCTTGGACTCATAAAGACGTGCAGGCGCGTTGCTTCCAACGCCCAAAACGGTTCTCGAGTCTGATACCAAATCACTCATGTTGTTGTTCTTTTAACGCGGCGTTCCCGGCGGGGCCAGCCGCAGTCGACAAATGATTGCGCAAGATCAAAATGGTGTCGTGTACTTGGGCAATATCACGCCCGGACCAGACCACCGCAATCCTGTCGCGAGGTGCCGCCGCCCGCAGGCGCGGCTCACGTGCCCCGAGGATGCGTTCCCGCACCCATTGATCACCCAGTCGATATTCACAGTCGCCCTCGCGACAACCTGCGATCACTGCGCCGACGGCACCCAAACGGGTAGCGTATTCGAGAAACGACGGGGGCAACATGCCAGCGCACTCCAGCGCCATCACAGCGGTTGACGCATCGGCCAATGATTGCAAATCTGCTGCCTGACGACAGCTGAGCAGAACGACTTTTTCCCGCCCCGTAAGCGCCCCCAGCTTTTGCTGAAGAGTCCGCCGCAGCGTCGCGATGGGTTCATCCGGCATTTCGATACCGGAGACGATGTCCACAATGTGTCGAAACGGCGTTGACGAGGGGCAGGACCCTACGCAAATGCCACAGGAAGCGCATAAGTCGCTATTGACGGAAGCCTGGCTAGGGTGATGGCTCTGGTCGGTTCGCGCAACCATCGCCACTGCTCCGAACGGACAATCTGCGACGCAACGTGAACAGCCGTTGCAGTTAGCGAGATCAACTTGAGCTACAGCGCGCGCAGCCTTGCGCGGCACGCGCAGCATCGGCAACGCTCCAAGTACTAGCGTCAGTGCTGCGGCCAACAACCAGACCATCGGTGCGCCGAATGCATCGACCAGCGGATGCACAAACAGGTAGAACCAGTCCAGTGAAATCTGTGCTGGCACGCGTCCGGCGTCAGCCGGTCCGAGGCTGGTGACGGGCCACATCAGCGCCAACAGTGCAAGCGCGACCAGACAGCCCGTCATGAGTGCGCGAGGCGGCCACATGCGTGGCTGTGACACGCGCTGAACATGCACCCACACGCCCGCCAGCAACAACAGCGACATGCCGATGTGAATAAAGATGATCAGTGAAAAAAAACGATCATTCAAGGCTTCGGCCGTCAGGAAGTTGCGCGCCAGCAAATCGGAACCGAGCGGCAGCGCCTGCAACCACTCGGCCGTCGCGGTAACGCTAAAAATCGCGCGCGCATCCCACAGTAGCCACAATCCTGTCACGCCGGAAATCCACAGCATGCAGAGCAGAGGAATACCGGTGAGCCATGAAAACCAGCGTACACCGCGGAAGTGCCCGCGTGCAGCCTCCCTCGCCAGATGCAGGAGCGACAAGAACATGAATGCGTCGGCCGAATAGCGATGCAGGCCGCGCAACAGGCGGCCGAGTAGTAACGAGTCATTTTGCAAACGCAACCCCGACTCATAAGCGCCGCTCACGCTGGTGTCGTATAGCGCGTAGGCAACGATGCCGCTGGCGACTGCCGCCACCAGACACAAAAACGCCAGCGCGCCCAAATGCCGCCATGGATTGTGTGCCGGTGCAAACACGCGATCGAACGCACTGGTTAGGGTTTCATCGACAACACGCAGTGACTGGCTCAATGCCGCCATGATCGCCACCAGTCAGCTTTGCGTGAAGACAAAACCACCGCTGCCAGTCAGAAAATCAACGATGAGGATCTGCCCCGGCGCCAGATCGACCCTGATTTCTTTCGAAAAATTGATGGCGCCATCGGGACCATCAGCCAACCGCGCCTGGAACTGATGAGCGCCCGCCGGAATCGGCAGACGCCGGTAAACCGTGGCCGCGCCATCCTTATGCAACCCGCCAGGTGGCGTGCTGATTTGAAACAACGGCTTGCCATCCATATCGAGTTCAATCCGGACCACTGCACGCTCGCGCGGGCAATCCAGCTTGTTGCGCATGTGTGGCGAAATTTTAGCCAACTCCTCCACGCTGCGTTCTCGGCACGCGTGTTGAAGTTGCGCGGAATGGCTGAAAGAAAGCTTTAGTACAGCGTCGTTGTCGGCCCGCAGGCGGTATTGGGGTGACGTCGAAAAATAGCCGATCACGACAGCGAATGCAGCATAAGCAAGCCCTTGCAAGGCGTAACGCAACCACGTGGGTAGCCGGCTAGACATGTGAGCCTCCAAGCTTGACCATCTCAGCGTCAGCGCCGCGAACAGGCCATTGTGGCGACAGATGAAAGGCATCGGAGAAACAATCGTCGCTGGTAATGCCGTGCTTCACGAAGGCCGGATACGCTGCCTGTACCATGTGTACTGAGCCGCAGGCATAGACCTGATGCGCCGACAGGTCCGGGAAATCGGCAAGGATGGCTTCGTGCACAAGCCCGGTACGGCCTCTCCATTCGTCTTCGGGGCGCGGTTCGGACAACACCGGAATAAAGTGGAAATTGTTGTGCTCGCGCGCCCACTGCTCGGCCAGCGCACCGAGATAAAGATCGCGGAGACTGCGTACGCCCCAGTACAGAATCATGTCGCGTTTCGAGCCTGATTGAAAGGCGTGTTCGAGCATGCTTTTTACCGGCGCGAACCCAGTGGCGCCAGCCACGAAAATGATCGGCTTCGTACTGTCTTCACGCAGCGTGAATGCCCCCATCGGTCCCTCGAAGCGAAGCCTGTCTCCGACTTGCATTTTCGAAAAGACGCCCGGAGTAAATCGCCCTCCCTCCACTAGCCGCACATGCAGTTCGATTTCATCGCTGACGCGCGGTGCCGTCGCAAAAGAGAAGCTGCGCCTAGCGCCGTCGTCCAGCAGGACATTGATGTATTGCCCCGGATGGAACAGGATGGGGACACCTCCTTCGACCCGAAGACAGACTCGCATGACGTCCGAAGTGAGGAGATCCAGTCCGACCACGCGTGCGGTGTACTGTTTGACCGGTAGAGCCTTTGCACCGGGCAGCGGCAAGTATTTGATTTCGACATCGCTTCGAGGTTCGGCGCAACAGAGCAGAATCTTCCCGCTGGCACGATCCACGGCAGTCAGGGCCGATTCCTGAAAAGGAAGCAAACTGACATCACCATGCAGAAGCGTGCATTTGCAAACACCGCATCCTCCGTTGCGGCAATCGTATGGCATCGGCAACCCCTCACGTAGACCCGCGTCCAGCAGGGTTTCGCCCGGTCGCACGGCGATGATGCGATCATCCGGTCGCACTGCCTGATTCCACGTCTTTTTTCTGCCCGTTTTGCGCAACGATAACCACGGCAGCACCAGCATCAGCAGCGTTGCGCCAAGCAGCAGAAACCATGTGTTCGCCGGCCCAAGGTGGGGGATGAGCGCATATGAAGGCAAATAGAACCAGTCAAAATCCAGCCTAGCAACCATCGTCGACATATCGGCTGGAGCCTTGCTTAGCGCGGGTTTGAACAATGAAAGCATCGTCAAACAAGCGATGACACCGACCATGAGCGCTCTCGGCGGGTTGGTTTTGGCATCAGGTACTCGTTGCGTATGAATCCACAACAATGCCAATACACTTAGTGGCAAGCCGATGTGCATGAACGACAGCAAAGAGAACAACCGGTCGCTGACATTGGCATTAGAAATGAAGTTGCGCGTCATTGAACCACCGATCACCGGCAGCACGTCAAACCACTCCGTTGTCGCCGTGACCACAAACTGTGACAAACGATCCCATGGAAGCATGTAGCCGTTGATACCAGCGGCGTAGGTAAGCCACAGGATCACCACCCCGGACACCCAGGAAAACCAGCGATATCCACGGTGGCGGTTAAATACAAAGTGTCGAACAAGGTGCAACACGACGACCAGTATCAGGGCGTCCGACGCGTAGCGATGCAAACTGCGTAGCACTCCTCCAAAGTAGCGCTGACCATGTGTCAGCGCCTCCACTGACGCGTAGGCGTGGACGACGCTGGTTTCAAAAAAAGCATACAGATACAGGCCTGTGAAAATCACTATCCACAGGAGAAAGTACGCAATTGCACCAAGGCAGTAGAGTGGATTCAGACGTTCGCCAAAAAACGTATTGAACCCCTTTTCGATTGAGAGAAATAGGCGTTGGCCGATGGTGGGCGATGAGTCAGGCACGGTACTTCAGCATGTAATTCAACGGGATCTCGCGTCTTCTACGGTGCGTGGCCGAAGAGTGCGCCTTGGTCAAGAAGGCAAAGCCGCGTCAGGCGGACGCCTCGCCGTTGGCTGAAGGCGCCTGCTGAAGCGCACGCCGCACTCGCCTTTGCGTCCACCACTCGGCCAGGAAAAACCAGATCATCGCAAGGGCAAAGCTCACCCCGCCGATGACCTCGAGCAACAGGTCGTACTTGACGCGATATTTGCCGGTCTTCGGATCGTACACAGTACACAGAATGCGTACCCGGTCCACTAGGTCCTCCAGACGCAGTTGCTCGGCAATCGGCGCGTTACGCATCAGTTGCTTGAGCGGCTCACCGAGCGAGGCAGCATTCAGTGTTTCGCCATAAACTTGGCGATAGATTCGGCCCTGGGCGTCGACAATGCTCACCTGAAGCACGTGGTCAAAACCAGCGGGGGTTGCCGCATAGTTGAATCCAAATTCGCGCGCGAGCGATTCGACTATTGAGGTGTGAGGGCTCAGAAAATCCCAGTTGGGCTGGTCGATTCGATGCTGAAGCGCAAACGCCTTCATGGCTTGTGGCGAATCAGCGGGTTGATTGAATCCGATGCTCACAACATTGAACTGATCTGTACCAAACAAATCACGACCGCTTTCCACTGCGGTCTGCAGTGCGCGCGTTGTCAGCGGGCAGACCTGAAAGCAACCGGTATAGATAAAACTCACCAGGAGCGGTTTGCCACGATACTTGGACAAGCGAACGGGTCGGCCTTCGCGATCAAGTAGTGTGAAGTCGCTGACTTGACGGCCGATGACGGCCTGACTGACGCGTATCGCGTCCTTCGCATCAAGGCCAAGTGGGGCGGACGCTGATTCCGATTCGACCGCCAGACAAGCCGCTGACACGAGCGACGCCATACTCACAACAAGCCATGCCCGTAATTTTCCGACGCACGGCAGACGTGAGCCCGCACGGACCGCATACGCGTGGATCAACCAGGGCATTGGAGAGTTCAACCTTTCATCGCAGCGCACTGTCGACAGTCGCGGCAACAAGCAACAGGCTTAGCTGGACCAGGGACGCAAAGAACGAGCCCATGGCGGTCTTCCGCGACGGCGCACGCGCCAACTGCCAAGCCTTATAAACGAAGTGACCACCGCCTGCCGCAGCGCCTAGAAAATAAGTCAGTCCCGCACCGAAAAAAACTGGCAACAGCGCGGTTGCCGCGAGCGCAATGGCGCTGAACAGCACAATGCGCGCCGCCCGAGGTACTCCCACGACGACCGGCAACATGGGCACGCCAGCGGCGGCGTATTCGCGTTCGTTGGCAATAGCCAGACTCCAGAAGTGCGGTGGCGTCCACAAAAACAGTATCGCAGCGAGTAACCACGGCAACGGGCCAAGGGCTGGGTCCACGGCAGCGGCACCGGCAAGTACGGCAAAGCTGCCTGCCAGACCTCCGACCACAATATTCAACGAACTTCGACGCTTCAGCCACACGGTGTAAACGACGGCGTAGAAAAAGGCACCAAGAAAGACGAAGCCTGCGGACACGGGGTTCAGCCACCACGCGGCAGCGGCCACCGCGCCGAAGAGCAGTACCGCGATGAGTACCAGCCAGCTGCGGCTATGCGGCAATGCACCGGTCACGAAAGCACGCCCGCGCGTACGAGCCATCAAACTGTCAGTGTCGAATTCATAGTACTGATTGAACGCGCCCGCACTGGCCGATGCGATCAGCACCGCCAATGCCAAGACCAGAACTTTCAGAATGCCGATTGCTGGTCCAGGGGTTGCGATCAACCCAACCAACGCGGTGAGCATGATCATGAAGCCGATCCGCAACTTGAACAACCCGAGTACATCACGAGCCATACGGATGACCGGCTTAGCGGGGTTGTTCAGTGTGTTCGAAAAGGCGTTCAAGTTTGCATGCTCCTGACAATGTTGACCTGCCAGTGAAGGCGCCTACGGGGTGTCCTCGATAGCGGATTAGCTCAAGCCCCAAACCTGGGACAGGTATTTCCAGTTGATGAAGTAGTACAGCACGAATGAAACCAGAAAAACCATCGCCAGCACGAACGTGCCGGGGGCTGCGAATCCGGCCGAACCATAGCTCTGCGCGACCACCGTGGGTGCAGTGGGAGGGATGGCAGTGAACCGGCCGCTGACCGCACCTGATGCCAGTTTCTTGCCCCACAGGATCGAACCCACTGTGATGTAGATATAGATGGCACCGCCCAGAATCGCTGCGACCCCAGCGATACCTACGAGACCCATCATCAGGTACGCCGCGCCTGGCCATTCATACGCCATAGGAGCGCCGCTAAACGCCATGTCCCAGTGGCGACGTGACACGCCCAATGTACCTGCACCCATCATCACCAGACAAAAGAAGTACATCGAGAAACCAAACATATAAGGCTGCAATTTGGCGAGACCCGGATTGATCATTTCGCGCTTGAACAGCACTGGAATCAGGAAGTAAGTCAGCGCCATGAACGATAGCGTTGTGCCGACCACGACCGTGGCGTGAAAGTGTCCCGGCACGTAAATCGTGTTGTGAATGATCATGTTGAGCTGTTCGGTGCCCATCATGACCCCGGAAATTCCACCGAGAAAACCGAAGCCGATGAGCGAGATGAACATTCCTGAAAAAACCGGATTGCCCCAAGGCGCTTTGCGCAGCCATTCGAACAAGCCGTTGTTGAATCCTTTGGCCCGTTGCGCCACCTCGATTGCGCCTGGAATGGTCAGGCCGTGAATCATTGAGGCCAGCACCGCGAAATACATGAAGTAGCTGGTGTTGACTACTTTCCACGCAGTGCTGACACCCGGATCTGCCAGCAGATGATGTGCGCTAGCGAGCTGCAGGAACAGGATGTAGAGCAGAAATGCACCCCGGCTCACCCGTTCCGACATCGGTTTGGCGCCGAAAGCGATTGCGGCAACCGCATACCAGATGGAAATGTGTGCGGCCACGTTGATCTGTTGCGACGAGTGGCCGAAGGCCCACCATATGGTGCGATAAACGAGTGGGTCAATCTCACTAATCAGGCCGATTGACATCAAAAACGTCGGGATCAGAATGATGGCGCCCGAAGTAATGGTGAATACCGCGATGATCGCAGCGGTGATTGCACCAAATGTCACCAGCGGTACGGAGCCCTGGTAAGTCTTTTCCCGT
>Ga0073899_10003831_pt1 | contig 13254 bp, 12 predicted proteins | sample KloWWTmetaKNB5Ph_FD_88975 | JGI IMG/M metagenome (GOLD analysis project Ga0073899, IMG submission 88975) | Active sludge microbial communities from Klosterneuburg, Austria, studying microevolution and ecology of nitrifiers - Klosterneuburg... | ecosystem: Engineered > WWTP > Aerobic digester >... | reverse complement strand
GTGGTCGATGTAGTGCTTGCGGCCCTTCACGTCGCGGGTGAAGCCGCGCACGCGGTAGTCCATCACCACGATGTCGGACTCCAGCGACTCGATCAGGTAGTTCAGCGCCTTCAGCGGCGAGATGACGCCGCAGGTCGACACGTCGATGTCGGCGCGGAAGGTGGCGATGCCGTTGTCCGGATGGGTTTCCGGATAGGTGTGCACGGTGATGTGCGACTTGTCCAGGTGGGCGACCACCGCATCGGAGATCACGCCCTTGGCATCGGCCTTGTCGACCACCGGCTGCTCGGAGATCAGGATCGTCACCGACGCGCCCTGCGGATCGTAGTCCTGGCGGGCGATGTTGAGGATGTTGGCGCCGATGATCTCCGCCACGTCCGTGAGGATCTGGGTCAGGCGATCGGCGTTGTATTCCTCGTCGATGTACTCGATGTAGCGCCTGCGCTCGTCTTCCGACGCGGCGTAGCACACGTCGTAGATGTTGAAGCTCAGCGACTTGGTGAGGTTGTTGAAGCCTTGCAGCTTCAGGCGCGGCAGCGGTTTGACCACGGCAGGCAGTTCCGGATGGCTCGAACAGGCCCGCGATTATGCGGCAAAGCGCCGGCCGGCGCGTGCAGAAGTTTGCCCGCCATCACGGTTCCGCCTAAGCTGGGGCATCCCCCGAGGCGTCCCGATGAGCACCAGCTACAGCAAGCCCGTGATGCCGCGCGCGATCAATCCGCTGTTTGCGGACGCCGCGACCATCGAGCGCTTCATCGCGCATTGCCACCGCCGCAAGTATCCGGCGCGGACCGACGTGTTCCGCCCCGGCGACGACGCCGGCACGCTGTACTACATCATGTCCGGCTCGGTCAGCATCATCGCCAGCGAGGATGACGGCCGCGAGCTGGTGCTGGGTTACATCGGGCCCGGCGAGTTCGTCGGCGAGATGGGCCTGTTCGTGGAAGCGCAGCAACGCGGCGTGGCGCTGCGCACGCGCACCGCCTGCGAACTGGCCGAGATCGGCTACGAGCGCCTGCAGCAATTGCTCACCACCCAGGCCAACGATGCCGCCCGCCTGCTCTACTCGATGGGCGCGCAGATCAGCCAGCGCCTGCTGGATACCAGCCGCAAGGCCGGCCGCCTGGCGTTCCTGGACGTCAGCGACCGCATCTACCGCACCCTGTTCGACCTGTCCCGCGAACCCGACGCGCTCAGCCATCCGCAGGGCACCCAGCTGCGCGTCTCGCGGCAGGAACTGGCGCGCCTGGTCGGCTGCTCGCGCGAGATGGCCGGCCGCGTGCTGAAGAAACTGCAGGCCGACGGCAAGCTGCACGCGCGCGGCAAGACCGTGGTGGTCTACGGCACCCGCGACTGACCCGCGCATGAGCCAGGCGTTCTCCTCCGGCCCCTCCCCGCTCGGCACCGACCTGCGCAGCGCGATGATCGCCGATGCCGACGACGTCGCCCGCCTCCTCACCGACCTGGGCTATCCCTGCGAGATAGAAGACGCCGCCGAGCGGATCGATGCCATCGCCGCCAACGACCGCCAGGCGCTGGTGCTGGCCCGCCGCGACGGTGCGGTCTGCGGCCTGGTCGCGCTGGATTTCATGTACTACCTGCCGCTGGGCACCATCACCTGCCGGGTCACCGCGCTGGTGGTCACCCCGACCGCGCAGGGCCTGGGCATCGGTCGGCAGCTGCTGAAGGAAGCCGAGCGCCGTGCCCGCAGTGGCGGTGCCGCGCGCATCGAACTCACCAGCGGCTCGCAGCGCACCGAGGCGCATGCGTTCTACCGGGCCTGCGGCTACAAGGACAGCTCCGTGCGTTTCGTGAAGCAACTCGGCGCCTGACCGTGCAGGATGCCGCCCAGGCACCGGCCTGACCCGGACGCGCTTCGCTGACCCGGGCCAGGCATTGCCGACTCAGGCCACCGGATCTCCCGCGCGGTCGGCGCAACCCCAATTGAGGATCGGCGTGCCCGCTGGCAGCACCTTGCGGAACATCGCCACGCTGCCGGCCTTCGGATTCACCACCACCGGGCGCACCGCGGCCTGCAACAGCGGCAGGTCGGCGCTGCTGTCGGTGTAGGCGATCGCGACCGGCCGGGTGAAGCCGGCATCGCGCAACATCGTCATCTTCATCGCGTGGTGGCAGTGGCGGATCGCCGCGACCGCACCGAATTTCGGCCCGACCAGGGTGCCCACCACCGGCACGTCTTCATGGGCAACGAAGGCCAGGATCGCGCGTGCGAGCTCCGGCGGCGCGCCGGTGGCCACGACCACGCGGTCGCCGGCTTCGCGGTGCGCGCGGAACACCTCGAGCGCGATCGGCAACAGCCGCGACCGGATGGCGTCGACATGGCCGGCCACATATGCATCGATCAATGCGTCGAGGTCGCGACGCCGATGCAGGCCGATCGTGCCGATCCAGACGAATACCGAAATGCCGGCACGACGCGTCGGCAGGAACGCCACCATCGGCCCGGCCACGGGTGCCGCCAGGATCGCCAGCAACTGCCGCCACCACGCGCGCTGGATCAGCCACTTGAACAGATGACTGCCGGAGTCGCCGTCATACAGCGTGTGGTCGAAGTCGAACACCACCAGCGGCGCATCGTCGCGCGGCACCGGGAATGCCGATGCGGCTTCGTGCACGCTCACGCGGCAAACAGGTCGCTGAGCGCGCGGCCCGGATCCGGCTGGCGCATGAAGGCCTCGCCGACCAGGAAGGCATGCACGTCGGCTTGGCGCATCAACTGCACGTCGGCCGGCGCCAGGATCCCGCTCTCGGTCACCAGCACGCGGTCCGCCGGCACCATCGCCTTCAGGTCCAGCGTGGCCTGCAGCGAGACCTCGAAGGTGCGCAGGTTGCGGTTGTTGATGCCGAGCAGGCGCGCCGGCACCGGCAGCGAGCGCTCGAGCTCGTCCAGGTCATGCACCTCGACCAGCACGTCCATGCCGAGCTCGTCGGCGATGAAGGCGAATTCGGACAGCTGCCGGTCGTCCAGCGCGGCGGCGATCAGCAGCACGCAGTCGGCACCGAGCACGCGCGCCTCGTGCAACTGGTAGGCATCGACGATGAAGTCCTTGCGCAGCACCGGCAGCGAACACGCCGCGCGCGCCTGCTGCAGGTAGGCGTCGCTGCCCTGGAAAAAATCGATGTCGGTCAGCACCGACAGGCAGGCCGCGCCGCCGGCCTCGTAACTGCGGGCAATGTCCGCAGGATGGAAATCGGCACGGATCACGCCCTTGCTGGGACTGGCTTTCTTCACTTCGGCGATCACCGCCGGCAGGCCCGCGGCGATCTTCGCCTGCACCGCATCGGCGAACCCGCGCACCGGCGGTGCCGATGCCGCGCGCGCCTTCAGTTCGAACAGCGAGACGCGCTCGCGGCGTTCGGCCACTTCTTCCTGCTTGCGCGCCAGGATGCGCTTCAGCACGTCATGCATCGGCGCGCTCCCAGCCATAGGCACGTTCGACCTTGGCAACGCGCACGGCGTACTGCGAATACCAGGCCTCGCGGCCACGCTGGCGGGTGCTGGCGTGTTCGGCATGCTCGCGCCAGGCCTTGATCGAGGCTTCGCTGTCGAAATACGCGGTGGTGATGCCGAAGCCTTCGCCATCGCGCGCGGATTCGGCGCCGAGGAAACCGGGCTGCGTTGCGACGAGCTCTTCCATGCGGGTCGCGGCCTCGGCATAGCCACCGGCGGCATCGCCACGGCGGCGCGAACTGAAGATCACCGCGTAGTAGGGCGGCTCGGGCAGGCGTGCGAAACGGTCGTCGTGCATGGCAGGGCGCTCGCGGGGGAGCGCCATTCTAAGCGAGCCGGCGCACTCGCTTCGTGGTGCAGCGAAATGCAGGTCCGTACGTGGTGAGCCTGTCGAACCATGAACGGAACCGACTGACGTGACGCCTCCCGTGGTTCGACAGGCTCACCACGAACAGCGACACCTCATGCGACCGGCAACACCTCGCCCGCGCGCCAACCCTCGGCCTGCAGGTGATCCAGCAAGGCCACGACCTCGTCGCGCCGTGCCAGCTCGTGCACCGGCAGGACCAGCAGGTCGCCGGCCCGTGCCCAGGCCAACGCTTCGCGCGAGGCCTGCGCCTCGTCCAGGCAGACCGGCAGGTCGGTCTCGGCCATGCCCGATGCGAGCAAGGCATCGCGCAGGATCATCGCCACGTCGCCGGAGGCACGTCCGCGCAGGTAGTCGCCGCCGATGTCCTTCAGCCACACGCGTTCGGGCTTCGCGTCCGCTGCGACCGCCGCCAGGGCATGGAAATCCGATTCCAGCCGATTGCCGGCATGGCCCAGCAGCAATCCCAGGCGCCCGCCGCGACGCAAGCCGGCGGCGACGTCGAGCAGGCCGCGCAGGCCGTCCGGGTTGTGCGCGTAGTCCAGCAACACGTCGACATCGCCCAGCGTCCAGCGCTGCAGGCGGCCGGGGTTGTCGGCATTGCGGGCACCGAAGCGCGCAAGCACGCCGGCGATCGTCGATGCCGCGATGCCGAGCGCATGCGCGGCCAGCGACGCCGCGGCGATGTTGGCGATGTTGTAGCGCGCCGCGCCGCCCACCGAGAGCGGCATCGCGGCAACCTCGCCGAGATCGTGTTCGATGCCGTCATGCGACAGGGCCAGACGGCCGTCGCGCACGCCGCAGGCATGCGTGCCGCGCGCCATCGCATCGGCCAATGCCAGCGCGAACCAGCCGATGCGACGCGATGCCGGCGCATGCGCGACCAGCATCGGATCATCGGCATTGAGTACCAGCAGGCCATCGGCCGCGAGCGATTTCGCGACGACCAGCTTCACCGCCGCGATGTGGTCCAGCGTGTGGATACCGTATTCGCCGAAGTGGTCGGCCGCGATGTTGGTGACCACCGCCACGCGCGCATCGCGGGCGACCAGGCCACGTCGCAGCAAGCCGCCGCGCGCGGTTTCCAGCACCGCGGCATCGACCCGCGCATCGCGCAGCACGGTGCGTGCGCCGACCGGGCCGGAATAGTCGCCGGCTTCCACGCGCTCGCCGTCGATGAACAGGCCGTCGGTGCTGCTGTAACCGGCATGCAAGCCATGCGCGCGCAGCATCGCGGCGAGCAGGCGCACGGTGGTGGTCTTGCCGTTGGAACCGGTGACAACGGCCTTGGGGACCGCATGCAGTCGCGCCCATGGCACGTCGTCGGTCGCCGGCAACAAGGCCAATGGCCAGCGCTGCGATGTCGCGCCCTCGCCGAGCGACAGCGCATCGTCGTCGGCATGCGCGGGAACGCCGCGCGCATGCGCGTCTTCGACCAGCGCGCGCAAGGCCGGCTTTGCTTCCGCCGCCGCAAGCGCCTGCAACTGGCGCAATGCTTCATCGTCATCGTGATGGGCGACATGCGGGCGTGGCAGCTCCGCTTCGTCGTCCACGGGTGTATCGCCGGCACGCAGGCCCATCGCCGAATACAGCGCCCACTCGTTCACTTCGGTGGCGACGTACAACTGGTCGAACGGCGCTTCGAACGCCAGCGAGGCGCCGCTGGCGTGCTCGCGCACCACCACGGCACCGAGCGGCCAACCGAGCAACGCCAACGCCTTGTGGATGTTCGCGCGCCAGCGTTGCGGGGTGCCGGCATCGAACGTCAAGCCATGCGCCGTCTCCAGCGCCGCGCCGGATCCGTCGAAATACAGGTTGGCCCCGGTCAGCCGGCGCGAATCCTCGAACGGTTCCTGCATCGCGACCGTGCTCAATCGCTTTCCTCGCGCTCGAAACGCAGGCCGCGCTCATCGCGCACAACGCCTTCCATCGCCGCGACCAGTTGCTCGTCCAGCGTGGTTTCCAGCGTGGGCACTTCCGCACGCGCGGTCGACGTCTGCATCTCGCCCTCGGGCTTGAAGCGGATGATCTGCTTCCAGGTGCGCACCAGCGCATCGGCGAAGACCACCAGCAGGTCGCCCGGCTGGCCCATGCGCAGGGCGGCATCCACCGCTTCCTGCTCGTCGGGGATCATGCTGATCGCGGACGCATCCACGCCCGCGGCCTCCAGCGCCCTGGCGATGATCCGCGGCACTTCGTCGCCATCGCGGCCTCGCAGGCCATCGTCGCGGCGGACGATGTAATGGTCGAACTTGCCGGCCACGGTGGCGGCGATGTCGCGCAGGTCCTCGTCGCGGCGATCGCCCGGGCCGGCGACGACGACGATGCGCCGTCCGCCCACGTCCAGGCGCTGCGCCAGGTCCGCCATCACGCTGGTGGCGTGCGCGTTGTGCGCGTAGTCCATGATCACCTTGAACGGATGTTCGCCGTACACGTTCATCCGGCCCGGCGCCTGGAAGAAGGTGGTGTCGAAGGTGCGCAGGCCGTGGCGGATCGCATCCAGCTTCATGCCCAGCGAGAACGCGATCGACGCCGCGAACATCGCGTTCTGCACGTTGTGCAGCGCGCGTCCTTCCAGCGTGGCCGGGATCAGGTGCGTCCACAGCAGCGGGATGTGGCTGCCCTTGTCGTACAGGGTGATCATGTGGCCGTTGACGCCGGCCTCCAGCGCGCAGGCGCGGCCGCCGGCACGCACGTGCTCGCGCACCAGCGGGTGCGACGGGTTCATGGTCACGTAGCAGATGACCTTCGCATCGGTGTACGCGGACATCTTCAGCACGTTGGGATCGTCGGCGTTGAGCACGGCGCACTCGCGCGCCACTTCCACCACGATGCGCTTCACTTCGGCCAGTTGCTCGAGCGTGTCGATGCCCTTCAGGCCGAGATGGTCGGAGGCGACGTTGATCACCGCGCCCACGTCGACCTCGGCCACGCCCATGCCGGCACGGACCAGGCCGCCGCGCGCGGTTTCCAGCACCGCGAAATCGATCTGCGGATCCGCCATCACCATGCGCGCGGACACCGGCCCGGTCATGTCGCCCTCCACCGTGCGCTGGCCGTCGATGTAGACGCCGTCGGTGGTGGTCAGGCCCGGCGTGTAGCCGGCCATCTTGGCGATGTGCGCGAGCATGCGCGAGGTGGTGGTCTTGCCGTTGGTGCCGGTCACCGCGGCGATCGGCACGCGGCTCGGCGTGCCGGGCGGGAACAGCATGTCGATGACCGGCCCGGCGGCATCGCGCGGCGTGCCTTCGCTGGGCGCGATGTGCATGCGGAAACCGGGCGCGGCATTGACCTCGCAGATGCCGCCGCCGATCGCCTTGTAGCTCTCCGCGATGTTGGTGCTGAGGAAATCCACGCCGCCCACGTCCAGCCCGATCGCGCGCACGGCGCGTTCGGCCATCGCGCGGTTGTCGGGATGGATGATGTCGGTGACATCGGTGGCGGTGCCGCCGGTGGACAGGTTCGCGGTGGAACGCAGCGGCACCACTTCACCGGCCTTCGGCACCGAGTCCGCGGTGTAGCCCGCGCGCTCCAGCATCAGTTCGGCCTCGCGGTCGAGCTTGAGCTTGGTCAGCACTTTCTCGTGGCCCACGCCGCGGCGTGGATCGCTGTTCACCACCTCGACCAGTTGCGCCACCGTCGATGCACCATCACCGACCACGTGGCCGGGCGTGCGCCGCGTCGCCGCGACCAGCTCGCCGTTGACCACCAGCAGGCGATGGTCGTCGCCGGCCAGGTAGGTTTCCACGATCACCGATCGCGAATGCTCGCGCGCGGCCTCGAAGCCGGCGCGGATGTCGTCTTCCGCGCTGACGTTGATGGTGATGCCGCGGCCGTGGTTGCCGTTGTACGGCTTGAGCACTACCGGGCCGCCCAGCCTGCGCGCGGCCTTGATCGCATCGGTCTGGCTGGTCACCAGCACCTGCCGGGGTACCGGCAGGCCCAGCGAGCCCAGGATCTTGTTGGTCTCTTCCTTGTCGCTCGCCAGTTCCACCGCGATGTGCGGGGTGCGCCCGGTGACCGTGGCCTGGATGCGTTGCTGGTACTTGCCGTGGCCCAGCTGCACCAGCGATTGCTCGTTGAGGCGCAGCCACGGGATGCCGCGTTCCTCGGCGGCGCGCACCAGCGACATCGTCGACGGACCCAGCGCGCGGCGCTGCGCGTAGCGGATGAAGCCGTCGCGTTCTTCTTCCCAGTGCCAGCTGTCGTCGGTGGCGCTGCGCAGGCCTGCGGGCAGCAGCGAGTCCAGCAGTTTCAGCGCCAGCTCGCCGGCGGCGATGCCTTCTTCCTTCTGCGCATATTCGTAGACCACCGAATACACGCCGGGGCGGTCATCGGACATGCTGCGGGTCTTGCCGAAGGTCACATCCTCGCCGGCGACGTTCTGCAGTTCGATGGCGACGTGTTCCAGCACATGGCCCAGCCAGGTGCCCTCGCCCTCGCGCATGCGGCGGACGAAGCCGCCGGGCTCGCGATAGGAGCAGCCGTGCTCGGCCAGTCCGGGCAACGCCGCCAGCAGGCCGTCGACGAACCGATCGCCCAGCTTCGCGGTGGGCCATTGCTCCAGCGCGCCGAGGTCCAGTTCAAGGCGGATGACCGGGAACTTCGCGTACTGCGAAGGCCCCACGTAGACATTGCGATTGAGGATCCGCATCGAGCCCTCCGCCCGGTGGTGTTGCGTGATGAGTCAGTCCTTCCGCGCGAGCAGTTCGCCCGGCGAGGCCTGGCGCGTGTGCAGGTTGAAGGTCGCGCCCGCGGTCAGGATATGCAGTTGCAGGCCGATGATGCAGACCGCATCGCTGCCGCCCACCTGGTCCATCGAAGTGAACTGCACCTGGCTGGCATCGACCACGGTGATCGCGCCGCTGCCTTCGACCTCCAGCGTGTTGTCCGGGCCGATGAAGGCCGCGGTGTCCTCGTCCAGGCCGATGCCGATGGCGAACGGGTTGTAGGCCAACGCCGCGGTCAGCCGGCCCAACCGGTCGCGCTGGCGGAAATGCTGGTCGATGATGAAGCGGTTGGTCAGCCCGAAGCCGGGCGCCAGATTCACGCTGTCTGCGCGCGGCGAACCGCCCTCGCTACCGAACGCGATCATGTGCTCGGCGAGGATGCTGGCGCCGGCGCTGGTGCCGCCCACCGGCACGCCGTCGGCGTTGCGCTCGCGGATCAGCTTGGTCGCGGCGGTGCCACCGAGGATGGTGGACAGGCGCAGCTGGTTGCCGCCGGTGATGAACACCCCGGTGCACTGGCGCAGGATCTCGAGGAAGTCCTCGCGCCCGCCATCGGCACGGCTCTCGAAATCGAGCGTGTCCACCCGCCCGGCCTCGAGCCGATCGAACAATCCCTCATAGCGTTCGCCGGTATCGGCCAGCTTGCTGGCGGTGGGGATCACCGCGATGCGCGCGTCACGGCCGCCACACAACTGCACGAAGCGCTTGAGGATGCGGCGCCGGCTTTCCTTGTCTTCCGCCCCCCCGATGGGGACGATCCAGCCGCGCGTTTCGCCGTCGGCTACCTTGCTGGGACACATGTACGGCGCATTCCCCTGACGTATTCAGCGTTCGAACATACCACGCCGCACCGGCACGCCCGCCCGCACATGCACGGCCCCGCGGGCCAGGACCAGGTCGGCGCGACCGGCGGCATCCAGCGCCACCAGGTCGGCATCGCAGCCGACCGCGATCCGGCCCTTGCCGGCCAGCCGCAGCAGCCCGGCCACGTTGCTGGTGAAGGCCGGCAGCGCACGTTCCAGCGGCAGGCCGCGCGCCAGCAGCGCGTTCAAGGTGTCCAGCATCGAGCCGGAATGGCCCACGTCCATCCCGCAGACGCGCCCCTCGCCGTCGAAGCAGGGCAGGCAGCCGCCGGCGTCGGAGCTGATGCTGACCCGCTCCGGCGGCGCGCCGCTGTCGAGGTAGCGGACCAACGCCTCGTCGGCCGGCCAAGCGTCTTCGCCCTCCTCGACCGGGAACGCGGTGATGTCGACATGGCAACCGCGCCTCGCCAGCTCGAGGGCTTCCTCGAACAGCGCCTGCTTGCGATTCACATGAGTCGGCTGGAAGACCCGCGGCGGCAATTCGCTGGTATCCAGCGCCCGGCGCACCAGGTCGAGGCCGCGCACGCCGTCGCCCAGGTGCAGGTGGACGATGCCGGCCTTGCCGCTCATCAGGCCGGCCACATGCGCCTCGGAGGCGAGCCGCAGCAGTTCGTCGAGGGTCGGCTGGCTGGAACGATGGTCGCTGATCGCCAGTTCGCCGATGCCGATCAAGGGCTCGACCAGGGCGATGTCGCTGCGCAGGCTGCCGGTGAGCGTGGCCGGCGGCACGTGGTAGCCGCCGCAATAGCCCCATGCCGACAGGCCCTGCTCGCGCAATGCATAGACATGCGAGAGCAGTTCCGCGGTGTTGCGGGTGGCGTCGTCGGTGCCGAGCAGGCCGACCACACTGGTGACGCCAGCGGTCGTGTACCGACTGAGCAATGGCGCCGGCACGCGGGTGGCGAAGCCGGCCTCGCCGCCGCCGCCACTCACGTGCACATGGCCGTCGATGAAGCCGGGGACCAGGCGCGCGCCATCGAGATCAATGGCGTCGACATCGAGCGATGCCGGCAATGCCGGATCGACCTCGCCCATCCACAACACCTTGCCGCCGCCGAGCAGCAGGTGGCGCCGGCCCAGCGCTTCGGGCGCATACACGTCGGCATTGCGGAGCAGCCGCATCGGGGTGGCAGTAAGGGTCTGGATCATCGCGGCAGCCTGCGCGGCGCGCGATGCAGCGTCAAGCGCCGGCAAGCGCCTGCGTGGTCGCCACGAACTCGTCCAGCTTGGCCCGCGCCGCGCCCGACGCGATCGCCTTGCGCGCGCGCGCGATGCCGTCGCCGATATCCTCGGCCACGCCCGCCGCGTACAGCGCCGCGCCGGCGTTGTAGGCCACGATCTGCCGCGGCAGGCCTTCGTGGTTGTCCAGCGCCTGCAGCAGCATCGCCATCGATTGCTCGGCGTCCGCGACCTTGAGGTTGCGGCTGTGCGCCATCGGGATGCCGAAGTCCTCGGGATGCAATTCGTACTCGCGCACCTTGCCGTCGCGCAATTCGCCGACCAGGGTGGCGGAGCCCAGCGACAGTTCGTCCATGCCGTCGCGGCCCCAGACCACCAGTGCGCGCTGCGCGCCGAGTTCCTGCAGAACGCGCACCTGGATGCCGACCAGGTCCGGATGGAACACGCCCATCAGGATGTTCGGCGCGCCGGCCGGGTTGGTCAGCGGGCCGAGGATGTTGAACAGCGTGCGCACGCCCATTTCCTTGCGCACCGGTGCCACCACCTTCATCGCCGGATGGTGCACCGGCGCGAACATGAAGCCGATCCCGCAGCGCGCGATGCAGGCCGAGACCTGTTCCGGCTGCAATTCGATGTTGGCGCCCAGCGCTTCCAGCACGTCGGCGCTGCCGGACTTCGACGACACGCTGCGGTTGCCGTGCTTGGCGACCTTGGCGCCGGCCGCGGCGACCACGAACATCGACGCGGTGGAGATGTTGAACGTGTGCGCGCCATCGCCGCCGGTGCCGACGATGTCGACCAGGCCGGTGCGATCGGCGACATCGACCGGACGCGCGAATTCGCGCAGCACCGTGGCCGCCGCGGCGATCTCGCCCACGGTTTCCTTCTTCACCCGCAGGCCGGTGAGGATCGCCGCGGTCATCGCCGGGGAAACCTCGCCACGCATCACCTGGCGCATCAGCTCGACCATTTCGTCGAAGAAGATCTCGCGGTGCTCGATCGCGCGTTGCAGGGCGTGTTGCGGGGTGAAGGTCATTTCAGCGTTCCAGGAAATTCTTCAGCAGCGCATGGCCATGCTGGGTCAGGATCGACTCCGGATGGAACTGCACCCCTTCCACCGGGAATTCACGGTGGCGCAGGCCCATGATCTCCTCCATCGACCCGTCCTCATTGTCGGTCCAGGCAGTGATTTCCATGCAATCGGGCAGCGTCGTCTTGTCGACCACCAGCGAGTGATAGCGCGTGGCCTCATAGCCGTCCGGCAGGCCGGCGAACACGCCCTTGCCTTCATGGCGGATGCGCGAGGTCTTGCCATGCATGATGCGGCCCGCGCGGATCACGTCGCCGCCGTAGACCTGGCCCATGCTCTGGTGGCCCAGGCAGACGCCGAGGATCGGCGTGGTCGCGCCCAGCCGCTCGATCACGCCCATCGAGACGCCAGCCTCGTTCGGCGTGCACGGCCCCGGCGAGATGACGATGCGTTGCGGTGCGAGTCGTTCGATTTCATCGACGCTCAACGCATCGTTGCGCTCCACCCGCACCTCGGCGCCCAGCGACTGCAGGTACTGCACGAGGTTGTAGGTGAAGGAATCGTAGTTGTCGATCATCAGCAGCACGGCATCATCCTCAATCGATCAGGGTGTAGATGACATACACGTCTTGCTGCAACTCGATACGCCCTTCGCGCAAGACGACATCCGCCCGCATACGATTCCCCGCCACGCTTACGCTGTCCATCGGCGCCGGAGCACTGAATACGACCGGCGGATCGTCGGCACCGCCTTCGACATACCGGACATTGAATCCTTTGTTGGAAACGTTGTGCACGTCGCCGATCCGCTTTCCTACGGCCTTTGCCATCGTTTCGCCCGTCAGGCGGGCGTCTTGCACGGCTTGCGCCATCAGGTTCCGCCGCACTTCATCTGCACGAGACGACTCGAACTCACCGGTATCGATCAGCACTTCCTTGGCGGCCGGCAATGTGCCAATCATCTTTGCCAAGTCCGTCAATTTTCGAAAACGCAACTTGATCTGGCGCCGATAAACATTCCCGACGAACACCTGCTTCTGGTCTTCGCGGTCGTAGCGGTATTCCGGCGCGACACTCATGTTGGAGATCGTCACGTCGGCATCGGCCACTTTCATTTGCTTGATCGTCGCCAATATGCGCGCGGCATGGCCCTCGATCAGTGCCTGCGAACGTGCTGCATCTTCACTGGTGTCCTTAAGGGTAATTTCCAGCGGAAAGATGTCGGGCACCACCTCCGCCTTTGCCTTGCCGTGAACGGCAATGAAGGGCTCGCCACTGATCGTCTGCGCCTGTAATCCGAATGCGCACAGCAACAGCACGGCTGCAATCGTGAATCGCCTCATCGCGAATCCTCCCTGGAATCCCATCACAACCCCCTCGCCGCTTCGGCCACCGCGCGAAACAGCGCGCGCCCCTTGTTCATCGTCTCCAGCCACTCCGCATCCGGATCGGAGTCGTAGACCACGCCGCCGCCGGCCTGCACGTGCAGGCGACCGTCCTGGATCACCGCGGTGCGGATGGCGATGGCGGTGTCGGCGTCGCCGTGCCCGCCGGCACCGTCAGCGGCGCGCCGAAGATCCGCGCGCTGGAAGTCATCCGCGAGCTGGAACCGG
>Ga0073899_10003830_pt1 | contig 13255 bp, 13 predicted proteins | sample KloWWTmetaKNB5Ph_FD_88975 | JGI IMG/M metagenome (GOLD analysis project Ga0073899, IMG submission 88975) | Active sludge microbial communities from Klosterneuburg, Austria, studying microevolution and ecology of nitrifiers - Klosterneuburg... | ecosystem: Engineered > WWTP > Aerobic digester >... | reverse complement strand
TGGCGCAGCCTGGTAGCGCACTTGCATGGGGTGCAAGGGGTCGAAGGTTCGAATCCTTTCACACCGACCATAAAGCTTCAACGAAATCAAAGGGTCACAGCAAAATTGCTGTAACCCTTTTTTCATTCTGCGACAGTTCATTGATCCTGATCATATGCATGCGGCCTGTCTTGAAGACAATTCCATGTATGTATTCTTGTGACTTGCAATTCATTCCGGTTGAGGTGACGCGGTGAACTGGCTCCGGAAGATGCCCAACAGTGTGCGCACAGCCAGCGGGATGGAGTGGGTGGTCTGGCGAAAACTTCCCTGGATTGCGTTGCTGGGTACGGCACTCCCCTTGTTGGGCTTGACACTATTGCATTTCTGGATGGATGCCGAAGCCAGCGCTGCGCAGGCACGCTGGCTGCAAATGGCCGACTATATCTGCTGGGCAGTGGTCATCTTCAACCTCACCATGGTGTTCACGGTGGCGATTGGTTGTGTCATTGTGATGGTGATGAAGGGGCCTGGCTACACCGCAGACAGCTACCGGGTGTCGCACAGCGATGTACCCCGGGCCCAACCTGAGACTGACGAAGAGGCCTCCGGCTATCGGACGGAAGGCTGAACCGGAGGCGATTTATTCAAACGACGGCGATTCGGGTTTGGCCACGGGCTTGCCAGCTGCAACCCAGGCGTCAAAGCCTCCCGAGATGGATTGGACATTCAGGTAGCCCATATCGTGCAGTGCGGCGGCTGCCAGAGCTGCGCGACCGCTGGTTTTGCAATACAGCACGATCTTGATGTCACGCGGCTGCAGGGCGGGCGCGCTGCTGAATTTGAACTCCAGCATGCCGCGCGAAATGTGCACGGCGCCCGGCAGGTGGCCAGCAGCGAATTCATCCGATTCGCGCACGTCAACCAGCACATCGGCGTCCCGAATGGCTTGTTCAGCATTGGCGACGGGAATTTCCTGCACACGGGTTTTTGCCGCGGCGACGAGATCATGAGCAGTTTTCAAGAGGGGACTCCTTGGGTTGTTTGTAAATGCTATATATTTGATAGCTAGTCACGCATGTTCGACGAGGGCTAGGTGCCAATTTGATGCATAAAAAGGCTGATTTTCCGGCGGTTTCACCTTATCCCTGTCGTGCAAGCAGGGTTTCAACGTTGGCCAGCAGTGCCTTCAAATCCTGAGCGTCCATTTGCCCGGACTGCATGCGTTCGTTGAGTTGTTGTTCAACGAAGCACACGGTCATGCGCGAATAGGTACTGTCCAGCGCGCGCCGCGCTGCCGCGAATTGCTGGGCAACTTTCAGACACTCTTCGCCATTCTCGATCATGCGTTGAATGCCTCGCAACTGGCCTTCCGCGCGTTTCAGGCGGTTGAGTACATCCGCCCGGGCAGCCGTATCTTTCAGCGGCTGGCCTGGGCAAAGCAGCGGGTCTGGAACGGTTGTCATGAGTCGTTCATTGTTCGATTGGGCTCGGACTACTTGAGTCGCAAACCTGCAGAGTCCTGAACTTCAACCGTGATGGGAATGCCCTGGCCCACACTTTGCGTCACCGTGCAGAAAGCCTCAAACTGATCCAGAACCCGGTCCAGATGCTGAAGCGAAGGGCCAGGTACGCCCAGCGTGAGCACTGCTTTCATGGATAGCACGCGCAGCCGGGCATCTGCGTTACGCCCCACCTCAGCCTGCACCGTGCAGTGGATGGGGTCAGGAGCCTGCTTGAACTTGCGCAGCGCAAATAGCAGCGAATCGCTCAGGCAATTACCCACGGCCGCGGCCAGCAACTGCACCGGCGATGGACCCGTTCCTTGCCCCAGCGGCGGTGGCTCGTCGGCCACCACCACCGGCATTGCGTCGCCGAATGTCATCTCGAACTGGTAGTCGCGCATCTGTCGCAGATGCACGCTCTCGGTCTTGCCGCTCATCGGCCCGCCCCTTCAGTTGCTACGGCAGGAACCGCCTTCGGGCACGCCAAGCTTCTTCAGCAAGAAGCCCGGCGGGCAGAAGTTGGTGATGCCGGACTGGAACAGGTTCAAGCCGACGAAGGCAGTGAAGGCCAGCCACCACTTGCTGAGGAAGATCGGGCTGCCCTCGACGCCCAGCGCCAGCGACAGCAGGATAAAAAAGCCGGCCATAAGGCGGATGTAACGTTCGACTGTCATGAGAATCTCCTGTGAGTAAAGGAAAAAATTGCCTATTTCAACCGCATGATGCCGAGCAACTTGAGCACGTATTTCTCGTACACCGGCTCGGAATTGCCAGTCTTTATCTTGCGCATGAAATACTTCTCAAACGCAATCTTGGCCAAGTGCACCCATTTGCCCTTTTTGAACCAGTTGACATTGCGTGGCGGGATTTGCGGTAACGCGACGAAAGCGGCCCCGGTGTCGCCCATATCAGCCAGGCAGATGGCGTTCCAGGTCGCTTTGGTATTGACTGGTTTGCCGGCCAGTTCGTCGGCAATGTTGTGCACGATCGCCGTGATCATGGTCTCAATCATGTAGCCGGTCTTTGGCGCGCCAGTGGGCACAGGCGTGACTTCCACCGGCGGAATGGCCACGCAGACGCCAGCCGAGAAAATGTTGCGGTACTTCTTGCTGCGCTGGAACTCGTCAATGATCACGAAGCCGCGCGGGTTGCACAGTTCCGGTACGCCAGCCACGGCGTCGACCCCTTTGAACGCGGGCAACATCATGGACAGTTTGAAGGGAACTTCATGTTCCTTGTAGACATTGCCGTGATCATCAAGCTGCGTTGTGAACAGCTTGCCGGCCTCGACCCTGGTAGTCTTGGCATTGGTGATCCATTTGATGTCGTGACCGCGCATTTCCGACTCGAGCATAGACTTCGAGTCGCCAACACCACCCAGACCAAGATGGCCGATGTAGGGCTCGCTGGTGACGTAGGTCATCGGCACCTTGTCGCGCAGCTTGCGCTTGCGCAGGTCGGCGTCGACGATGAAGGCAAACTCATAGGCCGGGCCGAAACAGCTGGCCATGGGCATGGCACCGACCACGATAGGCCCGGGGTTCTTCAGGAATTCCTGGTAGTCGAGCCAGAATCTCTCGGCGTGATCCACTGAGCATACGGAATGGGTGTGACCACCATGCGGACCCGCGCCGGGAACCTCATCAAAGCTCAGTTTCGGGCCGGTGGTGATGACCAGGTAATCGTAGGGCAGCATCTGTTCGTCAGGCGTTCCGCCCGAAAGCGTCAGCTTGCTGCCGGCGGCGTCGATGGTGGTCACGGGCTTGGCGATGAACTTGATGCCCTTGCGCTCCAGCAGCGGGCCGACCTTGAGCACGATCTCCTCACGCGTACGCCAGCCCACGGCCACCCAGGGGTTGGACGGCACGAATTGAAAGTAATCCACAGCGCTGACAACCGTGACGGTGTGCTCCTTGGGAAGCATGTCGCGCATTTCGTAGGCGGCGGGCATGCCGCCGATGCCGGCGCCCATGATGACGATATTGGCCATGAGTTGTCTCCTCAATAAAGGTAGTTGAAAAAGTCAGGAATGTGCCACTGTCACCTCTGTGGGTGGTTCAGATGACGCCGCGCGATGCCGGTACAACGCAAAGTAGAGAACCGGGATCACCACCAGCGTGAGCAACGTGGAGACCAGGATGCCAAAAATCAGGGAAATAGCCAGACCATTGAAGATCGGGTCATCCAGAATGAAGAAGGCGCCAATCATGGCGGCCAGGCCAGTCAGTGCAATCGGCTGAGCGCGAACTGCAGCAGAGCTGATAACGGCTTCCTTGAAGGCCATGCCTTGCGCGACCTGAAGTTCAATGAAGTCCACCAGCAGGATGGAGTTGCGCACGATGATGCCCGCCAGCGCAATCATGCCGATCATGCTGGTTGCCGTGAACTGGGCGCCCAGCAACGCATGGCCGGGCATCACACCAATGATGGTGAGTGGAATGGGCGCCATGATGACCAGCGGTGTCAGGTAGCTCCTGAATTGCGCCACCACCAGCAGGTAGATCAGGATCAGACCCACGCCATAGGCAGCGCCCATGTCGCGGAACGTGTCATAGGTGATTTGTAGCTCGCCGTCCCATTTGATGGCGTATTGGCGATAGGTATCCACCGGTTGGCGAATCCAGTATTCGCCCAAATCTCCTGTGTTTGGCAGCGCCGCTTCCTTGAGGTGCGGCCGGATGGCAAACAGGCCATACAGTGGTGAGTCCAGTTTGCCGGCCATGTCGCCAAACACGTAGCTGACCGGGTGCAGGTCTTTGGTGAACAGCGGCTTGTTGATCACGCCACGGTCAACCTGCACCAATTCCGACAGCGGCACCATCTGGCCGTTGGCTGCTTTCATGGGCAAGGCGAGCAGGGCGTCCAGACCGACCTGACTTTCCAGTGGCAGTTGCAGACGGACCGGAACCGGGTATTTGCTCTGGCCATCGTGCAGGTAGGCAGCGTCAGCGCCCGACAGCGCACCATGGACGGTCTGCGCTATGGCAGCGACGGGAATGCCGAGCGATTCGGCACGCTGGCGCCGAACTGTCAGGTGCGCACGAGGAGCGTCCTCCTTGAGCGAAGAGTCCACGCCAACAATGTCTGGTGTAACGTCAAAAGCCTTGGCGATACGTTGTGCCAGTTGCTGTCGGCCTGCTTCGTCAGGACCATAAACCTCGGCCACCAGAGGGCTCATGACCGGCGGACCCGGTGGCACTTCGACTACTTTTACCCGGGCATTGTGGCGGGCACCAATTGTTTCCAGTTCGGGGCGCAGGCGCTGGGCAATCACATGGCTCTTGTCGCTGCGTTCATGCTTGTCCACGAGATTGACCTGCAGGTCGCCCTGTTCGGCGTCCGCCCGCAGGTAGTACTGGCGCACCAAGCCATTGAAGGTAATCGGGCTGGCTGTACCGGCGTACCCTTGCAGATCGCGAACTTCCGGCTGGCGTGCCAGAAAATCACCCATCTCATGCAGTGCCGAGGCCGTGTTTTCCAGCGGTGTACCGGCGGGCATTTCGACAACCACCTGAAATTCACTTTTGTTGTCGAAGGGCAGCATCTTCAGTACCACCCACTGCACCAGCGTCAGGCCGACGGACAGCAGCAGCGCTGCCAGAATGCCTCCAAGCAGCAGCCAGCGTTTGCGTGCGCTATTCAGAAGGGGTGTAAGTACGCGGGTAAAAAAACGCTGCAGTTTCGGACCCAGGCCTTTAGGTGTGGTATCGGCGGCATCTGCATGACCGTGGCCATGCGATTTCATGAGTTTGAGCGAGAGCCACGGCGTAACAGTGAAGGCAATCGCCAGTGAAATGGCCATGCCCAGGCTGGAGTTGATCGGGATCGGGCTCATGTAGGGCCCCATCAGACCGCTGACGAAAGCCATGGGCAGCAACGCGGCAATCACAGTGAGGGTCGCCAAAATGGTGGGGCCACCGACCTCGTCAACTGCGCCGGGAATGATCTCGGCGAGTGACTTATGGGGAAACAGTTGCTGATGGCGGTGGATGTTCTCCACCACCACGATCGCGTCATCAACCAGAATGCCAATGGAAAAGATCAGTGCAAACAGGCTGACCCGGTTCAGCGTGAAGCCCCAGGCCCAGCTTGCAAACAATGTCGCGGTCAGCGTGAGAATCACCGCGCCGCCCACAATCACCGCCTCGCGCCGGCCCAGCGCCAGACCCACGAGCAAGATGACAGAGCCGGTGGCAAAGGCAAGCTTCTGAATGAGTTTGTTGGCTTTTTCAGCCGCTGTTTCACCATAGTTGCGGGTGACAGTGGTTTCAACACTGGACGGAATCACCGTGTTGCGCAGGGCTTCAACGCGGGCGCTGGCGGCACGTGCCACATCCACCGCGTTTTCACCAGGTTTCTTGGTTACCGTGATCGTGACGGCAGGAAATACCTGCCCGGTGGCCAGCCCACCTGACGGGCCTGATTTGGATGCTGCTCCTGGGGTGAACCAGACGTAGCGCTGAGGTTGCTGTGCACCGGCCTCGATACGGGCCACCTCACGCAGATAGACGGGTTTGCCGTTGCTCACACCTACTACCAGTGAGCCGATATCATCGACGGAAGTCAGGAATTCGCCGGTTTCTACCGTCAGCATTTGTGCCGTCTTGCCGCTGGCGTCCAGCACGGCGCCCGACGGCATGCCAAAGTTGGCTGCTGCCAGGGTAGCCTTCAGGCCCAACACATCGACCCCTCGCTCGCGCAGGCGTATCGGGTCCAGCCATACGTGCACGGCACGCCCGGGCCCACCGGTGACCTGCACTTCGCGGGTTCCTTTGACGCTTTTGAGCTCGAGTTCCAGAGCGTGGGCCACGCGCTCCAGGTCGTTGGCGGCCTGAGCATCCTTGCCCCATAACGTGACTGCCAATACCGGCACATCGTCAATTCCCTTGGGTTTGACAATCGGGGCGAGCGTGCCCAAATCCCTCGGCAACCAGTCCTGATTGGCGTTGAGAACATCGTACAGACGTACCAGCGCCTCGGTTCGCGGAACGCCCACCTTGAATTGCACCGTGAGCACGGCGACGCCGGGTCGGGCTACCGAATAGGTATGTTCAATACCGGCTATCTGGCTCAATACCTGCTCCGCCGGGCGGGCCACCATGTTCTGCACGTTGTCACTGCTGGCCCCGGGGAAGGGGATCAGCACGTTGGCCATGGTGACATTGATCTGCGGCTCTTCCTCGCGCGGAGTTACCAGCACGGCAAACAGTCCCAGCAGTAAAGCCACCAGCGCCAGCAGCGGCGTGATGGCGTTTGACTGAAACGCCGCCGCAATGCGGCCCGAGGCTCCCAGGCGGGCAGGGGAAGAATGAGTCGTGTTGTCCTGCATGGCTAACCTCAGCGTGCGGCGTCAATGGCCTGCGCACCAGCCAGACCGGCACGAACAGGATCCAGCGCCACTCGATCCCCGCTGGCGAGTCCTGCGAGCACTTCCACACCCACCGAGCCGTGATCGGCCCCCAGCCGGATGGCCCTGAGGGCGAATCCCTGGGCACCCGAACCACCGGTAGCCACGTAGACGGCCGTCAACTCACCGCGCCGGATCACGGCGGTACCCGGCACAACCATGCGTTCGGACACACCGCCGGCAAACCGCACGCGAACCTGCTGGCCCGGCACCAGTGCCTGACCAGTGACCGATGGCAATTCCAGGCGCCATTCAATGGTTTGTGACACGGGATCAGCCGAAGGCAATACGCTGCGGGCGGTGGGGGCTAGCCATTGCTGGCCACCCTTGCCGTCAGGTATCTGAACCTCAACCGATTTCGCATTTCGGGCCAAATCACCGCGAGATGCGGGCACCTGAACGACTGCACGCAACGGGAGTGGGGCATACAGAGTCAACAAGGGTTTACCGGGAACCGCCAGATCGCCGGCTTCGCTCAGTGTCTGCAATACCCAGCCGTCATAGGGCGCGGTGACACGGGTAAAACCCTGAGCCAAGGCTGATTGCCGGGCGCCGGCGCTTGCCTGATCACGACCGGCCTGCAAAGCATTGAGCTGCGCATTGGCGGTATCCAGCGCTGCTTTGCTGACAAAGCCTTGTGCCTGCAATTCACTGGTGCGTTGTGCATGGGCTTTGGCGTTTCGCAATTCGGCTTCCGCCTGGGCTACCTGTGCCTGACTGCGCTGCACGCCTGTCTGGGCTTCCCGGTCATCGATGGTGGCCAGCAATTGGCCCGCGCGTACGCGGTCTCCCGCTTTGACCAGCAACGACGAAATCCTTCCCGAAGCCTGGGCTGATAGCGTGCTCTGACGGACTGGCTGGACCACCCCATCCACCTCAAACCCGGTCGGCACGGCCTGAGGCTTGACGGCTACGACCGCCACTGCGATCGGGGGGGCTGCGTGTGTCTGGCCATAAGCGAGCGCAGCACCCAAAAGCAAAGCCCTGGCAGCGCGTTGAATGGCAGATGCACGGAAATATGTCATGGGAATTCCTTGAATACTGTGCCCAGTATATATACCCCGTATAGTATTTGTCAAGATGGCGATAAACAGAAAAAGCTAACCCGGGCTGTCCACAAATGCTAGGGATATTGACGTCCCTGTTTTTGCCCTTTGTCAAAGAAACGCCTGATATTTCCCGCAAATGAAAAAGGGGTGACAAACCAGCGTTTGTCACCCCTTTTTCATTATCTGGAAGCGGATTTCTACCCGTTCGGAGCCGGGTACTTTTGATAGCTCGCCAAACGGTCAGCCTCGGCTTTTTTAATCCTTCTCATCTCATCAAAAAGGTACCTGAAGCCTGATCCCACGTTTTCCGAGCCATATTCCTTGCGTTTGCTGCGAATGAAAGGCTCCAGAATTTTCCAGGACTCCATGATCGTTGCGTACCAGCCGTCATAGATGGTCTGGGGTTTCACCATGCCATTTTTGATCATGATGCCAATCTGGTCGAACGTATGGCAAACGACTTCGGCCTGCGCCCGTTCGGTAGTGGACCACAGCACGAAATCCTTTTCCCGCAGCAATTTGAAAGTCAGCTTGCGGGCAAGGCGCACCTTGTCAGCTTGAATGATGCCGGCCGCAATGGCGAACGCCTGGCCCTGAGAGGCTTGCGCGGCACTGGAGGCCACTTCGGTCTGGGCCCGGATGACATCACCCAGCAGTTTCATCTGGTCTCTGGCCAGTATCTGGTGCACGCTGGTTGTTTCCCTTTGCAGCCAGAGATTGACAACGACCCCGGCGAACGCCAGCCCGGAAAACAGGGCGCTTACCGCCCCAAACTGGTCGCCAAACTGGCCAGCGTGGGAAATGGATGCGGGCGAGCCACTGGCGATGAGCACCGTGGCGATAACGTAGGGCGTCAGGAACCAGACTATCCCCACACCCAGAAAGATGAGAACAGGCCACCACAGAAATTGCAGGGGGCGGTTCATGGTCGGCAAAAGAGTAGGAGGGGGATTGCCTGAAGCATGGTATTTGGAGACATCGGTGATTGCATATCAGACCGCCACTTCGCCGAGGTAAAAACACCGGGCGCATACTTGTCTGTAGCGATTGTTTCCGCCAATCTCTACCTGTTCGCCTTCCAGCACGCGTTGACCAAAATCATCCAGACGGATGTTCATGGTGGCTTTTCGTCCGCAACTGCAAATGGTCTTGATTTCCTCTATATCGTCCGCCAGACCGAGCAACCAGGCAGCTCCATCGAAGGGTTTGCCGGTGAAGTCGGTTCGCAGGCCAAAACAGATGACAGGTGTGTTGTGTACGTTGGCGACTTCGTGCAATTGCCGCACCTGGTCTGGCTGCAGGAACTGGGACTCATCAATGAGCACACACGCCAGGTCATCCTGGCTTTTGAGCAACTGCGAGAAATGCGTGGACTTATCGAACACAAATGCGCTGCGTTGCAGTCCCAGACGTGAAGCAATCTGCCCGGTACCGCTGCGGTGGTCGATGCCGGCTGTGTACAGCAGGACTTTTTGCCCCTGCTCTTCGTAGTTGTAGGCGATCTGTAGCAGAGAAGTTGATTTGCCGGCATTCATTGCCGAATACCTGAAGAAAAGCTTGGCCATGGACGGTTCCTTGGCAAGGATTATCAACAGGTTCGGTTGCCATCAGGCCTCCGTCAATTCCGGATTCGCCTGCTGCTGCCGGGGCTGAAGCCTGGCGACTGCCTTTTCACGCAACTCCGGCACAAAAGCCTGAGGTTCAAAGCCCTGATACAGGCGTGCCAATTGGGTGCATCCCGGGCGCTCCGGATGTGCCAGAGCCGTGCACAAATCAATCCAGCCTTTGACGCCTCCGCAATCTTCCAGCGGGCATGCGTGCTGGGCACCCAGCAAGGCGGGCAGGGGGCCATCCACAAGTACCTGTTCTTTCAGGGTGATCAGGTGTTCCCAGTTGTCGCCGAAGTCGTACATATACAGCAGTCGGTCCCTGGGTGCCTGCAACAGCTCCCCAACAGTCGTGGTGGCGTCGTTGTTACCGGGTATGTCCCAAGGGTCCTGATCAACCGGTGGCTCATACAGACGGCTTTTGTCCAACTGATAAAACCCCTTGTTGCCATCGGGCCGGGCGAACGCATACTGATGGTCATCGTCCCATCCCATGGCCGCGTGAATCACGGCGTGCAATTCGCGCAGTGTAGAAGCGGGACTCACCAGAACCTCACGCCAGACGGTGGGCTTGAGGCGGCGCAACGCGATGCGCAGGACAAAGGCGGTTTGAGGCATTGCGGCAGAGGTCTCCTGCGTTGGTTTTCTAGATTGAGCATGAGTCTATCGGCGGGAATCAACTCCTTGCCACCCGTTACACAATGCAGTGGCCATTCGTGAAAAACTTCACGGTGAAGTCACCTGGATGCCCTATCCATTTGAAAAAGACCGGTTTCTCCCTGTTTCTAGACCTGATCCCCTAGCCGGGTAAGCCTACATTGCACTTCAGGCGTTACGGGTCCATCGGGTTAGCCAAGAAGGGTATCCATGATTACTCCGGTCCAGTCAGAGCCAATGCATTCATATCAAAGCGAGCCAGTGCAAGCGGGTGAACGTGATGCGTTGCTCGCTGAGGTGGATTTCAAATGGCTCATGGCAGGGCAAGGCTGGTGGGTAGACACGGCGCGTTTTCACGGAGACCCTGATTACGCGGCTCAGTTTCTACGGTCGGCTTTGGCGTCACCTTGTGCGGCATTGCGTGAATGCGCGGCCTGCCTGCAGGCGCTGATAGAAAAAGACATTGTTACAGCTGGGTAAAGCCGGGTAAAGGCCGGTAAAGCCTGTCGCTGTCACGGTCAGGTGTGGCGTTGAACCTCCATAACAACACTTTTTCTGGAGATGTTATGCGTTCATTCCGATTGCTTCAATTCGGTTGCCTTGTAGCGGTTGCTGCCATCGCGGCCGGGCTGGCAGGTTGCGTCGTAGCACCCGCCCGGCCCGTTGTCTACGCTCCGCCACCACCACTTCCACCCCCTCATCCTTTGCCCGCTCCGGGAAGTTATTACCCCAATGGGGTGGTGATGGTTGCGCCACCGCCCCCCTATCAGGAAGTTGTCGGTTATCCCCCTGCACCAGGTTATCTCTGGATTGGCGGGTTCTGGAACTGGGTGGGCGGCCGCCATGTCTGGGTTGCTGGACACTGGGAAATGAATCGTCCCAGGCACGTCTGGGTTCCCCACCAGTGGATACGCTTTGGCGGCGGCTGGCGGTTTGAGCCCGGACGCTGGCACCGCCACTAACGAACCCAGCTGTGAAATACCTGTGTGAGCTAAACGATATCGATCGTGTGAAAGGACAATTGTCCGGACCGACGATCAGCAAAGTAGTGTTCCAGCGTTTCCCTGACTGTTCTGAAGGCAATGTCGTCCCAGGGAATTTCGGCTTCGGTAAACAGACGGGCCTCGATGGTCTCATGGCCGGGGTCAAACTGATCGCTCAACAGTCGTGCGGTGTAAAACAGATGAACCTGTCCCACGCGGGCGACATTCAACACGGAGAACAGGCGCTCCAGATCAAACTGGGCGCCAGCCTCTTCCACAGTTTCCCGGGCCGCACCTTCTGCTGTGGTTTCATGTAACTCCATGAAGCCGGCTGGCAGTGTCCATTTGCCCCGGCGCGGCTCGATATTGCGCTTGCACAGCAGCACTCGGTCACCCAGGTGAGGCACGGTTCCAACCACGTTGAGCGGATTTTCATAGTGGATGGTTTGGCAGGAGGGGCACACTGCACGCTCTTTGGTGTCACCATCGTCCGGTACCCGGTAGACGACGGCGGCGCCACAGTTTCTGCAGTGTTTGATGAGGCTGCGTTGCATGCGATCAGTGTAAATTGAAACGAAAGGACCGATAAAAAAGGGCTCCTTTCGGAGCCCTTTGCAGGTAGGGTCGATTCAGATTCAGTTCAAACCTTCTTGGGTGCAGCCGCCTTGGCCGGTGCTGCCTGTGTCTTGGTGTGCTTTTCAATCAGGGCACGGGCCGTATCCAGCAATTTCCGTCCATCAAAGCCGCGCTTGTTCATGTCTTCCATCCATTCGACCTCGACCAATGCGGCCTTGCGACGGAACTCCTGCGCGTCGGTCGCAGGAATGGTGTAAATGGTGTTCTTGCGATCAACCGCTGACTGGCGGCCAGCCACGTCACCGGCCTGTTGCACTTTGCCCAGCCAACCCGATGTCTCCAGCCCCGAGTTGTTGTCGATGATTTTCTTCAGATCAGGCGGCAGCGAGTTGTACTTTGCCTTGTTCATGGCCATGACAAACGTCGTGGTGTACAGCGCACCCCCAGATGGTTCAAATTCGCTGTGGAATTTGGTGAGTTCGTGCACCTTGACTGAAGGTACCACTTCCCAGGGAATCACGGCGCCATCAATCGTGCCTTTGGACAACGCGTCCGGAATGCCTGGCAGTGGCATTCCGACAGGTGTTGCGCCCAGATAACCCAGCATTTTGGTGATCTGGCGCGTGGGTCCGCGCATCTTCAGGCCCTTCAGATCGGCTGCCGTCTTGATCTGCTTTTCCTTGGTGTGAAACATGCCGGGGCCGTGGACTTGCAATGCCAGCACCTGGGTGTCCTTGAACTCGTCTGCCGCCACGGTTTGCACGTATTCCCAATAGGCTTTGGAGGTGGCTTCAGCGTTGGTCATCATGAACGGAAGTTCAAACACCTCCACGCGGGGAAATCGGCCTGCCGTATTGCCTGGCAGCGTCCAGATGATGTCCACCACGCCGTCCTTGGCCTGGTCATAAAGCTGCACGGGCGTGCCGCCCAACTGCATGGCGGGATAACCTTCGAACTTGATGCGGCCACCAGATTCTTTCTCGACCTTGTCCATCCACGCCTTGTGCATGTTCAGCCACACGTTGGACTGAGGCGCCATGAACGTGTGGAACTTGAGGGTCACAGTTTGTTGCGCGAGGCTGCTCAGGGCCGGTGCGCCCAGCGCGACTGCGGCAGTGGACTTGAGTAGCGTGCGTCTTTGAATCATGGAGGGCTCCAGTAAGTTAATGATGAAAAGGTAACGGAAATCGGGCGATGGGGTTGACGGGATTAACCCTCAGTTGTCCGGTCAGGTGATGAATTTCACCAGCCAAAGCGATATGCCCGGGAAGAACAGCAGCAGCAATGTGCGAAACACATCGCTGATCAAAAACGGCATCACGCCTTTGTAGCTCTCGGAAATGGGCACGTCTTTGGCCATGCCGTTCACCACGTACACGTTCAATCCCACCGGCGGTGCCAGGAGGCCAAAGCCCACCGTCATCAGCACCATGATGCCAAACCAGATTGCTACCAGGTCCTTGGGCATGCCGAAGTCCAACCCCATGATCAT
>Ga0073899_10003828_pt1 | contig 13259 bp, 7 predicted proteins | sample KloWWTmetaKNB5Ph_FD_88975 | JGI IMG/M metagenome (GOLD analysis project Ga0073899, IMG submission 88975) | Active sludge microbial communities from Klosterneuburg, Austria, studying microevolution and ecology of nitrifiers - Klosterneuburg... | ecosystem: Engineered > WWTP > Aerobic digester >... | reverse complement strand
TAGCCAAGACGCTTTCGGATCGGGGCGTTTACATCAGCGGCACCACCGCTGACACGATCATCGGGTCGGATGCCACTGCATTGCTACCTGCTTATAAAAATGTGTTCTCCGCGACCGCCACTGCGGTTACGACCACCGCCCCGGTCGGTCTCAAAACGACAGTCACGATCCGCGGCAATCTGATCGGTACCGAGGTGTCTGGCAATGCGGTCGTTACCGGTGGCAGCATGGGCACCGGCCTGTTTCTTGACCAGTTAACCGGCGCATCATTGGTGTCCGACAATGTGATCTCCGGCACCTCGAGCGTTGGCGTCAGCGTGCGCTCAACCGACGGCCTCGTGATCGAGCGGAACCTCATCGGTGTTGGCGTCAACGGCACAACCGCCCTGGGTAACGGCAGCAACGGAGGCATCCTCGTTGAGGACAACCCGTTTTCTGTCGGCTCCGGCGTCACCGGTCTGACTATTCGCAGCAACGTGATCGCCAACAACGCCGGCCCGGGCGTAACCGTGCGGCGACAAAACGCCGCCAACACGGTGCAGGGTGTGGCGATATCGAAGAACGTCATCCGCAACAACGTCGGCATGGAGATTGATCTCTACAACGGCAATACGAGCGACGGCGTCACTGACAACGACAACGCCGCGCTGGACACCGATACCGGTGCCAACAACTTGCAAAACTTTCCTGACATAACTGCGGCCACCAGTAACGGCAGCAGCATTCAGGCGCAGTACAACTTCAACAGTGAGCCGAACAAATCGTTCACGCTCGAATTCTTTCAAGTAGCCAGTTGTGACGCCACCAAAACGGGCGGCGCAGACGTATTTCTGGCCTCGCTTGGCATCACCACCAACGCAGCAGGCAGCGCGACCGGGACGGCGCTGCTGAGCACGGCGCTGACTACCGGATCAATTACCGCCACGGCCACCAACACGATGAATGGCACCTCCGAGTTTTCAGCGTGCGCAGACATTGTCGCCCCCGTAACCGCGCTCTTGACGATCATCCCCTCTGGCGGCGGCAACGGCGTCGTCACCGGCACTGGCATCAATTGCGGCGCGGATTGCACCGAATCCTTTTTGCAGGGAAGCGTCGTCACGTTAACCGCCACGCCCGCCGGTGGATCAACGTTTTTCCCGGGCTGGAGCGGCGGCGGATGCAGTGGCACTGGCACCTGCGCCGTGACCATGAGCGCGGCGCAAACGGTAAATGCCCAGTTCAGTCTGGTAGCGCCGGTAGGGCAAATCGGGCCCGCCACCCCTGTGCCAGCACTGGATGCGGCGTTGCTGGTCGCGATGGCGTTGTTGGTGGCTCTCGTGGTGGCGTGGGTGACGCACCGGCCCTCCCGGTGGTGACCGTCGCACATTCGTACAGGAGCCGCCGTGGAAAACCAGTTGATCGTCGACATTCAAGCGTGGATACGAAATTACAACGACGCCGAAACTGCGAGCCGTCGTGAGTACTACGAGGTTTTGTGCGCGCAGGCACCGCAGACGGAATCGCTTGAAGTTCACATGAAGAATTACGGCCGTTTCGCTACTACCGGCGTCACGGCAACAACCGAAGAACTCAAGGATCTGGCTGGCCGCCTGTCCATGGCGATACCCGACGATCTGCAGTTGTTCTATCAAACCATCGGATCCTTGTCGTCGGAAACCATCAAGGTGTTTTCAGTGTCGCGGCTACTGGAGAACTTCAATCCCTCGCCGTCTCGACCCAACGCGCCGCGTTCCATCGGAATAATCGACATGATCCATCGGCGCTGGAATGGGTACCGATGGGAACTTGATCCCAAGAACGGCTTTATCAGTCAGGCGGACATCGACACGCTCAATGCTGCGTATACGTGCGTCGGCTGGTTCCTGACTGAGGACGAGGAATCGGCCACCTACATTTACTTTGACCGCGCGGGCATGTTTGGAACCCTTGGTTACCATCAGGACGCCATCGAGACACTCTGTGACGAGGATCTTCCGGTGATGTTGAAATCGAGCGCCTTCAAGCTGACACTCGCACAGGTCTTCGATGAGGCGTTTGCTGCCGCTGCGGAAATACTGAGCGAGCAAGAGTCAGATGAGTAACGCTACGATCAGGGTCGCCACCAGCCTGTTGCTGGCACTCTGTGCCGCGTTGGCATGCACCGTACAGGCGCAAACCCCGGGAAGTCTCGACACCACGCCTTTCCCGGGGTTTGCTTCCGGTGCCGGAAAAATTGCCAATCTTGCGATCGGATCGGGTGCCGATCATGTACGCGCGGTGGCTGTGCAGCCCGATGGCAGGATCGTGCTTGCAGGCGACTGCGCCGACGCTACTGACACTGACTTTTGTATCGCCCGTCTGAACACCGATGGCTCGCTTGATCAGAGCTTCGATGGTCCGAACGGCGACGGTAACGGCAAGTTCCTGTTGTCCTTCAGCGCGTCGTTCGACAACGCAGTCGCGTTGGCGCTTCAGCCCGATGGCAAGATTGTTGTATTCGGCAGTTGCATCAGTGGCGGCAGCAGTTATTTTTGTCTAACAAGGCTATTGCAGGATGGCTCGCTCGATGCGAGTTTTAGCGGCCCTGGCGGCAACGGGAACGGCAAGTTTGTGCTAGCCAATGGCGCAGCGACCGACTACGCGTCAGCAATGGCGCTACAACCCGACGGCAGAATTCTGCTCGCAGGGAGTTGCTACAACGGCGTCAACTTTGACTTCTGCGCAGCACGCCTGAACCCGAACGGTAGTTTCGACAGCACCTTCATCGGCCCCGGTGGCAGTGCGGTGGGTCGTTTTCTGGTTTCGTTCACGGCCGATGATGATTACCTGAGTGCGGTCGCATTGCAGGCTGATGGCAAGATCGTTCTCGCAGGCACCTGCAGGAACGGTTCTGCCAGCGATTTCTGCGTTGCCCGACTCAACACCGACGGCACGCTGGACGCGAGCTTCAATGGACCTTCCGGCAGCGGGAACGGCAAGTTCCTGCTGGCCATCGGCGCGGCGTCTGACTACGAGCCGGTGATCCTGTTGCAACCGGACAGCAAGATTGTTTTGGCAGGCTATTGCCAGGTAGGCAGCGACTTTGACTTTTGCGCAGCCCGATTGAACAGCAATGGATCGCTCGATCCGCTATTCAGCGGCCCAAGCGGCACCGGCAACGGCAAAATTGTTCTGGCTGTGGGGACATCGTTTGACCAGCTTTACGCCGCAGCGCTGCAGCCCGATGGCAAGATTGTGCTCGCAGGCGAATGCAGCGGTGCCGCGAACTACGACTTCTGCGTAGTGCGGTTGAACGTTGACGGCTCCCTGGACGCAAGTTTTGACGGCCCGGGCGGCAGCGCCAACGGCAAATTTCTGCTGCCGATTGGCGCGTTGCACGATGGCGTGCGTGCAATGGCGTTACAACCCGACGGCAAGATTGTGCTGGCCGGATCATGCTCGAATGGCACCGACTACGACTTCTGCGTAGCGCGGCTTTTTGGTGGGCCGTTTGCTTACAAAAGTTGCTCGATGGATATTGACGGTGACGGCAAATTTCTGGGCACCACCGACGCGCTGATCATGACGCGAATCGCACTCGGTTTCACCGGCACAGCGGCTCTCAATGGCATCACTTTCGCGCCGACGGCAACGCGAACCACGTGGCCTTCAATTGGCGCTTATCTGGTCATGCAGTGCGGTTTGAGTTTGGTGCCCTAAAACGGCTGCAAACAAGCCCTGCTTCGCGTTCGGCAAGTAGGATAGGCCGCTATCCAGTCACCGGTTTGAGTGCTTCGATCTCCGCTTCACTTTTCCCCAGCACTTCACGCAACACAGCCTCTGTGCTCGACCCTTTCACCGGGGGCGCGTGGCGATAGGTCACCGGTGTGTCGCTCATGCGGATCGGGCTTTTCACCATGCTGATGTTGCCGCCGCCCTGCTCCGGCGGGCGCTGCATGTCGAGGCGCAGTTCGCGATGCTGAACCTGTGGGTGCGCAAACACCTGATCGTAGGTATTGATCGGTGCGTGCGGAATGCCGAGACTGCCAAACTTATCTAGCCAGTAAGCCGTTGTTTGCCTGGTCAGGATCGCCTCAAGGTCTACCACCAATTGCGGGCGGTTCGCGTTGCGATCCTTCATCTCCAGGTACTTGGGAAGCAACGCCATGTCAGGCACGCCCATCGCGTCACATAACTTGCGCCACTGCCCGTCATTGCCGGCACCGACAATCATGTAGCCGTCGGCAGTTTTGAAAGATTGGTAGGGCGCGAGATTCACGTGCGCGTTGCCGACGCGCTGCGGCTGCTTGCCGGTGATGAAGTAGGTCGCAATCTGGTTCGCGCCGAACTGGATCACCGAATCGAGCAATGCGATGTCGATGTGCTGACCGCGCCCCGTGATGTGACGCGCTTCGACGGCGGCGAGCACCGCGATCGTCGCATTGAGTCCCGACAGCACATCAGTCACCGCAATCACGACCTTCACCGGGCCGCCGCCGGGACCGCCCTTGTCAACGTCAGCGTGGCCGTTGATGGCCATGAGCCCGCCCTCAGCCTGGCACAACAGGTCGTAGCCTGGACGATGCGCGTACGGCCCATCCTGCCCATAGGCTGTGATAGAGCAATAGACGAGCTTCGGATTGATTTTGGCGAGTGACGTGTAGTCGAGACCGTAGCGCTTGAGATCGCCGAGCTTGTAGTTTTCGACGAGGATGTCGCACTTCGCGGCCAGTTCCCGCAGCAGTTTTTGTCCTTCCGGTTTGGAAATGTCCACCGTGAGCGAACGCTTGTTGCGGTTGCAGCTTGAGAAGTACGCGGAGTCTTCGGTCTCTTTTCCTTCGGCGTCCGAGAGCCAAGCCGGCCCCCAGGCGCGCGTATCGTCACCGGTGTCAGGCCGCTCGACCTTGATCACGTCGGCGCCAAGATCACCGAGCGTTTGCGTACACCATGGCCCTGCCAGCACACGGGTCAAATCGAGAACACGGAGATGCGAGAGTGGGCCAGCCATAATTGAGGGTAAATTGAAGGTAAGCAGGTTTGATCACGCAATTATGAGTTACTACCAGCATCACGTTTTTTTCTGTACCAATCAGCGCGACGACGGTCGCCCGTCCTGCGGTGAGCGCTGCGCTGGCGACTTACGAGATTACGCGAAGAAACAGGTCAAGGGCCTCGGCCTCGCAGGCAAGGGCCGCGTGCGCGTGAACAACGCAGGTTGTCTTGATCGCTGTGATGAGGGCCCGGTGATGGTCGTTTATCCCGAGGAGGTCTGGTATCACTATCAGACCGAAGCGGACGTCGACGAGATCATCAAGGAGCACATCCAGGGCGGGCGCGTCGTGGAGCGGTTGCGGATTTAGACCTGCCGCGTAATCCGCAAAATCGCCGCGGCACATTCCGGTCGGCACAACACCAACCCGCCGTGCAGCACGACGTCACGCAGGTTGAAGATGATCGAGTGGCCGCGCAAGTCCGACACGTGCAACCCGTGCGCTAGCGCGACGCCAATCGGTGCCGCCGCATCCCACTCATTGAGACCGCCCTCATGCACATAGGCGAGCGCTTCGCCGCGCACGACCGCGAGCGCCTTCGCGCCCGCCGAACCCACGGCGTCCACGCGCGCGCCGAGCGTCTGTGCGATGTCCGTCGCAAACGCGGGCGGACGTGAACGGCTGACGACGATTACTTTCGCAGGATCGGCGGCCAGCGTCGCAGGTGCCGAGTCGAACACTTCATCGCGCATAGGTTGCGCGACAGCGGCTGCAATCACCTCGCCCCGCGCCACCAGCGCCACATGCACTGCCCAATCGGCGCGACCTTCACGATATTCACGCGTGCCGTCGAGCGGATCGATGATCCAGACGCGCTCCGCCGTGAACCGCTTGCCGTCGTCGACCGATTCTTCCGACAACACCGCGTCATCGGGTCGCTCACGTGCGAGCGCTTCGAGCAAATATGAATTGGCCTGCCGGTCTCCCGCGTCGCCCAGCGCCCGACCGTCGTGCGCGCCACCCGCTCGCAGGCGCACGAGCAGGTCCCCGGCCTCACGCGCGAGCCCCCGCGCGAGCGCAATGTCATCGGTTTGCAGAGCAACAGACATGGTCAGCTTTTCGCTAGAACGCTTAATTCATAGGGGCTAAGCATCGTTTTAAGAATAAGTCGACTATCACGATTTTCAACGATTAGCCCCCATGCCGGCGAGCTTGCAGAGAAAAGCTGATTAGTCAAAACATCTCCGCGCAGGTCGCTCAAATCCCCAAAATCTCCTGTCGCTCGGCCTTGGTCGGCGCGATGCCCAGGCGTTCGTAGCAGTCGAAGATGCAATCGACGATTTCCTGCGGTTCTTCGAGGATTTTCATGAGTTCGATGTCACCCGGTGAAATCAGTCCCGCCGTCAGCATCTGGTCACGCATCCAGTCGTGCAGTCCGCTCCAGAACGATTTGCCGACGAGGATGATCGGCATGCGCCGCGTCTTGCCGGTCTGGATGAGCGTCAGCGCTTCGCCCAGTTCGTCGAGCGTGCCAAATCCGCCCGGCATGCAAATCAGCGCCATTGAGGTGCGCACAAACGCCAGCTTGCGATTGAAGAAATACTTGAACGAAATCCCCATGTCCTGAAACGGGTTACCGTGCTGTTCATGCGGCAACTGGATGTTGAGGCCGATGGACAGGCTTTTTCCTGCAAACGCTCCAACGTTGGCCGCCTCCATGATGCCCGGGCCACCGCCGGAAATCACGCTGAACCCGGAATCGGACAGCGCACGCGCAATAGCCACCGTGCGGTCATACCAGGGGTCGTTTGCCTTGATGCGCGCCGAGCCGAAAATCGACACCGCCGGTTGCACCGGACGCAGCTTCTCTGTCGCGTAGACGAACTCCGACATAATCTGCAACGCACGCCAAGCTTCCTGCCCCGGCGTCAAATCCGCTGCGCTCACGGCGCTCTTGAGCTGCGCCACCTTTGCCTTCGTGCTCTCATTGTTCACTGTCATGCCGGAATCCCGTAAAAAGCTTGTCCTTGTTGATGGCTCATCATATCTCTACCGCGCGTTTCACGCGCTGCCGGACTTGCGCACGAAAGCAGGCGAGCCCACAGGCGCGATCCGCGGCGTGCTCTCGATGCTGCGGCTCATCGTCGACAAGGAGAAGCCGGATTATTTCGGTGTTGTGTTCGATGCACCGGGCAAAACCTTTCGCGATGACTGGTATCCCGAGTACAAGGCGAACCGCTCTCCGATGCCCGACGACATGCGGCCACAGATTCAGCCGCTGTACGAAATCATCAAGGCGCAGGGCTGGCCGCTGATTGTTGAAAGCGGCGTCGAAGCCGATGACGTGATCGGCACGCTGGCACGCCAGGCAGAAGCCGCAAATATCGAATGCGTCATTTCGACCGGTGACAAAGACCTCGCGCAACTCGTAAGCCCGCACATCACATTGAAGAACACAATGTCGTCCGAGGTACTTGACGAGGCCGGTGTCGTCGCGAAGTTTGGCGTAAAGCCCTCGCAGATTCTCGACTACCTCACGCTGATCGGCGACACCGTTGACAACGTTCCGGGCGTGTCAAAGGTTGGCCCGAAGACGGCGGTGAAATGGCTCGCCGAGCATGGCTCACTCGACGCCGTTGTCGCCAATGCGGACAAGATCACGGGCGTCGTTGGCGAAAACCTGCGTAATGCGCTGGAGTGGTTGCCGAAGGGTAAGCGATTGCTGACGGTGAAGTGTGATCTGACGCTGCCCTATGCGCCGGACTCGCTCAGCGTTGCACCTGCGGATAACGCTGCGCTGCTCGGTTACTTCGAACGGTTTGAGTTCAAGGGAATGGCCAATGAGCTGCGGAGCGCTAACCCGCCGTCAACTGCATCACTATTCGAAGCCTCGGCGGGCTCGGGGCAGGGCGGCAACGCTACGGCCTCCTCGCCGGGCAACACGTCCGCCGACGCGGACCACGGCAACACTGCACCCTCAGGGGAGAATACTCGCGCGCCGGTCGAAAAAAAGCCACGCACCTACCGCACCATCTCGACCGATGCTCAACTCGACGAAGTCATCGACGCAATCAACGCCGCCGAACTCACCTGCTTCGACACCGAAACGACCTCGCTCGAGCCGATGCTCGCGAAAATCGTTGGCCTCTCTTTCGCCTGGCAACCGTTCGACGCGGTCTACATTCCGCTAGCTCACCGCTACCCCGGCGCACCAGAGCAGTTGCCGTTCGACGCGACGCTCGCCAAACTCAAACCGTGGTTCGAAGACGCGAGCAAGAAGAAGCTCGCGCAGAACGCGAAGTACGACGAACACATTCTGCTCAACGCGGGTATTCAGGTGCGCGGCGTCGCGCATGACACGCTGCTTGAAGACTACGTGCTGGAGAGCCACAAGCCGCACGATATGGACTCGATGGCAATGCGTTTTCTTGACGAGAAAACCATCAAATTCGAGGACGTTGCCGGCAAGGGCGCCAAACAGATTGGTTTCGACGAAGTAGACATCGCACGCGCCACGGAATACAGCGCCGAAGATGCGGACGTGACATTGCGTTTGCATGACGCGATCTATCCGCTCGTTGCTGCCGACACCAAGCTCAACTACATCTACGAATCCATCGAACTGCCAACCCGCGAAGTGCTCGTGCGCATCGAGCGCAACGGTGTGCTCGTTGATGCCGCGCTACTGCAAAGGCAGTCGCACGAGCTCGGGTTGCAAGTCAATTCGCTGGAACAGAAGGCTTACGAACTCGCTGGCCAGCCGTTCAATCTCGGTTCGCCGAAACAGCTCGGTGAGATCCTGTTTGGCAAACTCGGGTTACCGGTCAAACGCAAGACGGCGACAGGTCAGCCATCAACCGACGAGGAAGTGCTGACCGAACTCGCCGACGATTTTCCGCTGCCAAAGCTGCTGCTGGAGCATCGTTCGCTGTCAAAACTCAAAAGCACCTACACCGACAAGCTGCCGAGGATGGTGAACCCAAATACCGGGCGTGTTCACACCAACTACGGACAGGCCACCGCCATCACGGGGCGGCTGTCGAGCAACGATCCCAACCTGCAAAACATTCCCGTGCGCACGCCGCAGGGTCGCGAGATCCGCAAGGCCTTCATCGCAGGTCCGGGCAACGTGATTGTGTCCGCCGATTATTCACAGATTGAGCTGCGCATCATGGCGCACATCTCGCAGGACGCGTCGTTACTGGACGCGTTCGCGAAAGGCCTCGACATTCACAAGGCAACCGCCGCAGACATCTTCGGTATTCCAATCACAGAGATCACGTCGGAACAGCGTCGTTACACCAAGGCTGTGAACTTCGGTCTGATCTACGGCATGGGCGCGTTCGGCCTCGCGTCGCAGCTCGGCATTGAACGCAACGCTGCACAACAATTTATTGACAAGTATTTCGCACGCTATCCGGGTGTCGCGGAATACATGCAAAGCACGCGTGAGTCAGCACGGGCGAATGGCTATGTGGAGACCGTATTCGGACGCCGCCTGACGCTGACCGACATCAACGGCGGCAACGGCCCACGTCGAGCGGGTGCCGAACGGGCTGCGATCAACGCACCGATGCAGGGTACCGCAGCCGACCTTATCAAGCTCGCGATGATTGCGGTGGACGCGTGGCTAAGCGAATCGCAATTGCAGTCAAGACTCGTTATGCAGGTACACGATGAATTGGTACTTGAAGTGCCGCAAGACGAACTGGAGACCGTGAAAAATGTGTTGCCAGAGCGCATGACCAGCGTGGCCAAGCTACGAGTGCCATTGGTTGCTGAGGTTGGCGTTGGTGCCAATTGGGATGAGGCACACTAAGGCGTGACAAAACCCCCTTCCCGTGCCACGCGCGAAGTCCTTGACCTGCAATCCGCGCGCACCGATATTGAAAAGGAATTCGGCGAACAGGGCTTCCGTAACGGTATCAACTACGTCACCGATAAGCGCATCCAGATCGAGTCCGCGCAGATTGACGACGAACACACTTGGCACCTTGTTGCCAAAGTCAAGGGCACCGATATCGAGCCCTACACGACTACCGTGGAAATGGAGTTCTTCGAATACGGGATCGACATTTTCGCCGCTGAATGTACCTGCCCGGTTCGGCTGAACTGCAAGCATGCCGCAGGGCTGGCGTATATGTGGACGACCATGCAGCCGCAGAAAAGTGGGACGCTCACGGGCGAACCTGCGGAGCCCGTCGGCGACAACTTTGCACCCGCGGACAACCCAACCGTATCGACGCGCTCTGCGCCGGAAGGTACTGCGAACACGATCCGTAGCGGCCTCGCGCCGGAGCTTTCACAGTGGTTACGTGTGGGCTTCGAACAGGCAGCAAAACCTGACGGCGGCGCGACGGGCGACGCCAAGCCAGCCGCTGAATTCGTCGCCTACTTGCTCACGGAGCGCGGCGAGATGACGCTCGCCAAGGCGCGACGACTCAAGGGTGGCGAAACCAGGCTCAACGTTCAGGCGGCATCGCTCAGCTGGGTGTATCACGGCCACGCGACGCCCGCCTATGTCGCCGCGGAAGACGAGCCGATTCTGCGCATGCTCGCCGCTACCATTGGCCTGCAATCGACGCGACCGATCCTGCAATTGAACGGCGTGATCGGTGGGCAACTGCTGAAGATGGCATTGGCCACCAAGCGACTGTGGATAGCGCCCGCTGGTTTCACCGACACCGAGGTGCGCACGCGGGCGCTCAAATCGGCGGAAGCACCAACTCTCGAAGCGCCCCTCGTACTCGCTGACGCACAATCGATGGTGCTCGCATGGGAGCGCATGGACACGTCGCTCGGCGCACGCGTTGGACTGCGCGCACGCCCCGCTGTTGACGATGCGTCAGAGTCTGCGCGCGCCGAGGCAACATTGCCCATTATTGCCCTCGATCCACCGCTCGTGATTGACGTGGTGCACAACGCCTTACGCCCACTACACACGTCGGTAGGCGCCGCAACGCTCGCGCGCCTCGTCGCATTGCCACCACTCAAGGCGGATGACGCCAACGGCTGGGCCTTCGTGGCGGACGCGCTGCGTGAATTGCCGGACTTCGCGGCGATCCCGCGGTGCCCGACGGTCAGCGATATCGAAGCGCCGCTGCCCATTCCTCAACCTGTCTTGCGATTCGCTCTTGTCGAGTTCGACGTGTCCGTCGGCTGGGGTCGCAATTCTAGTTTGCAGGGGCGTGTGTTTCCTGCCGTACAACTATTGTTTCGCTACCCAGATGGCCAGCTGCTGCCGTACCAGCGTAACGGGCTCGAGCATGCAGTCGAGCAGGAGCGTATCGGTCGCGAGCTGCTGAGCCAGCGTCTGCGCAACGTGCGTATCGAATCGCGCTGGGAAATGCGCATGCCGTGCCTGTTGTACTCGGCAGACCGCATCGAACCGTCGCTGGCTTACGCCCGCGACATCAAGGCGCTGCGCGAATCGCTGTGGGGCCTGCCTGATCACGACTGGTCAGGCCGCGGACCGACCGTGCTCGCCGATGCACAGATGGCCGGTTTCGCCATCGAAATCGAAGCTGGTTTTCCGATCTCAATGGAAGACATTCCCGAGCCATCACTTGAGCTGGCACCAGGCACCGAAGTCGGCTGGTATCGCCTGTCGATGGGCGTGGATGTTGACGGGAAACGTGTTGATCTCGCGCCCGCATTGGCCAAGCTCATCGCGGCCCAGAAAGACCCGGAGCAGTGGCTGGAAGCACTGCCCACAGTGCAACACGTATTGTTGTCAGTTCCAGTGCCGGATCGCGTGAAGGCTGCGCAGATCGTGCGCATCACGGGCGAGCGCGTTGCTGCGATTTTGAAGCCGGTGTTTGAATGGTTTCAGGGCGGGGGCGTCACCGAAATCAGTGGGCTGCAAGCTGCGTTGCTACCCGATCTGCCGAACGATACCGTGCTCTATCTCGGGCGCGATCATCCGACGTGGCTTGCCATGCGTGAGAAGCTGCAAAGCGGCGCAGAGCTGTTGCCGATCAACGCTGCGCCGGGCTTCGATGCCACGTTGCGCCCCTATCAGAATCACGGCCTCGCATGGCTTTCGCACCTGCACGAGCTCGGCATGGGCGGCGTGCTTGCAGACGACATGGGACTTGGCAAGACGGTGCAGACACTTGCGCATTTGCATCGCCTGCACAGCGCCGCCGTTTCGGCTAAACCCAGCCTCATCATCGCGCCCACCTCAGTGCTCAGCAACTGGCAACGAGAAGCCGAGCGCTTTGCACCAACGCTAAAAATCTATCGCCATCACGGAAGCGAGCGGTCGTCCAGCGCCAAGGCGTTCACCAATGCAGACGTCGTGCTCACGAGCTACCCGCTCCTGCAACGCGACGAAAAAATGCTCACCGACATTGAGTGGAACGTCGTCGTATTCGACGAAGCGCAAACGCTCAAGAACGCAAAGGCGAAGACCTATCAGTCCGCGCAGTCGCTCAAGGCGCAACAACGCATCGCGCTCACCGGCACGCCGATGGAAAATCATCTCGGCGAGTTGTGGGCGATCTACAACGTACTGATTCCCGGTCTGCTCGGCAATCTCGAAGGTTTCAACAGCATCTTCCGGCATCCGATTGAACAGCGTGCCGACAGCGAGCAGATGAAGAAACTGAAGGCGAGAATACGCGCCTTCATCCTGCGTCGTGGTCGTGATCAGGTACTCAATGAATTGCCGCCGAAAACCGAATACACACGCTGGATCGAGCTTGAAACCGTGCAGGCCGACATGTACGAATCGCTGCGCACGGCGATTCACGAAGACATCCGCAAAGTCATCGACAAGAAGGGCCTGAAGCAGAGCACGATTCACATTCTCGATGCGTTGTTGAAGCTGAGGCAAGTCTGCTGCGACCCAAGACTTGTCAAGCTTCCGGGCGCTGCGGCTCGCGCGCTCGGCGCAGGCTCAGCCAAACTGGATTGGCTCAGCTCGCACGTCCCCGAACTCATGGAAGAAGGCCGCAAAGTACTCATCTTCTCGCAGTTCACCAGCATGCTCGCGCTAATCGCCGAGATGTTGAACGAACAGAAAATCGAATTCGCCTTGTTGACCGGCGACACCACAGATCGCGACACACCGATAGAGCAATTTCAATCGGGCAAAGTGTCGGTCTTCCTGCTCAGTTTGAAGGCAGGCGGCGTAGGCTTAAACCTCACCGCGGCCGACACCGTAATCCATTACGACCCCTGGTGGAACCCCGCAGTAGAGGCGCAAGCTACCGCCCGCGCGCACCGCATGGGGCAAGACAAACCGGTAATCGTGACCAAGCTGGTTGCCAAAGGCACGCTGGAGGAACGCATGCTCACCATGCT